>Ga0209839_10000891_pt1 | contig 15203 bp, 18 predicted proteins | sample OrgsoiDNA2013050_FD_185800 | JGI IMG/M metagenome (GOLD analysis project Ga0209839, IMG submission 185800) | Permafrost soil microbial communities from the Arctic, to analyse light accelerated degradation of dissolved organic matter (DOM) -... | ecosystem: Environmental > Terrestrial > Soil >... | reverse complement strand
CCAGTACTCGCCGACCTCCGAGCAGGGCAAGGTGACCAAGTCGACGCCGTTCGGCTCGCTGGACACCCCGTTCAACCCGGTCTCGCTGGCGCTCGGCGCGGAGGCCAGCTTCGTGGCGCGGACCGTCGACTCCGATCGCAAGCACCTGACCGGCGTGCTCCGGGCCGCGGCCGACCACAAGGGCGCCGCGTTCGTCGAGATCTACCAGAACTGCCCGATCTTCAACGACGACGCGTTCGCCCCGGTCACCGAGCCCGGCACCCGCGACCAGCACCTGATCAGGCTGGAGCATGGCGAGCCAATCCGTTTTGGCGTCGAAGGCACCCACGGCCTGCGGTTCAGCCGCTACGGGTCGCTGGAGCCCGCGCTGGCCAGCGGAGCCGACGACGAGACGCTGCTCACGCACGACGCGCACGTGGCCGACCCGTCCTACGCTTTCGCGCTGTCCCGGCTGGACGTGACCGATTTCGCGCATACGCCGATCGGGGTGTTCCGGCAGTCCCAGCGACCGAGCTATGACGAGCTGATGTCCGCGCAGATCGAGAGCGCCCGCCAGCAGCAGGGCGACGGCGACCTCGCCGCACTGCTGGCCGGCAACGACACCTGGCAATTCGGCTAGCCTCGGTGGCGGTGCGGGTCGACCGGGCGGGGCCGGTCACGACGGTCATCCTGGATCGTCCCGAGGTGCGAAACGCGGTCGACGGGCCGACCGCCGCGTTGCTGACCGAGGCGTTCGCCCACTTCGAGGCGGATCCGGACGCCGCTGTCGCGGTGCTGTGCGGCGCGGGCGGCACCTTCTGCGCGGGTGCCGACCTCAAGGCGCTCGGCGGCCCGCGAGCCAACCGCACCGAGCCCGACGAAAGCGCGCCGATGGGGCCGACCCGGATGCGGCTGTCCAAGCCCGTCATCGCCGCCATCGCCGGACACGCGGTCGCCGGCGGCCTGGAGCTCGCGCTGTGGTGCGACCTGCGGGTGGCCGAGGAGGACGCCGTTCTCGGCGTGTTCTGCCGCCGCTGGGGAGTGCCGCTGATCGACGGCGGCACGGTCCGGCTGCCGCAGATCGTCGGGCTCGGCCGGGCGCTCGACCTGATCCTCACCGGCCGCGGCGTGCCGGCCGGCGAGGCCTATGAGATGGGCCTGGTCAACCGGCTGGCCCCGGCGGGCGCCGCGCGCAAGGTCGCCGAGCAGCTGGCCCGCGAGATCGCCGGACTGCCGCAGGCGTGCCTGCGCAGCGACCGGGCGTCCGTGCTCGACGGGCTGTCCCTGCCGCTCGCCGACGCGATGGCCAGCGAGTTCCGCCATGGCATGAGCACGCTGGCGGACCCGGGCGTCGTGGAGGGCGTGTCCCGGTTCCGCGGCGGCGCGGGGCGCGGCGGCACCCCGGCCTGACGCTCAGCTGCCCGTGATCCTCAGCTGCCCGTGATCCGGGCATCCTCGCCGGACTCGGCCAGCAGCAGCTCGGCCGTGCTGGGCACGTCCCCCGCCGAGATTTCCTCCAGGCTCCGGCCGGACGGCTCGGGCAGCACGAGGGTGAGCAGCGCGCCGGCGGCCGAGACAAACCCGGCGAGCAGCAGGGTGTGGCGCAGCCCCAGCCGCTCCTGGAGCACGGGGAACAGGAACACGCCGAGGAACGCGCCGAACTTTCCCACCCCGGCCGAGATGCCGTGGCCCGTGGCTCGCATCGACACCGGGAACAGCTCGCCGGGCAACACGAACGTCGTCATGTTGGGCCCGAACTCGGTGAAGAAATAGCTGATCCCGTAGGCGATCATGAACGGGAGCACGGCGGTGGTCATGCCGGGCGCCAGCCCGATCACGGCGAAGCAGAGCGCCATCATGACGAAGCCGACGAGCTGCAGCCGCCGGTGGCCGATCTTGTCGATCCGCGCGATGCCCAGAAGGTAGCCGGGCACCGCGGCGACAACGAAGATGGCGAGCTGGATGGCGATGGCCGTCATGGTCGACGCGGTCGGCGAGATCAGCTTGATGATCTGCGGGGTGGAGATCGTGTTCCCGTAGTACGCGTAGTCCAGCAGGAACCAGCAGCCCGCCGTGCCGCTCAGCAGCACCAGGAACCGCCGGGTCGTCAGGAACTCGCGGAGCCCGATCCGCCGCTGCTGCCCCGTGCCGCCCGCGGCGCCGGCGTCGGGATCGGCCGCGTCGCCCGGGGGGCCCGTTACCACGACTCCGCCTATCGTGCCGCCGCTGAACTGACCGAGCTGCTCGTGGGCCGTCGCCGTCTGGCCCTGCACCTGGACCTGGTAGCGCGGCGACTCGGGCATCCGGCTGCGCAGGTAGACCACGGCGCTGGCCGGAAGCGCGCCGATCGCTAGCAGCAGCCGCCAGGTCAGGTCCGTGCTGGTGCCGGCGCCGAGCAGGGCCAGCGCGATGAGCGGCCCGACGATCAGGCCGAGCGCCTGGGTGGAGAACACCAGGCCGACCAGCCGGCCGCGGTCCTTGCGGTTGGCGTACTCGGTCATCAGGACCGCGCTCACCGGGTAGTCGCCGCCGACACCCAGGCCGAGCAGGAACCGGAATCCGATCAGTATCCAGAACGACGGCGCCAGCGCGGAACCGATCGAGGCGACCGCCATCACCGCCGCCACCAGCCAGTAGACCCGCTTGCGGCCGATCAGGTCGGCGATCCGGCCGAAGCACAGGGCGCCCAGGCAGGCCGCGCCCAGCATGGTCGCGTTCAGCAGGGCGAGCCTCGTGGTATCGAGATGCCAGTTCTGCTTGATCAACGTCGACGCGACCCCGATGATGAACAGGTCATATGCGTCGGTAAAGAACCCCATCCCCGAGACGAGGACCGCGCGCAGGTGGAATCTGCTCAGCGATACGTCATCGAGGGCGCCGATCAGGCCGTCGGCCGGTGCCTCCGCCATGTCGTTCCCTTCACTGGCCAACGGTCCCGCTCCGTTGCTCTCGCGGTGAAGAAACTAGCCTCTTTGAGCAAATCGCTCCCGACCTGCGCATGAACGGCAAGTGAATTACGAATCCCCAGGAGTTGGCGAATGGGCATGCAGCATCGGATGGCCGTGGCACTGACCGCGGCGCTGGCCACGTCCCTGGCGCTGGGAGCGACGCTCACCGGGACCGTCGCCCCGCCCGCCCAGGCGCAGGAAATGACCCAGCCCGCCGGGGCGACGGCGCTAGGGCCGGCCGTCAGCCCCGGCGAGTTGCCGCCGCCGGGCAGCCATGAGCCGGCCGCGCCGCTTCCTCGCGCGGAGCCGCCATTCGCCGGCCACGCGACCTGCGCCTCGGCCGCGCACCCGAAGCTCGCCGCCCGGCTCGCTAGCGGGATCACCACCGCGCTGCACGGGCGGCGCCTGGCGGTGGGCCTGACCGTCGCGGACAGCGGCCTGGACCTGGCCTGCAAGCTTGACCAGGGCACGCACTTCGATGCCGCCAGCGCGATCAAGGTAACGATCATCAGCGCCCTGCTGCTGAAGGTGGGCGGATATGGCCACCTGACCGCCGACCAGCACGCCACGGCGTGGGCGATGATCACCCAGTCCGACAACAACGCCGCCACCAAGCTCTGGAACGAGGTGGGCATGGCCGGGATGCAGCGGTTCCTGAACCTGGCAAAAATGTCCCATACCAGGCTCAACTCCGCCTGGGGCCTCACCGAGCTCACCGCCCAGGACGAGCTGACGCTGCTGCGCCTGCTGGCCAGCCCGGGCCAGGTCCTCAGCCCCATCTCGCGCCGCTACGTGCTAGGGCTGATGTCCCACGTCATCCCCGCCCAGCGCTGGGGCGTGCCGGCCGGAGCGCCGTCCGATGTGACCGTGCACGTCAAGAACGGCTGGCTGCCCTACCCCACCAGTTCCGACTGGCACGTCAACAGCATCGGGGCGTTCACCGGCTCGCACATCGGCTACCAGATCGTCGCGCTGACCGCCGGCAGCCCGAGCATGGCTTACGGGATCGACGCGATCCAGGCCGCCGCGCGGGTGATCAACCGGGACCTGGCGGAAGGTTGACCGCGCCATCCCGCGCGGCCTGACCTACGGTTATGTCCTCTTCCAGGTAACGGCCTGCCACCCGTGCCCGATTAGTCTTAGGCGCATGGGCACCACGTCACCACCGCGGACCACGCCCGACCTGAGCTTCCTGCTGTCCCACGCCAGCCATGTGCTGACGACCCGGATGACGGCGGCGCTGGCCGAGATCGGGATGACGCCGCGCGGCCATTGCGTCCTCACGCACGCGCTGCCGGGCGAGCTGACTCAGATCGAGCTGGCCAAGCTGACCGACCTCGACAAGACCACCATGGTGGTCACTCTCGACGAACTGGAGGAGGCCGGCCTGGCCGAGCGGCGGCCGTCTCCCGCGGACCGGCGGGCCAGGATCGTCGTGGTGACCGAGGAGGGCAGGCGGGTCGTCGCGGCCGGCGAGCGAATCGTCGATCGCGTGCATGGCGAGGCCCTCGGCGCCCTGCCCGCACAGGAGCGGGATGCGTTCGCTAGCGCGCTCGGCCGACTCGTCGACGGCCATCTCGCCACCCCCGCGGAATCCGGCCGCCCCGTCCGGCGGCCACGTCAGCCGCGCGGGTCGTAGGTAATCCCGTTAAAGATTGTCTATAACGAAACCATCCGCTACGGTATCACCTGGCCCTTAGGTAACCAGGAGGTTCCATGGCTGACCCCGGCACCCCGCACGCTGGCCACGAGCGCTCGCGCGGCCTCGCGCTCGCCCTGCTGTGCTCCGCGACCCTGATGATCATCCTCGACGGCACCATCGTGACGGTCGCGCTGCCGTCCATCCAGCACAACCTTGGTTTCGCCCCGGCGAACCTGACCTGGGTGATGAACGCGTACCTGATCGCCTTTGGCGGCCTGCTGCTGCTGGCCGGACGCCTGGGCGACCTTCTCGGCCGCAAGCGGATGTTCCTGTCCGGCCTAACCTTGTTCACCGCCGCGTCGCTGGCCTGCGGCCTGTCCGATGACCAGCAGATGCTGATCGCCGCCCGGTTCGTGCAGGGCGCGGGCGCCGCGATGGTCTCCGCCGTGAGCCTGGCCATGATCGTGGGCCTGTACTCGCGGCCACGGGACCGGGCGAGGGCCATCGCCGCTTTCAGCTTCGTCGGCGCGGCCGGCGCCTCGATCGGCCTGGTGCTCGGCGGCGTCCTGACCGAGGCCCTCAGCTGGCACTGGATCTTCTTCGTCAACCTGCCGGCCGGCGTCCTCGCCGGCATTCTGGCCGCGGCGCTGCTGGCCGCCGACCGGGGTGCCGGGCTGCGGGCGGGCGCCGACGGGCTCGGCGCGATCCTCGTCACGGCCGGCCTGATGACCGGCGTCTACTCGCTCGTGGGCACGACACGGTACGGCTGGGCGTCCGCGCACACGCTGAGTCTCGCCGCCGTCGCGACCGCCCTGATCGGCACCTTCCTCGTCCGGCAGGCCACGGCCGCCCGTCCGCTACTTCAGCTGCGGATCTTCTCCTCGCGCAACGTCTCGGGCGCGAACCTCGCACAGGGCCTGGTGATCGCGGCCGCGTTCGGCTTCCAGGTTCTGATCGCCCTGTACCTGCAGCGAGTGCTCGGCTACTCCCCGGCCGCCGCGGGCCTGGGGCTGCTGCCGACCGCCGTGGTGATCGGGACGGTGTCACTCGGATTCTCCGCGCGACTGGCCGCGCGCTTCGGTGAGCGCGGCGTCCTGCTGACCGGCCTGGCCCTGGTGGTGCTGGCGCTCACGCTGCTTACCCGCGTCCCCGCGCACGGCAGTTACCCCGTGCACCTGCTGCCTGCACTGCTGGTGTTCGGCGTCGGCGGCGGCCTGACCCTGCCCGCGCTGGCGACGCTGGGCATGTCGGGCGCGACCCCCGATGATGCCGGGCTCGTCTCCGGGCTGTTCAACACCACCCAGCAGGTAGGCGCCGCGGTCGGCGTCGCGCTGCTGTCCACCCTGGCCGCCGGCCAGTCGGGCCAGTTGCGGCACAGCGGCGTGGCCGCCGCGGTGGCCCTGACCGGCGGCTACCGGCTCGCCTTCGGCGCCGGTGCCGCGCTCGCCGCCGCCGCCTTCTTCGTCGCGGCCACGGTGCTCCGGACCGAAAGCTCGGGGATTATCACGCGCGAACGACACGCTCGGTCATCATCGGCATCCACGAGGGCGTCGCGCTGGAGCGAGTGACCACCAGGCCGTGGGCGGTGCCGGGGTCGGCGTTGATGACCTTGATGCTGACCCGCGCCCCGGCCGGGACGACGATCGTCGGGTTCACCATCCCGGCGGCCCTGAAAGGTCCTCCGCACAGGCCGGCACCGAGACCGCGTCGCGAGTCCTCGCTGGGTCGACCGCCCTGGGTACGCGACCCGACGCCCAGCTCGCGGCGGCCGCGCCAGCACCCGTGCGGGGGCCGTCAGCTACGGCGCCCGGCGGCCGGTTGAGCCGCCTTGGCTCGACGCGGCTTTATAGTTTGACCTATGCCTCGAGCCGTGGCCTTAGCGGCGGTGGCGTGCGCTCTGGCCGCCACCGCATGCACGGCGGCTCATCATCGGCCGATGACGGCTGGCGTCGGGGCGTCGGCCGCGCCTGCTGGCCGCGCGGCTGCCAGCAGGCCCGCCAGCCCGCCGGCGGTGCGGGGCGCGACGTACATCGGCGGCGGATGCGGAGCGACGCGACTGCTCATCGGCATGGCACCCGGCTGGGCTAGCTCAGCGCGACCGCCGCCGATTCGGTACGCGCTCGGGGAGCGCGGCGGAGTGGCGGGATTCTTGTTTGGTTACCCGCTGATGGCGCGCAACCCGGCCCCTTACTCCGACAAGATTCTCTGGGTGGTCGGCTCTTCCCGCGATGGGCTCCCGCTGCGCATCACCGGGCACCCCCTCGGCGCGGCCAGGCCTGTTGTTTCCTCGACCTGGCCGGCAGACTCCTCGCCAGGCGAGATCTATCCATCCGAGGTCGTTGTCCCGACCCCCGGCTGCTGGCAGTTCACGCTCGCCTGGCATGGGCACTCGGATGCGGTCGACCTTTTGTACGTCAGGCACCGCTAGCCGGCAGCCCTCGCTGGATCATGAAATCTACCGCCGCATTCATATTGGTCGGCACGACGGCCTTTCCAGGATGGGCCGATGGCCACACGCGCAGCAGTTCGTCCACAAACCCCTGGCCGACGTCCGCGACTCCGGTAAAATCGACCTCGACAGTCTCGAAATCGGCGTCAAGGCCGTCCAGGAGCCGCCTGGCCTCGCTCCGCGAAACGAAAGATGTGCCTATCGCGAATAGCTTGACCACTGGCCTTGTTCGCACAAAGGCATGATCACTGGTGAATTCGCCGAAGACATCGGCAAGACTTCGCTCAGTCAGAGGGTCTATCTGGCACATCACCGAGGTCCCGCTACTCTCGGGGACGATGCCCAGCGCCACGTCATGTCGAAGATTGTCGACAGTCCACCGAACTCCAGCCGATACAAGGCGGAAGATGTCCACGGCCTTCGAGGTAAAGAAGATTCCCTCCCCGGTGTGCCGGGCCCGGTCAGTGGTCCGTTTTCCCTTAGACAATTCCTGAACAGCCTCAAAGTCGCTAGCCAGGTGAAGTCCCGCTCGGAGCTTCGGGTAGGCACCCACACCGTAGTCTCTTACTTCGAAGCTCCACTGGTCCGAGGTCACCCACCACGATATGGTCACCGTGTCACTGCCGGAGTGATCAATAGCGTTGTTCAGCATCTCGGTGAAGGCATAGCCTATGATTCTTCCTGCGGGGCTATCAGCATCCAGGCCCAGGTCGTCTTTAACCCGGCGCCAGACCGAATCCTCGGAAAGCCCTAGCAGCGTCAGCTCACGAATCCAGGACGGCTCCGCCTCCTGCGCGACCGCCAGCGGATCCTTAGGCAGCGTCCGGCGAGCGACCGCCGCGCGCACCGCACCCAGGTCGAACAGGCGATGACCGCCCGGACTTCTGGTCGAGGGGATGGCCCCAGAGTCGGCTAGCTGCCGGATGCGACTCTGCGACAAGCCGAGCTCACCTGCCACGTCGGCAATCCGGACTAGCTGCTGGGACTCGTCCATACCAACTCCCGAAGAACCTGAACCTACAGTGTAGAATCTAGCAGAAAACTACACTATAGATTTAAGTTTCGGCCGGACCGACCATCCGCCTACGAGGAAACGTAGGCTGGCAAGCCGGGGGGCGTGAGCGGGCGCCCCGCCGACAAGAACCTGGCAGGAGCGGCGTGGACGGCATACAGCTACGGCCCGGTCGACCCCTGCTGGCTGCCTCGGCCCGTCCCTGGGCGGGCGCGCTGCTGGGCTGCTGCGCGATCCTCGTTGCCGTTCTCGGCGTGCTGTTCGCGCACCAGGCCAGGGTGGACTGGCTCGATAACGCCGTCGACTCTCCGATCATTACCTGGCTTGGCGTCCATCGGGGTCTCGTGCTGTGGATTGCCTCTCTGGGTTCGCTGATTCCGGCCGGTGGGCTGAGCGCGGCCATTGTCGTTGCCTGCCTGCTCACCGGCCGGCTTAACGGCGCCGTGCTTGCCGCCACAGCCGTTCCGGCTGCTGTCGGGCTGGACGACGGCGTGCTCAAGCCCCTGGTCCACCGCACCTATCGAGACATCGTCACCTATCCGAGCGGACATACCACGGCCATGTTCACGCTGGCCGCGATCGTCACGACGCTGCTTCTCGTCTCGCCGCAGTCGACTAAGGCAGGAGCGCTGCGCGTATTGATCCCGGCAGCAGGCTACGTGCTGGGATGCGCCGTCGCTATCGCCCTCATCGCCCTGGAATGGCACTACTTCACCGATACCGTGGCCGGTGCCGCTATCGGCATCGGAACGGTCTGCGGACTCGCGCTCATCCTGGACCTGCCGGTCGCCAGGAGGTGGCTTGCGCGGGCTAGCCGCCAGCCGCCGACTGCGGTCAGTCGCGTGGCGATGCCGTGGGCAGGCCCGCATCGTCCGCGACCTTGATCAGGCGGTCGTCATAGCTGACGATGGCATCGAGGTCCGAGGCCAGGATGCGGGCCGTCGCGAGGTGGATCGCTTCCAGCGAGCGAAGCCCGCGACCAGGCTCGCTCATCGCCCCCTCCACGATTTCCTCATCGATCGCGATATAAGAAAAGGCGAGCAGCAGGTCACGCGCATCAGGCAGCAGCGCCGGCATGACACGGGCCACCGCCCTGGTTACTTCGATCCGCAGTAACGCCGAACTCACCCACTCGGCAGCTGCGTGCTCGTCGTAGAACTCCGCGAACGCTGCCGAGTGCGTCTCCTCGGCCAGCAGCTTGATTACTGCGGATGTGTCGGCGTAGTACAGGCTCACCGGCGTTCCTCGTCCCGCATGGTCGCGACAGCGTCGGAAAGCCTGTCGGTGCCATCGGCGGGCCGCATGCGGGGCCGGTAGCCGGGGCGGCGGGCCAGGGTCGCCCGCCCGGACTCCGCAAGACGCTCTAGAACGGGCGCAGGAGCGCGCTCCACGACCGGGACGATCCTCGCGATAAGCCGCCCGTGCTCGGTCACGTCGATGGTCTCGCCACGCGTGGAGTTGGTGAGTACGGGTTCTTCGCGTCGGACAGGTACTGCTGGTGGTAGTCGTTTGATTCAGGACATAAATCATCCTGGAACTTCCCCGGGTGGCTTCGACATGAAGTTGCCCCACCGGTCGACGGCCTCTTCCAGGCTCAGGGCCGCTACGTCTTGCGGAGTCATGCCGACGGTATGAATCAGCCGGCTGGCAAGCCAGCCGGGGACGGGCTCGCGCACCGGCGAGCTTGGCGCGACCACGCCACCTGCGAGACGTCCCAGCCGCTCAATGACGTCGGCGAGCGCCCGGAACTCGGTACGCTGGCCCGCCGCCCTCTGAACCCGCGCCGTCGCCTCCGCATAGACCTCGGCATCCGCCCGGGCGCCCACTGCCCCGACCTCGCAGATCTCGATGGTCTTGTCATCGACGAGGCGATACACGATCCGCCAGGCGTTGCGGCCAACGACGAGCTTGCGAAACCCGGTCAGGTCTCCGCCCAGCGGGTAGCCGGCCCGTGGCGAGTCGAGTAGTAACAAGACTTTCTTGAGCACCTTCGGTACCGCGCTCGGGCCGATCTTCCGCAAATCGTCTAGTGCAGCATCGGTGAACGTGATTTCAGTCATCGGCTACTCGTCGTCTGGCAGCGCGCCGAGTGATTCCCGCGTATGTCCGAACGCCTCGAGTACGTCGTCAAGCGACGTACGCCCACCAGTGTCGGAGACTGCACGCGCCAGCACCAACGCCAGATCACGCAGGTCTGCCGCCGCTTCCTCAAGCTCGGCAAGGCGACCCATGCTCACGACGGCGGCGACAGGGCGATGCCGCCTCGTCACCACCAGATCCGAGCCCCCCTCGGCATCGGCGACGAGACCCGCCACGCCTCGCTGCGTGGCTTCAGTGACACTTACCTCATGCGGGTTATGCAGCACGGCCATATCAAAACTATACAATAATCTGTACAGATCTTCGCACCTGCCTATCCGGCACCTGCGTCGGGCCAGACGACAAGCAGCGGGCCGCCGGTTGACCCCGCGAGGCAGCGATGCCACCTGGAGACCCGCGCATGCGTGCCGTCTTCGGCGGTTCGCGAGCCTCAGCCCTTGATCACATTGCGGACGGGCGAGACTTGAGGCTGGCCAGGATCAACACCCAGCTCGGCCATAATCGGCACCAGCGTCGCCCCGAAGGCCTGGAACGACTCTTCAGAGTCCCAGACGTCGAGCACCTGGATCAGGCCGTCCGATTCGAGAGCAACGTGATAGAGCCTTCCGGGCGGCGCTGCGGCGCCAGCCTCTTCGAGTCGCTTGATCGTGTCGTCATACCGTGCTGGTGTGAACGAGCTAGGTGTGAAGTACATCCCAAGTGCCATGTCTACGATCCCCCCAGTATCTCCCGATTGGGTTGCAGGCGAGGCTTCGCGCCGCACAAGCCTTTCCGTCCAGCTCGCGCATGCCTCCTCGGCGACAACTTTCCATCATCAGACTCGCTATGGAAGGATTCGGCCAGGGACCTAGGTCCTCACCTGCGCCGTCGGCCCCGCTGCCAACAGCAGTCACGATGACAAGCAGCAGCACCGCTCGCCCCGCTAGCCAGACGCCTTCCAGACAGACGGTCTTACCAGAAGTTGAATGGCTTGGGTCTGGATCTGTCCTGATCTTGGGCGGCGCGCCTGCGTGATCTCTGTCAGCGGATGATCTATGCCGGGATGTATGAGATACGCGGATAGTGGTGGCCTGTCCGCTCAGGGACGGGTCGGGCGCGAGAGGGTGCGGCGGCAGGCTGCGCAGATGTTTGAGCAGGATGTCAGCCCCGTGGAGGTGGCGCGGCGGCTGCGGGTCAGCACGAAGTCGGCGTACCAGTGGCGGCGGCGCTGGCGTGCGGGGGGCGAGGCCGCGCTGGCCTCGCGCGGGCCGGGCGGGGCGGTGTGCCGCCTGTCGCCGGCGCAGCCGGAGAAGCTGGGCGCGGCGCTGGAGGGCGGCCCGGCCGCCCGGGGCTGGGCCGAGGACCAGCGGTGGACCCTGGCCCGGGTCGCCACGCTGCTCGGCCGGCTGTTCCATGTCCGCTACACGCTGCGCGGCACCTCGTACTTACTGCATCGCACCGGCTTCACCCCGCAGGTCCCCGTCCGCCGCGCCGTGGAGCGCGACGAGGATGCGATCGCCGCGTGGCGGGCGGTGACCCGGGCGAAGGTACGAGGCTAGCGGCGGCGACCGGGGCGTGGATCTGCTTCGAGGACGAGGCGGGCCAGAGCATGCGCCCGCCGAAGGCCCGGACCCGGGGCCGCCGCGGGCATACGCCCGTGGTCCGGGTGTCCGGCAAGGGGCCGGGGCGGGTGTCGGTGGCGGGCCTGGTGTGCCTGCGGCCCGGCGCGCGCAGCCGCCTGTTCTACCGGATGCGCGTCCACCGCGGCCGTAAAGGCGAGCGCCGCAGCATGTCCGAAGCCGATTACGCCGGCCTGATCACCGCCGCGCACCAGCAGCTGCAGGCCCCGGTCATCCTGATCTGGGACAACCTGAACACCCATATCAGCGCCGTGATGCGCACCTTCGCCGAATCGCACCGCGACTGGCTGACCGTGGTCCGGCTGCCCGCCTATGCCCCTGACCTCAACCCGGCCGAGGGGGTCTGGGCGAACATGAAGAACGGCCTGGGCAATCTCGCCGCCAGCAACGTCGACCAGCTCACCGCCATCGTCAGGAACCGGCTCAAGCGCATCCAGTACCGGCCCGCCCTCATCGACGGCTTCCTCGGCCAGACCGGGCTCACCCTCGAACCCGAACCGCCATGACCTCAAACCCTGGTCTTTCAACCTCTGTAGTCGATTGGATAGTTTCCCGGTCCGCGGAAGAACCTGCTGGGGTGTACATTTACGTCGATCAATTTTACGATGCCTTTCCAGACCATAGCATGAAGATATACGCCATTGCTCTTGATGACGTCAACGCTCTAGAAGACCGCTCACTGATTGAGCTTGCGAACTCATATGGTAGCCTCATGGCGCTACAGGCTCTCGTTACGTCAGAAGGGCGCACCTTTACTGAAAATCTGCGGGCAGCGCGCCGCAACAAGCAGCGCCGCCGATCTGCTTGCCGCAACGCGATGGTGGACTGGCTTTACTCGGGTGATGTCACGAGCCCGCCAGGCGCGATCCGCGATAGGATGCTGAAAGATCCTGAGCGCGGTTCCTTCTTCGGAGAATTGTTCTCCGTCGGCGATCTCGATGCCGCGGCTGCCTGGCTATACCGTCAGGGCCTCGTCAGAGGCACCATGAGTGCCCAGGCAGAGGGACCAGTGAGGTTGTATCTGACGGACAGTGGCGTCACGTGCGCTGAAGAATTTAACTCAGACACTGGCAGTTACCTCCAGCGACTGGCGCCGAAGAGTTCCGGCCCGACAGTGAACATCGACACGAATACTGCCCCGTTCCAGGTAGCAGGTGATCGTGCACAGCAAGTGCAGAACGTAGGGACCAGCGCGGGTGAACTACGGCTGCTGATCGCCGGGATCGCAGAAATCGTGCGTGCGCTCATTCCTGAGGTCGCAGATGCGGATGTCCAGGAACAGGCGGCAATCGCAGCCGTCACCGATGCGAAGGTGGACAAGTCCGCGCTACAGCTGTTCCGTGATTGGACAGTCGCAACAGTGCGCGCCGGGGCTACGAGCGCGGCTGTAGCAGCGGTTAGCTCCGCGACAACTACCCTTCTGATTGAGGCAGGTCATCTCGCCAGTCGCCTGGGCTGAACCCGAGGTTCAGTGACGAGCCAAGAGCACGATTAATGGCAGTCAAGGAACATGATCAGGCTTACCCGAGGCAATCTCACCTGCAGTGGGATCGATGGCAGCTCCGGCCGGGAGGGAGGTCGGAGTGGCCGCCGAGGCTCTGGCCCTCATGCTCGCCATGAGCGAGCCGACGGTTTTACAGACGATGCCCCTTGGCTACCGACCGCTGGCCCTGACCTGCATCGATCGAGCGTGGTCAAGATCGATACCGACGTGCCATCTCACACCTATCCCAGGAAGCGACCGATCCACCCGCGGGCCAGAAGGTGCAAGTTACTTGGCTAACCTCAGTGACCCCTCGCTTGTAAGGTACGCCCGAACTGTCGGAGACAGTCGCTCACCTGGTGCTGCGTCACGCAGCGCATCCGTTGGGATCGGCCCGAGTCGGGTCCCGTTGTGGTCAGCTTTGGTGGTCCACTGTTCCCTCCGCCCCGGCGGCGACCTTCTGATCCGTAGGGATCTGCATGACCATGTGACATCTGACCAAACGGCCTCTGCCTGGCCAGATGCAGCTCGTTGGTGCCGTAAATGGCTCGCGGCGTTACGCGCTGCCGTAAGGCCAAATTAGGGCCAGGGGTGGCCAGGTAAGCTAGCTGAACTGATCACCGACTGACTGTCAAGTGACCGATGACAGTCAAGCCTCTCGATGCGAATTGCTGACTTGCAGAACAGCGGGCATTAGCCTATCCGCTTCATTGGCCGCTTTTCTCCTTTGCCGCAGTGAGCAAATTTTCCACGACATTATAGACTTCTTCGGGAATGCCCGCTGCCGTGGGCGCCTTTCTTTCCAAAGGCGGCAGCCCTAGGTCTGCTCGCGCGGCATCGGAAAAATCTAGCATAAGGCTAATTCCTGATCCAGAAGCCCTGTCCCATTCCTTACGGTCGAAGCTTGAGGCTGCGGACTTCAAGGCAGTCATGCTCATTTTAAGAATAAACACAAGGGCACCTTCCGCCACGGCAGCAACGCGGCTTGATCCGATCAACCTAATTTGGATGAGCGACCTGTGCAATGACTCTATCATTGGCTTAGAGAATCCGCTTATCTTTTCGGCTGGCGCGTCTCCACGCATCACTTGAATAGCTTCATTTGACCAAAATGCGTTAACATCAGCAAGCATGCTGATGAAGTCGAGGTAGATCTTCTTTCTTTCTTCTGTTAGGTAAGCCGCTCGACGGTTGCGTTCGACCATTAAAGCGCCGATCGCCACACCAATAAAGCCAAATATAGGCGCTGCGGCGATTGATACTACTTGTAGCCAAAAGGGCAGTTGAATTGCACCTGTAGACTGCGCGGAGGCGAGAGGCGACATAGATGCATGCTGCCACACTTCACTCTTCTTCGGAAGATCGCTGACTAAGGTTGCTCTGACGACTTAGGCGGCAATTATCGAGTCGCCTGTACACCTGCTCCGTCCTCCAGGTAGGTGCCGGGTCTTGCCGAGCTACGGCAGTCCCGCAAGGGCACTGCCCTTAACTTCCGGGACTTACGTCTGTTTTCGGGAGATTTGACGGGACGATGGTGAGGGTGTGCTCGGCTGGTTCGCTGATCCATTTCTGTCGTTCGGCGGCGGTGCGGCCGGAGGTGCGCTGGCGGTCAGCGCGGCCGGGCGGGAGGGCGAGGATCGCGGCGTCCAGCCCGGCGATGGGCGTGTTTCCGCTGGCAGGGCGCCTGTGGCAGTGGGGGCAGCAGGTGTCTGCGGTGACAGCGGCGCGGGCGAGGGACAGCACGGCGGTGAAGGTGATCTCGCCCGGGGCCAGGCCGGCGGTGGCGGCGGCGCGGGCGGCGCGCTGACCAAGGGCGCGGCGGTCATGGACAAGATCTTCAAGAAGAAGACCAAGACCGTATAAACCGAGTGGCTCCCCGTTTGGCTCCCGAAGATCAAAAAGGGGCCTCTGAGAATCTCCGAAACCCCTTCTGACCTGCAAGTTCTGGTCGGGACGGCGGGATTCGAACCC
>Ga0209839_10000890_pt1 | contig 15207 bp, 20 predicted proteins | sample OrgsoiDNA2013050_FD_185800 | JGI IMG/M metagenome (GOLD analysis project Ga0209839, IMG submission 185800) | Permafrost soil microbial communities from the Arctic, to analyse light accelerated degradation of dissolved organic matter (DOM) -... | ecosystem: Environmental > Terrestrial > Soil >... | reverse complement strand
GATGCGCGGCGCACGACCCGCGTCGACGCCGACGGCCGACTAGTGCGACTAAAGGAACAGGACCGGTCGCTATGGGGCCGGTCCGCGCTTGCCGACGCCCACGACATGATCGTCGACTGCCTGCGCGCCGGTCCACCCGGGCGGTACGTGCTGCAAGCCGCGATCGCATCGCTCTATGCGGAGGCGCCAACGTACGACCAGACTGACTGGCCGCAGATCGTTGCCCTGTACGACAAACTGCTGGAGGTGTGGCCGTCACCAGTCGTGGCGCTGAATCGCGCCGTGCCACTGGCGATGGTCTCCGGACCGGAGGCTGCACTCGCGGAAGTCGAGAAGCTCGAACAAGACGGGCGTCTATCCGGGTACCACTACCTACCCGCGACCAAAGCCGACCTGCTCAGCCGAATCGGCCGTACCAGCGAGGCGGCCGACTCCTACCGGCAGGCGTTCGACCTAGCCGCCAACGAAGCCGAGCGTGCCTTCCTCGCCGAGCAGATCGCCGATCACACCCACCGCGCATGAGGACAAAACGGCCCCACTTCATGATTGTCGAGGCCGCCGCCGAGCGCATGAGTGCCAGCGTTTCGGAGGTGCCGCTGCTAGTCTGCCGCTATGCCTGATCGCCGCCTCAAAGCGGTATGGGACGTGAATGTCCCGGTCATCCGGGAGCTCGCAGGAGTCCACGAGTACGACGGCGTCGTCATGGACCTCTCGCCGAGCGGCCGCAAGGCGGCCCTGGAACGCCTCGGGCCCTCATCGCCGGGCGAGCGCCTCGCCGACCGCCACGACGAGAGTCATCTCAGCGCCGCCGAGCAGGCCGCCCGCGCCGAGGCCGGGGCCCGGGTCTTGCAGTGGAACCCGCTTCCCCACATCCAGAACCTGGACCTGTCCTGCTACGACCGCGAGTACGCCCCCGAGCCCCAGCGCCGGAGGGCGCGGGAGGCACACCTGGCCCAGTGGCCCGAGGCAGTCGACGCCTCCCTGGAGTCGCTGCAGGCCGTTCCGGCGCCGGTGGCCAGCGCGCTCGTCGGGGCGGCGAGAGGACTCGCCGAGGGGATCAGCGGCACGACCGGCGTCGAGGTCGCCGCCCTGGAGGCGCACGGCAGGCTGCTCGGGCGAATCCAGGATGCCGCCGCCTCGGGCAGCCCGGATGCCTCGCTCGGCGCGACGGCACTCGCCCGGCTGCTCGGGCACGCGGAGTCGGTGCCGGTCGATCTGGGCCGCCTGGAGGAGCGAGCCGACCAGGAGCGCGACCGGCTTCGCACCAGGCTCAGTGAGGCGTGCGAGCGATTGTCGCCGGGGGTGCCGCCGTCGCGGCTCGTACGGGAGCTCCTCCGGGACCACCCTGGTGAGGAGGGGATCTATGCAGCCGCCCGGGAGACGATCGACGAGGCCACGGCCTTCGTGATCGACAACGACCTCCTGCCGCCTCCGGGCGGCGCTTGCGAGGTCGGCCCGGCTCCCCCGTCCCGGCGATGGGCTGCGGCCATGATGTACTGGAACGGCCCCTTCGAGGACGACGCCCCGGCTCGCTACTACGTCAGCCCGCCCGACGAGTCCTGGGACGAGGAGGCCAGGCACGAGTGGCTGGCCGTCTTCAGCGCCACCATGGGTCCCGCCGTCACGGTACACGAGGTCACGCCCGGTCACTTCGCCCACGGCCGGATGCTCCGCCAGCTCGCCCGGGGAGACGTGCGGCGCAGCCTGTTCTCGGAGGCGTTCGTCGAGGGATGGGCCCACTACGCCGGGGAGCTGATGGCTGACCAGGGCTTCAGGGCAGACGACCCCCGATTCGCCATCGGCGTCTACCTCGATGCCCTCGTCGGGGTGACCGGACTCGCCGCCGCCCTCGGCATCCATCAGGGGACGATGACCGTGGACGACGCCACGGCACGCTTCGAGGCCGACGCCTTCCTGCTCGGCCCGGCCGCCAGGAGCGAAGCGACGAGGGCTACCTACGACCCCACCTACGGGCGCTACACGTGGGGCAAGCTCGAGATCATGTCGCTTCGGGACGAGGCCCTGGCCGCCTGGGGGACGAAATTCTCGCTCCGGCGCTTCCACGAAGCCCTCCTCACCCTCGGAGCACCGCCGCTCGGCACGATGGGCGACGCCCTCGTCGCTTAGCCCAGTCCATTCCCCCGGGCCGGCCGCCGGATCGACGGGCAGTGCACAAGAAACCCATCGAGACCACCCGTGCCCGAACACCGAGGGCATGCCTGCCAGCTCTTGCCTTGACCTCAGGAGCGTCGCGACGATCTTCAGCCGGGTGGGCACGTGGATCAGCGGGTCGAGGCCGTCGTCAGTCATGCCACACCGTCATGCGCGCTGCCGCCAGGCAATGGCGGCGGCGCTGCCGAGGAGCACGACGCAAAGGCCGGCGACTATCCGCGACCCACAGTCCGTCACGGCGGGTTGACTTACATGCATGAGTGTTGCATTATTCTGCTCGTGAGCGGCCGTCTGGAGAATCTGCTGGGAGCGTTTGTCGTCGCAGTGTCCGACTCGCTGTCCTCTGCCGTGGAAACCTCGGCCGGGCATCCTGGCGCTCTGGGCGCAGGGCTGGCGGTCCTTGCGCAGGAGCCGGGCCTGGGAATCGAGCAGCTCAGACGGCCGCTTGGCCGGACGCAATCTGCCACGGTACGTCTCGTTGATCAGCTCGTGACGGAGGGCTATGCGGAGAGGCAGGCTGGTCGTGACCACCGCTCAGTCGCTGTGGTCCTGACTGACCAGGGGATTGCCGCGGCGGCTAACGTGCTGGAGGCCCGCAGCAGAGTTCTTCGTGATGCCGTTGCCGTGCTCGATGCCGGTGAGCGGAAGGCTCTCATGGCCGCGCTGGAGAAGGTACTCGCCGCGATTACCACGGATGCCGTGCATGCCGAACAGATCTGCCGTCTGTGCGATGTGGGGGCATGTCCCCTTCGCACCTGTCCTGTCGAGCGTGCTGGCGGCGGTGAGCATCGCGGGGATGACCGGCCGGAGCCGCGGCCGATACCGAAACAGCACAGAGGCAAATGAACGCGAGGCCGAACCCAGATTTCGGGATGCACATTAACCGGGACGCGGTACTCCCTTGCGGTCACGGCGGCAGCTGGCGAACTGCGGTGGCTGGATGCACAACTCAGGTGTCCCGGTGACAGGCGAGGGCGGCGTGTACCGGCGGCTGCTGGTGAGTGCTGCCTGGCGCCGGTTCACGCTGACGGCTGGGCTTCAGCGCTTGTCGGTCGCGATGGCGCCCCTCGCGCTAGTGCTTGCTGGCCATGGCGCCATCGGATCGTTTCGGGTGGGCGCGCTGATGGCCAGTGCGTATACCTTCGCCGACGGGATCGCCTCGCCATGGTCAGGGCGGCTTATCGATCGCGTGGAGTTTCGCCGCGGGGTAAGCGTGGAAATAGGCGTCGCTGCGATGGTTCTTGCGGCGCTTGCCGGACTGATCGCTGGTCGTGCTCCGGCGGTGGTGCTGATAGTCCTGAGCGGGCTTGCTGGCGCGGCCCCAGCGGGGGTCATGGGCGGCCTGCAGGCGTGCCTGCAGCGGATCGTCACGGATGATCTGCGAGAGCGCGCCTTCGCGCTGGATGCAACGCTGCTGGAGCTGGAATGGATGTTCGGGCCCGCGCTGGTCGCGATCACGGGATATCTCGGCGCGCCTGTGCTTGCCATCGTCTTGATGGCGCTGGCGGCGTTCGGAGCGCTTGGCGTAGCCCGGCGGTTCGAGCCATATCAGCCAGCTGGACACCTTGCCGGCGGAAGCGGGGCCTGGAGAAGCCCGAGAGCGCTTCCCATCTACTTCCTCAGTGCCGTCATGGGTTACGCCGAGGGAACGATGAATATCGCGCTCGCACCGCTCATGCCCGCACTGGGCTCGCGGCCCGCGACGGCAGGTCTCCTGATTGCGCTCCTGTCGTTGGCCAGTGCCGCAGGCGGCTTCGCCTACGGAGTATTCAGCGGTCACCGACCCGGCAATAAGGACCAGCGCGCGAACATCATGCTCGTGGCCCTCGGCCTCTGCGTAATCCTGATCGCGGTCGCGCCGTCACTTATCTTCCTGGTACTCGCCGTTGCCGCTAGCGGGCTCTGGTTCGCGCCGCTTAACACGCTGCGTACGCTTATACTCGGCGAGCTGCTACCGGCCAGCCAGCTCTCCGAGGGATTCTCAACTCTGTCCGCTGCGATGCAGATTGGCTACGGGACGAGCGGCATCGCGACCGGCGTAGTGCTGGGATTCGCGGGAGCACGCGCCTGTTTTATCGTCGCGGCCGTGCTCACCATCGGCAGCGGTCTCGGCGCCTGGCTGCTGCATCATTATTCCGAAGGCTCCCTGGTCGCGCCGTCGTCAGAACCGCCCCACCCTCACGGTTGAATCTGCGCGCCGGATCAGTCCTTGACCTGGCCTGCATCGCGGAGCGGTGACGGGAATCAACCCGTACTGCAGCTTTGGGAATTGGACCGGCCATGCCGGAGAGCCGCTGACCAGCCAGCTCTAGTTGCACGCTGATCTTCCGCCTATCGGGTCCCTGACGCTCCGTCCCTGGTCCCCCCGGTCCTCCTGGTGAGGCGTCTGGGCTCGAACCCAGAAGCCATGGATTAAAAGGCGGCCTCAGGCACTATCGAGACCGATGCCGGTCGCCTCTAGTTGCGCGAGTGCCTGCATAGCTTCGGAATCCAGCCGGACGCTGATGGCCAATGACATGCACACAAGTGCATCACGATCTGTCCTACAGGCAGAGCGATGCCCAGCGTAGATGCCTACGCGGATGCCCTTCCTGGGAACGGACGTTGGCCCTTAATGGCCCACCAATGGCACGGAGTCTCTATGGGACCGGCGCGGACGGGTTGCGTCCTCATGGCTCTGAGCCTCTGACCTGCAGATTCAGCGTGGAGCGGGTGACGAGAATCGAACTCGCACTATCAGCTTGGGAAGCGGTACGGTTACGGCCGCTACAGACGCTGACCTGCCGACTCTGGTGGCCGGGAGTGCCCGCGGCTGACCCCTGATCACCCTGGCTAATGGCACGTTAATGGGGCGGCGGATCGTGCTCACGACATAGAGATCGTCGTCATCCTGAGGTCGATCGTGAAGCACGGGTAATTCGGCACGTAGTCAGGTCTGCATGGCCGACGTAGAAGCCAACAGCGGGCCCGGCGCGGCCAACGTGTGTCAGTCCTCTTCGAACAAGTCCTCAAGAACCAATCGAGCGCGATCGGGTACAGGTTCGTCCGGGAAGACCGCCGAGCAGACGGCGAGGACTTCTGCCACGCTGGACAGCCCGAGGTGCTTGACCAAGTAGCTGATGTCTTCGGCGTCTCGGCGTCGCGCAGCCAGCACCTTCATAGCCAGCAGATGCTCGGGCGAGGCGGCTGAGCGATTGCGGCGGCGAGTGGCCTGGTCACGACGAAGGCGGACCAGAAGGCCAAGACCGGATTCAGGCGGGACCGCCACCAGGCCAAGGCCGTGAGGCCGGTAACGGCAGCCCACAAGGCCAGGTAGCCCTGCTGGAAGAAACCCAGCTGAAAAGCCCGCGTGGTCAGGTGACCCACGGCGCCGCCGACGGCGAACGCCGCCATAGCGGCGGCCCAAAAGAACATCTCGCGGCGAGGAGTGCAGATGCTACGCGGGGACACGGTCTTCTCACTGGCGCGCCAGGTCACCAAGACGGCTGCTAGCACCGCCAGATACAAGGCGGCCACGGCCAGATACGGCAAGCTCAGCTCGGTGTGCAGGCCGTTGCCGACCTCGGTGCCGACCACGCTGACCGCGACGACCGTCAGCCAGTAGGTCCAGGTGTTGTAACTTCGGAGGCTGAACTGCAGTGCCAGGATCGCCAAGAAGACTAAGCCGATACCACCGCCGACAAGCACGACGCCGAACTGGCGGTAAAGGTAATCCGGCCACGCCACGTTCGCACCGGTTATCAGCACCTTCGTGATCCAGAACCAGACGGTCACCTCCGGGATCTTGCTCGCGGCAACCCGAACCGAGGCAGCGGGCAGATTCGGCTGAGACAGCCCGCTCACAATGCCGCAAAGCATGCCATAGACCAATCATCACCCTCGCCCCGGATGGACCCGCTGGCCAGCATGACGGCCCTGGCGGACTACTGGGACATCGAGAGCGACGAGAAGGCACGCGTGCTCTGTGCAAGGCTCGACTGGCACGCCAATGGCCCGGCAGCCGCTACGCGGCGCAGTGTGCCCGGGAAGTGCCCGGTGCAGGCTCGTGGGCCTGCTGCTCCCAAGGCCAAGTACTGACACGGGCTGCCACCAACTTGGCCCGCGTGACCTGGCCAGCGTTGCCCATCAGTGTCCGCTTGCGTCCATCGCTAGTGATGGCGGTAGTTACTCACTTGGTTACCCGGCGGCGCTTCGCCCACTCACGTTCCCAGTCACGCCGGGTCCTGTAGATCGCGAAACCGCTGATGATCAGGGCGATGGCGCCGAGCACGATCCCCACGTAGGCCATGGTAGGAGCGTATCTGCCTATACGTTCCGGCAAGGGCGGGCTGGTCGGAATCTTCTGATCCGTAGAGATATGCGGGCGCACCTCCCATCAGCTCATACACCGTTGACCTGCCGGAATGTTGCTCACCGATGTGCAGTAGGCGGCGGCATTGAGCGCCACTCTCCGGCCAAGATCCGGCCAGCGTAGACTGTCAAGCCGTAGTTGACGTCCAATGCCAGTGCAGCTCTGATTCGGGCGAGTCGGCCTGTAGGCCGGGTCTTGTGCACATGTCCCGTGGCCTCGGGAAAAAGCGGCTAGATGGGCTCTGAGCTGCGGCGAAGCCCTCGGCGATTCTCAGCGCCTATGGCGACATCGCAACGTGCCCGGAAAGCGCCCGTTACAGGCCCGAAAGTTAGGCTCTAGCGGACCAAGTACCGAGAGCGATCTTTAGACGTCCATGCGAATCCGGTAGTTTTCCAAAGTATGCCGAGCAATTCACGTTCAGTACGCTTGGACTTGCGGACGGAATCCCAGATTACGATTGGAGCGCCAAGAACGATGCCAACGGGGGCATATTCATGCATGGAAAGGGAGAAGGCTACCGCGCCTGCACTGAATATTGCCAGCAGCGCAACGCTAGGAACCATCGTCTTCCAAATGGTAGATATCGGTGGCAGCTGGTCTGGGCTTATCCACAAGGGTGGCGCAACATTCTTCGCGACCCTGGGCAGCATCAGGATCATTCCCCCGGACCAGAAGATTGCCACAGGAACGGAAGTAATGATGACCACAAGCCGGTCTTGCGCGAAAACTATCGTGACAGCAAGCGCCAGCAGCGCTATGAGCGCAGCCGCAACTGCATAGAGGTGACTCGCGGGAACAGTCTGAACTACTGTTCTGTTACGGATTGCGCGCGTCATTTAGCGATCTCCAAAAGGTGATGAACTAGCTTGGTCGCTATGGTCTATTTTGTCATGAGAAGATGCTACATGTCAGATGCCGTCGCCGGGGCAGTAAGTGCCCGGAGCGCTTCTCTCCGTCCTCCCCGATAGGTACCGGGTCTTGCAGTGGAAGATCACACTCAAGGGTGGCGCTTGCGCCATCGCGGCAGCGACGCGAGCGCAGCGAGCGCCCTCGACTGTGATCTTTGCGCGGCGACAGGATGCCCGGCGCGAGGAGGACGGCCCGCCTATTCGTGATGGTGCGGCGCTGAGGAAACCGTTGCGGCCGGTACCGCCTGCGGGTGCGGGGCAGCGGCGGCGGCGCCCGCAGCCGGAGGACTACCGCCCATAGGTCGCGGGCAGGCGCCGCTCCGGAGTCGCCGAGCACCCCCGCCACTCCCCCGCAGCGCGTCAGGCTGCGGATGCTCCCGCTGATACGCGCCACCCAGTTGCCAGGATCCCGTCACTGATGCCAAGATCGCGAGCCACCGTGGGCATCAGCTTCCCGATGACTAGGGTAGTCGTCATGAGCGGGCCTCCCGCAGACCTCGGCATGAGGCTGTACGGCATGATGCAGTACCTCATGGCCGCGTACGCACAACAGGTGACGCCGGAGGTCCCAACTCCTCGCAACGTAGTGCAGTCGCAGGACGCGCTAGACGCGGTTCTGCAACTCGCGGCGGTCATCGACGAGGCGACGCAAGCAGGCCGTATCGACCGGGAGCGGGGCAAACACGCAGCAACAATGCTGATGGTGATTCGTGACTTCATCAAGCCGCTACCGCAGGGCCTAGCGGCTGATGGCGTGACGGATAACCTCACCCAGGACCTTGAGGAGATCGTTGCTGCGCTCCGGCAGGCACGAAACGACAGCGGATTTGCTGGGTAGCAGACGGCGCCGCTGCAACCCGAGATCCTGTGGTCAGCAGCCTGCGAAGCAGGCGACAGGTCCGGTCCGGTCGGTGTCAGTGCGCACTGAGCTTCATGCTCGGCCTGTTACATATGACCTGGGTCCCGTGGCAGAGACCTCAGGTAGCGCCTTCCGCCGAAGCTCCTTGTACAGTCGAGTTACTTGGACATAGATGGAGACGTTGCTTGCTGCAAGTTGCCTAGCATCCGTTGGTGCTGCGGTGACGCTCTTGGGACCAGCGTCAAACCTGGCGACGATCTTTTTCGGATCTTCGTCGTCCTCATAGAACCGACTGGCCTCGTCTGGCGTCATGCTGCCATCATCCCCCATGACCCTGGGTGCCCAGTACCCCCTGGGTTCGTGGAGTCTCTTACTACGTGGGATAAGCACTCCCCAGTGCGTAGACGTCTCCGGATGGATCCGCTACGGGATACAGCACGACGACAACCGTGCCACCTCGGATGTTCGCCTCTACCAGCGCCCTCCAACCTCGCTCTGGGTCGTCGTCCCATCGGTAGTACAGTCCCGTGACGCAAACGACCGCGTCCAGGACCTCGTCTGCGTCGAGGTTGTGCTGGGAAGACAGCTTCGCGCGTGTGGCTTGGCTGACGATAAGTCTGGCGACCCAGAGGGGCTCCGACACACGAAGACTCTAGAGCCAGTTGCCCTGGCAGACGAACAAGGCTCAGGACCTCGGGCTGACCTGGATCGGGACTCGTGAGAGCGGGTGACGAGAATCGAACCCGCACTGTCAGCTTGGGAAGCGGTACGGTTACGGCCGCTACAGGCGCTGACCTGGCGACTTGCGCGACCTTGAGTGCCCGTGGCTGACCCCTGATCACGCTGCCTAATGGCACGCTAATGGCACGGCGATCTTGCCCAGGCGCAGGCTGCCAGAGCCCGCCACGACCAGGTGCACAGAGACACCGCCTAGCTGTCTGGCTGTGTCGCTCACCCAGGCGTCGCGGGCTTTGGCGTCCGATCCGGTATGGCGATAGCTGGGCTCGTTGATGTCAGTTCCGGGTCTAAGCCACGCGCCGGGATGCTCGGCGGCGCTGTCTCTGCTGCGCCAGAGGAACCGGAAGCCCTATCAGGGGAATCATTACGGCAAGCCCTGGGAAGAGCGCCAACTCGCTGCCCAGGCCTGGTCCAGCGAGGTCCGCTTCCAGGGGGCGTTTGGTCGCGGGCACGTCGGGCAACTGAGAGCCGTGTCAGATGTCAGGGGTACAGGACGGCCGTGGTGGCGGACGACGCGCACGGTGCGGCAGGGCTACTGGATCGCCGGCCTATTCCTGACCGTCGGGGTAGCCAACTTGGCCACTTTCCCTGGCGGCGGCTCGATCAGCAAGTGGGTGCAGCTCGGTGTAGGCATATGGGGCATCCTGGTCGCAACGCTGTACCTCACAACCGCGGTCGCTCTCCGGCGGTATCAACGTGGTACCTCAGTGCCCGCAACTGGTCAAGACGGGAACCCTCGCTTGTAAGACATGGCCCGGCAGGTCAGCGATCGGAAACGGTCATCCCAGGTCAATGTCGTACGGCGCGGTTGCTGCACTTCGCTGCTGCACTGGTTGACGCTAAAGCGTCAATTACTGCCGAACAAGTCCTGTTGCCACCATGATGCTGCCTCCGGTGCTCCCTCATGCTGACCAGCGGTCTGCGCTGGGGTGAGGTAACCGCGCTGCGGCGCAGTGATCTCGACCTGGAGGCCGGAACCGTGCGGGTCCACGCGGCCTTCATCGAGCGGTCAACGGGCGAAATCCTGCTCGGTCCGCCCAAGTCCAAGGCCGGGCGCCGCGTGGTCGGCATCCCGCAGGCGGTCATCCCGATCCTGCGCGAGCACCTGGCGGTCTTCGTCCAGGCCGAGCCAGGCGCGCTGGTGTTCCCCCTGGCCTGGGCCTTCGTCGTGAGAGCGGGTGACGGGAATCGAACCCGCACTGTCAGCTTGGGAAGCGTAACGGTTACCGCTGCCAGGGACGCTGACCTGGCGTCCCTGGCGGACCCGAGTGGCCCTGGCTGACCCCTCCGCACCCTGGCTAATGGCACGCTAATGGCACGGCGATCATAGGCGGACCTGTACTGGTTCGAGGGGGCTTCGTGCCCTGCTCCTCCCCCGTCCTCCTCGTAGCTGCCCGCGCTTGGCCGTGGCCGCTGTGTCCAGGCTCGCGAAGCGACCGCTGGCGGCCTGGCCTTGACTCGGCGGCCACGGCCAAGATCACTGGGGGGCGAGGAGGACGGACGACCAGCTTGGAAGGTGTCCGCAACATAACGTCGGCGCCGCTGAGCTGGGGTTTCATGTAGCCGTGGTGACCCCTGTCTGACCGTCGTTGACCGGGGGTAATGGCACGATATTGGCACGACGATCTTGCCGGGTCGGTGGGCCACACGACTCCGGAGGCCGCCGTTCCAGCCGGGCGAAATGTGCGGCTGGCCTGGGCTCCTAGGAAGCGGAGCTGTTCATCGATCCAGTTCCTGGTTCGGTGGTCATCGCTACCCGCTCGATGCGAACTGCCGGTGTCGGCGACTGGCCCGCGTCCCTGGGACCGTGCTAGCCCTACCCCAGATTTGGGTGTCCGCCCGGTGGATCTCCTGCCTGGGCCCAGCAAGCATTGAGAGAAGGTGACCGGGATGGCCGGACACCGCAGGTTATAGGAGGAATTCCGATGAATGCACAAGATCACAACACCGCTCCGTCGCGCACTGGCATGCGACGCATAATCCCGCGTTTTGAGTTCCGTCGCCTCCATGCCATGGCGCGCGTGCGCATTGGCGCTGGTACCGTCCTGGTCGGCCTTGGCGTCATCACGCTCGTGGGAGGTTCCTTCACGCCGAAGGCGGTCGCCTGGGCAGCGTTCTTCCTGGTGCTGGCGGCGCTGCAGTTCTCGGTCGGCTACTGGTTCCTGGCTATCGTCCGCTCCGCAGCTCCCCGGACCTGAGGCTGGCCTGCGCTGGGGTTCCGGTTGCTGATCTTCCTCGGTCTTCTCGCAGGCGCCAAGATCCGCGGGAGTAGACCGCTGGGTCTAGGCTGGTGCAAGCCATCGCGAAGCGACGTCTTGGCCGGGCGGCCTGGACTCAGCGGCCGCGAGCGGGCCAATCGGGAGCGAGAAGATGGCTGCACTACAGGTCACAGGAGGCATCCGGATGCGCGCATCGGATGACTATGTTCCTCCCCAGCGGTCCGTTCTCGAAAGAATTCTGATCAGGTCATGGGAGTACCGCCGCCTGCGCTTCTTGGCGGGCCTGCGCATTGGCGCTGGTTTTGTCTTGGTCGGCCTCGGCTTCATTACGCTCGTGGGAGGTTCCTTCACGCTGAAGGCGGTCGCCTGGGCAGCGTTCTTCCTGGTGCTGGCGGCGCTGCAGCTCTCGGTCGGCTACTGGTACCTGGCTATCGACCACCGCCCGTTTGCGCGGCGGGTTCGTGAGCTGGAGCGGTCCCGGGCCCGCTTGGTGGACGACTCGGCCGCGAGGCTGCGCCGGATCGAGCGGGACCTGCACGACGGCGCGCAGGCGCAGATGGTCGCCGTCGCCATGAAGCTGGGGCTGGCCACCAAGAAGCTCGGCGGCATGACCGACGGGACCGGGCAGACCGACCTGGACCGGGTCCTGGAACTGGTCGCCGCCGCCCACCGCGGGGCCAAGGAGGCCATCACCGAGCTGCGTGACCTGGCCCGCGGCATCCACCCGCCAGTGCTCGACCACGGCCTCGGCACCGCGCTCACCACCCTCGCCGCACGCAGCGATGTGCCCGTTGAGCTCGTCGTGGAGCTGCCCGAGCGCCCGTCGGCCGCGATCGAGACCATCGCCTACTTCTGCGCGGCCGAGCTGCTGGCCAACGTCGCCAAGCACAGCGGCGCCCGGCATGCCACGCTGGAGGCAGTCCATGTACCTGGCCTGCTGCAGCTGCGGGTCAGCGACGACGGCTGCGGCGGCGCCCGCGTCGAGGACCGCGGCGGCCTGGCCGGGCTCGCCGAGCGGATCCGGACCGTGGACGGCAGGCTGCAGCTCAGCAGCCCGCCCGGGGGGCCCTCCGTGGTCGCCGTTGAGTTGCCGTCCCACGCCTGACCGAACCGGAGCGCCCGATGCGGATTGTGATCGCCGAAGACTCGGCCGTCATGCGAGCGGGCCTGGCCGAAATCCTGGCCGACAGTGACCACCAGGTGGTCGCCGCCGTCGGCAACGCCGACGACCTGCTAGCCGCGGTGGACGAGCACCACCCAGACGCCGCTGTGGTGGACGTGCGGATGCCGCCCGGCTACACCGACGAGGGCCTGCGCGCCGCGATCGCCATCCGCCGCGACCACCCCAAGACCGGGGTGCTGGTGTTCTCCCAGTACATCGAGACCCGGTATGCGGCTGACCTGCTCGGCGCGGCCTCCGGCGGCGGCGCGGCGGGTGTCGGGTACCTGCTGAAGGACCGGGTCGCCGACGTCGAGGAGTTCGTTGAGGCGCTGAGCCGGGTGGCTGCCGGGGGCACCGCCCTCGACCCGGAGGTCGTCACGCAACTTCTGCGCGCCAGCCGCCGCAACGACGGGCTCGGCACGCTCACCGCCAGAGAACGCGACGTGCTCGCGCTGATGGCCGAGGGCCGCTCCAACACCGCGATCGCCGGGATCCTGGTGGTTTCCGAGAAGTCCGTCGAAAAACACGTCGGGAACATCTTCAGCAAACTAGGCCTCCCCCCCTCAGACGCCGACCACCGCCGGGTGCTCGCCGTCCTCCGCTACCTGGAGTCCTGACCGGGGCGCCTGCCCCACATGATCACTGGCAACAAGACCACCGCTCGCTCGCCCCCCCGGCCTGCGGGTTTCTGGTATGGGCGGGCGGAGCATGAGAGGGTTCGGGCTTTCAGTCCTCTCCGTCTTTCCCGCAGGCGCCGAACCCTGGCGAGCGGGTGCGGTGTCTAGGTTCGGCGAAGCCGATCGCCTGCGACACGACCGGAGGGAGCGACCTAGACGCGGTGGCCGGGAGCGGGACAATGGCTCGCCGGGAAGACGGCACAGTGCGTCGTCGGGTGAGCCTGACTGATCGGTGGTGGTGACCTGCATCGCGCGGGCCCGGCGTCCGGCGGCCTGGGCCTCCCCAAGGCCGGAGGCCGCCGCGGACGCCGGGCCCGGCACCGCGCAGCGGCGCCGCTTGATAGAAGTCTTGAGGTCTACTCGGCAGGGAATGACCTGCGCATCGCAGGATTGACTCGCGGATCGGCCTCGCCGATCTGTAAGCACTGTCACTCTGGCGAGGCGTCTGTAGTATCCGGTCAGATACGTATCTCATCGGATACACTGCATAGATGATGGATGCCGCAGAGCTACTTGAGAGTATTCGGCTCAGTTCGGGCCTGACACAAGATGAACTGGCGCGTCGCGCCGGGACCTCGCGGCCAACGCTGTCGGCGTACGAGCACGGGCGGAAGTCACCTACGGTCGCCACCTTTGCCCGGCTCCTTTCCCAGGCTGGGTGGGATCTTGCAGCTCAGCCGCACGTGTCGTTCACTCAGCAGACGTCCGAGTACGGGAAGCCGACCTGGGTTCCGGATCGACTGCCGCGCCTGGACGTGGCGCGGGCTCTGGCCGCAGTGGAACTGCCGCTGCACCTCAACTGGTCGGCACCAGGACGGGTATTTGACCTCAGGTCACGTGCCGACCGGGCGCGAGCGTACGAGATCGTGCTGCAGGAGGGAACACCAGCCGACATCCTTGCTTACGTTGACGGTGCGCTTCTCGTTGACCTATGGGAAGACCTTGTCCTGCCACGGGGCGTCCGGTCTGGATGGGCACCGCTGATCTCGCTCCCAGGCGAGGCCGTGGCGTAATGGCAGCGGGCGACAGCACGCCAGATCTGTCGGCTTTTCAGCTGGAGGTGGCCAGGCTGTTCTTCACACTGCCTGCCAGTCGGGGCTTCGAGATACCCGTGCCCGAAGGCTCGTCCGCAGCTGAACTGCGAGCGTTCTACGCAGTCTGGCGATCGGAACTGGCAGCGTAAGCCGAGTCAGCTGACCCTGCTCCCCCAATGGCACGTTAATGGGCCGCCGGTCGCCGACAGCCAGCTACAGAGCACGGATCAGGGCCGAGAAAATGCCCCTGACCTGGGCTAACACGGTGGAGCGGGTGACGGGAATCGAACCCGCACTGTCAGCTTGGGAAGCTGATGTTCTGCCATTGAACTACACCCGCGCGAACCGTCCGGCACCGCTGCGTTCCCGTAAGGAAATCCAGCAAGAGCCGGCCAGCCTTCGCCCGAGTATCGTACCGGAACCGGCGCGCGGCCACCGCCCTGCTCCGCGGGCGCGTCCCGCGCCGCCGATCCCCGGCCGCCCCGGCCCGGTCACGAGTTGTCTCAGCTTTTGGCAGATACGCGTGCCCGCGCGGCCGCCTGCGCTAGCTTCAGGTGATCATTCACGTCCTTGTTACGAACCCGAATCAGCCCGGCAACCCAGGCTGTGCACGGTGGAAACGAGCCCATACCTATCGGGAGGCCGCATGCCGCTGTGGAGGATACGGATTACGTTGTCAGACGATCCGCACAGCCGCGCGCTGCTGAAGCAGGCGCTCGACGGCCAGCGGGTGACCGAGCTGAACTTTACGCCGCGGCCCGCCGATGCCGCGCAGATGGCCGGTGACGTCGTGCTGGAGCTTCCCCGTGACGATGACCTCGGCACGATGCTCAGCGCGCTGCACCGCATCAGCCCGCAGGTCTTCGTGAGCCGGGTGGATGACGGCCCTTCCGCGGAGAACGGGCCCGGGCTCACGGGCAAGTTTCGCCGCCTGAGCGGCCGGGCCGACCGCGGGGCCAGCTCCATGGCGTCGGCAGACTAGTCCCGCCGCTGGTCGCACCCGGTCACGACGGCCGATCCGGCCTGAGCTGGCGCAGGGCGGCCAGCACCGCGTCCCGCTCGGCGAGCGCGGCCCGCAGCTCGGCGC
>Ga0209839_10000888_pt1 | contig 15240 bp, 11 predicted proteins | sample OrgsoiDNA2013050_FD_185800 | JGI IMG/M metagenome (GOLD analysis project Ga0209839, IMG submission 185800) | Permafrost soil microbial communities from the Arctic, to analyse light accelerated degradation of dissolved organic matter (DOM) -... | ecosystem: Environmental > Terrestrial > Soil >... | reverse complement strand
ATACGTCCTGGACGAGCGCCTGATGCCGGTGCCGGCCGGGGTGGTGGGTGAGGTCTGCCTGGCCGGCCGGGGCGTTGCCCGCGGCTATCACGACCGGCCGCGGCTCACGGCGCGGGCGTTCAGGCCTGACCCGTGGAGCAACGAGCCAGGGGCGCGCATGTACCGGACCGGCGACCTCGGCCGGTGGCGGGAAGGCGCGGGCCTCGAGCTGATCGGGCGGAACGACCACCAGGTGAAGATCCGCGGCTTCCGGATCGAGTGCGGCGAGATCGAGGCCGTGCTGCGCGCACACCGTGACGTGCGCCAGGCGGCCGTCGTCACCGCCACCAGGGCCGGTGAGCCTGCGCTGGTCGCGTACGTCGTGCCCCGCCGGAGCAGCGTTGCGGCGCGGCCCGGCACCGACTTGCTTGAGGAGCTGCGGCCGCACCTGCGCGCGGCGCTGCCCGACTACATGGTCCCGGCGCTCGTGGTCGCGCTGCCCGCGCTTCCGCTGACGCCGAATGCGAAGGTCGACCGGGCCGCGCTGCCCGCCCCGCGGTGGGGTGCTCCGCCATCGTCGGCCGGCCGGGTCCAGCCCAGGAACCCGGTCGAGGCGACCCTCGCCCGGATCTGGAGCGACCTCCTCGCCACCCAGGAGCCGGTCGGCGTGCACGACAACCTTTTCGCCCTCGGCGGCCACTCGCTGACCATCACCAGATTTGTCGCCCGCGTCGCCGACACGTATGGCGTAGGTCTCCCGGTACACCAGGTTTACAGCGCTCCGACGGTCGCGGAACTGGCCGGGGTGGTCTCCGCCGACCCGGATTTCGGGCTCGCCGCGGGCTTGTCCCGCCACGCCGAGCTGGACGCGCTCAGCGACGAGGCCCTGGACGAGCTACTGCGCGCGGCCCTCGCCCAGCGCCACCGGCGCCGGGCGATCGCGGACAGCGCCGATTCGTAACGCGGCCGCAGGTGGGAACGTGTTTGCATAACGCTCCAGGTCGGCCGTTCGGCCCAATGCCCTCAGGTCCGCTCCGAACAGCCGGTCCCGCCGGACCCGGAAATATCACCAGAAATCCGATCAAAAGCCCCGCTGTTCCTACAAAATTAAACGCGTCTAAAGGCTGGTACGGCAAAAAGTTCTGCCGTAATGTGTGGCTCCGGTGGCTAGAGCTGTCGCGCAGATCCGCGCTGGACGGCCGTTGTGGTCCCGTGAAGATTGGAAACCCATGCGCTTTTACCGAAAGCCGGGCGGCCTCATCGTGGCGGCCGGTTCGGTGCTCGTCTTGGCCACGATGGCGCTCGCGCCGTCCGCCTCGGCCGGGGCACCGTACCACGGACCGGCTGGCCTGCTCCCCGCCGCCCAGCCCAAGGTGCACGCCGACAGCAGCGGCGGCAGCGGCGAATCCGACAACATCCTGAACGGCGCGGCGCAGTACGCCGCGATCCGGACGGCCCCCGCGCTCTCGGTGAGCGCGGATGCCTTCGCGTCCGCGGTCACCCAGGCCAACGGCCTGGCGTACACCGGAGGCAGCTGGCGCGAGGTCACGAACCAGCCCTATAACTCCGATGCCGTCGGGTATCGCGACCCGACCTGGTCGAACTCGAGCGGAGGCTCGGGCCTGGTGGCCGGGCGGATGACGGCGCTGGCTATCGATGGCCAGACCATCTACGCCGGGGCGGCGGGCGGCGGCGTGTGGCGCTCGACCGACGGCGGCTCGAACTGGACCCCGGTCTTCGACGGCCAGAACGATCTTTCGATCGGGGCGCTGGCCATCAACCCGGCCGACCACTCGGTCTGGGTGGGCACCGGCGAGGCGAATACTAACCAGGACTCGTTCACGGGTAACGGCGTCTACCGTTCCGCGGACCACGGCCGGACGTGGCAGCTGGTCGGCCACGCGCTGCCCAATTACCTGATGTACCAGATCACCTTCGACGGACACGGACACGTCTACGCGGCCACCAGCCAGGGGCTGCTGAGGCGCTCGGCCGCCAACCTGGGGTCCGCGTGGACGACGGTGCTGAAGCCGGATCCGAATCCGGCGAACTCGCCGTACCGTACCTCGTTCATCACCGACGTCAAGGTTCAGCCCGGCACCGGGGACAAGGTCGTCATCGCTGCGCTCGGCTGGCGCGGCGGAACCTCCGCCGGGGACACCGCGTACAATGGCTTCTACGAGTCCACCGACGGCGGCCTGACCTTCAGCCGCCTCACGCTCGCCGGTGACCTGGCGGGCGCGACCGACCTCGGCCGGACGACGTTCGCCTATTCGGCCGACGGCCACGTGCTCTACGCCGTGGTGGAATCCTCGGCGACGGTCGCGCTGAAGGGCGTGTACGAGTCGGCTAACGGCAGCCTGGCCGGCCCGTGGAAGCTGATAGCGAACGCCACCACGTTCGCCAACTCCAATTCGGCCTTCGCGCTGTCCGGCGGAACCCCCGGCACCCAGTCGTGGTACAACCAGGCGATCATCGTCGACCCGGCCAACAGTGCTCATGTCTTCGTCGACCTCGAGGAGGTCTACGAGACCACCAACGGCGGCACCTCCTGGACCACGACCGGCCCGTACTGGAACTTCCCTTACGCCTGCTGGAGCGTGATCCCGGCCAAGGACACCTGCCCGGACACCACGCACTCCGACCAGCACGCGCTGGCGATCAGCGGCGGCACGCTGTACACGGCCAACGACGGCGGCGTCTACGCTCATCCGCTCGCCGCGGCCGGCGTGGTGAAGTGGCGTGACCTGAACGCCACCCTGCACACCCTGCAGTACTACTTCGCCGGTATCGGCCGGGCCCCGGGCGGCGGCGACGACATCTGGGGCGGCATGCAGGACAACGGCGTCGGCCTGCTGAAGCCCGGAGCCAGCGCCATGGTCTCGCCGTTCGGCGGTGACGGCGGTGACGTGATCGTCAACCCGGCCAACGGCAATCAGGCGGTGAACGAGTACGTCTACCTCTCGATGGCGTCCACGGTCAACGGCGGCAGGTCCGACGGCAGCACGTCCGCGTATTCGACGATCTCGCCGTCCTGCCTGAACCCGATCTACACCTCCTCGCCCTGCGACCCGAGCCCCCGCTTCATCGCTCCGTTCAGCGCCGACATCAAGAACATCAACCACTGGGTGGCCGGCGGCGAATTCGTCTGGGACAACCAGTCGAAGGGCTGGGGGACCACCTGCTCGGCCACGGCCTGTGACTGGAAGCCCGTGCACGACACCGGCGCCGGCAACTCGATCAGCGCCATCGCGGACAGCGGGGCGGTGACCTACGCGGGCTGGTGCAGCAGCGGCTGCAACCCGGCCGGATCGACGCCCTTCACCTCGGGCATCGACACCAGCTACGGCGGGACCTGGCACACCGTCCAGTCGTCGGTGCTGCCGAACCGGATTCCGACGTCCTTCACCATCGACCCGGCCAACCCGGCGCACGTGGTGGTCACCTACGGTGCCTTCTCACGCCACTGGATTCCTGGCGGCGGCGTCGGCCACGTCTTCGCCTCCCTGAACGGCGGCGCTACCTGGACCGATATCAGCGGCAACCTGCCCGACGTGCCCACCGAGAGCTCGATCCTCTGGAACCACAAGCTGGTCGTCAGCACCGACATCGGGGTGTTCTCGACCGGAACTGGCTCTCCCGGCACCTGGCATCGGCTCGGCCACGGCCTGCCGGCCGCTCCGGCGGTCGACCTGGCCGTGTCGCCCGACCAGAACTATCTGCTGGTGGCGACCCACGGCCGCGGTTTGTGGAAACTCCAAGGCTGACAGCGACGGCAGTTGAGTTAGTCCCCGGGCGGGCCGGAATTGAGATAACCGGCCCGCCCGGGTCTATGTCCAGGGGAACCGGCGGCTCAGCCGGGCCGTCTAAGCGAGGTGACCAAGACGCGATCGGTGGGTCCGAACCTCCTGCGGCTGCTGCCCGTGGCCGCTGTCCTGCTCACCGTGTCCTGCGGAACTAACCCGGCCGCCCCGGTGGCCACCCCGACCGCAGCCACCCCGACCGCGACCGCTTCTCCAGGCCAGACCGCCGCACCCACGGCTACCGCGACGCGGTCCGGGGGATCCACCGCGGTGGTCTTCGGCGTCATCAAGGCCGTCCCGGCGTGCCCGGCCGATCGGGTCGCGCACGCGTGTAGTCCGCACCCGCTGGCCGACGTCAGGGTGCACGCTGACTCGGCCGGTGCCCGAGTCATCTCCAGCTCCGTGACCGGGGCCGACGGCCGTTACTCGCTGCGGGTCGGGCCGGGCCGCTACGTCCTGCGGGCACCGGCCTCGCTCCGGTGCCGGCCGGTGCCGGTCACCGTTTCTCCCGGGGCGGCCATTCGCGCCGACCTCACCTGTGCCGTCGGCCTGGTGTCAGTGTCCCCTGATTCGGCCTGACCGCGCGCCGGCCTGACAGGCCGGCCGGAGCCCAGCGCGGCCTACAGGCCGACGACGGTCACCTGCGCCGGATGCTCGACGGTAAACCGGTACCTGATGGTCCCGGCCTGACCGCCCTCGAGCGACAGGTCCCAGACGAGTTCTCCGAGGTCATTCTGCTCGGCCGGAGCCGGGCTCAGCTCGCGTGGCCGGACCTTGATCGCCCCGTCCGTGGATACCGGGATGTGGTCATGGACACGCAGCCGAGCCAGGTTCGGCCGATGATTCTGCACCGTGATCTCGTAGGCGATGTCGATGGTGCGGGTGCCACCGAGCACGGCCTTGCTTGTGCGGTGGCGGCACAGCTGTCGTTCGACCCTGATCTGGTCGTCCACCCCGAGCTGCACCTCGAACTCTTCGCCCGCGGCGACGGTTTCCAGCGCCGTCTCTCCGACGAACTGCTGGTCATGGAAGACGCGGGCCGGCCCGGGGAGCAGCAGCAGCGACGAACCGTTGGTGACGGTGGCCCGCAGGTAGGCCTCGGGGGCCAGCACGGGGACCGTGAGGTAGTCGAAGGTGGCGTCGAGTTCCAACCTGGCCACCATGGTCTTGTGCGGACCGCCGTCCGCGGGCACCGCCAACGGGCGCGCTACCCGGTAGACCAGCCCGGCCCCTGACTCGCCGGGTACGGCGGCGAGCGGCGCCGCCTCCGGCTCCTGCGTCCCGGAGGCGCGCGGTCGCAGGCCGGCCGGCGGCATCGCCAGGGGGACTGCCGCTGGACGGCCGATGTACCACGGGTGCAGCTCCGGCAGCCTCTGGTGCCGCCCGCGCCGCGTCGTGGACAGCGTCAGCTCTACCGCGGGCCAGTCCTCTGAAGTCTGCTGGGTGATCTCGGCGAGGTAGGTGACGGCCAGCCGCTCACCGGTCAGGCTCACGTCGTAAAGCGGGCGCCAGGAAGCGCCGGATACGTGATAGGAAAGCTCCACCTCGGCCTGGGTGGCCGCGGTGGCCTCCAGGGTCGCTGACACCTCGACAAACTCGACCGAGCGGTGGCTTTGCTCGGCGGCGGCCAGGCGCTGCTCGGCGGCGGCGAGTTCTCGCTGGGCGGCACGTCGGCGTGCCCTGATATCGCGACGTCGCGCCAGGGTGCTTGCGGTATCGGCGGAGAGCAGGCCGGCCATCTGGGAAAGGTCATCGTGGCTGGCCCGGCCAAAACTCAGCGCCCGCGCCAGCGCGGCCGCGGAGGCCTGCGACACCTGGCCGAAGAAGCTGAGACGCGCCTGTTCGGCCGCGTCTTCATCGTCAAGCGCCTGGACCTCATCGTGACAGCTTTCGACCTCCGAACGCAGCCGCGCGGTTTCGTCGCGGAGCGGATCGGCGCCGTAACCACGGTGCACCTCGACGTCCAGCAGGGCCAGATCCCGCCCGCGGGCCGCGACGCGGACCGACGCCGGATCCACCGTCGCGGGCAGGTTGCCGATCACCACGGGCAGGAGCCCGGGCGGCACGCTCACCGGGCCGCGGCGAACCACCCGCGCGCCGTCACCGAAGACCGTCACGGCCGTCACCGGCACATCGAGACTCCTGCTCTCAGCCACGTATCTCCTCCCGGGTCGGCGAAACCGTGCCACGTCGTCAAGGTAGTCAAGCTACTCGACGAAGGCCCACGCCGCCCCGCCGCCCTGGGACACGTTCACCACGGGCGAGTGGGCCGCGGCCCGCACCAGCAGGCCGCTGGCCTGGTCCCCGTACAGGAACATGCCGAGCACGAACAGGTACGGCACGGTCCGGCCGTCCGCCGCGCGCAGCTCCAGGCTCGAGGTGTACACGCGCCGCTGGGCCACCCAGGCGGAGCCGTCCGCGGTGAGCAGTGTCCGCAGCTGCTCGGGTGAATGCTGGTCGCCGACGAGGACGCCCTTGCCGCCGTAGGTGTAACTGCGCTTGAAGACCAGCCGGTCCTTGTCCGCCACCGCCGCGTCGACGGTGCCGGGGGCCAGGTCGTAGGTGTGCGGGACGTACTGCTTGATGGTCGCTCGTTCCTCGGCATCGAGCAGGTGCTGGTACCCGGGGTCGCACAGCAGCGAGAACCACCGTCGGTGCATCTTCAGCTCGGCCTCGAACATGGTCGAGACTTCTACGCCGCTGTCCCGCAACCTGACCAGGAACGCGCCCCCGTCGGGGGTGTCGTCGTGCGTGACGATGCGGTGGACCAGGGTCTGCCTGGCCTGGCCGGGCCGCAGCCAGTCCGCCGGGTAGGTGTCCTCGTCGTGGTAGGAGGTGTCGAGATCGGGTGCCATCAGCCGCAGGTACCGCTGCAGCATGAGGCATTCGCCGAACCCCTGCGCCCGGTGCTGCGGCGTGTCAAGCACGACGACGCGCGTCCGGCCGGTGCGCCGGCACTCCGTGGCGTACAGGTGCGCCAGCTGGCGGAACGGCGACACCCCGGCGACCGGGCGGCCGAGGAGTTCGGCGAAGGCGTGCGCGCTATGATAGCCCTCCCCGGCGCCGACGCCGGAGAAGTGGTTGAGCTCGCAGAAGTAATAGCCCTCCTCGGTCGGGATGATGTCGGCGCGCAGCATCCGCAGCCCGGTCGAGGCCACGTCCGTCCAGTCGATGTGCGGCGCCATGTCCGGGGGCACCTCGAACATGGCCACCAGCTGCTCGGCGGACAGCGTCGCGGCCAGGCTGCGCAGCAGCTTGTCCTGGGCCCGCGCCAGGACGTGGGTGGCCCGGACGAGTCCGGCGTGAGCCGCGGCGTCGATCCGGAAGTAGTAGGGCAACGAGCGGAACGAGACGCCGAGGTCGGCCAGCAGCTGGGCGGCGCCGCGGGCCGCCATGGCGTAGTCGGGCTCGTCGTGCTGCCCGGCCAGGAACTCGCGGTTGTCCGCTGCGAACATCGCAACCCCCTGCTCTGGACGATGGCTAGCCGGCCTTGCGCCCCCACGCGTACACCGTAATGGAGCGGAGGTCGGTAAAGCCGGGATCCCGGCACAGGGCGATGACCGCGTCCACGTCCGGCTGCGCCAGCAGCCCCCGCTGCACCAGGTAGGCGCCTTCCTGCGCGAGGTTGGCGAACGCCAGCCGGCCGTAGGCCCCGGTCTTCCCGAGGCAGTTGGCCCTGGTCAGGACGCCGATGTCACGCATCCCCACGCGCGCGAGCTGGGACGGGATGGTCTGCGCCCACCTGGTCATGTCGGAGCCCTGCGCGTGCCACCCCGTCTCCAGGGCGCCGAAGAACCGCCGGATGGGCTCGTGTACGGATCCCGCCGCGGGCATGCACATCGGGTCGCCGATCACCAGCCAGCCGCCGGGCGCAAGCCACCGGGCGGCGATGGCCACCATCGCCTCGCGTTCGGGCAGGTGGCAGAACGTGACGCGGGAGTGGATGAGGTCGAAGGACCCAGCCGGGTAGTTCACCGAGCGGACGTCCTCTGTGCGCCATTGCAGGTTGCTCCGCACCTGCTCGCCGCAGAAACGGGTATCCGTGTCGATGGCCACGACGCTGCCGTCGGCGCACTGGCCGGCCAGCCAGCGCGCCACCGAGCCGGCCCCGGCCCCGATCTCCAGGCACCGCCAGCTGGACCGCAGCCCGACGGTCCGCATGACCGCGTGGGTGTCGGGGTCCCCCCATGCCTCAAGCAGCCGGAGGCGTTCGAATTCTTCCGGGTTGTCCTTGCTGAGCGCACCCGACGAGTAGTCGGTCGCCAGCGGCACGTCGGATCTCACCGTGTCCTCCCTGCCTGTTCGGCCGCCGCCACCGGCTCGGATGGCCGGGTGCGGCGCTGACCAAGTTCCGCCTCGATCGCCGCGGCCACCCGGAGCACGCTCGCCTCGTCGAACGCCCGTCCGACCACCTGCAGGCCGATTGGCAGGCCGTTACCTGCGAAGCCGATCGGCACGGACAGCGCGGGGTGCCCGGTCACGCTGAACGGGATCGTCTGCATGTCGTTGACCAGCTTAGGCGGCGGCCAGTCCGGACCGAAGTCGTCCCAGCGGGCCGCCGTGGCCTGCCCGCAGGCGGTGATCAGAACGTCGTAGCGGCCGAACACCGTCCCGGAAAGCGCGCGGGTCAGGTGCCTGCGGACCTGGTAGGCGCGGAGCAGGTCGGCGGCACAGATTCCGGCCCCGGGCATGATCCGCTGGTAGGTAAATCGGCCGAACGACCGTGGGTGCGTGCGCAGCTGCCGCTCATGAGCTGAGAACGCCTCCGCCGCGAAGATGACCCGGCCGCAGGCGTTGAACAGCTCGTAGCCGGGCAGGCCGACCTGTTCGACGGTCGCGCCGAGCCGCTCGAGCACGCGCAGCGCTCGCTCGATGCCGGTGGCGATCTCCGGCATCGTGGCGGGGTCGCCGGCGTACCAGCCGGGGGAGTGGGCGACCCGCAGGCCGGCCACCCCGCGGGCCGACTCGGCGAGGTAGTCGGGCACCGGTACGTCGGCGGTGCGCGGGTCCGCCGGGTCGGCGCCCGCGACCACGCTCAGCGCGGCGGCCGCGTCGCCGACGGTCCACGCCAGCGGCCCGAAGTGGTCCAGCGTGGCGGACAGCACGCGGGCGCCGCGGCCGGACACCCGGCCGTAGGTCGGTTTGAGCCCGACCGCGCCGCAGTGGAACGCCGGACCGCGGATCGACCCGGTGGTGTCGGACGCGAAGGCGATGCGTACCAGCCCGGCGGCGACCGCGGTCCCGGCCCCCGACGACGAGCCGCTCGGCACGTGCTCGTCGCTCCACGGGTTGCGGGCCGGAGGGAAAGGGAGGTCGAAGCTCGGGCCGCCGATGGCGAACTCGTAGGTGGTCAGCTTGCCGAGCAGGACACCGCCCCCGGCGCGTAGCCGGCTCTCGATGGCACTGTCTGAGCCTGCCACCGCCTCGACGCTCAGCCAGGAGGCGTTGGTCGTCGGAACGCCCTCGGCGTCGATGATGTCCTTGAGGGCGTACGGGATGCCGTGCAGCGGACCGCGGTCGACACCGGCGCGCAGGTCGCGGTCGGCCTCGGCGGCGCGTCGCAGCGCCGTCTGGCCGGTCACCCGGATGAACGCGTGCAGCACCGGGTCGAGCCGGTCGATCCTGGCCAGGGCGTCGGCGGTCAGCTCGGTGGAGGTGAGCTGGCCGGCCCGCAGCAGCGCACCCGCCTGCGCCACCGTCAGCTCGTGCAGCTCGGTGGGTATCTGGCGCGGGGCCGGCCGGTCAAGCACGCGATTGTTCCGCTCGCAGCAACGTGGTCATGTCCCGCAGGCCGCGGTAACCGTGCAGCACACCGCCCTTGAGATCGGCCGGTATCTCGATGCCAAGCCGCCCGGCGGCCAGGTCCAGCTCGGCCTCGGCTTCGTCGCGGCCCGCGGTCATCAGGTGGGCGCAGGTGATCAGGTCGAGATAGGCGCAGCCGGTCGAGCTGAAGATTGTCCGCTGCCCGTCGAACCCGGCGGCCGCGGGTGTATCAAGCGCGTCGAGTTCGACGGCTCCGCTGTGCAGCGGGCCGGCCTCGGCGACCGCGGTGCGCCGGTCCTCGACGATCAGGACGCTGGTCCGCAGCAGGTCCTCCGACAGCTCTCGTGAGGCGACCGTGTGCGCCCCCACGCAGTTGACGTGCACGTGACCGGGCAGCTGGCTCGAGATCGGCAGCGGGTCGCAGGACGTGGTCGCGGTGACGAGGATGTCGACGCCCCGGCTGGCGTCGGCCGCCGAGCCGCATAGGACCACGCCGATTGCGGCGTCGGCGCGCGCGGCCATCGTCGCGATGTCCCGGGCGAAGGCCGCGGCGTGGTCAGCGTTCCGGGAGAAGACGCGGACCTCCTCGACGTCGCGTACCGCCGACACGCCGAGGTACTGCTGGCGTGCCTGCACCCCGGACCCGATGATCCCAAGCACACCGCTGTCCTTCGCCGCGCAGCGGTCGGTCACCAGCGCCGTCACGGCCGCGCACTTCAGGTTGGTCACGTCGGTGCCGTCCAGCATCCCGAGGAAGCGGCCGCTGGAGGCGGAGAACATCGGCACGACCGAGGTGACGGTCGCGCCCCGGCCGGCCGCGTCCGGCGCGACGATCGTCGCCACCTTGTTGATGTAGAGGTCGTAGTCCGGTGAGACGGCGGGCATCGAGATGAACTTCGTGCCCGCGGCGTCTTCGGCGGTCTCGCGCGGCGGCACGATCATCCGCTGGACGGCGCCGCTGCGCAGGCCGGCCCGCATCTCGCCGGCCAGCGACCGGACCAGAACCACGGAGAGTTCGCCGTCGGCCGGTCTCATCCGAGTTCGTCCCACGCGTCCTCCAGCGCCGAGGTGAACTCCTCCGTCATGGCGCTGGTCATGTCGCCGCGCAGCATCAGCCGCACCCCGGCCTGGCCCTTGGTCACGATGGGGAAGAACATCGCCGAGCAGTAGTAGCCGCGCCGGTAGAGCTTGGTGGACAGGCGTACGGCCCGGTCGTTGTCCCCCAGGACGACGAACTTGATGTGCGAGCCGGTGCCGCGCACGTCGCGGTCCTTCAGGCGGCGGTCGAAGATCTCGATGTTCTCGGCCAGCTGGTGCTGGCGACGGGCGAGCTCGGGGGTGCGATGAACGGCGATGCTGCCCAGGCTCGTCCCGATCGCCGCTGTCCGCAGCCCCTGGGACCAGCCGAGCGGGCCGGACCGGTACAGGAAGTCGTAATGGCGTGACGATCCGATCATCGCGATGCCGCCGGTGCTGCCGAAGGCCTTGGCGATCGAGGCGACGACCATGGTCCGGTCGCCGGGCTCGGTGAACACCGACCGCGCGTAGCCCTGACCGTTGGCGCCCTGCGTGGACAGCGCGTGCGAGTCGTCGATGAACAGGTAAAGCCCGTAGCGTTCCTGCAGGGCCGCGATGCCCTTCAGGTCGGCCAGGCCGCCGACGGAGTAGGCGCCCTCGCACACGTAGGCCACCCGGGGGTATGTCCGGCAGACGTCCTCAAGGAACTGCATGTCGTTGTGCGGGCAGGTGATCACCTTGGCCTCGTCGGCGACGATCGGCTTGACGAAGTTCATCGAGAAGTGCGCGAACTTGTCGAAGACGACGACCATCGGTTCGCCGTCGGTGAGGTGACCTGATGCCAGCAGCGGCAGCACGGCGGCGCTGATCGACCCGCACGAGATCGACGGGAGCACGTGGGTGCCGAAGAGCGCCGACAGCTCTTCCTCGAGCTGGTGCATCAGGTCCAGCCGGATCCGGAACTCGGCCATGGCCAGTCCGGTGATGTTCTGCTCGCGCAGTGCCTCGATCCCGGCCGCGACGACCGTCGGGTGGCTGTTGAGCCCGAGGTAGGAGCACGAGGACAGGTTCATGAACTCATGCCCGGTCCGCACGTCCCGCAGCCGGTTCTGGCCATCGGTGGCTTCGACCCGGATGTCGAGCATGCCGTGGTCCGCGGAGAGCTGCCACGCGGCCTCGGCGGCCGGGACCATGCGCTGGTTGTTCCGGAACCGGTGTGGCCCGATCACCTCGTCGCTGCCGTTCATCGGTTTTTCCTCCTACGCTGTCGTGGGCACGGAGGACCGCAGGAAGGTCCCCAGTCGCGCGAGTGCCGCCCGCCCCTTGGCTAGCCGGGTGTGGTGCAGGTGCCACACATGCACCATCCCCGGCCACACCTCGAGCGTGACCGGCGACCCGGCCGCGGTCAGCTTGGCCGCGAGCCGCTCGGCGTCGCTGCGCAGCAGTTCCCGCTCGCCGACCTGGATGAGGGCCGCCGGGAAGCCGTGGACGTCGCCGTAGAGCGGCGACACGTACGGCAGCTGCGCCGCGGCCCCGGCCAGGTACGCCTCCGCCACGGCGAGCGTGACCGACGTGCTGACCATGGGGTCGTCGTCGGCCAGGGTGCGGAACGTCTCACCGGTGCAGGCCAGGTCCGTCCACGGCGAGATGCAGGCCACCGCGCGCGGCATCGGCAGGTCGCGGTCCCTGGCCGCCAGCAGGGTGGTGAGGACCAGGCCGCCGCCGGCCGAGTCGCCGATCATGACGACCTCGTCCGGTGAGCGGCCCTCGGCAAGCACGGCGGCGTAGACGGCCACCGCGTCCTCCAGCGCCGCCGGATACCGATGCTCCGGCGCCCGGCGATACTGCGGGTGCAGGATCGGGCACCCAGCGGCGCGGGCGCCCTCGGCCACCATGCTCCCGTGGCTACGCTGCGAACCGAACACGTAGCCGCCGCCGTGCAGCCAGATGCCGATCTGTGACACGTCGGCGTCCGGCGGGGTGTGCAGGTAGGCCGGCACGCCGCCCACCTCGCGCTCGCTCACCGCGATGTCCGGCGCGACCGGCGTTCCCCACGCGTCGTAGAAGCTCCTGGCCTCGATGAAGTCGTCGGGCCAGGTGTCGGCGGCCAGCGCGGCCAGCAGGCGCGCCAGCTCCGCATCGTCGGCGGCGGTCATGCCCGGCACGTTCGGGCTCCACAGTGATGACATACGCAGTGATGACATACGCAGTGATGACATACGTGGCGATGACATACGTGGCCTCAGTCGCCGACGCTGGCCGGGGCTTGGGTGGCGAGCTCGATACCCACACCGCGGTGGTAGCGCTCGTGCTCGGCCGTCTCTGCGCCGGGGACGCTGAGCTTGACCTCCGGGATGTCGAGGCGGTAGTACCGGTACCACTTATTGAGGTCCGCGCCGTCGGCGAACTGGAACTCGATGTGCCGCAGCGGCCGCTTGCCGGGCTTCGCCGGGTCGGCGAGCCGCGGCGTGGAGCCCGCGTGGGCCAGGCCGCCCGCCACCTCGTTGTTGAGCACGACCAGGATCATGTCGCTGCGCAGGTCGACGTCCACGGCAACCGAGTGGTCGGCGAGGATCCGGTCGGTGTACCCCTCCTTCACCGCGACGTTGTAGCTGTGCGGCATCAGCTCAAGCAGGTCGGCCGGGTCGATGCCCGTGCTCGCGCAGAACTCGCGCGTGTCGCACACGATCGGCAGCCCGCCGGTGATGTTGGTGTTGGGGCCGTAGACGTTGCCGATGAACGGGGTCGCGGCGTCAAAGTGGACACACTTGGTGGTCAGGAACTCGCGCGACTCCGTGTGGTCGGAGTTGGGGGTGAAGTGCGTGTTCTTGTTATAACCGTCGACGTCCATGCTCGCGACGCGGTCGTAGCCCATCACGACCGGGCTGTGCTTCGTGACGTCGACCTCGGCCGCGAAGGCGCGGAAGACCGACTCCAGGTAGTCGCGCCCGACCGCGGCGTCGGACTCGCGGTGGATGTCCATACCGTGCCGCGCGAGCAGGGCTTTCGTGCCGTAGCAGACCGCGAGCCCGGCACCGTTCGCGACCAGGTCGATCAGCTGCGCGGTGAGGTCGCCGCTCACCGGCCCGAACTGCCCGTCGACCAGCTCGGCCGGGTAACCGGAGATGTCGACCATCGCCTGCTCGACGACGTCCTTCATCGGGGTGCTCATTTCTGTCCTCCATGGAAGTCGGTGGTGTGCTGCCGGGCCAGCGGAGCGGGTCCGCGGCCGGTGTCGAAGAGCGCGAGCATGCGCCGGGCCTTAGCGACGAAGGGCGGGGCCAGCACCCGGTCCCTGGTGACGGCGAAGCCGCCGGCGTCGGACTCGTAGTCCTTGATCGTCCGGCGGTAGCTGTCGAGCTCCGCCGGGTCGGCGGAGAATGTCTCGACGATGACGTCGACCTGCTTGGGGTGGATGGCCGCTTTCCCGGTGAACCCGCAGCGTTTCGCCGCTTCGCTCTGCGCCCGGATGACCTCGGTATCCCACAGCTCGAAGGAGTTCGTGTCGATGGCCGGCCGCCCGTACCTGGCCGCTGCGACGCAGAGCCTGGCCCGGGCGTGGGCCAGGAAGGACTCGTCCGGCGCGTACATCTCGGACAGCAGGTCCGCCTGCCCGAAGCACAGGCCGTCACTGGCCGCGGCGATGTCGTAGGCGTTCTCCACCGCGTCAAGCGTCTCGACGAAACTGCAGATCTCCGGCGGATTGGGCAGGCCGGACAGCAGCGACCGGTAGATGGCCACGTCGCGGCCCGCAGCGACCTTCGGCACGAGCACCGCCTGTACGGGCACGCCGCCGATCTGGCCGTCCAGGTCGAGGAGCATCAGCATGTCCGCCAGCCCGTCGGGCGTCTCGATGCTGTTGACCCGCAGCACCACGCCCGGCAGTCCCGTCCCGGACAGGTCGACGGCGGCCAGGTGATCGCGGGCCGCGGCTTTCGCGCGCTTGGGGATGGAGTCCTCCAGGTCGAGCACCTGAACCGCGCCGGCCGGCGACCCGGATCGCAGCACCGAGTCGACACGCAGCGCCGGCGTGTAGAAGTAACACGGGTCCACCCTCACGGCTGGTCCTCCCGCCCGAACAGCGCGTTCATCTTCTGCAGGGAGAACGTCTCGTACCGGATGGCCTCGTACTTGACCGGCCGCTCCCGGCTGAACTTCGGGAAGCACTCGATGAGCGTGTCGTCGTTGGCCAGCTTGAAGAAGACGATCGACTGGCGCGGTCGGCCGGCCAGTTTGACCCGGTGCGGCGTCGAGACGTACTCGTCGTTCGACCAGCGGGCCATCAGGTCGCCGATGTTCACGACGAACCAGTCGCGTCGCTCGACGTCGACGTCGATCCAGCTGCCGGACAGATCACGCAGCTGCAGACCAGGGCCTTCCTCGGACAGCAGCGTGATGAAGGTGCCGTCGGTGTGCTCGCCCATGCCCTGGTCGTTGAGGAACTCCTCGCGGGTTCCCGGATAGAACTGCGAGCGGAGCGAGTCGTTCGAGCGGTCGGTGCGGATGGCGAAGAAGTCCCGTGGCAGCTCAAGCGCGACGGTCAGCAGCTCCGCGATCCGGTCGGCCACGGTCTCGCACGCCACGAAGTAGGTCTTCATTGCGCTGCGCAACGCCACCCCGCGGTCGTCCTCGGGGAAGGGCAGGTCCTCGGCGTCGTCGAGGACGAGCCGGCCGGCGC
>Ga0209839_10000887_pt1 | contig 15262 bp, 17 predicted proteins | sample OrgsoiDNA2013050_FD_185800 | JGI IMG/M metagenome (GOLD analysis project Ga0209839, IMG submission 185800) | Permafrost soil microbial communities from the Arctic, to analyse light accelerated degradation of dissolved organic matter (DOM) -... | ecosystem: Environmental > Terrestrial > Soil >... | reverse complement strand
GGCCGCTTCATCCCAGACCCGGTCCAGCAGTTCCTCAGCGGAGACCACCCGGCCCGCCGACGCGAGCAGGTACTCCAGGACGGCGAACTCTTTGGCGCTGAGGATCAGCCGCTGTCCGGTTCGTGATGCGACCCGGCCGCTGGGGTCGAGCCTGATGCCACCGCACTCAAGGACGGGGGGCAGCGGCACAGCGGCGCGGCGGCCAAGGGCGCGGACGCGGGCCGTCAGTTCGGGGAAGTCGAAGGGCTTGGCGAGGTAGTCGTCGGCGCCCAGGTCGAGGCCTTCTACCCGTTCCCTGAGGCCGCCGGCCGCGGTCAGCATCAGGATCCGGCTCGGTGACCGCCCGGCCGCCAGTCGCCGGCAAATCTCGTCGCCGTGCACCCCGGGCAGGTCCCTGTCCAGCACCACGACGTCATAGCGAGTAAGGGCCAGATGGCCGAGCGCATCGTTCCCGTCGTGGACAACGTCGACGGCCATGCCCTCCCGCCGTAGCCCGGTCCCGATCGCCCGGGCCATGGGCTCGAAATCTTCCACCACCAGCACCCTCATGACGGCGCGTTCCTTCCCGCGGTCGCGTCGGCCTGGCTTCAAGGATGCCAGGCCGCTGGTCTCAGCCAGGTTTTAGCCGCTGGCACCGAGCTGAGACCGGCTCAGGCATACAACGACCTTGAAGCCGCATCCAACGACGGAGAAGGGCTGCGGCGGCGCGTGACCCGAGAGCACGTGACCCAAGGCAAGGAAAGGACAGGCGAAGTGTCATGAAAAAGATGGCGAATCTGCCCCGCAGGGCCAGGTGGGCGGTTCCCGCCGGGATCGTGGCAGTGACCGCCGGGCTGCTGGGGGGGTCCATGGCCGCCGCGGCCGCGGCCACGCCGTCGCTGCCGTCCCGCACAGCGGCACAGCTGCTCGCCGAGGCGGCCGGAAAGACGCCGCCGCCGCTGGCCGGCACGGTCGTGGAGATGGCATCGCTGGGGCTGCCCGCGCTGCCTTCGGTGGTGGGCACCATCTCCCTGCCGTCGATGCTCGCAGGCGCGCACACGATCAACGTCTGGTACGCGGATCCGGCCCATTTCCGGCTCGCGCTGCCGCAGAGCATGAGCGAGAGCGACGTGATACGGAACGGAAGCAGCCTGTGGCTGTGGGGAAGCCCGGCCAGCCTGGCGACCCACCTGGAGATTCCGGCGGGCGTGCAGACGTCACCGGTCCCGTCCCTGCCGCTGACGCCACAGCAGGCTGCTGGCCAGGCGCTCGCTAAGGCCGCCCGGACCACGACGCTCCGCGTGGGCCGTAACGTGACGGTCGCGGGTGAGGCCGCCTACCAGCTGGTGCTCGTGCCGAAGAGCCCCAGTTCCCTGATCGGCCAGGTGCGGATCGCTCTCGACGCACGCCAGCTCGTGCCGTTGCGGGTGCAGGTGTTCGCGAAGGGGGCGGCCAGCCCAGCTTTCCAGATCGGTTTCACCTCCATATCGTTCGGCAAGCCGGCCGCGGCGAACTTCTTGTTCCAGCCGCCTGCCGGGGCGACGGTCGTGCGGGAGCCCACCGGGTCGACGGGCCAGGCCCCGGGCAGCGCACTCGGCAGCGACGTCACGACCAGGTCCGGAGTGATCGGCAACGGCTGGCTGGCCGTCGCTGACCTGCCCGAGTCGGCGCTGTCATCGCTGGCCGGCAGCGGACCGTCCGCCAAGCCGGGCGGCCCGGCGTCCGGGCTGTTCGGCCATTCGAGCACATCGGCTGGCCCGGCGGCCGGCGGCTCGGGCGGGGCGGCGCTCGGCATCGGCACCGACGTGATCTTCAATGCCGTGTTGCACTCGGCACGGCACGTCAACGGCTCCTGGGGGAGCGGGCGGCTGCTGCGGACACCCCTGATCTCGATGCTGGTCACTAGCAATGGCCGGGTCTTGTTCGGGGCCGTCACGCCGGATGTCCTCTACCGGGCCACCGCGCAGGCGGGCCACGCGCCGCCGGCCCTCTGGCATCACTCGGCGGCCGCGAGGCGGTCGAAGTGACCGGCGCCATCCGGCCGCCGCAGGCGCACGGCAGCGCGGGCCTGACGGGCGCCGCCGCCGCGCCCGCGGGTCAGCCCGCGCTGGCCGTGGCCAGTAGCGGCCTTACCAAGCGGTTCCGCGGCGGCCAGGTGGCCGTCGACCACATCGACCTAGCCGTCCCGCGCGGATCCGTGTATGGCTTCCTCGGGCCGAACGGCTCCGGGAAGACGACCACGATCAGGATGCTGCTCGGCCTAGCCTTCCCGACCAGCGGCCGCGCGGAACTGCTGGGCGTCCCGATGCCGGCGGGCGCGATCCGAGCCCTGCCGCGCGTCGGCTCCCTCGTCGAAGGCCCGGGCTTCTATCCCTTCCTGAGCGGCCAGGACAACCTCGCTCGGTGCGACGCCGCCGACCGGACAGCCGACCCGCGAACCGCCGCGGCACGCATCGGCGAGGCACTCGACCGGGTGGGCCTGCTGGCTGCCGCCGGCAAGCGGTACCGGCACTACTCGCTCGGCATGAAGCAGCGGCTCGCCATCGCCGCCAGCCTGCTGCGGCCGCGGGAGCTGATCGTGCTCGACGAGCCGACCAACGGGCTCGATCCGCAGGGCACGCGCGAGGTCAGGGGCCTTATCCGCAGGATCGCCGCCAGCGGGATCACGGTGTTCGTGTCCTCCCACCTCCTCAGCGAGGTCGAACAGGTGTGCTCGCATGTCGGTGTCATGCGCTCCGGGCGGCTGGTCTTCCAGGGCCCGCTCACCGAACTGCGCCGGACCCGGGCCACCCGCATCCGGGTGGAGACCGCCGAGCCGGAGAGGGCGGCGGAAGTGCTCCGGCGGCTGCGCCTGCCCGGCCCGCAGATAGCGGGCAACGAGGTATCCGCGCAGCTTGCAGGGCAGCAGCCGGAGCAGATCTGCGCGGAACTTGTCGCAGCGGCGGTCGGGATCCGCGGGCTCGGCGTGGTCACGCCGAGCCTGGAGGAGCTTTTCATGGCGCTCACCGGAGAGGGGTTCGATATCGATGACTGAGTCTTCAGTGGCCGGTTCATCCGTGCCGGGACCTGCGGCCGGGCGGCTGGCAACCTGCCCGGCCGCGGCCGGGACCGGCCCCGCAGGCCGACCGACTGTAGCAGGCCAGGCTAGCGCTGGCCCCGTTCGGGCGTGGCTTCGTTTCTTCCGCTCGGAGCTGCGGCTTGTCTTCGGCCGCCGGCGGAACCAGGCGCTGCTGGCTGTGGTCGCCGTCTTTCCCCTCGTCATCGGCATCGGCCTGCGCCTGGCGATTCAGCCGGGCAGCGCCGGAGGGCCAGACGGCGTCGCGTTCATCGGCCAGCTGGCCGGAAACGGGATCTTCCTCGGCTTCATCGCGCTGACCTTGCTGCTCGTGCTCGTGATGCCGCTGGCCGTGGCGGTGGCCGCGGGAGACTCGATCGCCGGAGAAGCCGGCTACGGCACGCTGCGCTACCTGCTGGCGGTTCCGGCCGGGCGCGTCCGCCTCCTTACCGTGAAGTACGCCGTGAACGTAGTGTTCGCGCTCGCGGTCACGTTCGGCGTGACCGCGGTGGCCCTGGCCACCGGCGCCGCCCTGTTTCCCATCGGGCCGGTGACACTGCTGTCGGGGACCACCGTTCCGCTGGCCGGGGGAATCATCCGGCTGTTGTTCGTCGCGCTGTACGTCGCTGCCGCGATGTCCTCCCTCGGCGCGATCGGCATGGCGATCTCCACCCTCACCGAACATGCGATCGGTGCCATCGCAGCGCTGACGGTCCTGGTGGTGGGCAGCGAAATAGCCGACAACGTGCCCCAGTTCGCGGCGATCCATCCCTACCTGCCCACCCACTGGTGGAACTCCTTCGATGCCCTGCTGCGCGTCCCGATCGACACCGGGAGCCTGCTACGCGGCCTGCTGTCCTTCGGGCTGTACCTGCTGCTCTCCGGCGCGATCGCCTGGACCCGGTTCACCACCGCCGACGTGACCAGCTGATGGCCTCGGCCATGATCGTGAAGCCTTTTGGGGGTGGCCACCTCCAAAAGGCTTCACGATCACGTCGCTGCGCGAAGGTGCCGGTCAGCCTGGCTCAGGCTCCCCAAAGCCGGCCAGCCTGGCCAGCAGCGCGGTGCGGGAGGCCGGGCGCAGGGCGTAGACCAGCGTGAACATGGCTTCCCGGCCCAGACGCTGCCCGTGATCGGCGGCCAGGATCGAGCGGCTGCCTTCGGTGGCCATGAGCGTGGCGGCCGCCCGCAGCGCTAGCTCCCCCGCGGCCGCCCGGGCGGCCGCGGTGCCAGGGCCGAGCTGGTCGAGCTCGGTGCGCAGCGACCCCAGCTCGGAGTCCAGCGAGGTGGGCCCGAGCAGCTGGCAGCAGCGGGCGGTGACGCCGAGTGCCAGCGCGGCGTGCATCCGCAGGACCTGGGGCGCAGTGCCGCCGCTGACCGGGTGCTGACCCGTCACGCGCCCGGCGGGCACGGGCAGCTGATCGAAGGTTACCCGTACCGTCGCAGTGGCGTTAAGCGCGGCCAGCCGGAGCCGCTCGGCACGGACCGACGGTCCCTCCACCGCATCCACGAGCAGCCAGACGATCTGGTTATCGGGGGTCCTGGCCGCCGCGTGCAGGACGTCTATCCGACCCCAGCCGGAGACGAACGGCGAGACCCCCTCCAGCAGCCAGCCCGGGCCGTCCGGCCGCGCGCGCAGCGTCGGCTGCGGCAGCGCGCCCCCCAGCGCGACGCCGGCCCGGACCTCGCCGCGCGCCAGCGGCCCCAGCCACCTGGCCCGCAGGTCTGGACGGCCGCCTGCGCCCAGGGCACGCACCAGCCCGATGTGCTGCGTCCAGAGAAACGCCGTGGTCAGGCAGCCGCTGGCCAGCGCTTCCTGGACCGCGCAGACAGTGCCGAAATCGGCGCCCAGGCCGCCAGATTCCTCGGGCGCCACCAGACCGTAGAGCCCCGCATCGGCCAGCACGTCGAGCAGCTCGCGGGGAATGACGTCACTGGCGTCGGTCGACAGCGCAGCAGGAAATAGCACGTCATCCGCGATGCGCTGAGCAACCTGGACGATATCCACGACTCCGAGCGTATCGACGGACCGTCCGCGTCGGCCGCAGTTGGTCAGGCTCCGGAGCAGCTCAGGCGCATGCCTGGACTGTCTGGCCTGGACGTCCGATTCGTTCAAGACAGCTTCCGGCGAGTGCCCGTAGCGTCGTCGCTATGGATGACACTTTCCTGGCGGGAGACCGCTTCTTGCTGAGTCAGGCGCGGCTGCTGGAGCGGCGCCTGTTCGCCACCTGCTTCCTCGGGTCGCCCGCGGCCAGGGTCGTCGACGCCCTGCGCGGTTACCAGAACGACGATGGCGGCTTCGGGCACGGCCTCGAACCCGACAAGCGGTGCCCGGCCAGCCTGCCCGTCGACGTCGAGGCCGCCTTCCAGGCGCTCGCTGCCGCGGGCACCGCCGACCACGGCATGGCCGCGCGGGCCTGCGACTTCCTGGCCGCCGCGGCCGCCGAGGCCGGATCAGGCGGGGCCGTCCCGCTGGCCTTCCCGGTCATCGAGTCCTTCCCCCGGGCTGCGCACTGGACTGAGTGGACCTACGAGCCGGGCCTCAACCCGACGGCCGGACTGGTCGGCCTGCTCTACCAGCTCGGCATCGACCATCCCTGGCGAGCTCAGGGTGCTCGGTACTGCTGGGAGAAGCTGGAGGCCGGCCACGTGCCGGGCGACGCCCACGAGCTGTCGGAGGCGCTCGTCTTCCTGGAGTACGTACCCGAGCGCGAGCGGGCCGACGAGCACGCCGCTGCGCTGGCCGGGCAGCTGGCCACGATTCCCCTGTTCCATCTCGATCCTGACGCGCCCGGCTACGGGCTGTCGCCGCTGCAGCTGGCCCCGGCGGCCAGCTCCCGGTGGCGGGCCCTGTTCACCGACGTCCAGATCGACGGGCACCTCGACCGGCTGGAACGCAGCCAGCAGCCCGACGGCGGATGGCCCATCACCTGGGAGCCGCCCGGCGAGGCGGCGGCCCTCGAATGGCGGGGCATCGTCACCCTCGCCGCGCTGCGGACGCTGACCTCCTACGGCCGGATCAAGCCGGAGCCCTTCCCCGCTTCCGGCGCTACGCCAGACGGCGGCCCGGCCAGCGGCTGAGGCCCGGCCCGGCCGTCGCCGGGCACTAGGCGGGCACCAGGCCGGCACTAGGCCGGTGCCGGGCGGAAGGTCCGGGCCAGGACCTGAAAAATCGGGAAGCTGGCACTCCACTGGCTGGCCGGCGTGGACCAGTACAGGGCGTAGGCATGCCCGGGGTTGGCCAGGACGTTGCGGTTCAGGACATGCACGGGGCCGCCCTGACCGGTGTAGGTGAACTCCCAGTCAGCAGCCTTTTCCGCCTGCGGGTAGCTGACTGACTCCAGCCGGATCCGGTGGTAGTCGGGATAGGTCCCCATCCGGTTGGCCTCCTGCTGCCGCCAGTCGGCGAGCGGGTCCGGCTTGGGGTGGGTGCTCTGGTCGATCAGCAGGAACCTCCCTCCGGCCGGGTCCCGGATGTAGACGTAACCGCCCTGGTGGGAGACGTTCCAGCCGTCGGGAATCGCGATCGAGAACCCCGTCGGGTCGGCGTACACGTGAAAGCCGGCCGGCGCGCCAGCGGGCTGGCCAGCACCCGACGGCGCGGCGGCCGGGGCGGTGGCCGAAGGGGCGGCCGTGGGGGTGGCCGTCGGGGTGGCGGCCGCCGACCGGTCGGAGGCGGGGGTCGTCACGTCGCGGTCCGGCCGCGGCCGGGTGGCCCGATGGGAGGCGGCCGCGCTCGATCCCCGCCCTCGTCCCGGCTCGGCTGCCGATCCGGGCGGGTGCGTGACGGCCCGGCCGACCAGGCGGGGTCCGAGCAGTAGTCCCGCGACTACCACGCCGATCGCGGCCAGCGCGGTGAGCACCCAGCTCAGGGGACCCGGGAAGGCCTGGCGGCGCCCCCGATCCGGCCGGGCCGGCGGCCCGGCGGCCGCGGCGGGGACCAGGCCGTCCAGCGGCCCGGCCGGCCCGGCATGCTGAAGGGACGGCACCGCGTCCGTCTGGGGCCGCGACTCGGTGCCCTCCGGCGCGAGCGGACCCGGCCCGGTGGCTTCGGGGCCGAGCGGGCGAAAGGCCAGAGTGTGCTCGGCCCGCTCGAGCCTTTCGCCAGAGCCGCGGCCAGAGTCCGGGCCGGGATCGGCTCCGGCCGGGACCGCGGCCGGGGCCAGCACGCCGATGGAAGCGGCCTGGCCGTCCCCGTCCGCCTCCGCGATCTCGCGCAGCATCTGATCGACTGCGGCGGCGTCCGGGCGCTGCTCCGGGTCCTGGCGCAGCAGCCCGCTGATGACCGGCCACAGCGGCCCGCAGTGGCGCGGCGGATCGGGTTCCTCGGCCGCCACGGCCATGAGCGTGGCCAGCGCGCCCGGACGGTCATAGGGAGGACGGCCCTCGGCCGCGGCATAGAGCGTGGCGCCCAGAGCCCACAGGTCGGACTCAAAGCTGCCCCGGCCGCCGCGAGCACGTTCCGGGGCTATGTAGGACGGCGATCCGACGACGACGCCTGAGGTCGTGAGCGTCGAGCTTTCCTGGGCCCGGGCGATCCCGAAGTCGGTGAGCAGCGCGCGCCCGTCGGCGTCGATCAGCACGTTGCCCGGCTTGACGTCCCGGTGGATGACCCCGATAGCGTGAGCGGCACGCAGCGCCGACAGCACCTGCAGCCCGATCTGAGCCGCCTGCCGGGGGGCTAGCGGCCCGTCCTGCTCGACGACGTCGCTCAGGGACCGCCTTGGCCCCAGTTCCATGACAATCCACGGCCGGTCGCCGTCCTCGACGACGTCGTAGACGGTCACGACGTTCGGGTGGCGCAGCCGGGCGGCGATCCGGGCCTCCCGGAAGGTGCGCTCCCGCAGCAGGGCCTGCTCGTCGCCGGTGACTCCCGGTAGCGGGGAGATCTCCTTGACCGCCACCTGCCGGTCGAGCACCTCGTCCTCGGCCAGCCACACCGTTCCCATGCCGCCGCTGCCCAGCGGGGTGATCAGCCGGTAGCGCCCGGCGAGAACACGGTCAGGCTGACCCGGGATACCCATGAGCCGCGACTACCCACAGCAGGGGAGATAACTCGCCCGGCCCGCCAGTCCCCAGGTCACGGACCGCCTTGTCGGTACCCGTACCTAGGCTGTTCGCGCCGATTCCGAGCCCAGGAGGCGATATGACGCAGCAGCCGCAGCTGACACTCACGGCGACAGTGCTCGACTCACCCGATGCCCGGGAGCTAGCGGACTTCTACGCTCGGCTGCTCGGCTGGACGACAGGGGACGACGAGCCCGGCTGGGTGACGCTCAGGCCGCCCGGCGGCGGTACCGGACTGTCGTTCCAGACCGAGACGGCCTACGCCAGGCCCACCTGGCCGCCTGGGCCAGGCCGCCAGCAGATGATGTCCCACCTCGACATCGAGGTGGACGATCTCGAGGCCGCCAGCGCCCACGCGGTGGCGGCGGGCGCGGTCCTCGCCGACTATCAGCCCCAGGAGCATGTGCGCGTCTGCCTGGACCCGGCGGGACCCCGTTCTGCCTGTGGGTCCGTGACTAGTGCCGCATCAAGCTACGTTTGCCCGGTCGACGATGCCGCGGAGCCGTTCGTCGTAGGCGTGGTTGTTGCGCCAGATGATGTACCGGCGGATCATGCTGGCCTGCTCTTGGTGGCTGGCGAGGTCGGTGCCGTCGAGCGTGAAGTACCGCAGCGCCGTGAATTGCGCCTCCACGCGGTTTAACCAGGATGAGTTCGTCGGCGTATAGGCGATCTCGGCTTGTTCGTGGTCGCCCAGGCCGCCACGCGGCCGTCTTTGGCCGTGGTCAGGTCGGGTGAGAAGTTGTCGCAGATGATCGCGATCCTGGTCTGGGGCGGGTAGAGGGTGCGCAGGTACCGGCAGAACTCCAGGAACCGGACCCGGGTCTTACGCGGCTTGATGTGCCCGAACAGCTTGTCCTCACCCAGCTCGTGGGAACAGTTCGCCCGCGAGGCCTGGCAGGTGACCGATGAGGCCGACCTGACGTGGATGCTCGCCCGGCTGCGCCCGACGCCGCTCGGGCACTTCACCAGCCCCGTCCGGCTCGTAAACCCCGCAGCGGAACGGCCGCCGAGGACCTACATCCGGTGCCGTGGCTGGCCAAACCCGGGCTTCGACCGCTACGCCCAGGCCGCCAGCCAGGACCCCCGCTGGCACTGTCACCAATTGGACAGCGGCCACCTGCCCTACATAACAAACCCTCACCAGCTCGCGGCAATGCTCCTTCAACCCGCCGCCAGCTCAGATGACTCTTGACGGCTACCTGGTCAACCGCATAGAGGCGTGCCGTAGCAGATCACGTTTGCCTTGCGTGTCGTTTCCGTCAGCCCGTCCAGGTCAGAAGGTCATGGGGCACCAGGGTGCCGGTTCCCACGACATTGCGGTGGAGAGCGCCGCGAGGGAACCTGGCGTCGCTTCGGTGATCAGGCCCGCGTTGGCCATAGCCTTAAGCCCTGTGCCGCCGAGGTACGCGGCGCCCATCGCCCAAACGGGCAGCACCACATCGGCCGGGGCGGTGGTCCGTTCGCAGGTGGCGCGGAAGCCTGCGGGGGCGACACCGGCCTCCGCGGCCAGCCTCCAGCGGCCGGCGTTTTGCGGGCACAGCTCGTCGGCGACCTCGATGACTACGTCGACCGGGCTGGCGTAGTGCCGCTGCGCCAGGGCTCTGCCCACGTCTACCAGCCGCACCCACAGCCCATCGCTGACCACAGACCGGACCCGGCGCGGGTCGGCCAGCAGGTACAGCAGCGGGTCATCCACCGGGCGCATCCTGGCGTGGAATTCGCTGACCAAGTCCCGGCTGAGCAGGTTGTCCCAGAGCGCCGCAGTCGCTGCGGGGTCGGTGGCGAGCGCCTCGCTTACCTCGAGGACGCCCCGCGGCAAGCCTGCGTCTTCATCCCAGCACTCCGTCGACGTGAACACCGCATACGCTCGCGGCCCCGAGTCGTCCTCGGCCAGGACGCACCGTATCTGCTGGGATGACCCGTCCTCGGAGTGCAGGTCGGTCAGCAGGCGGTCCCACCATGGCTCGGTGCGGGCGTACAGGCCGGGCCGCTCGGCCAGCGCCAGGTCGTAGACCTTAGCCAGCTCGGCCCTGGCCGACAGCGGTTCGGCGATCCGCAGCCGCAGGCCGGGATCAGCCGGTGCGCCGGGCGCCAGAGTACCTTCCCCGCGTTGCAGCCGGTAGGCGGCGTGCCAGGAGGCGCGCCCGTAGCCGTACCGCCCGTAGATGCCCGATTCGGAGGCAAACAGCACGGCCACCGCCTCGCCCCGCTCGCTCACATCGGCTAGCTGACGGCGCATCAGCGCGGACAGGATGCCCTGGCGGCGGTGCGAGGGAAGCACTGCAACCAGACTCACTCCGGCGACCGCGGCCATCGCGCCAGGCACCCGCATCTGGAAGCTGAACGCGCCCGTCCCGCCGACAATCGTGTCGCCGTCGAACGCGGCCAGGGTTCGACCGAACTCGAGACGGGCCAAGAAGTTGGCGTGGGCGCGCTCGGACATCGGCGCGCCATGGGACGCGTGCTGGTCCACGACGAGAAAGGCAGCGAGCTCGTCTTCGGCGACCAGGCGGATCGGGTAGGTGTCCATGTCCGCCTTCCTACCAAGCGGACACGATCACGCCCACTCCTTATCGCACGGGACTGCATCCTGGTTAAACCGCATCAGAGCCCAGTTCACGGCGCTGCGCTACTTCGCGCTCGACGGCACCGGTCCACCCCAGCCACAAGGAACAGGCCAGCCGGTACATCATCTGGCGAACAACCACGCCGACGACGAACGGCTGCGCCAGATCGTCACCGGGCAAACGTTGCCTGATGCGGCACTAGCTACTGCTGGCCGCCGCCGGCCGACGTCATTCTCGGCATAGTGCCTGGCCAGGCGCTTGCCCGCCGACCAGGCCCGGATTAGGCCGGGCAGCCGCGGCCAGCCTCACCTAGACTCGGCCTTGTGGTATTCAAGCAGGTCGGGGAGGGGCGACCCTATCCAGATCATGCCCGGACTTCGCGCGAATGGGCTGAGATCCCGCCGCGTCCTGTCCGGCTGGACCAGCTCATTACCACCAAGAACGTGCTTGACCTGCATAGCGTCCTGGCCCAGGACTCGACGTTCTATGGTGACCTTTTCCCGCACGTGATTCGCTGGCACGGCGAGCTGTATCTCGAAGACGGGCTGCACCGGGCTCTGCGGGCGGCGCTGCACCAGCGTTCGGTCCTGCACGTCCGTGTCCTCGAACTGGACTAGCCCTACGCGCCGTGGCGCTGGGGCGCGCCGCCGGCCGTCGCCGGGACCCTCTGCTGCCGCGCGGCCCGCGCATCGGCCGCCGCCGCCTCGGTCGCTAGCCGCGGCGTCATCCAGGCCAGCATCTGGGGCAGCAGGATCCGCCAGGTGAACATGGTGTGCCCGCCGCGCACCACGCTGAACGGCACCACGGGCTCACGCAGCTGGAGCAGCTGCCGGAAGCTCTGCGAGTCGCGCACGGCGCTGACGTTGAGGGCGCCGGCGCCGATCCAGAACTGCGCGATCGGCTGCCGGGCGGGCAGCGACTGCAGCAGGTCGAGCGGGGTGTTCTGGAGTTCCTGCGCCCGGCTGCCGAACGGGCTGACCATCCTGGTCGGGTGGAGCAGCTGGTTCCGCGTGGGCTTGAAGTAGCCGCTCAGGACCCCGGCGTAGGTGAAGGTCCGCCCGTGCTGCAGGCCAAGGTTAGCCGCGCAGAAGCCGCCCTCTGAGTAGCCCGCGATGGCCCAGCCGCTGCCGGGCGGCTGCACCCGCAGCGAGGAGGCGATGAAGTTGGGCAGGTCCCGGGCGAGATAGGTGTCGTCCTGCGGTCCGTGCCACTGGTTCAGGCACTGGAGCGACACCCCGCGCGTGCCGTTGGCATCGGGCATGACCAGGACGGCCGGCTTGGCCAGGCCCTGGGTCACCATGCTGTTCATGGTCAGGTTGACACTCAGGACGGTGATCCAGTCCTGCGGGGTGCCGGGGAAGCCGTGAATCAGCTCGATGACGGGGAAGCGGTAGCGCGCGTAGGCGGCCTGGAAGTACTGCGGCGGCAGGTAGACGTAGGCGGCCCGGGACAGATGACTGGCCTGGCCCGGCACCGTCAGCCGGAGCGTGAAGCCCTGCTGCGCCGCCAGCCCGGTATCGATCGTCTGGCCCAGGAACGTGCCGAACTTGACGCCCGGCTGCGCCGCGGCATTCGGCACGTTCACCGCGGCCTGAACGCCCTGATTGGTCAGGTCCGAGATCGCCGCGTGCCAGTTCTGGTAATAGTCGTAGTATTTGTTGACGGTCGCGACGCCGAACATCATTGCCGGTATGAATGCCAGGCAGGCGGCCAGAACCCTGAATACCAGCTGCTTAGCAACGATCAGCCACCAGACCAGGGCGCCGAACACTGCTATCAGGATCAGGAAAAATTCCGTGCTCTGCGGCTGAGGCAATCATCTCTCCGGTCGACGGCTGGTTAGCTCACGCGGCTGGCTGGCTCACGCCATGGTCGCGCTGTCCGCACCTGCGAGCGGCCGGCGAGCCCGGACCCGCCCTATCCCGTGCCCGCCTGGCTGACCGCCGGGTGAGCAATAGCGGTGGAGGTGGGATTTGAACCCACGGAAGAGTTACCCCTTCACACGCTTTCGAGGCGTGCGCCCTCGGCCACTAGGCGACTCCACCGGGGTTGAGCCTACCCGAGCGGAGGCCGGTCCGGGTCCGGGGTATCGCTTCGCCGCCGCCGGAAGAAGTCCCGCAGCAGCGCCGTGCAGTCGTCGGCGAGCACGCCGCCCACCACCTGCACCGGCTGCCCGAGCCGCCGGTCGTGCAGGACATCCCACACCGACCCGGCCGCTCCCGCCCGGGAGTCGGCGGCCCCGAAGACCAGGCGGCTCATCCGGGCGGCCAGCACCGCGCCCGCGCACATCGTGCAGGGCTCCAGGGTCACCACCAGGGTGCAGCCCCCGAGCCGCCACTCCCGCAGTGACCGGGCTGCCGCCCGCAGGGCGACGATCTCGGCGTGGGCGGTGGGGTCCGCGTCGGCCTCACGACGGTTGCGCCCGCCGCCCAGGACCGCGCCGCCGCTATCCAGGACCACGGCCCCGACCGGCACATCCGCCGTCCCGCCCCCAGCAGGCCCGGAAGCTATAACGGCATCAGGCGTAGCGGCCGTCTCCGCCGCCGGCCCGTCTCCACCGCCGGCCGCCCAGCGCAGGGCCAGCCGCATCGCGGGCTCGAACTCAGCGTGGTAACCGGGCACCGGGGCTCATGCGCCCAGCGCGGCCGCGTCCAGGGCGCGCTCCAGGGCGGGGCCGAACCCGATCCGGCGGGCGAGGCTGGCCAGGACCTCATCCGGGAACAGGTCCAGGTCGCCGGACAGGGCGCCCAGCTCCATCTCGTCGACGCCCAGGTCGGCGAAGATGGACATGTCGCCGGCCGGCAGGACCTGGTCCAGGTCCTCGTCCTCCGGCACGGGGATGTCCAGGTAGTCCAGCACCTGCCAGGCCAGCGGCCAGTCCACCGACGCGGTCAGGTCGGACAGGAAAACTGAGACCTGGCTGCCGACTACCCGCAGCGCGACGAAGAAGTCGTCGCCGACCGCGGCCAGGCCGATAGTCCCGCCGATGCCCGGCTGCTGCCGCAGGGCCTGCATGAGCCCGTCCAGGTTCTCGGTGAGCGAGGCAGGCAGCAGCTCGACCTCCCACACGTCGTCGTCCCTGTAGACCACGACGCAGAAATCGCTGCTGGTCAGTTCGCTCATCGTCACCCCATGGCTGGCTTCAGGAAGGAATGGTGTCAGATTCTCCTGTCCCGCGCGTCCCGATCTGCCTGGCCGCCGTCCGCGGCCCGGCGCCTGCGCACCGCCTCGTGCGCAGCGTGACGAGGCTGACCGGGCCGCCCGGGCTGCGGAGTCCGGCCGCCGGGACCTTGCCGATCCCGTATGGTGTCCCTTTCGGTTAGAGGATATTGGTTCGTAAATTGCCCTGAGCTATGCTGTGCCCGTCAGCTGTGCTGGGTTTCCTTGCCTACTTGCCGTAACGGAAAACTGCGAGCGCGCGTCGGAGGTGATCACGATGCTCAAGAAGGTCATCACATGGGCGATCGTCGTGTTTATCGTGTACTACCTGGTCTCCAACCCCCACGGCGCCGCCGGGACCGTTCACGGCGTAGCCCACGGGCTGCGCTCGGCAGGAGACTCATTGTCCAAGTTCGTTAGCTCCCTCTAGAGCCATGCGCCAGCCAGCCTCCTCCGCGCGCGGGCCCGTCGCCGTCAGCAAGTACCTGCTCCCACGCGAGGTGCAGGTAGCCACGGTGCGCCAGCATCCAGCGGTGCTTCTGGCCGCCGGCAGCGTGGCGCTGCTCGGCCTGCTCGTCGCGGGCGTCCTCAGCGCGATGATCGCCCACGGCAATCACATTGTGCTGGCCGTTTTGTGGATCGCCTGGGCCGTGCTGCTTCTGCGGTTCATCTGGAAGGCCATCAACTGGGCCGTCGACTATTTCGTGATTACCACCGAGCGGCTGCTGCTGACCACGGGCCTGCTGACGCGCAAGGTGGCGATGATGCCGCTGTCAAAGGTGACGGACATGAGCTTCCGTCGCTCCTTCGGCGGCCGCCTTCTCGGATACGGTGAGATCATCGTGGAATCGGCCGGGCAGAACCAGGCTATCGACCACGTTGAGTTCATTCCGTACCCTGAGCAGCTCTATCTGCTTATCTGCGGGATGTTGTTCCCGTCTAGCTCCGAGGACGCCGAGAGTTCCGACGAGCTCTAGCCTCAATCTTTCGCCGACCGTGAAGGCAGCGCGATCCGGCGTTGGTGCGCCGGATCGGGCACTTCCCGCGCCGCCCCGTGCAGGGCCTTGACGTTAGTCGTTCCGTTAGGCAAAACTAACCGTTAGTGGATCCTGACCGAGCAAGTGACGGCTGGAGCGCGCTGGCGGACGGCACCCGGCGCGCCATCGTCAGCCGCCTGGCAGACGGGCCGCAGGCGGTGGGACAACTGGCCGCGGGGCTGCCGGTCAGCCGGTCAGCGGTCTCCCAGCACCTGAAGGTCCTCAAGGACGCCGGCCTGGTCAGCGAGCGCGCGGCCGGCACCAGGCGTGTCTACCGGCTCAATCCGACGGCAGTGGCCGCGCTGCGCGATCAGCTCGACACCTTCTGGCAGAGGGCTCTGGCCAGCTATGCGGATGTTGCCGGGCAAGCGACGGAGGAGAGTCCATGACCCGAGCTG
>Ga0209839_10000886_pt1 | contig 15263 bp, 13 predicted proteins | sample OrgsoiDNA2013050_FD_185800 | JGI IMG/M metagenome (GOLD analysis project Ga0209839, IMG submission 185800) | Permafrost soil microbial communities from the Arctic, to analyse light accelerated degradation of dissolved organic matter (DOM) -... | ecosystem: Environmental > Terrestrial > Soil >... | reverse complement strand
CACGTCGCAGGAGCTCGACTTCGCCTGCTGGCGCTGGATGAACTGCGCCCGCTGCTGGTCAGCCGAGGCCGGGAACTGCACCAAATTGGCGTGGTAGCCCTGGGCGCCGTACTTGGCGTTGAACTGGGCGACGACGTAGGCGGCGGCGCCCGTGGTGTCCTTCCCGGTGCAGTATGTGATCGTGCCCTTCGGCGGGTTATCCATCGTGCTCGCCGCCAGGGTCTTCGCGCCCGAGACGCTGCCGCCGCCTCCGCTGCTGCTGCTGCTGCCGCTGCCGCTGCCGCTGCTGCCGCACGCGGTCACCGTCAACGCGATCGTGGAAACGATCGCTATACCAAGTCCACGCCTCATCTCTCCTCCTCCAGCTTTTCCTCGTGAACCGCGGCGCTTGGGCCGCATGCGCAACGGAACAATACTCATTTACCCGCGCGGCGCAACGGTGAACCGCGATCTGCACAACCCCTAACCTCGCGGCAATCAAAGCGGAGGGTCGTCGGCCGGTAGACGCGGTGGTGATCGGCGCGCCGCGTGCGCCGCGAGTCGGTTCCTGAATTGCCGCCGCGCCCGTGATCGCGTGGTATCTTGGCCATCGCCCGGCACCGAGGGAGGAGACGGCAGAAATGGCTGAGGTCGAGCTCGATCACATCTGGAAGCGCTACCCGGACGGGTTCGAAGCCGTACAGGACATGGAACTCGACATCCGAGATGGCGAGTTCATGATCTTGGTTGGGCCCTCCGGATGCGGGAAATCGACCGCCCTGCGGATGATGGCGGGACTCGAGGACATCACCGAGGGTGAGTTGCGAATCGGCGGGGAGCGGGTCAACGACCTCGAGCCGCGCGATCGCGACATCGCCATGGTCTTCCAGAACTATGCGCTTTACCCGCACATGACGGTGCGCGAGAACATGGGCTTCGCGCTCAAGTTGAGCAAGACGCCCAAGGAGGAGATGAACCGCAAGGTCGAGGAGGCGGCAACCATCCTCGACCTCAACCAACACCTCGACCGCAAGCCGGCGAATCTCTCGGGCGGCCAGCGCCAGCGCGTGGCCATGGGACGGGCCATCGTCCGCAATCCCAGGCTGTTCCTCATGGACGAGCCCCTTTCCAACCTCGACGCCAAGCTGCGCGTACAGATGCGCACGGAGGTGTCGCGCATCCAGCAGCGGCTGGGCACGACGACGGTGTACGTCACCCATGACCAGACCGAGGCAATGACGCTCGGCGACCGTGTTGCGGTCATGCGGTCGGGAGTCCTGCAGCAGGTCGCCGCGCCCAAGGTTCTCTACGACGATCCCGTCAACCTGTTCGTGGCCGGCTTCATCGGGTCCCCAGCGATGAACTTCCTGCCGGGGCGGCTTGAGGGCGAGGCCGTGCGCACGCCGCTCGGCGACATCCCCATCCCCGGCCTCCTGCGCAGCCGGCTGCAGAGCCGCGCCGGCGACGGCAACGCCGGTGACGTCATCGTCGGCATTCGCCCGGAGAATTTCGAAGACGCCTATCTCGCCGGCGAGGGCATCAAGGGCATCCACTTCAAGGCCAAGATCGACGTGGTGGAGTCGATGGGCTCCGAGCTCTACGTCTACTTCGACGTGGCCACCCATGCCGCGTCGGCTGATCTCGAAGAGCTGGCCCGCGACGCGCACCTGGAGGATCTGCCCAAGCACGGCAGTGCCACCACCGTGGTCGCGCGCCTCGATCCCGCGTCCAAGGCGGCGCCGAGCCAGGAGATCGAGCTGGTGCTCGAGAGCAGCGAGATCAAGCTGTTCAACCCCGAAGGCGGCGCGAGTCTGACCGCCTGAGGCCCCGACGCCCTGCCGCCTTCGTGGCGCGCCCTTCAGCTGGGCGCGCGCCGCGACTGGCGGTGCGCTCGAGGCCGGTGGGACAATGGCCGCCATGACGCGGTCGCCGTCGAGGGTCCCCGCGCTCGCCCTGGAGCTCGTCCTCCCCGTCAACGCGGTCGTCTGCGCCGGGCTGTGGCTCCGTCATGGCCCGGGAGAGGTGCACAATCTCGCCACGGGCCTTGTCGGAGCCGGGCGGCTGACCGGCCTGCTCGGGGCCTACCTGGCCCTGGTCCAGATCGTGCTTCTCTCGCGGGTGCCCGCGCTCGAGCGACTGGCGGGTCTGGACCGGCGCGTGGCCTGGCATCGTCCCGCCGCCGGCGCCTGTCTCGGCCTGCTCGGTGTCCACGCCGTCCTCATCACGGCCGGGTACGCGCTCGGCGATCGGCTCAGCGTGCCCGCCGAGGCGCGGCGTCTGATCACCGGCTACCCGGGAGTGATCACGGCCACCGCCGCGCTCGTCCTGCTCATCGCCGTGACGGCCGTCTCGGCCGGGCCGTTGCGACGCGCCCTGCGCTATGAGACGTGGTACTTCTCCCACCTCTACGTCTATCTGGCCATCGCTCTGGCCTTCAGCCACCAGATCGCCACAGGCAGCGACTTCGTCGGAGACCCGCTCGCCCGCGCCTACTGGACCGCGCTCTACCTCGTCACGGCGGCCGCCGTGCTCGCGGGTCGCGTGGCCGCGCCGTTGCTGAGCGCGGCCCGCCATCGCCTGCACGTGCTCAGCGTGGTCGCTCAGGGCCCGGGCGTGACCTCGATCGAGATCGGCGGCCGGCGGCTGCACCACCTGCGCGCCCACTCGGGCCAGTTCTTCGCCTGGCGCTTCCTCACTCGCGACCGGTGGTGGGAGACGCATCCCTTCTCGCTGTCGGCCGCGCCCGACGGCCGCCGCCTGCGCATCACCGTCAAGGGCCTGGGCGACTTCAGCTCCCGGCTGGCCGCTGTGCCGGTCGGTACCCGCGTCATCGCCGAGGGGCCGTACGGCACGTTCACCGCGGCGGGCCGGCGCTGCACGCGCGTGGCTCTGATCGCCGGCGGCGCCGGGATCACGCCGATCCGGGCGCTGCTCGAGGACATGCCGGCACAGGCCGGCGAGATCGCCGTCGTCTACCGCGCCGCCCGCGCCCAGGATCTCATCCTGCGCGAGGAGCTCGACGCGCTGGCGGCGTGCCGCGGCGCCGAGGTTCACTACGTGACCGGTCCGGACCGAATGCTTTCGGGTGCGGAGCTGCGAGTCCTCATCCCCGACATCGCCGAGCGCGATGTGTACGTCTGCGGGCCGCCCGAGATGACCCGGTCCACGCGGGCGACGCTGCGCGGTCTCGGCGTCCCCGCCCGGCACCTCAACGTGGAGAGGTTCACCTTGTGAAGCGCGCGCTGGTGGCCCTGATCCTGACCGCCGCAGCGGTGGCCGCGCTGGCGCGCTTCCACGCCCATCCCCCGCGGACGCTCAACCTGCGTGCCGCGCAGGCGGACCGCCCCGCCGTGCGAGCCGCGGCCAGCCGAGCGCGGCCCGGCGTGCGCACGGCCACGGGGCCACCGATGATGACGCCGTTCTCGCTTGTGCAGGTCCGCGTGACGCTCACCGACGGGCGTCTCACGGGCGTGGAGACCGTGGCGCTAACGGGCGATGGGCCTCACACCCAGGCGCTTAACGCGCGCGCCGAGCCGATCCTGCGCCGCGAGGCCCTGCGCGCCCGCAGCGCGCACATCGACACGGTAAGCGGCGCGACGTACACCAGCCGCGTCTGGATCCAGTCGCTGCGCGCGGCCATCGAGGCGGCCCGCCGTGGCTGAGCGCCGCACCGAGCATCTCATGGGCACGGCGGTCACCGTCGAGATCCGCGATCGGGTCGTCCCCTACCGCGCTATCGAACACGCGTTCGCCTGGCTGAAATGGGTCGATCGGAGGTTCAGCACCTACGACGCGGCCAGCGACGTCAGCCGACTCAACGCCGGAGAGATCGGCCTGCCCGACACGCACCCCATCGTTCGGGAGGTGCTTGCCTATTGCGACGTCTTGCGAGCCGGGACCGATGGGTACTTCGACGCGCACGCTCCCCTCCCCGGGGGCGTCGACCCGTCGGGCCTCGTCAAGGGGTGGGCGGTGGACGTGGCATTCGCAGGACTTCTCCGCGCCGGCGCGCAGCAGCTGTGCATCGAGGCGGGCGGTGATGTGCGGGTGGCCGGCGGACCCTGGCGCGTGGGCATCCGCCATCCGCGCCAGCGCGAGCAGCTCGCGGCGGTGGTCGTGCTCCGCAGCGGCGCTGTGGCCACCTCGGGCGCCTACGAGCGCGGGGCCCACGTGGTCGATCCGCACACCGGGCGGCCACCGGTCGGAATGGTGAGCGTGACGATGATCGACCATAAGCTCGCGCGGGCGGACGCTCACGCCACGGCGGCGTTCGCCATGGGATCCCGCGGGCCGGTGTGGTCAGCCGGGCTCACCGCCATGAGCATCCTCACCGACGACCAGGTGCTGCTGACCCCGACCTTCTGCCACCTGCGGGCTTGAGCCTCATCGGCGAAAGCCGCCCTCGGCATTGATGACCTGGCCCGTGATCCACGCGCTGTCCGCACCGGCGAGCCAGCTCACGACTGCCGCGATGTCAGCGGGCGTGCCCCAGCGCCCGATCGGAAACGCATTGCGTAACGCCTCGCGATCCGCGTCCGAGGCCCATCCGGTGTCGACCGGGCCGGGATTGATCGCGTTCACCGTGATCCCGCGGTCCGCGAGCGCGTCGGCGAGCGACCAGGTCATCTGATGCACGGCTCCCTTGCTGATCGCGTAGGGCAGCTCGCTCGGCATGGGCCCCAAGTGCTGCCCGGAGGTGAACAGCACCACCCGGCCGTCGCGGCGCGAGTCATCGTGCCGGTCGGCATAGGCTTGGACAAGTAGGACGACGGCTCGAGCATTGACCGCCCAGGCCAGATCCAGATCGGGTGCCGTGACCGAAGGCAGGCTTCCCGGGGCTGATCGAGCGTGGTTCGCCACCAGGACGTCGACCGCTCCGAGCTGTTCGACGGCGAAGTCGACGACACGGCGCGGTGCTCCGGGATCAGCGAAGTCGGCCTCGATGCTCCTGAGTCGATCACTCTCGCCTCCGAGGGCCTCGACCACCGCTTGCACACCGGCCGCGTCGGGGCCCCATGGCTCCTCGGCATCGTGCGGCGCCCAGGACTGCACGACAACGCTGGCGCCTTCAGCGAGCATGCGCTGAGCTATGGCGAAGCCGATTCCCGCCTGCCTACTTACGCCGGTGATGAGCGCAATTCGCCCCGTCAGACGTGCGAGCATCGACGACTTCTATCGCACCTCGATCTCCGTGCAAGTCGACGGCGAACAGGCTCGGGATCCCGGGTAGGAGGTACGGGTCTTGAACGGTCCAGACCGCCACGCCATCGACGCGGCGACGCGCGCCACGTATGCGGCTTTCGTGGGCATGGGCTTTGCCGTCGCGAGCTGGGCGTCGCGGATCCCGCAGGTCAAGCAGCAGCTCGATCTGGATTCGTCGGAGCTCGGCTTGGTGCTACTGGCGATGGCCGCCGGATCGGTAATCGCGCTGCCGTTATCGGGCCCCGTGGTTACCCGATTCGGCGCGCGCGCCGTCGTCTCGCGCATGGCTACCGTCGCCGGAGCGGGTCTGGTCACGATCGCGTTCGGCTGCCGCATCGGCGTGGCCCCGGTCGTGGTGGGCCTGTTCGCGCTGGGGGTCGGGACGGGCAGCTGGGATGTCGCGATGAACGTGCACGGTGCGGCCGTCGAACGACATCGCGCCCGCGCGATCATGCCGCGCTTTCACGCCGGGTTCAGCATCGGGGCGGTCGCCGGAGCGCTGGGCGGCGCCGCGATGGTCGCGCTTGGGGTGTCGGTGACCGCGCACCTGGCAATTGTGGGCCTGTCGGTCGCGAGCGGCATGCCGATCGCCGCAAAGCCCTTCATTGGTCATCAGGTCGCTACCGCTGGGCCTCGGTCCTCAGGCGCGGGAGCCGCCCGCAGGTCGCTGAGAGCCTGGCGCGAGACGCGCACGCTGCTGATCGGCGTGTTTGTGCTCGCGCTGGCGTTTGCCGAAGGGTCTGGCACCGACTGGATCAGCCTGGCCATGATCGACGGCCACCGGGCGCGACCCGTGATCGGAACGCTTGCGTTCGCCGTCTTCCTGGCTGCAATGACAGCCGGGCGCTGGTGCGGTCCACGGCTTCTCGACGAGCACGGACGGGTACCGGTGCTGCGCGCGACCCTGATCCTGGCAATCGCCGGACTCGTCATGTTTACGCTCGGGTCCGGCATCGAGGTCGCGTTCGCCGGCACAGTGCTGTGGGGCGCAGGAATCTCCCTTGGGTTTCCAGTTGGCATGAGTGCCGGCGCCGACGACCCGTCCTTGGCCGCGGCTCGAGTGAGCGTCATCTCGTCAATCGGCTACTGCGCCTTCGTCGCCGGACCACCCTTGCTCGGATTCCTCGCTCAGCGCTACACCTTGCTGCACGCGCTGAGCGTGGTCATCGCGCTTGTTGTCCTCGCCGGCGCCATCGCCGGGGCCCTACGCCGTCCCGCTTGCCTGAAACGATGAGGCGCCGGTCACTGGCGGATCATCTTCCCGCCGCTCAAGGGAACGCCGGGAATCGTGCGTGAGCACGTGCTCGGATCTCATACGATCGGAGCGGCATCAGGTTGCCGAGCCGGCGTCTGTGGCGCCGGCGGCCGTGCGGGAGGCGCCTGGTTATCGCCTGGGTCATCCGGAGCTCGCACCCACGCAACGATCCTCCCACGGGAGATGAGGAAGTTCGTTCTGGCGGTGGCGCCAGCGCCGCCTGCACACTTGCTTCCACCGGGTCCGCTCCGCGCGGTGAGTCGAAACAGCGCATTGATGTAGCGGCCACGTTGGTCTGCGGACAGAAAGCGCGCGCCGCACGGCAGCGTCGCCTTGACCGCCACGGCTTGGGCGAACCTTCTGACGATGATCACGCTGCCGCCGTTGAAGAACTCACCGGGAATCGCGAAGTATCCAGCCGCCCGAATCACGTCTCCCTCACGCAACCTGGTCGACCACTCTTTGATGACCTCCACTGCCGATGGATCGGCGGCCTTCCCGGTCGGAGCGGGGGGCCGACATGGGATCAACCGACGGTAGGACGCAGTGGGGTGCGATGGGGCGGCGGCAGGATGGCGGCTGCTGCTCCCGCATCCGGACATCCCGAGCACCAGCAAGCCGGTGAGCATCATGTGCCGCACTAACATGGAGGCATCTTAGGCGGGGAGTGAGTCCGCGAGCGGCTACCGGGCGAAGACAGTCGCGATGAGTGCTCGCATGGCGACTTTGGGGGAGGCGGACCGTGTTGGCTGGCCCAGCCGCGACCCAAGCGCGCTTGACGGACTTCGGCTAGGTCATAGAGGCGCTCGGAGGAAGCGAAAGGTTGCCGGCCTGGACCTCGTTGCGCCGAAGCTCGTGCGAGCCGTCAGCTCGACTGTACTCGTAGTACGCCCACCACGAACCGGCGATGTTCACGACGTCGACGTATCGCAGCGATCCGGTTGCGTGGGGCGAGACCAGCGCCGGGGCTTGGACCGAGATGCGCAGCCAGCTGGTGAGATCGAGGCTGCAGGCAATTCCGCAGCACTCCTCGGTGTCCGCGGCTTCGCTGCTGGCCCCGTCGTAATAGCCGACGAACCCGCCGCCGAACGGGACCACGCACCCGAGCCTTGCCTGGTAGGCGTCCCAGCCACCGCTGCTGCCGACGGCCAGTGCCTCGCCGCGCCAGTTGTAGCGCAGGCTGTTTCGGCTGCTTGCGAGCGACGTGGGGGCGGGCCCGTGTTGCCGCAGGAACGTGCTGACGTACATCAGCATCTGTGTGCCGTGGCTGATCACGTACGGATCTTTCACGGCGGCAACGCCGACATCCGCGGGCGCAATCACTGGTTGTGCCGTTGAGATGTCGAAGCGCTCGGGTTCGGGGGCGCGGAGCAGGTCGATTCGCCAGTGGTCGCTCGACGGCGGGTCCTCCCAGCTGGTGTACAGCAGCCAGTCGCCCGCCGGTGAGCGGCGCAAGCAGAAGCGCTCGAGCGACGAGGTCCCGATCTGCTGCTTGGTCACATGCCACAGCTCGGTGAACGATCGGCCGCCGTCGGTGCTCTGGGCGACAATCCCCACGTAGCCACGCTCATCCACAGACCCATCCCGCGGTCGGCGGCGGCGATAGGACATCAACACGCGCCGCGATAGGGCGTCGTAGACCACGCTCGGCGCTCCAACCCAACACCCTGCGCCCGGCGTGTCGGGGGCGAGCACCGTCTCGCCCGCTTGCGGGTCGAACAGCGGGAAGCTCCCCCTTGCGATCGCTGCCTCCACACTGGCCGCGAGCACATCAAGTTTCGATGACTGGTCTTGCATCGCAACCTTCCTTCAGAAGCTGGACAACGCCTCGATGGCAGCTCGTCCTGGACGGATGCCATCGGGTCTCGGTGGCGCTGGCACTCGGTCATCCAGACAGCGAAGCCTTGGTGCGCGCGTGAGCCCACATCGCTGGCGGACTCGTGCTTGCCGCGAGCGGTCGTGTCCTGCCGGGCACCGTCACTCCGTGTACCAAACGGCGGTGTTCATCGGCACCCGATCCCCTTCGGTCAGGGGGCCGCTGGCGAGCAGCTTCTCCGCGCGGTGCGGAGCGCTCACAGGGTCTCCGGAGAGATTGACGATGCATACGAATCCCGGATCGCGCGCGAACGCGATCACGCCCTCGGCCGTGTCGAGCCATCGCAGGTCGCCGTCGCCGAGCACCGCGTGCTCGTGCCGAATCTTCAGCGCGCGACGGTAGAGCTCAAGGGTTGAGGCGTCGTCGCCGGTCTGCGACTCGACCGTGAGCCCAGCCCATGAGTGAGGCTGTGGCAGCCACGGTAAAGCACCTGCCCCCTCGGGGCTGAATCCGAACGGCGGCGCGTCCCCCGACCAGGGGATCGGCACGCGGCAGCCGTCCCGGCCCCTGTCGGTGCGGCCCGACTGTTCCCACGTGGGGTCCTGCAATACCTCGTCCGGCAGATCCTCGACCTGGGTCAGGCCGAGCTCCTCACCCTGGTAGACGTAGGCACCTCCAGGCAGGGCGAGCATCAGCAGCGCCGCGGCGCGAGCGCGCATCAAGCCAACCTCGAAGTCGGCCGGCAGATCGATCAAATCGGTCAGCCTGTGCACCGGTCGCGCATTTTGGGGGCGGGCGTACCGAGACACCTCTCTGACCGTGTCGTGGTTGGAGAGGACCCAAGTGGGCGGAGCACCGACCAGGTCATGCGCGTCGAGTGACGTGACGATCGACGCCCGCATCTCCTCAGCGTGCCAAGGAGCGAGCAGGAAGTCGAAGTTGAAGGCGGTGTGCAGCTCGTCACCGCGCACGTACTGAGCCAGGCGTTCGGCATTGTGCACCCATGCCTCCGCCACGAAGATCCGGGAATCCTCATAGCCGTCGGCCAGAGTCCGCCACCTGCGGTAGATGTCATGGACCTCGTCACGATCCCAATGGGGATGGTCGACCGGGTCCGGGGTGAGCGGCGGCCACACGATCGAGCCGACATCCGGGAGGCCGTCGGCCTTGACGAGACCGTGGGCCACGTCGATGCGGAAGCCGTCGACCCCTCGCTGGAACCAGAAGTGCATCGTTTCCTCAAACTCTGCCCGCACACTGTCGTCGTTCCAGTCGAGGTCTGGCTGCTCAGGCGCGAACAGGTGCAGGTACCACTGCCCCGGGCGTCCGTCAGCCTCGGTGACCCGGGTCCATGCAGGACCGCCGAACCTGCTCACCCAGTCATTGGGGCGCTCGTCACCGCTTGGGCCACGTCCGTCCCGGAAGATAAAGCGGCCTCGCTCGGGCGATCCGGGGCCGGCAGCCAGCGCCTGCTGAAACCATTCATGCTTGTCAGAGACGTGATTCGGCACGATGTCGAGCAACACCCGGATTCCGAGCCGGTGCGACTCGGCGATCATCGCCTCGGCGTCGGCCAGAGTTCCGAACACCGGCTCGATGTCGCGGAAATCCGCGACGTCGTAGCCGGCGTCCTTCATCGGGGACGGGTACCACGGGGTTATCCACACGGCGTCGACTCCCAGACGAGCGAGGTGAGGCAGGCGGGAGCGCAGCCCAGCAATGTCTCCGATGCCGTCGCCGTCACCATCGGCAAAGCTGCGAATGTAGACCTCGTAGACGACCGCACTGCGCCACCACGGCGTGTCCACGCCGGCAGCGCTCGGCTCCACCTGCGCGGAAGCGTCGTTCATGCTGCTGTCTTCACCTCATCTAGAGCGCCGGACCGCGGCTTTCCGGGATGGTCGCGATTTCGGCAGTGAGAGGCAGAGCCGCGGACGACGATCCGGCGAAGAGCTGGAACGTGCCGGGTTCGAGCTCCCACCTGCCGACTTCCACATTCCAATGCTCGAGCGCTCGAGGCCTGATGGTGACGGCCGCGATCACATCCTCGCCCGCGTCCGCCGCAACGGCCGTGAAGCCGACGAGCCACCGGACTGGGCGCTCGACGGCGCTTCCCGGACGGCTCGCATACACCTGGACGATCTCCTTGCTACGTCGGTGACCCACGTTGCGAAGCCCGATGGTGACCTGCACGTCCGCGCCCGGCTCCGTTTCCTCCGGCGCGTGGATCGACAGGCATCGCCAGCTGGAGAAGCCGAGACCGTGGCCAAATGGATACCTCGGGTTCCTGCCATCGCGATCGTACCCGCGGTAGCCGATGAACAGCCCCTCGTCGTAGGGCTGCAGCCCGTTACGCGGCTGGGGAGAAGGAAGGCCGCTCTCGGACCGCGGCCACGTCGTCGGCAGGCGCCCTCCGGGCTCGGCTCGGCCAAGCAGAACATCGGCTAATGCATTCCCAAACTCCTGACCCGGAAACCAGGCGAGCAGGATGGCCGCTACTTCCTCGGCCCACGGCAGCAGCACCGGAGCGCCGGCGTTCACGACGACGACAGTCACCGGGTTCGCCGCGGCAACGCGCCGCACGAGCTCGTCCTGCCGGCCGGGCAACGACAGCGAGCTCCGATCGAAGCCCTCGCTCTCGACCTCCGCGCTCGTCCCGACGACGACGATCGCGACGTCGGCCTCCCGGGCGAGAGCCACCGCGCGATCGATTTCCTCGTCGTCCGTGCGATGAGGCGGCTGGAGTCCGAGCTGGAAGGCCACACCGGCTCCTCCGCCCGCGGCCGGCGTGGATCCGACGAGATGGGAGAGAACGACCTCTGACTCCTGTCCCCGGGCAAGATGCACCTCATGGCACGCCTGCGGCGGGACCACGAGGCCCTCCACGACGTCTGCACCCGCTCGCAGCTCCAACTGCTCGTCGAGCACCTCTTTGCCGTCGAGCGACAGGCGATAGCGCCCGATCCCCGAGGCGGCGATCGTGTACGTCCCGGGGTCTGTGGCCCGGATTACCGCGTGCACCTCGATACGCTCAACTGGCGCGGTGCATGGGAAGGAGTGAAGCCAGTTGAACGTGCAGCCCAGGCGATGCTCCCTCATGAGCACAGTGCCGTCGCCGGCCAGAAAGCGCACTTCAACCCCGCCGGCGCCATCGGATCGCTGGACCCAAGGAGCGCTCGCCACGGGGATGCGGGTGCTGGCCCGTGCGCCAACGCTGTGGCGGACCTCGACGTCGGGCCCGAGCGCCGCGCGCAGACCATCCAGAGGCGACATGGCGTATGCCGGGAAGACCGTCGCGCTTCCGCCGCCCATTGTTCGGGCCACGGCGGCGCTGGGGCCGACGACCGCGAGGCGCTTCACCTCCGAGCGGACGAGCGGAAGCGCCGAGCGCTCGTTCCGGACGAGAACAAAGCTGGCCGCAGCTGCTCGCCGTATCGTGTCTGCAACCTGGGCATCGTCAAAGTGCCGAGCGGGAGGCGCCGATGGTTCATCCAGCGCCCCGACTCGGGCGGCGAAGCGCAGCAGCCGCACGACCTTGTCGTCTATCTTGGCGCCATCGACCTCGCCATCACGAACGGCACGCACGAGTGCGGCACCCCAGGGGCCGTCCGGTCCTGGCATCACCAGGTCAAGCGCCGCGTTGGCGGATGCCGCCGTTGACCGGGTTGCGAACCAGTCCGACATGACGAGCCCGTCGTAGTCCCACTCGTCGTGGAGTACGTCGCGAAGCAGTGCGCTCTCGGTCATCCGCTGGCCGTTGACTCCGTTGTAGGCCGCCATCACAGACCAGGCCCCCGCGTCGCGAACGATCGCCTCGAATGGCGCCAGGTACATCTCGTGCAAAGTCCGCTCATCCAGCTGCGCGTCCAGGGTCATTCGCTCGGTCTCGGAATCATTGGCAACGAAATGCTTGACGGTTGCTCCGACGCCGGCGCCCTGCAGACCGCGGACGTAGGCGACGCCGATCCGAGCCGTGAGCAGCGGATCCTCGCTGAAGCACTCAAAATGCCGCCCGCCGTACGGCGTCCGATGAAGGTTCACCGTCGGGGCCAGCACGACATCGACGCCTTTGCGTCGCGCCTCGAACGCCAGCAGGCTTCCCAGTTCCTCAGCCAGTTCCTCGTCCCAGCTCGCCGCAATCGCCGTCGGTGACGGGAGATTGGCGGAATGGTGCCGTTCGTCCCATGTCTCACCGCGCACGCCGGCCGGACCATCGGAAAGAACCAGGCGACGCAAGCCGATCGCCGGTTCGGGGTGAAGCGACCAGAAATCCGCGCCTGTGAGCAGGCGCACCTTCTGCTCCAGCGAGAGCGTCGCGGCACGCGCGGCCAGATGACGTTCGCGGATCAGCGTCGCGGGTTCGCCCATCGGCGTCACGATGCTCTCCCGCGCAGGCGACAGCGCACGGCGGCGAACGGCGGATCGTGCGACTCGGTCGGCTCTACCACTCGGGGTCGGATTCTAGGTGCGGGCTCGCCATTCTTCCCCGGCGGAGGTTGGGGCAGTCGCCACACGGTCGATCCATCACCGTCGGTGCAACTCTCGACGAGTCCTGCGGCCGACAGCTTCGCCAGCTCGGCTCGAAATGCGTGGTAGGAAACCAGCCCTACTCGGGTGAGCGTGGCGTATCCGACGCGGTCGTAGATCTCCGAGGTACTCGCAGGTTCCCTCGTCAATGCTGCGAGGAGCGCCGACGCGCGCGACATAGACAGGGACTACCCGGAAGCGCCAGACGTCGAACGGAGCCGGTTCATGCCATGAGAGGCGCCGCGGGACAGGACTTCGAGGCGAAAATGCCAGACCTTGGATCCCGACAGCAAGACGTGCGGTCGACTGTGCGCGAGCGTCGGCACGAGCTCTGGGCGAGGTGACGATCAGCGGCATCAACCTCGGCGTCTCGGCCTTCTCACCGCACCCCGACGACGCCTTCGAGGCGATCAAGTGCCTGGCCAACAAGCAGAACCAGGCGACCGATGCCGTCAAGGGCGGGCTGCCGCCGACGCTCGCCGCGCTCTACGACGACCCGGCCGTCCAGAAGGCGTATCCGTTCCACGCGCTGATCAAGCATTCGCTCCAGGCGCCGGCGCTCCGGCCTCAGACGCCGGCCTACTCCGCGGTGGTCGTGGTGGTGAGGGTGGTGGTGCTCATCGGTGGCCTGCTTTCTTGCTCGCCCGGTCCCCAGGCGAACGCGGGGAACGCCAGAGTTCCGCGAGCGCCTCGTCGGTCGACGTGACGAAATGGGTCGTCGCTCGACGTCTCGCTGGCGATCCAGAAGGGGCTCTCGCCGCCGAACCCGATTGATCCCAAGTCGATCGTGAGCACGCTGAAATCGCCGATCAAGAACGCCCTCTCCTCCGGAGCGCTGCTGTGAGCGCAACCACCGCGACGACCGGCCGCACGGCCGCACCGGCATCGTCACCGTCGTCGCCGCGTTCTCGTGGCGATATGCGTGGGAGGCGGACTCGGGCTGGATCCCCCACCTGCTGGGTATCTCGACCGATCCGCTCACGACGACGTTCGGCAGCTACGTGGCCATCATCATCTCCGAGGTGTGGAAGACGCCGTTCATGGCGTTGCTCCTGCTCGGCGGACTCGCGCTCGTGCCCGACGAGCTGCACGAGGCGGCGAAGGTCGACGGCGCCTCCGCGTGGCAGCGCTTCTGGCGGATCACGATCCCGCTGATGAAGCCGGCGATCCTCGTCGCGTTGCTGTTCCGCACGCTCGATGCGTTCCGGATCTTCGACACCGTCTACATCCTCAATCAGGGCGCGCACGGGACCGAGACCGTCTCGATCCTCGCCTACAACCAGCTGCTCAACCGGCTCAACCTCGGGCTGGGGTCGGCGGTGTCGGTGCTGATCTTCCTGATCGTCGCGCTGATCGCGTTCGTGTTCATCAAGGGCTTCGGCGCCGCGTCGGCGCCGGGAGGAGGTGAGCGTCGGTGAAGCGCAGCCCACGTCAGATCACCGGCTGGTCGGCGGCGATCGTGATCGTGATCATCGGGTCGCTGATCCCGGTCGTGTGGATCATCTCGCTGTCGTTCAAGGACCCGTCGACGATCGCCGACGGCAGCTTCCTGCCAACCAAGTGGACATGGGCCAACTACAGCGGGATCTTCAAGCAGAGCCTGTTCACCGACGCACTGCGCAACTCGATCGGCATCGGCCTGATCTCGACCCTGATCGCGGTCGTGCTCGCGTGTTTCGCGGCCTACGCCATCGCGCGTCTCGAGTTCCCAGGCAAGCGACTGGTCCTGGTGTTCGCGCTGGCGATCGCGATGTTCCCGCCGATCTCGATCGTCGGGCCGCTCTACAACGTGTGGCGCAGCATCGGCCTGTACGACACCTGGCCCGGACTGATCATCCCCTACATGAAGTTCGCGCTGCCGCTGTCCATCTTCACGCTGTCGGCGTTCTTCCGGGAGATTCCCTGGGAGCTCGAGCAGGCGGCGCAGGTCGACGACGCGACGCCGTTCCAGGCGTTCTTCAAGGTCATCGCGCCGCTGGCGGCGCCGGGCGTGTTCACGACCGCGATCCTCGTGTTCCTGTTCTGCTGGAACGACTTCGTGTTCGCGATCTCGCTCACCTCGACCTCGAGGGCCGAGACCGTGCCCGCCGCGATCGCGTCGTTCCCCGGCGCCTCGCAGTTCACGGCGCCGATCGGCTCGATCGCCGCGGCCGCGGTCGTCGTGACCATCCCGATCATCGTCATCGTGCTCCTGTTCCAGCGGCGCATCGTCGCCGGCCTGACGGCAGGCGCGGTCGAGGGCTGAACGGCCCCGAGGAAGGAGAGCCGAGCATGGGCGACATCACCCTGGAGCACATCACCAAGCGCTATGGCGACGGCTATGAGGCCGTCAAGGACCTGAACCTCGAGATCGCCGACGGCGAGTTCATGATCCTCGTCGGTCCATCGGGGTGCGGGAAGTCGACCGCGCTGCGCATGGTCGCCGGTCTCGAGGACATCTCCGGCGGGCAGCTGAGGATCGGCGGCGAGGTCGTCAACGATCGC
>Ga0209839_10000884_pt1 | contig 15279 bp, 12 predicted proteins | sample OrgsoiDNA2013050_FD_185800 | JGI IMG/M metagenome (GOLD analysis project Ga0209839, IMG submission 185800) | Permafrost soil microbial communities from the Arctic, to analyse light accelerated degradation of dissolved organic matter (DOM) -... | ecosystem: Environmental > Terrestrial > Soil >... | reverse complement strand
GAGCCGATCTCGCTGCACACCCCGCTCGGCGAGGACGGCGACAGCGAGTTCGGTGACCTGATCGAGGACTCCGAGGCGATCCAGCCGGGCGAGGCGGTCAGCTTCACGCTGCTGCAGGAGCAGCTGCATTCGGTGCTCGACACGCTGTCCGAGCGCGAGGCCGGAGTCGTCTCGATGCGCTTCGGGCTGACCGACGGCCAGCCCAAGACCCTGGACGAGATCGGCAAGGTCTACGGCGTCACCCGCGAGCGGATCCGCCAGATCGAGTCGAAGACGATGTCCAAGCTCCGGCACCCGTCCAGGTCCCAGGTCCTTCGCGACTACCTGGACTAGATCCTTTTTTCCGAGCGGTCTTCCGTCCGTGCCCCCGGGCCAGCGTCTTCGCTACCCGGGGGCAGCCGCTAGCCCACCCGGCGACCGCGGGTAGCCGCGCGGAACGCGGCACCGCATTCGGCCAGCACCGCGGTCCTCACCTCTAACCGGACACAAAGAAAACCGACGTCATGAACAGAACTGACGTCGGCGTCCTTGCCGGCCTGGCTGGGACCGCGGCGCTATTGTGGCTGCGGCGCTGACAGCCGGTTGCTCTCGTCCTGGATATCCACGGCGACCTTGGCCAGCGCCTGGGCATGCTCGCGACCATGGTGCGCACAGAAAAGCAACTCTCCCGCGTTAGCGAGTAGCACGCGAACGTACGCCTGAGCTCCGCATCGATCGCAGACGTCCAGCGCGGTCAGCGGCTTCGTGGGGGCCATAGCTCCGGTCAACGTCGCCTCCCTCTCGCGTCGTGCCTCCGGCATCTATATCCGTCTGGCTCGGTTTTCTGCCCTACAGCTCAGCACAACACATACCCCGCCGTCGGCGTTCCCCACTCCCAGTGGTGTACGCCACAAGCGAAACCGCGCCTGGACTCAGCGTGGTCACATCGGCCACAAAACCACACGGTGCCCACGTCCTACCGGTACTCGGGGGCAGTACCGGTAGCACACAGGCACCGTGCAGGTCTTGAGGAGTTTCATACCCCGTTGCGGGCCGTTGATGCATTCGTCATGGTCAGTCCGGGATTTCCGGCCGCCGCCGCGTGGCATGCGGCAGGCAGCCGGCCCGGCGGCTACTCTGCAACTAGACAGCTCCCCCGGAAGGAGATCGGCCGCTCGTGCCCACCCTCGCCGCTGCCTCCCGTACTCCCGCCGCCGCCCCAGCCGGCGACGCCTACACCGCCCGGCACCTGTCGGTCCTCGAGGGCCTGGACGCGGTGCGCAAGCGTCCCGGCATGTACGTCGGGTCGACCGACGGCCGCGGGCTGCAGCACTGCCTGTGGGAGATCATCGACAACGCCGTGGACGAGGCGCTGGGCGGGTACTGCTCGCGGATCGACGTGCTGCTGTACGCCGACGGTTCCGCCGAGGTCAGGGACAACGGCCGCGGCATCCCGGTCGACGTCGAGCGCAAGACCAAGCTCACCGGCGTGGAGCTGGTGATGACCAGGCTGCACGCGGGCGGCAAGTTCGGCGGCGGCTCGTACACGGCCTCCGGCGGGCTGCACGGCGTCGGCGCCTCGGTCGTCAACGCGCTGGCGGCGCGGCTGGACGTCGAGGTGGACCGGGGCGGGCAGACCTGGGCGGCCAGCTTCCGCCGCGGCGTGACCGGTGAGTTCGGCGCCCCAGGCCCGGACGCGGACTTCACCAAGCGGGCCGGGCTGCGTCCGCTGGGCCGCCCCAGAACCGGCGAGGCGAAGAAGGCCACCGGGACCAGGATCAGGTTCTGGCCGGACCGGCAGGTCTTCCTCAAGGACGCCAGGTTCAGCTTCGACGCGCTGACCGAGCGGGCCAGGCAGACCGCCTACCTGGTGCCCGGCCTGACCATCAGCATCCGCGAGGAGGCCGTCGGCGACGGCGACGCCGGGCCCGACAGCCCGCGAGACACCGAGTTCTGCTTCGACGGCGGCATCAGCGAGTTCTGCGCCCACCTGGGGTCCAGCGAGCCGGTCACCGAGGTGCTGCGGCTGACCGGATCCGGCCAGTTCAGCGAGACGATCCCGGTCCTGGACGACCGGGGGCACATGACCCCCACCGAGGTCGAGCGCCAGCTGGACGTCGACGTGGCCCTGCAGTGGGGGGCGGGCTACGATTCCGTGGTCCGCTCGTTCGTGAACGTGATCGCCACCCCGCACGGCGGCACCCACATCACCGGCTTCGAGCGGGCCCTGGTCCGGACGCTGAACGACCAGCTCCGGGCGGCCCGGCTGCTGAAGAACGGCGACGAGCCTGTGACCAAGGAGGACACCCAAGAGGGCCTGGTCGCGGTGGTCTCGGTCCGGGTGCCCGAGCCGCAGTTCGAGGGGCAGACCAAGGAGGTGCTCGGCACCCCGGCCGCCTCCCGGATCGTGGCGCAGGTGGTGAGCGCGCAGCTCAAGGCCTATCTGGAGAACCCGCCGCGTGGGGCCAAGCAGCAGGCCCGGTCGGTCCTGGACAAGGTGGTGTCGGCGGCCAAGGCGCGCATCGCCGCCCGCGAGCACCGCGACAACCAGCGGCGTAAGTCCGCCCTGGCCAGCTCGTCGCTGCCGGCCAAGCTGGTCGACTGCCGGTCGGCCGATGACCGCAGCGAGCTGTTCATCGTCGAGGGAGACTCCGCGCTCGGCACCGCGAAGGTGGCCAGGGACTCCGAATTCCAGGCGCTGCTGCCGATCCGGGGCAAGATCCTCAACGTGCAGAAGGCGTCGCTGGCGGACATGCTCAAGAACGCCGAGTGCGCCGCGATCATCCAGGTGATAGGGGCCGGCTCGGGCAGTTCGTTCGACCTGGACTCGGCCAGGTACCAGCGGATCATCTTCATGGCGGACGCCGACGTGGACGGCGCGCACATCCGCACCCTGCTGCTCACGCTGTTCCACAAGTACCTGCGGCCGATGCTGGACGCGGGCCGGGTCTTCGCCGCGGTGCCGCCGCTGCACCGGGTAGCGCTGAAGAACGTCCGTAAGGGCCAGCCTAAGTACCGGTACTGCTATTCGGACGCCGAGCTGCACCGCACTCTGCTCGAGCTCGAGCGTCGCGGTCAGCGCTGGGAAGAGCCGGTGCAGCGGTACAAGGGCCTGGGGGAGATGGACGCCTCCCAGCTGGCCGAGACGACCATGGATCCCAGGCACCGCACCCTGCGCCGGATCAGGATCGAGGACGCCAGCGCGGCCGCGGACATGTTCGCCCTGCTGATGGGGTCCGAGGTCGCCCCCCGCCGGGACTTCATCGTCGGCGGGGCCGCCGAGCTCGACCCCTCCCGCATCGACACCTGACCGAGCGGAACGCGCTAGCCACAGCCGATCACGCCGCGCTACGCCACCCGCACCGAACCTCCGATGACCGCCAGCGGCCCGGACAGCCCGACCCCGGACCCGTCACGCCGGCCGACCGGATCGGGCAGTGCGACCGGGGCCCCCGACTCGCTGGCGCCCACCGCCGGAGCCGGCCCGGCCCAGGCCATGACCAGCGTGTCCTCACCTCTGAGGAACCGGTGGCAGCGCACGCCGCCGGTGGCCCGGCCCTTGCCCGGGTACTCGTGCATCGGGGTAACCTTCACGCTGCCGGCCGCCGCTCCCGGCAGGGCTCCGGCGCTGCCCGCCACGGTGACGACCACCGCGGGGGAGTACGTACCGGGCGTCCCGGACGGCGTCCCGGCGGCCGCGCCGGCGTCCACGGCGCCGAACCACACCACCGAGGCCCGGGGCGACAGCCGGACCCCGGCCATGCCGCCCGCCGCCCGGCCCTGCGACCGCACCGAGGACGCGGTGAAATGCAGCAGCTGAGCGTCCGAGGTGATGAAGACCAGCTCGGCTGATTCGCTGTCCAGCTGGACCGCGCCTACCACCCGGTCGCCTTCCTTCAGCGTGATCAGCTCGAACTCGTCCCGGGCCTGCGGGTAGTCCGGCAGCACCCGCTTGACCACGCCCTCCGCGGTCCCCAGCGCCACGCCCGCGCCGGGATTATCGACCGCGCACAGCCCGACCACGGTTTCCCCGGCCGTCAGCTCGGTGAACTCGGTGGCCGGCATGCCGCCGGCCAGGGAGACCGCCCCGGCGCCGGGCGGCAGCGCCGGCAGCTCGAGCACGTTCAGCTTGACCAGCCGTCCCGCCGACGTCACCACCCCGATGGTGCCCCGCACGGTGGCCCGGACCGCCGCCACCACCGTGTCCTGCGCGGAGCGAGTCAGCTCACCGGGCGGGGGAACCACGGCTCGTTCGGGAAAATGACCTGTCCCGTTCGGCCCTGTCCCGTTCGGCGAGCCCGGGCTGACCGCGGCCCGGGCCATCAGCCCCGTCGCCGACATCAGCACCACGCACGGATCGTCGGCGACCTCGAGCGGGACCGCCGCGGCCCGCGCCTCGCCGCCGCCCTCGAGCAGCACCGTCCGCCGCGGCGTGCCGAACTTCTTCGCCACCTCCGCCAGTTCGTCGCTGACCAGCGCGCGCAGCAGCGCGTCGGACTCCAGGATCTCGGTCAGCGCGGCGATCTCGGCCCGCAGCGTGTCCTGCTCCCGCTCAAGCTCGAGCCGGTCAAAGCGGGTCAGCCGGCGCAGCGGCGTGTCCAGGATGTACTGCGCCTGGATCTCGGACAGCTCGAAGGCCTCGATCAGCCGCTGCTTGGCCGCGGCGGCGTCGTCGCTGGTCCGGATGACACCGATCACTTCGTCGATGTTGAGCAGCGCGATGAGCAGGCCGTCGACCAGGTGCAGGCGCTCGGTCCGCTTGCGCCGCCGGTAGTCGGTCCGCCGCCTGGTCACCTCCAGCCGGTGCGCGACGTAGATTTCCAGCAGCTCGCGAAGCCCGAGCACCCGGGGCTGGCCGTCGACTAGGGCGACGTTGTTGATGCCGAAGGTTTCCTCCATCGGCGTCAGCCGGTACAGCTCGGCCAGCACGGCGTCCGGGTTGAAGCCGCTGCGGATCTCGATCACCAGGTGCAGGCCGCGGTGCCGGTCGGTGAGGTCCTTCAGGTCGGCGATGCCGTTCAGCTTCTTGGCCTGGACCAGGTCCTTGATCCGGGCCATCACCTTTTCCGGGCCGATGCTGTACGGGAGCTCGGTGACCACGATGCCGGTGCGCCGGGGGGTGATCTGCTCGATGGTGGTGGTCGCCCGGGTGCGGAAGATGCCGCGGCCGCTCTCGTACGCCTCCCTGATGCCCTCCAAACCGACGATCTTGCCGCCGGTGGGCAGGTCGGGCCCAGGGACGAAGCGCATCAGGGCGTTCAGCGAGGCGTCCGGGTTCTTGATCAGGTGCCGGGCGGCGGCGATCACCTCGCCCAGGTTGTGCGGGGCCATGTTGGTGGCCATCCCGACCGCGATGCCGGCCGCCCCGTTCACCAGCAGGTTGGGGAGCCCCGCGGGCAGCACCTCGGGCTGGGTCTCGCTGCCGTCGTAGTTCGGGATGAACTCGACGGTGTCCTCGTCGATCGAGGCGACCATCTCCATCGCGGCCGCGGTCAGCCGGGCCTCGGTGTACCGCATGGCCGCGGGCGCGTCGTCGCCGCCCATGCTGCCGAAGTTGCCGTGCCCGTCGACCAGCGGCAGCCGCATCGCCCACGGCTGGGCCATCCGGGCCAGCGCGTCGTAGATGGCCGAGTCCCCGTGCGGGTGCAGCCGGCCCATCACCTCGCCGACGACCCGGGCGCACTTGACGTGGGCGCGGTCCGGGCGCAGGCCCATCTCGTTCATCTGGTACAGGATCCGGCGCTGCACCGGCTTCAGGCCGTCCCGCGCGTCCGGGAGTGCGCGCTGGTAGATGACGCTGTAGGCGTACTCGAGGAAGCTGCCGCGCATTTCCTCCGCGACGTCGATGTCCACGATGTTTTCTTCGAAGTCTTCGGGGGGCGCGGTGGTACCGCCTCGTCGTGCTGCCATACCGAACATTCTGCCGTGTCCGCCGGGCCTGCCGGGCCAGGCACGCCCGGCTTCAGGTCGCAGAAAAGCCGCCGTCTACGTACAGCGTCTGCCCGGTCACGTAGTCGCTGGCCCGCGAGGCCAGGAACACCGCCACCCCGGCGAAGTCGGCGGGCTGCCCGTTGCGCCCCACCATGGTCCGTGCTTCCATCGCGGCCATCCGCTCCGGGTCGGCGGCCACGGCCGCGTTGAGCCGGGTCGGGACGAACCCCGGGCACACCGAGTTGCAGCACACCCCGGACCGCGCCCAGGCCTCGGACTGCGACCGGGTCAGCGCGGCCAGGCCGCCCTTGGACGCCCCGTACCCGCCGCTTTGCCCGAACGCCCGCTGGGCCTGCTGCGAGGTCACGTTGACGATCCGGCCCCAGCCCCGCGCGGCCATCTGCGGCCCGAACCGCTGCCCGAGCAGGAACGGCGCGGTCAGGTTGACCGCCATGGTCAGGTCCCAGTCCGCCACGGCGAGCGCGCCCAGCGGCGGCCGCAGGTTGATCCCGGCGCAGTTGACCAGGATGTCCGGCGGTCCGAACGCCCCGGCGGTCTCGTCCGCGGCCCGCTCCACGTCGCCGCGGTCCGCCAGATCCGCGCCGACCCAGGCGGCCTGCCCGCCCGCGTCCCGCAGTCCCGCCGCCGCTTCCTCCAGCCGCTGCTCATCCCGCGCGACCAGCACCACCTGCGCCCCGGCCCCGGCCAGCGCCGTAGCTATCCCCGCGCCGATGCCCGAACTCCCGCCGGTGACCACGGCCACCCGGCCGGCGAGCGAGAAGAGACCCTCCAGGAAGCTCACACAGCGACCCTTACAACACCGGCCGGGCGCCGATGAGGTTGAGCGCGTGCGCGGCCAGCCGGCAGCCGCCGGCCAGCGCCTCGCCCGGCGGCTTCTTGTCCAGCCAGGCGGGCAGGAAGCCGGCGATGAACGCGTCGCCGGCCCCGGTGCCGTCGATGACCCGGTCGACCGGCGGCGCGGGCACCCGTACCGGCGGCCGGCCGTTGGCGTAGAACAGCGCGCCCTCGGCGCCGAGCTTGACGGCGACGTGCGGGTACCAGGCGGTCAGCACCCGGGCCGCCTGCTCCGGGTCATCCCGCCCGGTGAGCACGGTGGCCTGGGCGGCGTTGACGAATAGCAGCACGGCCCCGGCGGAAAGCTCGAGGAAGGGCTCGGCCCCGGCGCGCTCGAGCGGCGCCGCGGACGCCCCGTCCACCGACGCCGTCATGTTGGTCCGCCGGGCGTAGTCGATCGCGGCCAGGCCCGCCGCCCGGGCGCCCTCCGACAGCAGCGTGTACCCGGAAACGTGCAGGTGGGCGCCGGGCACGAACAGGTCGTGCGGCAGGTCGTCGGGGGACAGGGCGGCGTTCGCGCCGGGGTCGGAGAGCATCGTCCGCTCGCCCTTGTGGGTGACCATCACCACGCAGGTGCCGGTGGGCCGCTCCGGGTCCATCACCAGCCGGGCGTCGACGCCGTAACCCATGAGCTCCATGTCGCGGTTGCGCCCGGCGATGTCCGCGCCGCGCCGTCCCACGAACGCCACGTCGCCGCCGTCGGCGGCCATCCAGGCCGCGATGTTGGCTCCGGAGCCGCCGCCGTGCATGGTCACGTTCGCAGGGGTGTCGCTGCCCCGGGCAAGCGGCAACGTCGCGTGGGCGACCGCGTCCGTCATCAGGTCGCCAATGACTACCACGCGCGCCATAGTCGTCATCACCTCATCGCTGTCTGGCCCGAGGGGCGCGACCCCCCGGAACCCCCCGCAGGATAAGTTGCCGGCGGCGGACCCACAGGCTTCCTACGGTAGCGGCCGGCAGGCTTGGCTGGCCAGCCGGGAAGCAGACATCGCTGCGGGATGGCCGCGTAACACGCGATAACAGCAGGATTGTCATCGTACTGTTACCTTATGACTATCCTGATGACCGCCGTCACCAGGTGCCAAGCGGCACCACGCACCCGGCGATGACCAGCTCAGTCTCCTCCGATTCCGCGGCCAGGGCCTGGTTCAGCCGTCCCAGTTCGTCCCGGAACAGCCGCCCGGCGGAGGTGGCCGGCACCACCCCCATCCCCGTTTCGTCGCTGACCGCGACCACGTAGGCCTCGGTCTGCCGCCACGCCGCGATGACCTCCGCGAGCCTATCGGCCACCTTCCCGCCCGCCCCGCCCGCCCCGCCCCACGCGTCGCACTCGTCAAGCACCGCCGCCAGCCAGGTGCCGATCCCGTCGATGAGGACCGCCCCGCGCGCGGACCCGAGCACCCCGGCCAGGTCGGTGGTCTCCGCCGTCCGCCACCACCCGGGCCGCCGCGCCCGGTGCGCCGCCACCCGCGCCGCCCAGTCCGGGTCGCCCGTCGCGTCGGGCCTGGACCCGGTGGCCACGTAGGTCACATCCGGCTCCCCGGCCAGCCGCAGCTCTGCTCGTTCCGATTTCCCCGAACGTGCCCCGCCCATCACCAGCACCCGCCACGGTGCCCGCCGGACGCCTGCGTCCCAGTCTTTCAACCCATGGGCCGAACGGTCCGTGGTGATCGCGTCCCCGTCACCCGGCACGCCCACCCGCCAGAACCGGCCGCGCCGCTCGAGTTCCCCCGCGGTCGGCACCCGGTGATCGGCGAACGCCACCACCGTGATCGTGTCCGCCCTGACCAGCCCCCGTGCCCGCAGCCGCCCCAGCTGAGCCGGGTCGCCCAGCATGTCGAGGAACGCGACGTCATAAGGAGCCGCCCACTCCGGCGGATCCGCCACCGCCCCCGCGGGATAAAACAGCCGTTCCCCGCCGGCCGACGTAACGTCCCATCCTTCCCCGATGGCCTCCACCCGATAGCCGCCCCCAAGTCCCTCCGCCCCATCGCCCCCCAGCCGCAACATCCCATCAACGACTATGCTCGACCGCTTTCGTATATTCCCGTCAGCCAAGCAACGCAAGCAAGAGGCGCACCGGCAGCCCGGCTGCGGCCAGCCGGATCTCCCGCCCGAACCCTCGACCAGGACGTGCATCAGCCGAGAAAGGAGAGCCGGACCTGGCGGTCCGGATTGTCCACGTTGAGGTCGACCAGGGCAATGGACTGCCACGTGCCGAGGGCGAGGCGGCCGCCGATCACCGGGATGGTCGCGTACGGCGGCACGAAGGCCGGCATGACGTGCGACCGGCCGTGCCCGCGGGCTCCGTGTGCGTGCCGCCATCGGTCGTCGGCGGGCAGCAGTTCCGCGAGGGCGGCCAGGAGGTCATCGTCGCTGCGCGCGCCGAGTTCGATCACCGCTATTCCCGCCGTGGCGTGCGGCACGAAGACGTGCAGCAGCCCGTCGTCCCCGTCCGCCGCCGTGCTCACGAATTCCGCGCAGTCGCGGGTGATATCCCTGATCGTCTCCCGGTTTCCTGTGCGGACTCCGATGATCTGCGTCTTCATGTCCCGGATCATAGAGTGCACTCAGGTAATGCGGGGGACCAGGCGATACGGCGGGAGGCCGGGGCATGGCGGAGGCTGGCGGCGAGATAGGCCGGGGCGTGACAGGCGGGGCCCAGGCGAACGGGGCCCAGGCGAACGGGGCCCAGCTGCGGCTGGCCAGGCAGGCCCGCGGCCTGTCCCAGCAGCAGCTCGCGGGGGTAGCCGGCGTCACGAGGCAGGCGGTGTCCGCCGTCGAGTCCGGGCATTCTGATCCTTCGCTGCGAGTCGCCCTGGCCGTGGCCCGTGCGCTCGGCATGACGGTGGAGGAGCTGTTCGGCCCGGGTGATCCCGCCGATCCGGTGCTGGCCAGGCCGGTGGCGCCCGCTAGCGGCGAGGGTTCCCGGGTCGTGCTCGCGACCGTCGGTGACACCTTTGTCGCGCTGCCACTGCACACGGACACCGCCGCCCGGGTTGGTTTCGGCGCGGCGGGCGGCCTGGTCGTCGGCGCGTCCCTGGACGGCAAGCCCACGATCGAGGTGCGGCCTATCGGCCCGCCGCGGCCCACCCTGGTGGTGGCGGGCTGCGATCCGGCGCTGCCGCTGCTGGAGACGCCGCTGGCCCTGCTCGACCCGCCGGTGGCGTTCGCGTGGTGGCCGTGCGGAAGCGGCGAAGCGTTGCGGCTGGCGGCCGCCGGGCTGGTGCACGCCGCGGGCGTCCATCGGCCCGGCGGCGAGCGAGACGCCGGCGAGATGATCGAGATTCCCGGCGGGGCCGAGGTGGTGGGGTTCGCCGCCTGGCGTGAAGGACTGGTGGTCCGGCCCGGAGCGCGGGTGCGCGGCCTGGACGACGTGGCTCGCCAGGGGCTGCGCCTGGTGAACCGGGAAGCTGGCGCGCAGGCGCGCACGCTCCTGGACCGGGAGTGCGCGCGCCTGCACCTGACCCCGGCCGATCTGGATGGCTACGACAGCCGGGCCGCCGGGCACCTCCAGGTGGCGGCGGCCATCGTCGGCGGTCTGGCTGACGCGGGCGTGTCGAGCGAGCCGGCCGCGCTGGCGTACGGACTGGACTTCATTCCGCTGGCCTCCGAACAGTTCGACCTGGTCCTGCCGGCCAAGCACGCCGCGTCCAGGGAAGTTCAGGGCCTGCTGAAGGTGCTGACCTCGCCGTGGCTGCTAGCACAGCTGGCCGGCCTGCCCGGCTATAATCCGGCCAGCTGCGGCGTCTCCCGCGATCAGTGGCCGTAAACGGGGACCAGCAGGGCCCGGGCGATGGTGTGGAAGCGCAGGTTGAACCCGGCCACGGCGGGTGATATCTCGTCGTTGACGCCCAGGTCCTCCACGTCGAGCGCATGCACCGCGAACACGTAACGGTGCGGCGGGTCCCCGGCCGGGGGCGCCGCGCCGCCAAAGTCCTTGGCGCCGTAGTCGTTGCGGACGTGGAACGCCCCCTTGGGCAGGCCCGAGCCGTCCGTTCCGGCTGCGCCGGTCTCGAGTTCGGTCACCGAGGCGGGGATGCCGAGCACGACCCAGTGCCAGAACCCCGAACCGGTCGGCGCGTCGGGGTCGTAACAGGTGACGGCGAAGCTCTTGGTCTCGGCCGGGAAACCAGACCAGGACAGCGACGGGGAGATGTTCGCCCCGGTCATGCCGAACCCGTCAAAGACGTGGTTGCCCGACAGCATCTGGCCGTCCGCGACATCATCGCTGTGCAGCTCGAACGGCGGTACGTCCGGATGGAAGTCGTAGGGCAGCGGCGCACGGTCAGTCACGCGTTACCTCCTCATCGAGGTGGACAAGTTCTAGGCTGAGCTAATCCCACGTTATCGGTAGCCCCGCCCGACTAGCTCGCCTGGGCCGCATGATCACGTTTGGGGCGATCGGGCGCTTTTACCGGCCTAACGTTCTCCTACGGTGGTGTTGTGAGGCAGCGGCCGAAACGCAAGGTCTCCAGGCGGAAGCGCCGGAGAGCCACACGCAGGCCCTTCGGCCGGATGCGCCGCAGCGCTGCGGGTGGCGTCCTGCGCCGGGTCCGGCTGGGCCGGGCGGGTAATTCTCCCTGGTTGAGACGCGGCGCGCTGGCTGCGGTGCTGCTTAGCGTGGCCCTGGTGCCCTACCCGACGCAAGGCGCGGCCAGCGTCCCGCCCGCGTCAGCGTGCCGCTCTGGCTGCCGGGCTGGGTCCATGCCGAACATGGTCAGGTGGGCCACGCCGCTGTCCGGTTCGTGGGACGTGGTCCCGGGGCTGACCGGCACCGTGCCGGCCTCCGGCCTGGCCTACGTGTCCGTCGGCGACGGGGTCGCGGCCGTCGGCGCCGGCCTGACCGTGACCGGGTACTCGGCGAAGACCGGCGTGCTGCGGTGGCGGGCGACGCTGACCGGCTTCCCGGCCGGCGCGGCCATCATGTCGGTGCGCACCTGGCCGGGCGAGGTCACCGCGGGCGTCTCCTATCAGGCCGCTGGGGCCGCCGGTGGACTCAAGCGCACCGAAGTGGTCCTCTCGGACCTGGCCGGGGTCCAGCTGGGCCGGTATCCGGCCGCTTCGTTCGGCGGGGCCGTCGCGGGCAGCTCGGCCTACACCGTCATCGTCGGCGTCACCGCGGTGACAAGTTACGACAACGCCACGGGTCACATCCGCTGGCAGCGGCCCACCGGCCAGGCGGCGCAAGCGTGGCGCACCGACGGCAGCTCCCTGTACGTCGCGGATTCGGCCGGCGGGTTCGTGGGGTCGGCGCCGGTCACCGCGGTGCGCAAGATCGATCTGGCCACCGGTGCGGAACTCCTCGTCCGGCCGCTGCAGGGCCTGTCGTTCCAGGGCACGCTCAGCGCCGCGTCCGACGGTGTAGTGCTGTTCTCTTCGGCGGCCGGGGTGACCGCGTACAGCGGCACGACCGGAGCCACGCTCTGGACGATCCCCGGTGCCGTGCCCGAGGGCGCCGATCCCCGGGCGCAGCGGATCTATCTCACCAGGGGAGCCAACCTCATCGGCGTGACCCCGCAGACCGGCCGGATCAGATCGACCGCCTCGGGTTCCGCGGTCGACGGGTCGGCCGGGGTGTACGTGGTCAGGGGCGGCGTGGCGCTCGGACTCGACCAGGGCGCGAGCGGGGACGCGTGGGGTTATGACATCGCGGCGCAGCGAGTCACGCTGGCTTCTGCCGGTCTGCCCTGGCCGCATTATTTCGTCGATCTCAGCGGCGTCGGCGGCAGCGCCGACCCGGCCAGCGACCTGGTGGTGATCTCGGCGTGTACCGAGCTAGCACCAAGTTCCCTGACCCAGCCGACCTCCTCGGCCACACCCACCTCATCCCCCTCGGCCACGCCCGCCTCACCGGCCACCCCCGGATCGGCCGCCTCAACGCCCAGCCCCGGGATCAGCCCCTCGGCGTCGGCCAGCGCCAGCCAGGGATGCCTGCATCCCGAACTGGTCGCGCTCAACTTGTAGTGCGCCCCCGCCTAGTGCCGCCCCGCCGCGTTTCCCCGTCAACGGGGGGGCAACTGCGGGTGGATACGCCTGAGCAGGGTACGTTTCCCGGGGTCGGAGGTGAGGACGATCGCGAGAAGACGCCAGGCTAACCCGGACGCCCCGCAGGTAGTCATCTGCGGGGCTGGTTTCGGCGGCCTTTCTGCCATCTTCAGGCTCACCCGCGCGGGAATGCGGGTGACCCTGATCGACAGTCATCTGTACAGCACCTTCCAGCCGCTGCTCTACCAGGTGGCCACCGCCGGCCTTAACCCCGGCGACGTGGCCTACCCGGCAGGCGGGTTCGTCCGGCGGTACGGCGCGATCTTCCGGCGGGGTGAGCTGGCCGCGATCGACTCGGCGTCTCGCCGGCTCAAGCTCACCAATGGCCGCGAGCTCGGGTATGACTACCTGATCCTGGCGACCGGCGTGTCGGCCTCGTATTACGGCCTCAAGGGCGCGGCCGAGAACACCTTCGGCCTGTATACCCGCACCGACGCGATCGTGCTGCGCGACCACCTGATGGCGGCCTTCGAGCGGCTGAGCGTGGACAGCGGTGATCTCACCGTCACCGTGGTCGGTGGCGGGGCCACCGGCGTGGAACTCGCGGGCACGCTGGCCGAGCTGCGCGGCACCGTCCTCGGTGCCACCTTCCCCGACGTCGACCCGGACCGGGTACACGTCCGGCTGGTCGAGATGGCACCTTCGCTGCTCGGGCCGTTCGATGAGAAGCTGCGCGAATACGCCAAGGCGCAGCTGCTCCGCCGCGGCGTCGATGTCAGGCTGAAGACGCGCATCAGCGAGGTCACCGACTCCCGCGTGCGGCTCGTCGACTCCGAAGACCTGCCCAGCGACATCACCGTGTGGGCCGCCGGGGTGGCCGCGTCCCAGGCTGTCGCGGGCTGGGGCGTGCCGCAGGGCAAGCACGGGCGCATCCTGGTCGGACCCGACCTGCGGGTCCAGGGACAGGACAGGATCTTCGCCGTGGGGGACGTCGCGATCAATCCCGACGATCCCACGCCGCAGCTCGCCCAGCCTGCCCTGCAGATGGGACGGCACGCCGCCGCGCAGATCCTCCGGCTGGAGGGCAAGTCCGCGACCGAGCCGTTCAAGTACCACGACAAGGGCACGATGGCCACGATCGGGCGCAGGTCCGCCGTGGTCCAGCTGGCCGGCGGCCTGCGGATGCGCGGCACGCTCGCCTGGCTGGCCTGGTTCGTCTTGCACCTAGTCTACTTGCTTGGCGGCCGCAACCGTGTGTCGGCGCTGATCAACCTGACCTACCGCTACATCTTCTGGGGCCATGGAGGCGCCGTGATCGTCGGGGATGAGCCTTAGTAGGCTGGCTGCGCGATGAACAGGTTCCGCGTGCATGTCGCGCTTACGGCCGTGGCCGCGCTGTGTGTGCTCGCGGGGGCGGCCGGCTGCGGCGCCGGCTCCGGGCCGGCCCGCCCGGGATCGGCCGCGAGCTCCCAGCAAACGTCGTCGGACGCCGCCGGGATGAGTAACCCCGATCTCGACCTCGGTACCTCGCTCGGTTCACGTTCGGCGCCGGACTTCCGGCTCATGAACCAGTTCGGCCAGCCGATGTCACTGAGCCAGTTCCGCGGCAAGGTCGTCATGCTGTCGTTCGAGGATTCGCAGTGCACCACGGTGTGCCCGCTGACCACGCAGAGCATGCTGGAAGCCAAGCAGCTGCTCGGCGCCGCGGGTGAGAAGGTGCAGCTGCTCGGCGTGGACGCCAACCCCGATGCCACCAGCGTGGCGGACGTGCTCGCGTACTCGCGGGCGCACGGCATGGTCAACCAGTGGGATTTCCTCACCGGGCCGCGGTCACAGCTGAAGGCCGCCTGGGGTGCTTACAACATTGCCGTTCAGATCGAAAAGGGACAGATCGACCACACGCCCGCTCTGTTCGTGATCGACCAGCAAGGCCGCGAACGCAAGCTGTACCTGACCCAGATGGCTTATTCCAGCATCGGCCAGTCCGCCCAGGTGCTCGCGGACGAGGTCGCGAGCCTGCTGCCCGATCATCCGCACGTCGCCAGCCAGCAGTCGCTCGCCTCCATCTCCGGGCAGGGACCCACGGACCATCTCACCCTGCCGTCCGCCGAGAGCGCGGGCGGCACCATCGCCCTGGGCCCAGGGAAGCCACGCCTGGTCGTGTTCTTCGTCACCTGGCTCTCCGAAGTCTCCGACCTGAAGTCCGAGCTCATCAGCGCTAACGCCTACGCCGCGGCGGCGCGGCGTGATGGCCTGCCGCAGCTGGCCGCCGTGGACGAAACGGTGGTCGAGCCCTCGGCCCAGACTGTCCGCTCCTACCTGCAAAATCTCGGCACGTCGCTGAGTTATCCCGTCGCGCTCGACACCACGGGCCGGGTGGCCGATGGTTATGGTGTCCAAGATCAGCCGTGGTTCACCCTGGTCTCCGCGTCCGGCCAGGTGCTCTGGTCGCACGACGGCTGGCTGGCCCCGTCAGCTCTTGAAGCCGCCGCCAAGCATGCGGTCAGTTCCCAGGCCTAAAGCCGC
>Ga0209839_10000883_pt1 | contig 15288 bp, 14 predicted proteins | sample OrgsoiDNA2013050_FD_185800 | JGI IMG/M metagenome (GOLD analysis project Ga0209839, IMG submission 185800) | Permafrost soil microbial communities from the Arctic, to analyse light accelerated degradation of dissolved organic matter (DOM) -... | ecosystem: Environmental > Terrestrial > Soil >... | reverse complement strand
TGGACAGCCTTAGCCAACCAACACCCGGCCGCCCGTCCCGTAAGCCGATCCCCCATCTAGCACTGCGAGAGTGTGACGGATCGCCGGATAGGAATGCGTTCGTCCGGTGGGCGCTCCAGGCGGCTGGCCCTGCGTCGGTTGACTCGTTGATGTGCCGGGTGTGGTTCCGGCGGGCGCGCAAGGCGGCTGCGCGTGCGCGTCCTACCGCATCTTGGTGACGAGTGGCATGGTTTCGCGGGTGGTGAACCGGAGCTGGGTGATGTCGTCGCCGGTGGCCCAGGCGTTGAATGCTTTGATGTAGAGGGCGACGTGTTCGCGGGTGTCGCGGCGGCGCAACACCTGGCCGGCTTGTTTTCTGGCCATCGCGAACATCACCCGGCGAAACAGCAGCCGGGGATCGTTCTTCTTCAGCCCGGCGCCGTCGACGATCCCGTCATACCAAGGGCCCAGGCTCGCTCGCCGATTGACGTGTTCAACGAGGTAGCTGGCGGCGCCGGCGGCGCTCTTGATCATCCCCGTCGCGGCCGCGATCTGCTCACCGACCGCAACGAAGTCGCGCAGCTTCGGATGGTCCTCAAGGGTTTGGACGATCTGGTGGTTGGTGACCGCCGCGGCACCCCCGGACCAGTTCAAATCCGGCCGATTGTCGAACAACCACACGGTGCGCACCATCGCGGCGAGCATCGTCGCCGACTTCTCACCCTCAATCGCCAGCACGTCAGCCGCGTTGCGCCGCTTGCCGGTGTCCAACACATCGAACGTGCCGTCATCAACATCGGTGAACACCGTCATCGCCACCGGAACATCCGCATCGACGACCGCGGCGAGCCGGTGCTGCCCGTCGATGAGCACCCCTGACACATCAAAGGCGATCCCCTGATGGGTGACCATCCACTCGCCGCGCTTCATCGCCTCAGCGAACGACCGCACCACCGTTCGAGACACCGGCCGGTTGGTGGTGTTCGCCTCCAACCACTCGGAGGCCTTCGCCGGGGTGATCGTCTGCACCTTGCTGCGCACCGAACTCGCTCCCTCGCGGCCGTGTCTGCCACCCCGCAAGGCCCATCGTCGCACGCCACCGGCCCGCACCCGGCCGCACCCGCACAACGTCAGCCCGTGCGGCCGATGAGCGACCCCTCCCGCGCGCGGGCTTCAAGGTCCTGATCGATTCGCAGCCTGATCGGACCGTAGTCGGCGCGGCGGCCGATGGGCGCGAGGCCGGGTGTTGGCTCGCCAGATCGACCCGGGCCGATGTGGTACGCAGCCAGCTATGCAGGAAGAGTTGCTTGCCCACGCAGAGCGCGTTGAAGAACTTGCCCCGCCCAAAGCCTTGGAAGGCTTGACGGCAGATCTAGAGCGCAGAAGCAAGGGAATCGCACGGCAGCTAGAACGGCTTCTTGGCATGAGCGCGGCCGGTAAGGATTCCCCGTGCCGCGGGCGTCGGTAATGCGGGCGTGGTGCCGAGCTTTGCCCATCAGTCAGGCGGCCAGGTTCAGACATCGGGCGGACGCACAGCCGGGTGATGAAGGCTCGGGTGCCAGCGCGGAGGCGAGACGCAAGGCCGCCGTGCACACTGTAGCCACCCCGCAGCAGCTCGCGTCGGCATCAGCGTCCGCCGAGCTCGTGGGAGGTCCACAAACCTCCCGGCAAACGAGATCGACAGTGGCCGCCAGCTGCGGCCCAGCGATGAGGGTGCGCGGGCCGGCAGTCAAGATGCAGACTGCGGTATTCCCGACACCGCGCAAGGGAGCCTGACATGGCCGAAGCAAGGCCCACAGCCCGCCGATCAGCAGCGGCCGGTCGTGCTCACCGTGGTCCGGACCATCACCCCGGTGCTGGCGACCGCAATCACCTATGCGCTGGCGAAGTCGAACATTCATCTGCTCCGCAACTCGACCATCGAAGCCATCATCAACGTCGTCATATCGGCGATCGCGGGTCTGGTGTGGACGGCCGTGTTCCGCTGGCTTGAGGCGCACAAAGCCACCTGGTGGGGCAAGGCTTTCCTGATAGCAGACGGACCCCTATACCCGGTGACGACCTCAGCTGCCCGGCAAGCGGCCCCCACACCACCGCCCGGTGGCGATGCTCCGTAAAGCGCCTGCGCCGCGATTCGGCAGATCAGGGACTTTGTGTAAGTGGCGTGGCCTGATGGTCCCGGCCCAGCGGCTTGGGTCGGAACAGGATCATGCTCATGACAATGTCACTCGATAACAGCGAGTCGGTGTTGGTGCCGGCGCGTCGCCAGCTGGCCAACGCGTCAAGCGCTTCAGCCGTTCCTCTTGGACCGCAGTCGGTACGACCGTAGCCGTTAGTAGCCGGATGGAGCGCGTGTTTGGCCGGCGCGCAGTTGCTGCTCACGACGGTTCGTCTTTGCTTTGTGCTTGTCCGAAGTGGTGATGCTGTGCCATCTGCCTCGAGCGGATCGCTTCGTGGCAGATGGCACAGCGTTCGATCGCCGACTAGATCCCAGCCAGTCTGTGCTCGGTTGCTTGATCTGCTTTCCGGTCGGTGCCCTGCGAGATCTCTGCACGATCCTCGAGACTCAGATGGGGAAGTCGGCGGTCGAGGATGCGCGGGAGGTACCAGTTGGCCGTGCCGAGCGAATGCATGACAATCGTCGCGCCTGGCTTACCCGACGGGAGAAAAGATCCGGTCGGTCCGCATTAGGCTCAACGCATGCCAGGCCCGGGCGAGCAAGTTCTGAGCTGGGCGGCCCGTGCCGTTGCTCCTTCCGCACGGGTGGTCAGCGTTACGGGGATGCGGGCGGGCGGCAATCCCTGGCTACTGCGCCTGGCCAATGCCGGCGACACCTGTGAGGTGGTGCTGAAGACCGGCGACGTGACCGCCGGCCATGACCGCCGGCAGCTCATCACCACAGTCGCCGCGCTGGAACTGGCAGCAGAGCACGTCTTGCCGGCGCCGCGGCTGATCGGCGCGGACCTGGACGGCAGCGCGGCCGGCGCGATCGCAGTACTGATGACCGTACTGCCTGGCTCCAGCAAGATCCCCCGCGTCACGTCGGCGGCACGGCTGCGGGCGCTGGGAGCCGCAGCAGGCGCGCTGCAGCGCGTCGCGCTGGCACCGCGGCCCGGACTGGAGCTACGAACCCGCGCTCTGTATGACATGGACTTCAATCAATGGCGCAGGTCAGCCGGCACGTCGCAGCTGCTGGCCAGGGCGGAAGAGAGGATCGCCGGCCTGCCAGTGCCAGACGGCGAGCTGGTGCTCGTGCATGGCGACTTGTGGCTGGGCAATACCATCTGGTCCGGCGATTTCTGCAGCGGCATGGTCGACTGGGATGCCGCGGGCGCCGGATCACCCGGCATCGATCTGGGCACCTTGCGCCTCGACGCAGCCCTGTTTTTCGGATCATCGGCATTCGAGTCACCGGAAGACTCATCAGGCCCGGGCTCGCCGGCCGGCGAGGTACTGGCCGGGTGGCAGCAAGCCTCTGGCCGTGAAGCCAGGCACGTCGCGTACTGGGACGTGGCAGCGGCCCTGTGCACGGTCGACGACATGGCCTACTGCCTGCCAGGTGACCTCGTCGGCGAGCTCGGCCGCCCAGATCTGAGCCCAGCCATTCTCACTGCCCGCCGCGACGCCTTCCTAGTCGCAGCGCTCGACCAGCTCGACTCCTGATAAATGCCAGGACACAGCCTGTCCTGTGCCAAAACCCGTGCAGCGGGCCTGGACAACCCGCCAGGGGGCTCAGATCCACCCGCCTGCCCACGCATCCACGACGACGACGACCGCCCGTGACCTCAGGACCACGGTTCGGCCGACGAGCAAATGGCGTTCGATCAGGCACCCGCGGTCTTGTGTTCGTCGTAGCCGACGCTGCGTTGCGATGCTCGAGTGCCCGAGGATCTTCGAGGCAACCTCGATTTGGGATGCCGGCTGCGGAGCCGCACGCTGCCAGCACCGCTGGGTAGATGCGATCTTTCGCGGCCGAATGCCCTGATCGCCGGGGCGCCGAACCAACTCAGCGCAGTGGTGGGTTGCGAGCAGCCGCGGCGTGCCCGCGCAGGCAACATCATCGTGACCCGCATCGGCGGCGTAGCGGGGCGTGGTGGGCATCGAGGCCGGCGCCATGGTCAACGACCCTAGTGGTCCGAGACGGAGCACTAGCGGGGACGTACGTACCAGACCGCCGCGGCAGGAACAACCCGCAATCTGGCGCGAGATCGTGGTCGACGACGACCCGCCGGAGCGCTCAGATCCGCAGGACTGCCCACCACCACTCCGGGACCGGCGACGCGGCACCGCATGCGCCGCGGCTGCAACCGCCCTCCTCGTCGAACGCGATCATTTGGCGATGGGCGATGTTGTCTCGCGACCCCGCGACTTGCAGGGATCGGCAAGGATGACGTCATCGGAGATTTGTGCACCCCTAGCGGTGGCCGACCGCTCATCGTCTAGCACGCGGCTGACCTCATTCGCGTGCTCGCTGCGACCGTCGCAGGGAACGGTTGCCCCGATCAGAGCGTCGCAGTGGCTCAGGAAGAGGTGCGTGTGGTGACGTCGGATTCACAGTGGTTTATCCGCTTCGCTTCGAAAGCATTCATGAACCGATGTGAGGTTGGTGTGTCGGGTCGTGGGGGTGCGGGGTCTCGCTGGGGTGTCGTGGTGTTGAGTAGCTTGAGGCTGCTGTTCTGGGCTCATAGCTGGCAGCCGGTCACACGGTGAACTGGAGTTCCGGGCGGTCCCAGGTGACCAGGGGTGGCCGGGCGGGCACTGTACCGACCCGCCGTGCTCCCATCCGCTGGTAGAACGGTTCGGCGGGCGGATGGGAGACGACCTGTACGACCGTCAGGCCGCAAAGCCGGGCTTGACCGATCATGTGTTGCACGAGGTGGCGTCCGACTCCCCGCCCCTGCGCGTCGTTGGCGACGAACAGCAGGTCCAGTACCGGCGGATCGAGCACGAGACCGTACACGCCCAGTAGCACCCCGCCCGGATCGAACGCGGCGAAGACCCGCTGGCGCTCGATGTAGTCGATGGTGACTTCGTAGTCGCGCAGGGCCGCCCCGTACTGGCCGCGATAGGCGTTTGAGTCGCGAATCAGCGCCGTAAGGCGTTCGGCATCCCCCGCAACGGCACGTTTCACCAGGATGCGCTGCACCGCTCCAGGGTAGAGGCTGGCACAGCGCTGCGCCGATCGTGAGATCAGAGGGCAGAGCCCGCAGCGTGGGCACGAACGCCCTGCCAGTGGCAGGCACACGGTCAGCGTCCACGAGCCTGTGTCGGGTCTGGTGGGGATGGTTCACGGGCCCTACCACTGATCATCACCCATGGCTGGCCGGGATCAATACTTGAGTTCCTTAAGGTCATCGGACCACTCACCGACCCGACCGCCCACGGCGGAGCAGCGACTGACGCTTTCCACCTGGTAATTCCCTCGCTGCCCGGCTACGGATTCAGCGGCAAACCACTACAACTGGGCTGGAACGTTCAACGCATCGCATCAGCCTGGGCAGAACTCATGGCGCGCCTCGACCACGATCGGTACGGGGCCCAAGGTGGCGACTGGGGAAAGCCGGCCCGGTGACCAAATGGCGCTCGACCGCCTCACCGCCCGGGAGCGCGACGTGCTGGCGCTGATGGGACAAGGCCGGACCAACGTCGAGATCGCACGAGAACTCGGAATCGGCGAAGGCACCGTAAAGACCCACGTTAACCACCTCTTCACCAAGCTGAACCTGCGTGACCGACCGGCCGCAATCATCTTCGCCTTCGACCACAATGTCATCAGCCGCCCGCCGCGGACACCACCGCGCTGAGCGCCCGCGAGCCGACTCCCACTCTGCAGGCGGGAAACGTGCGGCCTGCACTACTTGAGACCAAGCTGATGCGGCGTCATGGGCACGACGACGACGGAACACTAGACAGCCGGGACATCAATGCGGACCACCGCCAGATGGTCCGCATTTGGCGCGCAAATACCTCTTGCCCGCAGCCATCTGGCGATGCCGCACGATTCCCTCCGGCAGCGCTTGGTGGCACGCTTCCTGCATCGCAGGCTCCGCTCGACGCGAGAGCTACGCCCACCGGCGCCGATCTCGGCGTTCGCTTGGGTAGGGGGATTGAGGAGGCGGCTGCGGCGGTTCGGGACCGGACGCCAGCGCCATCATCGCGTCGCCACAACTCGCTTGCTACACAGTCCAGAGTGCTTCGGTGGGCGACAATCGCGCGGCCCCCAGGGCGGGTACGAGCCCCGCAACTGCGCCGATCACCAGCGCGGACACTAAGCCTCCGCTCCACGCCAGTGTCGGGATGATCGTCGCCCAGTGTTTGCTGGTCGCATAGATCGCTGTCGCTGCCTGTGGGGTTCAATAACTGGCGGCGCTGTATTCGTTGATCAGTCCGCCGAGGATCTTGGTTCGGGTGATCCGGTGCGCTGGGAAGGGATGACGTTCGGGTCGTCAAGGGGTGCCCGCAGACTCAGTCCGTCCCCTTGGTGCATCCGGCGTGCGTTGTAGTGAGTTGCGTATTCGTCGAGGACGACGCGCTGGTCCCGTCCGTCGGCAATGAGCATGCGGTCGGTGCACCCGGCCCGGACCGTTCTCACCCATCGTTCTGCGAACGCGTTCATCTTCGGACACTGCAGGGCTGATTTCTTGACCTCGATGTTCTCGGAGGCAAAGACGATGTCGAACGCCTCGGTGAAGCTCGAGTCGCGGTCCCACAGCAGGTACCGGAATGCATCGACCCGCTCCCCCACATCTGCCAGGAAGTTCCTCGCGAGTTGACTCGCCCAGCCCGCGGTGGGGTGCTCGGTGATACCCAGGATGTGCACCCGCCTGGTCCCCAGTTCCAAAACGAACGACACGTACAGGCGCTTGAGCGTCACGGTCTCGACTTGGAAGAAGCCCGTGGCCAAGATCGTGCCTGCCTGGGCCCGCAGGAACCCACGCCAAGTCGGGCCGTCGTCGCGGATCGGTGCTCTCACTGCAACGGTCAGCCAATCGTGTTCGTCGAAAGTGAGGCCGATGGCAACGTCGATACGGTGACGGCCGATCAAATCCACGGGAAGGCTCGCGCGCGGGGCTGAGTTTCACCGTGAACTGACCATTCGCCGTCGTGAAATCTCCCTCTTGGACTACGTAGGGACCTGTCGCCCACGACCCAGTACGACTATCTGTCGGCATGCTCGATGCGGGGCCACCTGAGACCGCGTACGTGACGATATGGCGCCGCTCGGACGCGGCTCCCGCCACAACGTTGTCGCTGCCGGTTCTTCCCGACGGGCGGTGCTGGACGCGGATCGACCCGGTATTTCCCAAGTCTTCAAGGAAGGCCGAATCTGGCACGCCTTGCTGGGCAGCATCTCGATTGTCACACCTGCAGTTCTGACCTCGCCTTGACCGACCGGCGTCGTGCAACGCGCGCATGACGCCGACAGCCATGGCAAGTTCGAGTTCCGCTTCAACCGACGTAGAGCGACCAAGCCCGGGCTGTTGTTCTACCGCCTGCTCGAACAAGCTGTCCGCACCCCGCCAGCCAGGTACTGCGACATCGCCATTGGCGGCACCCGACCCCGCGACACACCACCCCGGCCGCCGGCCGGACCACGCGGAGTGCCCGAAACCCTTGCACAACCAGACGCCGGACAACCCTGGCGCACAGTCTCCCGATAATCACCGTCGTCACATGGAGAGGTCATTCAGCCGAACGTGGTTCGGTTCTCAGGAAACCAACCGCCAGGACGTCACTCGGGCGGCGCGCTGCGATTTCGCGCTGCTGACACATCCTCGGCACGCCTCTTGAGCCCGTCCGCTTCCATCTGGACGTAGCGTTTGGTTCTCGCGGCGGTGAGCAGCGCGATCATCGGTGCCAACGCACCTGACTGACGGATCCCGAACGTCACGGACACACGTTGATCGTTGGTTCGCACGAGTCGATGGGTGCCGATGATCGTGACGCCGAGGCTCGCCGCTCGCCAGGCAAACGAAGCACCAGGCTCGAATTCAGCCACCTGCCACACCAGGGCGGTCATACCGGGTTGCTTGATCCGAACACGGCTACCCGCGCCTACGGCGCCCTCATCAAGGCGTTTGACCGCGCTGATTGACCGGGTCCACTCCGGCCAGCGGTCCACGTCCACGAGGGTCTCCCACACCGTGTCCAGCGGGGCGTTGATCTCGACTGTCGTCTCGAAATTCACGTGGTTCCTCCGAGCCGATGGACTGCTTTGATCCGAACGGTACATGTACCATCTGGTCCATGTCCAGTCGAAGGATCGTCGCAACCAGTGGGCCAAGGGACAGACTTATCCGACGAGCTACGGCCTTTCTTACCGAGCGAGGGCTGAGCGATATCTCGCTCCGGGAACTAGCCGCTGCGCTCGGCACCAGCCACCGCATGCTCATTTACCACTTCGGCTCAAAAGAAGGCCTCTTCGTCGAGGTCGCCCGCGCCACCGAGAGACGCCAACAGGGAATCCTCGCGCAAATGTTCGACCAGTTCGAAGGAAACCTCGTTGACCTGGCCCGGGCGTTCTGGCAACTGCTGAGCTCCGCTGAGCTGGCACCACTCGAACGTCTCTTTTTCGAACTCTACGGCCAAGGCCTCCAAGGACGCCCCTACGCCCAGCCCTTCCTCCTAGGAGTCGTCGACTCCTGGATCGAGCCGGCTGCCTCCGCCCTGAAAGGCAGTGGACTCCCAGATGCCGAAGCACGCGCGGAGGCGCGACTGGGCCTGGCCGTCGTTCGAGGCCTGCTCCTCGACCTGCTCGCCACCAGCGATAGAACGGGGGTTGACGAAGCCTACGAGCGGTACCTCGCCGCATTCGTCACGATGCGATCCCAGCCCCGCGCAAGCACATCATCAAACAAATCACGGCGACATCGATGACACCTCTGCGAGTGCACCCTCAGTAAGCGTCACGCAGTGCCTGCATGGGCCGTGATGACGGCCCGCTGGCCCAACCAATCATGCACAGCCCTTTGGAGACCGACCTAGGCCAGCGTTCGACGTCGGCGGCTATCCGGATTTGTCGACAGCGCGTGGAAACTGACCCCGTGGCCGCATTTGGGTTCGACAGCAGGTGGTCAATTTTCGGCTGCCGTTGACATGGTCCCGTAGCTTCGCTTGATGTGGTGATCCGGCCTTCGGATCCAGTCCGCCATTTCACCTTGTCGCGGCACGCTCGCCGGTGTTCGAACTCGCGGCGCGCGGTCCCGGGGTTTGCTCTTGCGGGGGATGGAGACGCTGCGCACGCCGAGATCGTGCAGGTCGCATTCCACGCCGGCTTCGCCGTAGCCGCGGCCGGCCGTGACCGCGCGTGGCGTTCGTCCGGTGCGGCGAGCGATCCGCTCGATCGCTGGGGCCAACTGCGGGGCGTCGGCAGGGTCCCCGATCTCGACGGTGTGATCGAGGATGACGCCGTCGGCGTTGTCCACGCGCTGCGCTTTGTAGGCGAACTCGACCGGCTTGCCCAGGCGTCCCGGAGTCATCGGGGTTCCCGCCGAGCCTTTTGTCGAGTAATGCGGGGGCGCGCTCGGCCTCGAGGCGCCGGTCGCGGCAATGGGCGTTGGAGCGGTGCAGGTGGTGTTCAGGGTGGTGTGAGTCCTCGGATGAGCCGGTTGAGGCCGAAGGTGAAGCGTCGGTCGAGGCCGGGGCGGCTTAGGGCTTGGGCGCAGCGGGTGAGGTGGGGGAAGTCGTTTGGGGGTAATGAGGATAGGTAGTGCTCGACTAGGGCGAGAGACGCGGCCCTGTTCCCGGTGGGGGTGGCGGCGGGCAGGATGGTTTCTTGGTAGCAGAAGCTTGTCACGTAGCTGAAGAACAGGTGGGCGGCGTGGGCGGTGTCCTCGATGTCGAGGCCGGCGTCGGCCAGCGCGGCGAGGGCTGCCTCGGTGACCTGCAGGCCGTGGGGTCCGAGTGGGAAGCGCCCGACGGCGATGCGGGCTGAGTCTCGATGCGCGGCGAAGACCGAACGGATACTGGCGGCTAGGGCCTGGAGGCGGTGCTGCCAGGTTCCCCGCGATGGTAAGGGTACCTCGCTGCAGAGCCGGTCGTAGAGCCGGTCGAGCAGGCCGTCTTTGTTCTCGACGTGCCAGTAGATGGTGGGGGCGCTGACGCCCATCCGCTCGGCTACCGCCCGCATGGTGACGGCATCGAGTCCGTCGTCGTCGAGGACGCGGAGCGCGGCCTCGACGATGGCTTCCTCGCTGACCGGCGGGCGGGCGGTGGTGGTCCGACGGCTCCAGATCGGCGGCGGGAGGGCTTGGCTCACCGCTGGAGAATACCATCGGGAGAATAATATAACGCTGGTAGTCTCGCTGCCTGTGGTAGCTCTCCGAGTTCGTCGGGTTCGCCCCCGCTGGGTGCTGGCGGTCGTCTGCATGAGCGTGGTGATCGTGAGCCTCGACACCACCGTCGTCAACGTCGCGTTGGCTCCGATCTCCGTGGACCTCGGAGCGACCACCACCGAGCTGCAGTGGGTACCCGACGCCTATCTGGTCGTCTACGCCGGGTTGTTGTTGCTCGCTGGGGCGATCGGCGATCGGATCGGCCACAAGCGGCTGCTGGCCGCCGGCCTGGTCCTTTTCGGTGCCGGGTCGGCGCTGGCCTCGTGGTCGGGATCGGTTGGGGTGCTCATCGGCTGGCGGGCACTGATGGGCGTCGGCGCGGCGGCTATCATGCCCGCCAGCTTGGCGCTGTTGACCTCGGTGTTCACCGAACAGCGGCGGGCGCTGGCTCTCGGCTTCTGGTCGGCTGCCGCGGGTGGCGGGGCGGCGGCCGGGCCGCTGATCGGTGGGGCGCTGCTGGTCGAGTGGTCATGGCGGGCCGTGTTCTTGATCAACGTGCCGTTGGTGGCCATCGCTTTGGTCGCCGACGCCTGGGCGCTGACCGACACCGCTCACGAGCGCCGAGCCTTCGATCTGGTCGGCGCAGCACTGTCGACGACGGCCATCGTGGCCGCCACGGCCGGGGTGATCGAGTCATCGACTTGGGGCGCGCTGTCCGCGCGGGTCGTTGTGCTCTACGCGGTCGGCGCCGTCGCGACGGCAGGGTTCGTCGCTCGCCAGCGTCGAGCCAAGACCTCTCTTGTCGACCTGTCCTGGTTCAAGGACCGCACCCTGAGCGTCCCGTGCATGGTGGCCGGTGGCCTGTTCTTCGCCATGACTGGGGCCAGCTTCGTGCTGATGCTCTACCTGCAACTCGTGCTCGGCTACAGCCCCTTGACCGCTGGCGCGGCCATCCTGCCTGCGGTGGCGCTGACGATGATCGTCGCGGCGCTTGCTGGCGCGACCGTGAACGCCGTTGGCGCCCGGACGCTGATGGCAACCGGGATGGGGTTCCTCGCCGCGGGCCTCGCCCTGTTCGCGACCCTCACCGCGCACTCGACCTATTGGCCCTCCATCCTGATCGCCGGGTCGCTGTTCGGCACCGGGATCGGGCTTGCCCTGACCCCTGCCAGCGACGCGGTCATGGGCTCGCAGGCAGGCCGGCGCCCCGGCGTGGCATCCGGGATCATCGAAACGGTCGAAGAGGTCGCGAGCGCCCTCGGCATCGCCGTTGTGGGCGCTATCGTCACGAGCCGCTTCGCCGCCGGACTGTCCGGCGAGCCGGCAGCGGTGGCACACCAGGCGAACTCCCTCGCTACCGCGCTGGGCGCCGCCCATCACCTCCGAAGCGCCGACGTCGCGCAGGTCTCCACAGCGTTCGCGCACGCGATGGACGTGGGACTTTGGGTCACCGCCGGGGTTTCCGCTGTCACCGCCCTCATCGCCCTAGTGGCCATGCCGGCTAAGCGTGCACGCTCGGGCCAACCTAGTCGCGTAGGCGAACCGCAACCGTGAACAAGCAAAGTCGTCTGACGGCGCCACCTCTGTCGTATGACGGGCTGGGCCGAATCCCGCCGGGAAGTACTGAAGCGTCCCGGGTTACGTGCCGGTCTCACATGGGTTGTTCCTGCGCGTTGTGCGCAGCGTAGTCAGCCTGCTCGAACTCTGCCGGTGGCTGCTGAGGCTCGGTTGGGATCGGCTCGACGTATTGACGCAAGACCGGTCGGTACCCCGTGGACGTGGTCCAATTTGCTGATCGGCGGTCGACCAGGCGCCAGCCTCGACGGTCGTAGAAATCGGCTGCGATGGCGTGTGCCCTCGACAACCTCCAGCCATAGTGTCCAGCCCTGATGTGCAGCTCGCCGCCTTGCTGTATCCATCAGCTGCGCGCCGACTCCGTGTCCACGGACGGTCGGTGACACGAACAGTCTGGAGAGCTCGGCTTGGCCGCCTCTCGGCGGCGTCTCGGACGAGTCGGTGCAGGTCAGCGCGACATGCCCCACGAGCTCGCCATCGACCTCAGCCACCCAGGCGGAAATGAGGCCCGGCGGCGTCAGCCATGACACCGGATCGGCCGGCCATTGCAACGGATAGGCATCGCGATGATGGACCGCGGCTAGCACATCCACGCATAGCCGGAGGTCTGCGGGTTCTCGCAAGCGCACCGTCATGACCAACAGTCTGCACGGAGTCCGCCGTGACGCCGCAGTGCAGCTCAGGATCGGCCTGCGGGATAGTGATGGGCGGGTCTGCGGAACGGTGGCTCGGCGTTGCTAGCGTGTGCGCATGACACAGGATCTGCTGGAGCCGCACCGAACTCACCGGCATCCACGGCGCCCGAACCTGGTGCGGACATGGGGTCTTCGCTCACGACCTGGTCAAGATCGGAGCGCTAGCAGCGTGACCAGAGCCGGAGCCGACTGATCGCGCCGAAAGACCGACCACCAACACCAGCCGCGCGGGAACCCGACCTGGGTGCTCACCACGACCGAGAGATTTTCAGGTCGAAGTAGTTAGGCGTTGCGTGCACGCTGTGTGGTGAGCCACGGCGTGGCGATCAGGGTGATGAGGGCTGCGGCGGCGGTCATTGCGGTAGCGGTGGCGAAGCCGCCAGCGGGGCTGCGGGTGGATAGGGCTCCGGCGAGGGCCGATCCAACGGCGGCACCGGCGGCACCGGCGGCGTTGAGCCAGCCGAAGGCTTCGGTGCGGTGCTCGCTGGGGACGTAGTCGGCGAGTAGGTCATAGTGCAGCGAGATCATCGGGTTCATAGCGAAGCCGGCGGCAAACAGCACGGCGGCGAGCGCGGGCAACGAGGTGACGATGGCCGGGGTGGCCCAGCCGATGGTGAGCACCGCCAGGGCGGCGAGCAGCTGATGGGTGCTTGCGCCGCGAGCACGATGGGCGAGGTGGCCTCGCAGCAGGCCACCGGCAACGCCACCGACGGACAGGGCCGCGATCAGGGTACCGGCGGCGGCCGGGTGGCCGTGCCGTTGAGCCAGCGCGCTGACGGCGACCTCGATTGCCGAGATGCTGCCGAAGGCGAGCAGCGCGACCGGGATCAGTGCGAGGACGGCGTGATTGCGCAGGACGGATCCTCGGTGTGCTTGGCTGGCAGTTGCCGGCGTCCGTGGAGGCGACAGCATGGTGAGTGAGGCGAGCCCCGCGCCGCTACCGACGCGCAGTGCCGCGACACCGGCTAGGGCGATCGGAGCGGATCCGAGCAGGATGAGGACAGAGACCAGGCCGGGGCCGGCGATATAGCTCAGGTCGACGACCATCGACTCCATCGACGAGGCCGCGGTCCGCGCAGCAGGGTCCGCGTCGAACAGCGCGGACCACAGTGCGCGCAGCGCCGGGGTGACCGGCGGCGCGCTGAGCCCGCAGCCAACGGCCAGGACCGCCACGATCATCGCCGCGACGTGCGCTGACAGGCAGGCGGCCAGCGCGGCACAACACGCGCCTTGGACCAGCGAGGTGAGCGCGATCGCCCGCCGGGCTCCGTGCCGGTCCACCGCGCGGGCCCGCAGCGGGGCAGCCACGGCCAGCGCCACGCTGTATCCGGCCACCACCGCGCCGGCGTTCGCGTACGAGTGCGACGCAGCGACACCGAGCACGACAGCCAGGCCGAACATGCCCGTCGGCAACCGCGCCACGGCACCGACGAGCACCACGGCTGTCACGCCCGGATAGCCGAAAAGGCGCCGCCACCCCGAGGCTCGCCGCCCGGGTGCGCGCCGGGCCTGGCTCATGGGATCGGACACGGCGCCAATCCTGTCGGCTCAAGCGCACTTGAGCGCAACCGGCAGAAGTGCTTAGGTCATGAGCGTGGCCAAAAGGTTCAGTATCCGGGAGATCGCCGACCGCAGCGGTGTCAGCGTCTCGGCCCTGCGCTACTACGAAGACCGCGGCCTGCTCACCAGCGGACGCAATGCTGCCGGGCAACGCACGTATGCCGTCGACGCGCTCCGGCGGGTGGCGTTCATCACCGTGGGTAGCTCGCTGGGCATGTCACTGGCCGACATCGAACACGCGCTCGCCGGTCTCCCGCACAACCGGGTGCCCACCAAACGCGACTGGGAACGCGTCGCTACCGCCTGGCGCGCCGAACTCGACCGACGCGTGCACGCCATTGAAATCATGCGCGAGAGACTGACCGCCTGCATCGGCTGCGGCTGCTTGTCGCTACGCGACTGCTCGCTGACCAACCGACGCGACCGCGCCGCCGCCCGCGGCACCGGCCCCCGCTACCTGCTCGGCGACACCCCCGACGATCCGGCGACACTCCGAAACGGCACACAGATGGGCCCCATCGACCCAACCCAACAGCGGCCACCTGAGCCAGCACCGTCAGGGCATGTCAGCTATCAGCTGAGCGCGTCTGCGTTGTGGCCCGATCGCACAGGGCCGAACGTCAGCTGAGACTCCGGCTTACCACGCGAACGCTGTTTCGAAGCCGGCACGGAACGGAGGCGCGCCATGCCAAGGATCATCTCACGATGAGAACGGGAACTGGACGGCGTCACGTGGCATCCGGGTGTCGTGGCTGACTGAGGAGGAGCTCGCGAACTTTCAAACGCTCGAGCACGCTCAGGTCGAGGCACGGCTCCCCCGTGGCCGCCTGGAGCGGGTAGTTGCGTCCAGGGGCGTCGTGTGGGAGTTCCCCGTTGATGAGCGTGGCGTTGTGATGTGAGACGGCCACCGCGTGATCCTCAAACGAGTTCCTGCGAAAGATCTCGAGACGGGAGAACGCGATGGCCGCGAGGTCCAGTATCGACGTGTCCGGGGTGAGTTCGGGTACGTCCAGTGCCTCGCGGTCAGCCGGCGATGCCAGGTCAGCAGCGTCGCGGGCGTCACCAGCCGCGAACGGCGCAGTTCCGGCGGCAACACCCGACTCAGCGCAGCGAACACCGCCCGATCCGACCACGTCAACGTGGGTCGGGTGACCTGTCGGCGTAACACCGCGACCTCCTGACGCAACACCAGGATCTCGGCGTCC
>Ga0209839_10000882_pt1 | contig 15289 bp, 9 predicted proteins | sample OrgsoiDNA2013050_FD_185800 | JGI IMG/M metagenome (GOLD analysis project Ga0209839, IMG submission 185800) | Permafrost soil microbial communities from the Arctic, to analyse light accelerated degradation of dissolved organic matter (DOM) -... | ecosystem: Environmental > Terrestrial > Soil >... | reverse complement strand
CCCGGACCCGCCGGGCCTTCAACGTCCGGGGCGCGCAGACCGTGCTCACCGCCGCGGCGGCGGGCCGGGTCGGGCGCGTCATCCTGGTGACCAGCGCCATGGTCTACGGCGCCCGCCCGGACAACCAGGTCCCGCTGTTCGAGCAGGCCCCGCTGGCCGCCGACGCCGATAGCAGCGTGGCCGGGGACCTGCTTGAGGTCGAGCAGCTGGCTCGCCGCTCGCCGCGGGCCAACCCGGGCATGGCGGTGACGGTGGTGCGGCCGGCCGCCCTGGTCGGTTCGGCTCCCGGCGCCGTGGACACGCTGGTGACCAGGCACTTCGAGGCACCCCGGCTGCTGACGGTGAAGGGCTGCGCGCCGCGCTGGCAGTTCTGCCATGTCGATGACCTGTGCTCCGCGTTGGAATTCGCGGTGGGCGGCGGGATCGACGGCGGCTTCGCGGTGGGTTGTGACGGCTGGCTCGAGCCGGACGACGTCGAGCGGGTCAGCGGCCTGAAGAGCATCGAGCTGCCCGCCCGGCTCACGCTCGGCACCGTGCAGCGGCTGCACCGGGTCGGCGTGACGCCGGCGCCGGCCATGGACCTGCGCTACGTGCTGTACCCGTGGGTGGTGGACTGCGCCGCGTTGCGCGAGGCCGGCTGGCGCCCGGCGTTCGGCAACGAGGCGGTGCTGCGCGTCCTGCTCGACCAGCGCCAGGGCCGGCATGCCGTGGCCGGCCGGCGCATCGCGCGCAAGGAGGCGACGATCACCGCCGCCGGGGCGGCCGGGGCCACCGTCGCCGTGATCGGCACGGCCGCCATCGTCCGCCGCGCCCGCCGCCGCCACAAGGGCTGACGCGCGACCAGGTAATCTGGGCTCGTGAGCGTGCTACGACTGATCGCCGTGCGGGCGGCTGAGCTGTCGGTGGACGAGGTCCGGGCCGCCGTCGCGGACCCCGGCGCGGGCGGCATCGCCCTGTTCGCCGGCACCGTCAGGGACCTCGACCATGCCCGGCAGGTCACCGGGCTGTCCTACAGCGCGCACCCGTCCGCGGCGGACGAGCTCCGGCGCGTCGCCGCGGTCGTGGCGGAGAAATTTCCCGTCCTGGGGATCGCGGCCGTGCACCGTGTCGGTGACCTGGCGATCGGTGACCTGGCCGTGGTCGTGGCCGTGTCCTGCCCGCACCGCGGGGAGGCCTTCGAGGCCTGCCGGGCGCTGATCGACGAGCTCAAGGCCTCGGTGCCGATCTGGAAGCACCAGCTCTTCGCCGACGGCGAGGGCGAATGGGTGGGCACCCCTTGATCCCCAGCTTCCGCGCGTAGTGTTCGCACCATGTCCCGACGTTCCCTGACGCTGTTCATCGCCTCCGTCAGCGCGGCCGCGGCGATCGCGGTCAGCGTGCTCGTGTCCGTGCCCTACGTCATCCTCGGGCCCGGCCCCACGCTGAACACGCTGGGTAAAGACTCGTCAGGCCAGCCCTTGATCAGCATCTCCGGGCACCCGGTGTACCCCGCCAGCGGGCACCTGAACCTGGTGACGGTGAGCTATGCGGGCGGCCCAGGCACCCACCTGAACATCTTCACCGCGCTGGCTGCCTGGCTGAATCCGGACGAGGCGGTCGTGCCGGAATCGGAGCTTTTCGCCCCCGGCCAGTCCCAGCAGCAGACCCAGCAGCAGGACACGCTGCAGATGACCGGCTCGCAGCAGACCGCGACCGCGGCGGCGCTGACCGAACTGCACATCGGCTACACCACCCAGGTCGTGGTCGCGCAGGCCGAGCCGGGCTTCCCCGCCCACGGCGTGCTCAAGGCCGGGGACGTGGTCACCGCCGTGGACGGCCAGCCGGTGACCGGGGCGACCAGCCTGACCGGGCTGATCGCCGCGCACCCGGCGGGCAGCACGCTGACCGTGACCATCATCAGGAACGGCCAGAGCCGGCCGGTCAAGGTCGGGACGAAGGAATCCGGCGGCCGTCCGGTGATGGGCGTGAAGATCGGGGCGCAGTTCAAGTTCCCGTTCCAGGTGCGGATCAGCGTGGGCGACATCGGCGGGCCGAGCGCCGGCATGATGTTCGCGCTCGGCATCATCGACAAGCTGACCACGATGAACCTGACCGGCGGCAAGTTCATCGCCGGCACCGGGGAGATCGAGGCCAGCGGGAAGGTGGATGCCATCGGCGGCATCCAGCAGAAGATGGTGGGCGCGCGGCAGGCGGGCGCGACAATTTTCCTCACCCCGGCGTCGAACTGCTCGGACACCAGGGGCGCCGTGCCGGCCGGCCTGCGCCTGGTCAAGGTGAGCACGTTGTCCCAGGCTGTTGACTACCTCCAGGCCATCAAAGCGGGCAAGTCCGTTCCCTCATGCTGACCCGGGTCACCCTCGCCCCTCCCGCCCCGGGGCGGGACGGGAGACACAGAACGCGGAGCGATGGCCGCGGCTGTACCGGGCGCACTGCGAGCGGTACAGCGTGAAGCGTATCTATTCTTATGACGAGCTGGCGGCGGCGGTGACGCCGCTGGTCGCGGCGGCCGATCGCGGGGCGCACGGGGACGGCGGTGCCATCGTGCTCGTCCGGGCCCGCCGCCCGGGAGGTCCTGCGACCGGGCCGGGCCGAAGTGCTCGTCGGTGACTCGGCGCAGGGCGTAGGCTTGATGATTGACGGGACATCCACGAAGGCGTGCCGGGCCGTGCGGTTGACGCGAGCTCTGCTTTGTCAGTCTGCCCGGGTGACCCAGGAGAGGAGCAAGTGCGGTCGTGGCACCTCGCGTACTAGTTGATGCGACCGACGTGCCAGCCGACCGGGGAGCGCTCGGCCGGTACGTTGACGGGCTGATCGGCGCACTCGACGTCGCGGGCGCGGATATGGCTGTGGTCTGCCAGCGCGCCGATGAGGAACGCTACGGGCGGCTCGCCCCCGGGGCACGCGTGGTCACCGGCCCGACGGCGCTCTCGCACCGGTCCGCCCGGCTGGCCTGGGAGCAGAGCGGGCTGCCGGTGGTGGCCCAGCAGGTGAACGCCGATGTCATCCACGTGCCGTACTACTCGATGCCGCTGCGTCCTGGCCGGCCGACCGTGGTGACCGTGCACGACGTCACCTTCTTCACCGAGCCCGACCTGTACAGCTCGGTCGGCGCCATGTTCTTCAAGTCGGCGATCCGGACCGCCGCGCGCCGCGCGGCCCGGCTCATCGTGCCGTCCAAGGCGACCCGGGATGAGCTCGAGCGCGTCCTGGGCGCCGATCCGACCAAGATCGATGTCGCCTACCACGGCGTGGACCACCGGCTGTTCCACCGCCCCGATCCGCAGCAGGTCTCGCAGGTGTCCAACCGGCTGGGCCTGCACGGCAAGCCGTACGTGGCGTTCCTGGGCATGCTCGAGCCGCGCAAGAACGTGGCCGCGCTGATCACCGGCTGGGCCGGGGCCGTCGCGGACCTCGACGACCCGCCCGCGCTGGTCCTGGGCGGCGGCGGAGGCTGGAGCGACGAGGTGGACGCGGCGGTGGCCATGGTGCCGCCGCACCTGCGCCTGATCCGCCCCGGATACCTGCGCTTCTCCGACCTGCCCGGCTTCCTGGGCGGGGCGATGGTGGTGGCCTTCCCGAGCCGGGGCGAGGGGTTCGGGCTGCCGGTGCTCGAGGCGATGGCCTGCGGGGCGCCGGTGCTGACGACTCATTGCACCTCGCTGCCCGAGGTGGGCGGCGAGGCGGTCGCCTACACCGAACCCGACGCCGACTCCATCCGGGACGCGCTGCGCGCGCTGCTCGACGACGCCGCCCGGCGGGAATGGCTCGGGAACGCCGGGTACGACCGGTCCCAGGAGTTCACCTGGGCCGCGTCCGCCGAAGCCCACCTGGCCAGCTACCGGCGCGCCGCCGAACAGACCGCCGCCGATGTCAGCGCGGTGTAACCTCTCATCTCATGCCGCGCGAACCGCTTGAGGCGATCGTCCTCGTCGGCGGCCAGGGGACCCGGCTGCGGCCGCTGACCCTGTCCACGCCGAAACCTCTGCTGCCCACGGCGGGTGTCCCGTTCCTGGCCCACCTGCTGGCCCGGGCGGCCTCCGGCGGCATCACCCACGTGGTTCTCGCGACCTGCTACAAGGCGGACATGTTCGCCTCCTCCCTCGGGGACGGCTCGGCGTTCGGGCTGTCCGTCGATTACGTCACCGAGGAGGTGCCCCTCGATACCGGCGGCGGGATCCGCAACGCGGCCCGCTCACTGCGCGGCAGCGGCGCCGCCGATCCGGTCGTGGTGCTGAACTGCGACATCTTGTCCGGGCACGACCTGGGCGTGCAGGTCGACCTGCACATCAAGACCGACGCCGCGGTGACGCTGCACCTGGTGGAGGTGGCGGACCCGACCCCGTTCGGCTGCGTGCCGACCGACGCCTCCGGGCGGGTGACGGCATTCCTGGAGAAGACGCCGGACCCGGTGACCAACCGGATCAACGCCGGCTGCTACGTGTTCCGGCGTGAGGTCATCGACCAGATTCCGGCCGGCCGCCGGGTGTCGGTCGAGCGGGAGACGTTCCCCGGGCTGATCGACGCCGGCCAGCTCGTGATGGGCTACCACGAGTCGGCGTACTGGCTCGACGTCGGCACGCCACAGGCGTTCGTCCGCGGCTCCTGCGACCTCGTGCTCGGACGGCTGCCCGGCCCGGCGGTGCCGGGTCCCCCCGGGCCTTCGCTGCTGCTGGCCGGGGCCTCGGTGGCCGCGGACGCCGCCGTGTCCGGCGGCACCGTGGTGGGCGCAGGCGCCCGCGTGGGCGCCCGGGCGATCGTGGACGGCAGCGTGCTGTTCGACGGCGCGATCGTCGGCGACGGCGCGGTGGTGCGCGATTCCATCCTCGGCCGCGGTGCGGTGGTGGCCCCCGGCGCGGTGCTCGACGAGGCGGTGGTCGGGGACGGCGCGTTCATCGGCGCGGGCAACGAGCTGGCCCGCGGCATCCGGATCTGGCCGGACGTGCGGCTCGAGCCGACCTCGGTCCGCTTCTCCGCCGATACGTAACGGCTCAGACGCGTGACGGCCGCCCCGGAGATGCCAGCGCTGGCCCGGCAGTGGCAGCTGCCGTTCCCGCTCGATGTCCGCCTCGTGCTGTCCGTGCACCGCCGCGGCGGCGGCGATCCCGCGTACGCGGTGGACCCGGCCGGCGCCGTGTGGCGCACGTCGCTGACCCCCGACGGCCCGGGCACGCTGCGGGTGCTGTCGCGGTCGGCGGAGGTCCCGGGCAGCACGCTGGTGACCGGTCAGGCGTGGGGCCCGGGCGCGGGCTGGCTGCTGGACCACGTGCCCGCCCAGCTCGGCGGCCAGGACGACAGGTCCGGGTTCACCGCCCGGGATCCGGTGGTCGGTGAGCTGATGCGCCGCCACCAGGACCTGCGCGTCGGGCGCAGCGACCGGGTCTTCGAAGCGCTGGTGCCCGCGGTGCTCGAGCAGAAGGTGGTCAGCCGCGAGGCCCACCGCGCCTGGCGGTTCGTGCTGGTCAAGTTCGGGGAGCCGGCGCCGGGTCCCGCCCCGGCCGGGATGCGGGTGTTCCCGCCGCCCCGGGTGTGGGCGCGTATCCCGTCGTGGGACTGGCACCGGGCCGGGGTCGAGGGCGTCCGGTCCCGCACGATCATCACCGCCGCCGAGGTCGCCGCCCGGATCGAGGAGATCGGCGGACTGGGCCCGGCGGACGCGGACCGCCGCCTGCGGGCGCTGCCCGGCATCGGCCCGTGGACCTCCGCCGAGATCAGGCAGCGGGCCGTGGGCGACCCGGACGCGGTCTCCGTGGGCGACTACAACCTCCCCAAGGCGGTCGGCTGGACGCTGGCCGGCCGGATCACCGACGACGCCGGCATGCTCGAGCTGCTGGCCCCCTACGCCGGCCACCGCTACCGGGTGACCAGGCTCATCGAACTCGGCGGCACCCGCCCCCCGCGCCACGGCCCGCGCATGTCCGTCCGCGACTACCGCGCCTTCTAGTCCGGGCGCCCGCACCGGGGCGCGCGCGTGGCTAGCCTCGTCGGTTGGCACCGGCCCGGTCCAAGGGCTGCGCGACCGGGGCAGGCCGGCCGCGTAAAGTTCGAGGATGAGTGTTTTCCGCGGCGACTCTGATAACGGCATGGGCAAAGAGACTCAGGAGGGCAGAGAAGCCAGCGAGGCTGGCGCGGTTAACGGGGCCGAGGGGATAAGCGAAGCGGCCGGGAACGTCCCGGCGTCGGCCATGCGCCGGACACTGGCGCGAGCCAGGGACGGCAAGGCGCTCGACCGGGACGAGGCCACGATCCTGCTGCAGGCCCGCGGCGATGACCTGCGGACCTTGCTGAGCTACGCCAGCCGCACCCGGGACGCCGGCCTGGCCGCCGCGGGCAGGCCCGGCATCATCACCTATTCCCGTAAGGTCTTCATCCCGCTGACCCGGCTGTGCCGGGACCGCTGCGGCTACTGCACGTTCGCCACCGTCCCGCACCGGCTGCACAGCCTGTACCTCGAGCCCGACGAGGTGCTCGACATCGCCCGCGCAGGCGCCGCCATGGGCTGCAAGGAGGCCCTGTTCACGCTGGGCGACAAGCCCGAGGACCGCTGGCACCAGGCCCAGGACTGGCTGGACGCGCACGGCTACGACGACACGCTGTCCTACCTGCGGGCGATGGCGATCCGGGTGCTCGAGGAGACCGGCCTGCTGCCGCACCTGAACCCGGGTGTGCTGTCCTGGCAGGATTTCCAGCGCCTCAAGCCGGTGGCCCCGTCCATGGGCATGATGCTCGAGACGACCTCGACCAGGCTGTTCAGCGAGAAGGGCGGTCCGCACTTCGGCAGCCCGGACAAGGACCCGGCCACCAGGCTGCGCGTGCTGGAAGACGCGGGCCGCAGCAACGTCCCGTTCACCACCGGCATCCTCATCGGCATCGGCGAGAGGATGGCCGAACGCGCCGACTCGATCTTCGCGATCAGGAAGGTCGCCCGCGAATACGCCGGCATCCAGGAAGTCATCGTGCAGAACTTCCGGGCAAAACCGGACACCAGGATGCGCGACGTGCCCGACGCCGAACTCGATGACCTGGCCGCCACGATCGCCGTGACCAGGCTCGTGCTCGGCGCCAAGGCCCGGATCCAGGCGCCGCCGAACCTGGTCGGCGCCCAGTACGACCTGATCCTGGCGGCCGGCATCGACGACTGGGGCGGCGTCTCACCGCTTACCCCCGACCACGTCAACCCCGAACGCCCCTGGCCCGGCATCGACGAGCTGGCCGCCCGCACCGCCGCCGCGGGCTTCGCCCTGCGTGAGCGCCTGACCATCTACCCGCCCTACATCCGCGAGCCGTGGCTGGACCCGCGGCTGACCCGGCACGTGGCCGCGCTGGCCGACCCGGCCACCGGCCTGGCCGCCGACGGCGCGATGCCGCGCGGCCTGCCCTGGCAGGAGCCCGACGGCGGGCTGGGCCAGTGGGCGGCCGAAGCCGGATCCGGCCGCACCGACCTGCACGTCACCATCGATACCACCGGCCGCACCCATGACCGGCGCGATGATTTCGCCGAGGTCTACGGCGACTGGAATGAAATCGCCGAACGGACTATTGTGCCCGCCCCGGGCCAGGCTCCTCGCCCCGGCGTCCCAGCCACTCCCGGCGCCCCCGCCGTCCTGTCCGCGGGCCAGGTCGCCTCCGCCCTGCGCCAGGCCGAACGGGACCCGGCCGCTCTCACCGACGCCCAGGCCATCGCCCTGCTGTCCGCGGACGGCCCGGACCTGGAGGCGCTGGCCGGGATCGCCGACGCGCTCCGCCGCGAAACCATGGGCGACGACGTCACCTACGTCGTCACGCGCAACATCAACTTCACCAACGTCTGCTACACCGGCTGCCGGTTCTGCGCGTTCGCGCAGCGGCGGACCGACGCCGATGCGTACACGCTGTCGCTGCAGCAGATCGGTGACCGCGCGGACGAGGCCTGGGCCGCCGGGGCCACCGAGGTGTGCATGCAGGGCGGGATCCATCCCGATCTACCAGGCACAGCGTACTTCGAAATCGCTTCCGAAGTCAAGCGTCGGTGCCAAGATCTTCACGTACACGCGTTCTCCCCGATGGAGGTGGTGAACGGCGCCTCGCGGACCGGCCTGCCGATCAGGGAGTGGCTGGTCCGGGCCAAGGAGGCGGGGGTCGGCTCGCTGCCGGGGACCGCGGCGGAGATCCTCGACGACGAGGTGCGCTGGGTGCTGACCAAGGGCAAGCTGCCCGCCTCGGTGTGGATCGAGGTGGTCACCACGGCGCACGAGCTCGGCCTGCGGACCTCCTCGACGATGATGTACGGGCACGTCGACACCCCGGCGCACTGGGTCGGCCACCTGCGCGTGATCCGGTCGATCCAGGAACGGACCGGCGGCTTCACCGAGTTCGTGCTGCTTCCGTTCATCCACGAGAACGCGCCCATCTACCTAGCCGGCCTGGCCCGGCCGGGGCCGACCCGGCGGGAGAACCGGGCGGTGCACGCGGTGTCCCGGCTGCTGCTGCACGGCGCGATCGACTCGATCCAGGCCTCCTGGGTCAAGCTGGGCGACGAGGGCTGCCGGGACGTGCTGCGCGGCGGCGTCAACGACCTGGGCGGGACGCTGATGGAGGAGACGATCAGCCGGATGGCCGGCGCGGACCACGGCTCCTACAAGACGATCAGCCAGCTGCACGCGATCGCCGAACCCCTCGGCCGTCCGATGCGCCAGCGCACCACCACCTACGGCGAGGTGCCTGCCGAACGGATGGCCGCCGCGGCCGCCTCCGACGGCGTCTGCGCGTCGGTCCGCACCCGCCTGCCGATCCTGGCCGCCGGCCCGAGCTAACCCGCGCTGGCCGGGTCGGCGAGCGATCGCGCCAGCCGGCGAGTTCAGCGTTCCAGCAGGAAGTCCGCGGGGTCGCGCGGCGGCCGCGGCCTGGCCTGCTCGGCCGGGCGGCCGACCGCGACGGCCCCCATCGGCCGCCAGCCGGCCGGCAGGTCCATCGCGCGCGCGGCGACGTCGGCGCAGAACAGGGTGCTGGAGATCCAGGCCGAGCCGAGCCCGTCGACGGCCAGCGCGATGAGCAGGTTCTGCACCGCCGCGCCCATCGAGACGATGAACATGGCCTGCTCGGCGGCCGCCCGCCGCTCGTCGGGATAGTCGTGCGCCGCGTCGGTGACCAGGCACGGCACGACGATCAGCGGCGCGGCCCTGAGCGGTTCCCCGCGCCGGAGCCGGCGGCCGATCTGCTCTTCGGTGAACCCGTCCCGGCGCAGGTCGCCGATCCAGGCCTCGCGCATCGCGTCGAGCAGGGCGGTCCGGGCCGCCGCCGAGGACAAGATCACGAAACGCCACGGCTGGCTGTGATGCGGGGCGGGCGCGGTCAGCGCGGTGGCGACCGCCCGGCGTACCACCGCGGCATCGACCGGTTCGCCGGTGAAGGCCCTGATCGTCCGGCGGGCCAGCGGCACATCCGCGGAACCGAGCCGGAACATGTCCTCCTCGGCCGGCCTGATCAGCGCCCGCGCGCCCGGGCCGTCCTGCTCGGTGACCAGGCCCGCCAGCCCGCGCACCACTGCCACAGGGACGTGCCGTGACTTGCCCTTCACCAGGTCCGCGGCCCCGGCGATCTCGTCGGCGACGGCGGCGATCGTGACTTCCAGGATGTTGCCGAAAGAGTCGGCCGCACCGCGATAGTCCCGCACCGGGACGACGCCGGCCGCACCGATGGCGTTGTCGGTCTGCCCGGCGCGCCACGGCCGGCCCATCGTGTCGGTGACGATGACGCCGACCCGCACGCCGGTGCGCCCGTGCAGCGCCTTGCGCAGCTGCCGGGCGGATTCGTCGGGATCGGCGGGCAGCAGCACGACGGTGCCCGGGGCGGTGTTGGACTCATCCACCCCGGCCGCGGCCAGGACCAGGCCGTGCCTGGTCTGCGCGATGGTGGTGGCGCCGCGCCTGGCCACCACCCGCACCGTCTCCGCCTCGATCGCCTGATCGCGGGAGGCGGTCACCACCCGGCCCTCGGCCTTGCTCACGATCTTCGAGGTGACGACGAGGATGTCGGCTGCGCGCAGGTCCGGGACGGCCCCGGCGATGAGCGCGGCCAGGTCGGCGCCCGCGGTGATCTCGGGCAGCCCGGTGACCGGGATGACGGTGACCGGCTCTTGCGCGGCCGGCTCTTGCGCGGCCGGCTCTTGCGCGGCCGGCTCCTCCGCGGCCGGGCGGCCGGCCACTACGCCCGCTCCCGGGTGAGCTCCAGGGCCAGGTCCAGGGCCGCCCGGGCGATCGCCGTGGTGGCGGGCAGGTCCAGCATGAGCAGGGGCAGGGCGCGCACCTCGACGCCCGCCAGGGCCGGATCGTCGGCGGCGGCCTTGTCCTGGTCGTCGACGAGCCAGCCGTCGATCAGCCCGGCCCCGTAATGCGCGCCGACCGCGGCGGCCGAGGTGGCGACCCCGATCGCGGTCAGGCAGGCGTCGGCCATCCCGCGGACCGGCGACCCGCCGATGATGGGGGACACGCCGACGACGGTCTTGGCCGCGACCGCCGCCCTGATGCCGGGAACGGCCAGGATGGTGCCGATGCTCACCACCGGGTTCGAGGGCGGGAACAGGACCACGTCCGCGTCGCTGATCGCCTCGAGCACGTCAGGCGCGGGCGCGGCGTCCGCCGCGCCGACGGCGGTTATCTGGGTCGCGGGCGCCTCGGCGTGCAGGCGCACCCACCACTCCTGGAAGTGAACCACGGTGGGCTCGCCCGGGCCGGCCAGCACGACATGGGTTTCGATAGGGTCGTCGGACATGGGCAGCAGCCGCACCCCGGGCTGCCACCGCTGGCAGAGCACCGCGGTGACGGCGGACAGCGGCTGCCCGGACGCGAGCAGCTGGCTGCGCAGGATGTGGGTGGCGAAATCCCGGTCGCCGAGCGTGAACCAGTCCGGGCTGGCGCCGTAGGCGGCGAGCTCGGCCCGGATGCTGAACGTCTCGTCGGCCCGCCCCCACCCCTGTTCTGGGTTGATCCCGTCGCCCAGCGTGTACATGACGGTGTCCAGATCCGGGCACACCCGCAAGCCGAACAGGGTGATGTCGTCACCGGTGTTCCCGATGACGGTGATCTCGGCGTCCGGGGCCGCCTGTTTCAGGCCGCGGAGAAAGCGCGCGGCCCCCACGCCGCCCGCGAGCACGGTTATGCGCATACCCGCAAGTGTGGCAGGTCCCCGCCGTCGCCCGGGCCGGCCACCCCCTTGAGCCGGGAGTGACCGTTGGTAGCTAGGTGTGCGTCCCGGAATTCACGGAGCGTGCCGACCCTGGTTTCTTTGAGTTATTTACCTCGCATCTCGGGCAACGAGGCGACCATTATCACCTTCTTCGCTTGACTTGAAGCAAGACACGCGAGTGTAATTTCATTGGTGTGATTCTCGCCGCCGCGGGGAGTGGCGAGATCGGGGGGGTTCGAGGTTGGGGAGGGAGGATGCGCTATGACTGAGGTCATCGTCCCGCTGGCGCAGGTCTTCGTCAGCCCAGATGATGTTGACGAGCTGGGCTGGCAGGATCAGGCGTTGTGCGCGCAGACAGATCCGGAGGCGTTCTTCCCGGAGAAGGGGGGATCGACCCGGGAAGCCAAGCGCGTGTGCCGCAGCTGCGAAGTCCGGGCCGAGTGCCTGGAGTTCGCGCTGGAGAACGATGAGCGATTCGGTATCTGGGGCGGCATGTCCGAGCGGGAACGCCGTCGGCTAAAGCGCCAGGCCGTCTAGGCCGGCCCGGCCGGCGGCCTGGACATCACGCGTTCAGCCCGCTGCGAACCTTTCGCCTGTGTATCTTTAGTGCTGCGTGAGCGCGGGGTTGTCGTTCACGTAGTCCACGCGCTCTTGCCGGGCGGGGTAGCCGAGCGAGGCGCCGCTGCCCAGCTATCAGACAGGTCCTTTGTCACAAAACGTAATGCACCTCCGGCACGTCGTCACTGCGGTGGTGGTAGCCCACGACGGCGCCCGGTTGTTGCCGGGCCTCCTCCAGGCCGTGCGCGAGCAGACACACTCCGTGCACCGCACCGTCGGGGTGGATACCGGCAGCCGGGACCGCAGCGGGGCGGCGCTGACCGAGCTGCTCGGCCCGGACCCGGTCTTCGGCATGGAGCCAGAGACCGGGTACGGTGCCGCCATATCCCGCGCGCTGCAGCATCCCGCGGCGCGCACTCCGGTGTCGGCCTCGGCCCCGGACCAGGAACCGCCGGTGGAGTGGATCTGGCTGCTTCACGATGACTGCGAACCGGCCGCCGACGCGTTGGAGCAGTTGCTCAGGGCGGCCAGCCGCAGCCGGTCGATCGCGGTGCTCGGCCCGAAGCTGAGGGACACCGCAAACCGGCGTGTCCTGCGTGAGGCGGGTGTGACCACCGACCGGGCCGGGCGGCGTTTCACCGGGGTCGAGCCGGGCGAGATCGACCAGGGCCAGCATGACGGGAGCCGCGCGGTGCTCGCGGTGAGCTCGGCGGGCATGCTGATCCGCCGGGACGTCTGGGACCAGGTCGGCGGCTTCGACGCCAACCTGCCCCTGTTCCGTGACGACATCGACTTCTGCTGGCGGGTGCACGCGGCCGGCTACGAGGTCCGGGTGATCACCGACGCGGTGGTGTACCACCGCGAGCTGTCGGCCCGGCAGATCCGCAAGACGCCCGCCAGCGGCGGCCATCCGCGCATGCTCGACCGGCGCAGCGCGCTCTACGTCTTCGCGGTCAACCTGCCCCTGTGGCCCATGCTCACGGTGGTGGGAGGCTGCATCGCCGGGTCGCTGGCGCGCGCCGCTTACTTCCTGGTGACCAAGCAGCAGCGCAAGGCAGCCGCTCATCTCGGGGCGGTGGCCTGGCTGCTGCGGCACCCGGTCCTGCTCTGGCGGGCGCGGGCCGGCCGCGCCGCCCACCGCAAGCACGGCTACGCCGTCCTGCGGCCCCAGCTGCCGCGGGCCAGAACGCTAGCCCGGCTGGCCGAACGAACCTCGGGCCTGCTGTCCCGCCGATCTGGCTACGAGACCGGCGGTCTGCATCAAGCTGTCGTGGACGAGCCCGGCGACGATATGCTGCTGATCCCGGCCGATTCGGTCACCCGGCGGGTGCTGACGAGCCCGGGCGTGCTGCTCTTCGCCGGGCTGACGGTCGTCGCGCTGGTGGCGGAACGGTCCCTGACCGGCTCGGTGTTCTCCGGCTCGGGCACGCTCGGGGGCGGCGTCCTGGTGCCGGCCTGGGGGAGTGCCGGTGACCTGTGGCGCGAGTACCTGGCTGGCTACCACGATGCGGGCATCGGCACGACCGCGAGCGCTCCGCCCTATATCGGCGCGGTGGCGGCCCTGGCCACCGTGCTGGGCGGCAAGCCCTGGCTGGCCGTGGATGTGCTGCTGTTCGGCTGCGTTCCCGCGGCCGGGGTGACGGCGTTCCTGGCCACCCGCCGCGTCACGTCCGTACTGGCGGCCCGGGTCTGGATCGCGGCCACGTACGCGCTCCTCCCGGTGGCGATGGGGGCCGTCGCGGCTGGGCGCATCGGCACCGCCGTTGCCTTCGTGCTGCTACCGCTGGTCGCCGTCATGACCGGGCGGATGCTCACCGGGACGCCGCGGGCGGCCCGCCGGGCGGCCTGGGCCGCGGGCCTGCTGGTCGCCATCGCGGCCGCGTTCGTCCCGCTGGCCTGGCCGATCGCGGTGGTGGCCGCGATCGGCGCGGCGCTGGCCTGGCGCTGGCTCGGTCTGCGGACGGTGGTCAACGCCGTGATCGTGGCCGCGGTGCCCGCAGCCATCCTCATACCGTGGACCTTCCACCTGGTCGTGAGCCCTTCCGCGTTGTTCGGTGAAGCGGGATTGCCGCGGCCTGGCCTCGCCGTCGCGGGCCTGCGGCCCGCCTCGCTGCTGCTGCTCAGCCCGGGCGGCCCGGGCCTGCCGCCGGTGTGGGTGACGGCCGGGCTGGTGCTGCCCGCGTTCGGCGCGCTGCTGGCCCGCCGGCGGCTCACCGTGGTCTACGCCGGGTGGGGCATCGCGCTGGCCGGGCTGGTCATCGCCCTGGTGGTGAGCCGGGTGCGGGTGACGCCGCCGCCAGGCGGCCCCGCCGTCAGTGCCTGGCCCGGTATCGCGATCGCGGTGGCGGCGGCCGGACTGCTGCTGGCCGCCGTACCCTTGATCGAGGCGGCCGGGCGTCCGCTGCGCCAGGTCGCGGACCTCATCCGCGGCCGGGTGCCCAGGACCGACTGGCGGGTCCTGGCGACCCTGGCCGGTTTCGCGGTAGCGCTGTCGGCGCCGGTGCTGGCGGCCGGGTACTGGCTGGCCGGCGGCGTCGGCGGAACCGTGACCGCGGCCGCTCCGCAGATCCTGCCCGCCTTCGTCGCGGCCTCGTCGGCCGGCCCGGACCGAAACCGGACGCTGGTCCTGCGGCCGGCCGGCGGGACCCTGTCCTACGCCGTCCTGCGAGACACCGACCCGGTGCTCGGCCAGCCGGAACTGGCGCAAGCCGTTTCCTCCACCCGTGCCCTGTCGGGTGTGGTTGCCTCGCTGGTCGCCGCCGGTGGCGGCGACGCGGGGGATACCGGGCAGGCACTCAGCCAGTTCGATATCGGCTACGTCCTGCTCCCGGCCCCGATCGATCAGGCGCTCGCGCAGCAGCTTGACGCGGCCGCCGGACTGCAGCCGCTGACCCGGGCCCCCGCCTACGACCTGTGGCAGGTGTCCGGCCCGGTGGCCCGCGCCTGGGTGGTCACCGCGGCCGGCCCGGCGGTGACGGTCCCGTCGGGTGCGATCGGCGTGAACGCGGTCGTCGGGCCGGCCACCTCGGGCACGCTGGTGCTGGCCGAGGCCGCGGGCGGCTGGTCCGCCACCCTGAACGGAAAACCGCTGACCACGATGGCCAAGCCGGTCGGCGGGTGGGCGCAGGGCTTCGTCTTGCCCGCGGGCGGTGGCCGCCTGGTCATCACGCGGAACGAGACCGCTAGGGACATCAGCCTGAGCGTCGAGGCCGCCGCCGTGCTGGTCGCCTTCGCGCTCGCCCTGCCCGGCACCCGAGCCTCGGTGGCCGCGCCCGTGGCCGCGCAGGCCAGCGCCGAGTCTGCCCGTCCCGGCCGTCGAGAGCACGCCGGCCGGTCCCGGGCCGCCCGCCGCAGGCGCCGCCCGCAGCTCGCCCTGGCGGACGCCAAGGCTCGCGGCGGCCCGCGGACCCCCAGTCCCGACGACGCGGGCGCGGGTCACGCGGCTCCCGCCGGATCTGATTTCCCCGCCGCGACGTTCAGCCCCGGCGTCCCCGCCCCGGTGTTCAGCGCCGACGCCGCCTTCCCCCGAGACGCCGCCTTCCCCCCCGACGCCGTCCTCGGCTCTGACGTC
>Ga0209839_10000878_pt1 | contig 15295 bp, 9 predicted proteins | sample OrgsoiDNA2013050_FD_185800 | JGI IMG/M metagenome (GOLD analysis project Ga0209839, IMG submission 185800) | Permafrost soil microbial communities from the Arctic, to analyse light accelerated degradation of dissolved organic matter (DOM) -... | ecosystem: Environmental > Terrestrial > Soil >... | reverse complement strand
CTCGATGATCGTGCTCCAGCCGGTCCCGCGCCAAGAGGTTCGCACCCTGCCGGTTCGCACCCTGCCGGTTCGCACCCTGCCGGTTCGCACCTTGCGTACCAGGCTGACGAACGACCCGTTCGCGGCGTGGCCGCGCAGCAGGCCGCTGGCCGAGTTGAGGTACTGCCACCGGACTCGGCCGCCCGGCGCCGGCGGCCACGCGAACTGCGTGAGTTGGGCGATGGCCCAGGTCATCGCGTTCACCCGGTAGCTTCCCGACCATGGCCGGTCGGCCGTCACCAGGCCCCGGTTCTCAAACGGCAGGCCGGGCGGCATCGCATCGAGCACGGGCCATTCGATGAAGCCGGTCAGCCGCGCGTCGACGTAGCCGCGGATCGCGGCACGATCCATCGCCGGCGCGCACGGCGCCCGGCAGCCGCGCTGATCGCCGGCGTCCATCCCGCCGAGCTCACTGGCCCACATCGGCTGGCGCGACGGTTCCCGGTGGCTGTGGCGTGACCACGGCGACGCGCAGGCCGTGCGGGCGCCGGCCACGCCCGTCGGGAACCCGCAGACGTCATGCGCGCCCAGGATCGCTGCGTCGCGATCGCCGACGTAGTGCCAGCCGCCCGCGCCGCTGGAGTCGCTCGCGACGATCCGCACGCCGCGGTAGCCGCGGGCGTCGAGGGTTCGCCGTAGTCGGCGGAACCACGCCTGGTGGGTGCCGGTATCGGTCTCGTTCCAGCCGCCGAGGTAGCTGATGGTCAGGCCGCTCCGTCTCGCGCAGCCGAGCCAGCTGAGCAGGTAGCTGATGTCGCGCGAGCTGAAGCGGGTCCTGGTGGCGCCGCGGACCCAGCCCGGCGCCGTCCACTGCAGCCCGTACAGCTTCAGGCGCGGGTCCAGGGCGACCGCGCGCTGGGCAATCGAGAGCTCATACCCGGCGTGGCAGTTGACGTGGCCAGCGGTGTGCTCGATGCTCGGCTCGGAGCCGTCACTGGAGTTGGCGTCGCCGCCGATCTCCAGCTTGAGAATCTGCAGTGCTGCCCCGTACCCGGGCTTGAACAGGTAGTCCAGGATCTGATCGCGCTCGCGAGCCGGATAGTCCATGAGGTACCGGGCGTTGCCGCCGCCGCCGAGCACGGCTCCCACGCCACCGTAGACACGGTCGCCGCCGGTGCCGTTAATGGTAATTCTGGTGACGGGTGGTACCAAGGCTGCGCTCGCGACCGCCGACGTCGCGGCCAGCGGGTCGGCTACGCCGACGAGGGCGCAGGCCAGCGCCCCGGCGCAAACCAGGATTCCCCTCATACCAGGTATCCCTTCGAGGCCCAGCCGACGTAGTTACGCAGCGCCGGCTGGCAGTACCTTAATGCAGCTCGACCCCCTATTACGGCGTAATCGACAGATGGCTGTACTGAGCCAGCGGCCAGGTGCCAGTGCTCTCGCCGGCCTCGATTCCGGCTGATCCCGCGGTCCAGGCCGAGTCGGACACCGTGGCGACGACCGTCCCGTTGACGGCGGCGCTGATCGTGGTCCCGGACATGGTCAGCGACAGCCGCTGCCAGGTATCGACGCCGGCCGGATGAGCGAGCGTTCCCGACGCGAGCGTCGTCGTCGCGGTCGGTCCCCCGGTCCGGCAGCTGCTGACCGACAGGGCCGGATGGGTGTTGGCGTTACGGACCAGGCTCCAGGCACCGGCGGCGGTCACGTCAAACACGTAGCCGTCGAACTGCCCGACATCCGGCACGGCCATCCGGCAGCCGAACCGCCCGATGAGGCCCGCCGAGGTATCCGGGCTGGTGACCAGCACGTCGGCGCTGACGGTGTAGTTAGCCATGCTCGCGTCGCCGATGGTGGCGTAGGGGTAGCGCGGCGTCGCGCCGTTGTGCCAGAAGACCGGCGCGCCGACGGCCTGCTGTGCCGTGCAGGTCTTGTCGCCGCCGTCCGGGACCGCGCAGGGCGCCAGCTCGAACGAGCCGTCCTCCGCCGCCAGGTACGCCGGCTCGTCGTCTGCCGTCCCGGCCGGGCCGGAGGTGGCGAGGCTGCTGGAGTAGGGCAGCGGAAACGGCGACGCGGCCGGGCCGGCCGCCAGGCCCTTGCCCTGCCCGGAGGTGGTCGTCAGCGAGTAGACCCAGCCGGGCCGGATCGTGAGGCTGAACGTGCCACTCACCGAGGGCCGGATGTCGCGCTGGCGAACGAACCACTGGGCAGGGCTGCTGGTGCGATTGAAGTTGCTCGCCCAGACGTGCACGGTCTGGGCAGCCAGGTTCTTCCCGCCGGTAACGCGGAAGGCAGCCTGCTGGTCGGCGGTCGCGGTGGTCGCCTCGATGATCGTGCTCCACGCCGTGCCCCCGCTACGGACCAGGCTGACGTAGGAGCCGTTGGCCCGCGCGTGCTGCAGGAACCCGCTACCGGAGTCGAGGTACTGCCAGCCGCCCGGGTTGGCCGCCGTCGGGACCGCGGTGAACTGGGTGAGCTGGGCGATCGCCCAGGTATTGGCATTCACCTGGTAGTTCCCCGACCATGGCCCGTCGGCGGTGACCATGCCCCGGTTCTCGTGCGGCAGGCCCGCTGGCATGGCGTCGAGCACCGGCCATTCCAGGTAGCCGGTCAGCCGTGCGTCGAGATAGCCGCGGACGGTCGCGCGGTCTATCGCCGACGCGCACGGATTCAGGCAGCCCGTCTGCGCTCCCGCGTCGATCGCGCCAAGCTCGCTGGCCCACATGGGCTGCTTCGAGGCATAGGAACGCCCGTTGCGCGACCAGGGCGACGTGCACGCCGTCGCCGGGCCCGCGATGCCGGTGGGATATCCGCAGACATCATGGGTGCCCAGGATCGCCACGTCGCTGTCCCCGACATAATTCCAGCCGCCGGGGCCCGAGTCGGACGCCACGATCTGGACCTTCCGGTAACCATGGGCGTTGAGGGCCAGCCGCAGCGCGTGGTACCAGGCCTTGTGGGCGCCGTTGTCCGCCTCGTTCCAGCCGTCCAGGTAGTTGATCGTCAGGCCGTACTGCTTCGCGCAGCCCAGCCAGTTCAGCAGGAGGCTGATGTCGTTGCTGGTGTACTTGGTCGTTGCCCCGCTGCGGATCCAGGCTGGTCCCGCCCATTGCAGCCCGTACAGCAGGAGGTTCGGGTTGCGGGCCAGGGCCTGCTGCGCGATCGAGAACTCGTAGCCCGCGCCGCAGTTGACGTGGCCCTGGCCGTGCTCGACGCTCGGCTCGGAACCATCGCTGGAGTCGGCATCGCCGCCGATCTCCAGCTTGAGAATCTGAAGGGTCGCTCCGTAACCGGGCTTGAACAGGTAGTCCAGGATCTGGTTGCGCTGCGCGGCCGGGTAGTCCATGAGGTACCGGGCGTTGCCGCCGCCGCCGAGCACGGCTCCCACGCCGGCGTAAACCTGGTCACCACCGCTGCCGTGGATGGTGATGTTGGTAACGGGGATCACCGCGGGCGGCGCCGCCACCGCCACCGCCACCGCCACGTTTCGCTGGTTGAACGGGCCCAGCGTCAGGGCCAGCGCGCCGACGCAGGCTGCGATGCAAGCGAGGACGACCCTCATGACTGTCCCTTCCGGGGGTCGGCTGCCCTCGCCCCGGCCGCGGACGAGCCGCAGCCGATTGGCATGCAGATTGCCAGATGAACCTAGCAGCGAGCATTCTAACCAGATGATCGCATTTGACACGCGGAAAATCGCGGGTAAAGCGGGTCAGGTTGGCGGAAGCCGGCCGTGGTTAACGAGGCCGTGGTTAACGAGGCGCGTACCCGGATGTGGTTGAGGAGACGGGCTTCCGATGCGCGGCTACGGCGCGGGCGGCGCGGCCGGCGGCGCGGCAGGCCCGCCGCCCTGGCCGAGCAGCGTCTCGGCGAGAGCGAGGTCGGCCGGGTAGGTGACCTTGATATTGCGCTCGCTGCCGGGGACGGCGCCGATCGGTACATCGGGAAGGTAACGGCGCACGACGCCGCAGTCGTCGGTCGCGCTGATCGCGGCGAAGCCGGGGTCCGCCGCCGCGAGCCGGTAAGCGCGGCCGATCACCGAGAGCCGGAAGCCCTGCGGGGTCTGGCAGCGGGCCAGCGAGTCCCGCGGCAGGACCCGGCCCAGTATCCCGCCGGAAACCTCGACGATCGTGTCCGAGGATGGCACCACAACGCCAATGGCCTCCCAGCTGCGGAGCGCCGTCACGCAGTCGGCGATGATCCGCTGGTCCACCAGCGGCCGCGCGGCATCGTGAAACAGCACATTGCAGTCACCGGCGCCGGTACCGATAGCGGCAATGGCCTCCCGCGTCGAGTCGGAGCGGGCGCTCCCGCCGGCCACGATCCCGGTCAGCTTGCGGTACCGGCGCAGCTGCGCTCCGGTCTGACTGGCGAACTCCGCGGCCATGACAACTAGCACATCGTCGACGTCCGGCGCCTGATCGAAGGCCGCGACGCAATGCTCGACGAGCGTCCGGCCCGCCAGCAGCTGAAGCTGCTTGGGCATGCTCCCGCCGAACCGGCGGCCGCTGCCGCCGGCCAGCACCACGGCGACCGTCCGCATGAGCGGACCCTACCGGGCAGACGCTCCCGCCCAGCGCCTGGCTGCCCCGCGCGCGGGCTCGACGGGTTCACCCCGGCCGGCCGTTGGCGGGGCCGCCGGTGCATGATCTGCCGCTGCTGGGGCACCCGCGCTGCGGGTCCGTGGCCGTTACTACAGACAGTCGGCGCGGCGCGGCGTTGTGATGAGGCTGTGACTGGGTATCTAAGCTGGGTATTCAGAGGTGCGGCGGAACTCTCGGTAGCGGTTACCGCCCTGAGGGTTACCGGGCGCTCTCTGGCGAACCTTCTACGGAGGATCCGATCGGCGCAGGGCTGAACGGGCCGGCCGACGGATCGGCCGAGGGTACCGCCGACGGCGTGATCGGCGGAGTATCCGCAGGCCTGGGTGGTCCCGGCGCAGCCGTTGCCGTCGCCGTCGCCGTCGTCGGCCTGCACCGCCGGATCTCGGACTGGCCGGCCGCGCGGTCGCTGGCTCCGACTTCGCTTTCCGGCGTCGGCCTGGTCCTCGGAATCTGCGCGGCCGTCTGGTTCACCGCGGGAACCGGGCCGGACAATCTCAAGGGCGCGCTGGCGATCGGCGCCGGCTATCTCGCCGCACTCGTTGCCCGCGAGCTGGCGGACCAGGCCGGCGGCCGGGTGGCCCGGGCCGTGCGCTCGCGCTGGCTGGCCGTGCTGGCTACGCGCCTGTCGGCCAGCGCGGTCTACGCCGGCCTGGCGGTCGGGGCCATAGCGCAGGGCTGGACTGGCGTGTGGCCGCTCGCTGTCGCGGTGCTAGGCCTGGTCGCCATCCGCGACACCATGACCGCATGCGGCCGCCCGGTTCGGTCCGACTCGGCCGGGCCCGCCGAGCCCCGGGCCGCCGACCCCCGGGCCGCCGCGGCGGGCGATGGCCCAGCGGAGGGTGGCCCGGTGCCTGGCGGCGCCGCGCTTGGCGGTCTGGTGCGCCGCGCTATCGGGACCGTCCTGGCGATGCCGCTCGGCGGCCGCGTGCTGCTGGTCGCGGTGGCCGCCCCCGTGTGGGGAGCGCGGGCGAGCCTGCTCGGGCTGCTCGACTGGGCCATCGTCGCCATCGCCTACGGGATTGTCAGTACAACCGCGGCGCGGCGGCAGGACAAGGCGCGGCGGCAGGACAAGGCGCGGCGGCAGGACAAGGCGCGGCGGCAGGACCCGAAGCCGCGCCGCCGCGGCCCGCATGGCCAGGCCAAACCCGGCACCCTTGCGGTGCTGCTGCAGCCGGGCCGACCTCCCGAGTGGGCCGAGATCCAGGCCGCACGCCCGGCCGGACAGTCGATCCCGGTACTGCGGATGGAGCTCAGCTCGCCGCCGCCCGGCCTCGGCCAGGCCGCGGCGGCCGAACTTGCCGATGCCCAGCTCGGCAATGCTGGATTCGCGGGCAGCGGCCCGTCCGACGGCGGGCTCGCCGATATCGGGTTCGCCGACGCGGGGTTCGCCGACGCGGGGTTCGCCGACGCAGAGTTTGCCGACACGCAGTTCGCCGCCGATACGGAGCCCGCTGATCTCGGGTCCGCAGCTGAGGGCTGCACCGACTCGGGCACCTGGGACGGCGACCAGGCCGGCCAGCGGCCAGCGACTGCCGGCCCCGCCGAGCGCGGGCGCGGGCACCCCATCGTCCTGCGGTGCCGTGATGACGGGGCTATCTCCCGCTGGTTCGGCAGGCTCGTCCGCGGCCAGCTGATGCCGCTGCCGGCCGCGCTGCTGGCCCTGGCCGCCGTCGCGATGCTGGCGCACCTCGGCCTGCGCGACCTGCCTGGCCTCCTGATCCTGGCCCCGGCCATTGTGATGCTGGTGGCCGCGCCGGGCTCGAGCCACCCGCACGGCGGTCGGCTGGACTGGCTTGTCCCGGCCGTGTTGCAGGCCGCCCAGTACATCTACATTGCGGCGCTCGGCTTCGCCGCCGGAGTGCCGGCGCCCCTGACGTTCCTGCTCTGCGCGGCGATCGCGCTGCGCTACGCCGACCTGGGCTGCGAAGGCTCGCCGGTGCTGCCCACCCGGCGGCGCTCCGCCGGCGTAGCGCCAGATCAGCCCGCGTCAGGTCAGCTGGTGCCCGAGCAGGGTGCATGGATGGGCTGGGAAGGGCGGATGATCGTCTGCGGGCTGGGCGCCGCGATGGGCATCGCGATGTTCGCCTATGTCGCGCTCGCGGCGTATGTTGGTGGGCTCGTCTGCTGGAAAATCATGACAAGCTGCCTGAGGCCCCGGGAAGGAGACTGCCGGTGATCGGCATGGTTCTTGCGGCTGGCGCCGGCCGGCGCCTGCGCCCCGATACCGACGGCCTGCCCAAGGCGCTGCTGCCAGTGGCCGGGGACACCACGATCCTCGACATCGCGCTGCGCAACCTGGCCGCGGTCGGCCTGACCGAGGTCGTCGTCGTCGTGGGGTACGCGTCCGAGGTAGTGGCTGATCGCGCCGCCGACCTGGAGAAGAGCCACGGCGTCCGGCTCGATCTCGTCCACAACGACCGGGCCGAGGAGTGGAATAACGCGTACTCGCTCTGGCTGGCGCGTGAACATTTCGGCCGGGGAGTACTCCTGGTCAACGGCGACACCGTGCACCCAGTCAGCATCGAGGAGACGCTGCTGGCCGCCCGGGCCCGGGACGGCCAGGCGGACGTGATCCTCGCCATCGACACCGTAAAGAAGCTCGCGGACGAGGAGATGAAGGTCGTGCTCGACGAGCGCGGCCTGCTCGCCCGGATCACCAAACAGATGGACCCGGTGCGAGCGGACGGCGAGTACATCGGCGCCACCCTCATCGAGGCGGCCGCCGCGATCCCGCTGGCGGAGGCGCTGGACGCGACCTGGCGCCGCGATCCTGGGCTCTACTACGAGGACGGGTACCAGGAACTGGTCGACCGGGGTGGCGATGTCGCGGCGGCCCCCATCGGGGACGTGGAGTGGGTCGAGGTCGATGACCACCGCGACCTGCGGCGGGCCCGCGATATCGCCGGCCGCTGCTAGTCTCGCGGTTGGCCGTCACGACCACGGCGCTGGCCGACCACGGTCTGGCCGACCACGGTCTGGCCGACCACAGCGCTGGCCGACCACTGGCCGCCTGAGGAGATTCATGCCGCTCCTGGCCCGGATGCTAGCCGCGCCGCTGGTCATTGACGTGCGGGCGGGCGCGGTGGCCAGCCTCGGTGCCTTGCTGGCCGACCGCCGCATCGCCCCGGCGGGGCGCGTCGCGGTCGCCGTGGGGCCCAGTCAGGGTGCCAGCATCGCGGCCGAGCTGGAGATCCAGGACGCGGAGATCTTCCCGGTCCCCGACGGCAGCCATGACAGCGCCGTCTCGCTGGGCAAGCGGCTGCGCGCCGGAGCCTACGAAGCCGTCGCCGGGATCGGCGGGGGCAAGACCATCGACGTCACCAAGTTCGCCGCGCACATGGCCGGCATCCCGATGGTCGCCGTCGCGACGAACCTCGCGCATGACGGCATCGCGTCGCCGGTCAGCTCGCTGGAGCACGAATCGGGCAAGGGCTCGTACGGCGTGGTCATGCCGGTCGCGGTGGTCGTGGACCTGGACCGCGTCCGCTGCGCGCCGGACCCGATGGGCCGGGCCGGAATCGGCGACGTGATCAGTAACCTGTCGGCGGTGGCCGACTGGGAGCTCGCGGCGGCCGACACCGGTGAGCAGGTGGACGGCCTGGCCGTGGCCATGTCGCGATCCGCGGCACAGGCCGTCGTGCACCAGCCCGGGGCGGCCCGGTCGGATGAGTTCCTCACGGTGCTCGCAGAGGCGCTGATCCTCTCGGGGATGGCGATGGCCGTCGCCGGGTCCAGCCGGCCGAGCAGCGGCGGCGATCACGAGATCATGCATGCCATCGATCAGCTTTATCCGGGCACGGCCAGTCACGGCGAGCTCGCGGGCGTGGGGGCGCTGTTCTGCGCTTACCTGCGCGAGGACCACGGCCAGGCCGAGCTCATCGCCGCGTGCCTGGACCGGCATGGCCTGCCCCGCACCCCCGACGACCTGGGCATGTCCCGCGCCGATTTCGCCAAGGCAGTGGCCTTCGCGCCCGGCACCCGGCCCGGCCGCTACACCATCCTGGAGCGCCTCGCCTTGTCCGATGCGCAGATCGTCGACCGAGTGGAGGACTATGCCGGGGCCATCTCTGGCTGAGCTGAGAGCGGCGGGCCAGCCGCAGGCGGTGATCGACCGGCTCAACGACGAGCACTGGGCCGGCCGGCTCTACATGCGCAAGCTCTCGCCCGCCGCTACCTGGGTCTTCGCCCGGCTCGGCTGGTCGCCCAACGCCGTCACCGCGGCGTTCATCGTGTGCGGCATCGCGGCCGGCGTGGTGATCGCGTTCGGCGGACTGGCCAGCGCGATTGGCGGGGCCGTGCTCATCCAGGCTTACCTGCTCTTCGACTGCTCCGACGGCGAGCTCGCCCGGTGGAGCAAGCGAACCTCGGCCACCGGCGTCTACCTGGACGGGGTCGGGCACTACCTGGGCGAGTCGGCCCTGCTGGTGGGCCTGGGCGTCCGGGCTCAGGGCCACCTGACCAGCTCCGGGCCGTATGTTTCCGCGGGGCTGGCGGCCGCCCTGCTCGCGATGCTGGTCAAGGCCGAGACCGACAACGTGCTCGTGGCGCGGGCCAAGGCCGGCCTGCCGGCCGGGACCGACGACGAGGCGCTACGGCCGCGGGCCGGCGGCCTCGCCCTGGCCCGCCGGCTGGCCAGCGTGCTGCGCGTGCACCGGATCACCCACGCCGTGGAACTGTCGCTGCTGGTGCTGCTCGCCGCGATCGCCGATCAGGTGCGCGGCGGCCTGCTGGCGACCAGGGTCCTGCTCGTGGCCTGCCTGGTGGTGAGCGCGCTCATGGTCATCGCGCACCTGGCCGCGATCGTCGCCTCGAGGCGCCTGCGGTGAAGCCAACTGCGATGAAGCTCTCCTGCGTCATCCTCACGATGGGGAACCGTCCCGCCGAGCTGGAGCGGGCCATCCAGAGCACCGAGGCCCTGCGCGGGAATGGGGTCGAGGTCGTTGTCGTGGGTAACGGGGCCGACGTGCCACCCCTGCCCGCCGGGGTAACGACGCTGCGCCTCGATCAGAACGTCGGCGTCCCGGCCGGCCGCAACGCCGGGGTGGCGGCCTGCACCGGCGACGTGGTCCTGTTCCTGGACGACGACGGCTGGTACCCGGACGCGGATCTGGCCGAGCACCTAACTGGCCGGTTCGCGGCCGACCCGGCGCTCGCGGTGCTGTCGTTCCAGGTTATCGATCCTGATGGCGGGTTCGGCGGCCGCTGGCATGTGCCCCGGCTCCGGGTGGGCGATCCGGGGCGGTCCTCGGCGGCCACGACCTTCAGCGGGGGTGCGTGCGCGATCCGGCGGTCCGCCTACCTCGAGGTCGGCGGCCAGCCCGGCGAGTTCTTCTTCATGCACGAGGAGATCGACCAGGCCTGGCGGCTGCTCGATCGCGGCTACCGGATCGAGTACGACGCCGCCGCGCGGATGTGCCATCCGGCGGTGCCCAACAGCCGGCATCCCGGCTTTTACCGGATCGAGGCCAGGAACCGGGTGCTGCTGGCCCGCCGGAACCTGCCCTGGCCGCTGGGGGCCGTATTCCTGCTCGACTGGTTCGTGCTGACCGTCGTCCGGGCGCGATCGGCGTCGGCGCTGCGCGAGTGGCTCGGCGGCTTTGCCGAGGGCTGGCGGATGGACCCCGGCCAGCGGCGGACCATCTCGGCGCGGACCATCTGGCGGATGATCAGGCTGGGGCGCCCGCCGGTGATCTAACCGACCGGGGCTAAGCCCCCGTCGGGGCCGGCGAACGCACTGCCATCGCCGCAGATGCTGGTGCTGCCGGTGATACCGCCGAAGGTGTGGGTCAGGTCTGAGCTCGGGCTCGTCGTGGTCACGGGCTTGAGCGAGGTAAAGGTGGAGCCGAGGATGGCGTCGATCGTGCCGGGGGCCAGCGCCGGATTCTCGAGGATCTCGGGGTCGGTGAACTGCTGCTCGACTGTCTTGGCGGCCGCCAGGTCCGCGGCGGAGGCGTACTCGATGACCGATCTGGTGTAGTTAAAGTTCGATGCGTTACCGCTGCCCACGACATTGAAGCCGCGGGCAGTCAGGTCCGCTGAGCCCTCGGCGGCGACCTTGTTGAACCCGGAGCCGTTCAGGACCTCGACGTTGACCTTGGCCGGGCTGACCGTGGCCAGCGTCGCGCTCGCGGCCTTCTTGGTCGCGGCGGCGGTCGGAGTCTTGGCCTTGGCCTTGGTCTTGGTCTTGGTCTTGGTCGTCTTGGGCAGCTTCGTGTCGTTCGCGACGGCGGAGAAGAGCTGAGTCGCCTGCGGCGTCCACTGGACCCAGTTCACATTTCCCGTATAGGTCGTGGTCGGGACCTCGATGAACTGGACCGACTTGGAGGTCAGCCCGTGCATGCCCTCGCCGATGCGCAGCATGCCGGACTGGTCGAGGGCGCTGTCGGTGGTCATGCTGCGCGCCGCGTCGCCGATGACCGAGGTCATCTTGCTGGTGCTGGTCAGCAGCCCGCTCTTCTCGATGCCCTGGAGCAGCGACGCCATCAGGAACTGGTCGCGCTGGATCCGCTGCAGGTCCGAGCCCTCGCCGAGGTCTTCCCGGGTGCGCCAGAAGGCCAGCGCCTGCGAGCCGTAGACGTGGTGGCGGCCCGCCGGCAGGTTCAGGCCGGACTTCGGGTCGTCGACCGCCTTCGGCAGGCAGACGTTGACGCCGCCGAGGTCGTTGATGACCTTCTCGAACCCCGTGAAGGTCAATTCGACGAAGTCATTGACGTGAATGTGGGTGGTCTCCTCGATGGTCGCCTGCAGGCAGCCGGGTCCGCCGTTGGCAAACGTCGAGTTGATCTGCTCCATCTGGCCGGGCTGCGCGGTCTGGCCGCTCGCGCCGGCCTCGGCCGTGCAGGACAAGACCGGCACGACGGAGTCGCGCGGGAAGCTCAGCACCACCGCGCTGTGCGCGCCCGGTGCGATGTGCGCGACCATGACCGTGTCCGAGCGCTGGCCCGCGATCCCTACACGGCCGCCGATGACGCCATTCTCGCCCGTGCGGCTGTCGGATCCGATCAGCAGGATGTTGATCGCATTGGGATCGGCCGGCGGCTGCTTAATCTGCCGCAGGTCGCCGGAGACGTCCACCCGCTTGATGCTGTCCCAGACCTCGCGATACTTGACGTAGGCGAAAAGGGAGCCGCCCACCAGGGCCAGCGCCACGGCACTCGCCAGGATGCCGGAGGCCAGCATCGCCGGCGAGCGCCGCCGGGCGCCCGCCGCGCGGCGCCCGGTCTCCCGGGGCGGTTTCTGCCGGGGCGGTTCCTGCCGGCCTTGTTCCTGCCGGCCTTGTTCCTGCCGACGCGGCTCCTGCCGACGCGGCTCCTGCCGCCTCGCCTCGTCGGAGTCGTCGTGTCGGCGCATTACTCCCCAGTACGTCGGTAGTCGGGACCCGGTTCGGGCCTAGCCGTAGGGTTACGGATCATGCTACGTGGTCCTAAAGGATGGAAATGACTGGAGTTGGTAAACATCGTGGAATAAGTAGGTAAGCCGGCAGTTCGCTCGCAGCTACCCCACACGCTGCGGATATAACGCGGCCGTCCGCCGACGTGCGGAACGGCGGCCACTGGCGCGGGGAAATGCCGGCGCGGATGGTAGGTGGCAGGGCGCGGACACCCCTCTACAGTGGGATCCGTGGGCCACCCAGACCGCCAGGACCGGCGTACCGCTGAGGCTGACCACGAGCCCACCGGGCCCGTTGGCGGTACTGGCCTCGCCGGCAGCGCCGACCCCCTTGGCGCGGGGCCCGTTGCCGACACCAAGTCCGCTGACGGCTCTGATGTCAGCGGGGACAGCCCGGGTGTCGTTAACAATTCTGTTGACAGCGCCGAGCAGGCTCAGAATAGCGAGTCTCGCCCTGCGCCGGGCGCCCAGCAGCCGGGCGCCGAGGACCCGTTGCGGTCGGCGGGCCAGGTCGGACTGCTGCCCCGGGCCAGCGCCGGGCTCGCCCGAGTCGGCGGGCGGCTCGGCAGGGGCATCCGTCCCGGCCGGCGCCACGCCGCTGGCGGCGATGGCGGACCGGCCAGTACCGAGGACGTCGCCGGATCGGCCCTGGCCCGGGTGACGACCCTGCCGGTCATGCTGATCATGGCGTGGCTGCTACCCGGCCTGCCCCTGCTGCTCGCGGGTGACCTCGTTCCCGTGCCCATGCTGCTCATCTCCGCGCCGCTGCTCGTGGCGCTAGTGGCGAATGGCCTGCGGGTGGTGCCGAGCCGGTGGCCGCGACTGATCCCCGGGCGGCCGCGCGATCGCGGGTGGGCGTCGTGGTTCGGCCTGATGGCCACGGTGGCGGTCGCGGCGGGATTTGCCGCGTGGCAGCTCGTCGAGCATTCCGAGTCCGTCATCGTGCTCCGCGATCAGGGCGCCTATCTGCAGACCGGCTACTGGCTCGCGCAGCACGGCGCGCTGCCCATCACGCAGTCGCTGCGCGCCTTCGGCGGCGCTCACGCCGGCCTGGGGTTCTCCAGTCTCGGCTTCTTCGCCCACGGAACGTCGGTCGTGCCGTCGTTCACCTCCGGGCTGCCCATGCTGCTGGCGGGCGGATTCTGGGCGCAGGGGGTCTCCGGTGCCGCGGCGCTGAGCCCGATCCTGGGCGGCCTGGCCGTCCTGAGCTTCGGCGGCCTGACCGCCAGGCTCGCGGGACCGCAGTGGGCGCCGGCCGGCGCCATCGTGCTGAGCCTGACGCTGCCCGAGCAGTACGCGAGCCGGGCGGCCGTCGCCGAGATCGCCCTGCAGATCCTGCTCTTCGGCGGCCTGTGCCTGCTCATCGACGCGCTGACCGTGCGATCCGAGCCGCTGGTCAGCGTGGCGCTGCCGGCGGAGGGATGGCGCCGCCTGGTCTCGGCCCGGTCCTGGTCGGCGTGGCTCACGCCGCAGCCGATGATGGCAGCGCTCGGCGGCCTGGCGCTGGGCCTGGGCGTCCTGGTGAGCCTGAGCTCGCTCGTCTACCTGCTGCCCGTCATCCCCTTCGCGGGCTTGCTCGTGGCCGCGAGACGGCCGGCGGCGGGCCCGTTCTGCTGGGGGGTCGTTATCGGGGTGGCCTACGGTCTCGCCGATGGCTATCTGCTGTCCCGGCCGTTCCTGGCGTCGGTATCGCACAGCATGGAGGTCCTCGGGGTCACCGCCGCGTGGCTGATCGCGCTGACCGTCGCGACCGTGCTGCTGCTGCAGGTGCCGAGCGCGCGGGCGTGGCTGCGGCGCGTGTCGGCCCGGCGCGTGGCTCCGTGGCTGCCGGTATTCGGCAGCCTCATCGCCGTCGCCGTGCTGATCGGGTTCGCGGTGCGGCCCTACGTCCAGACGGTTCGCGGTACGCCCGGTCTGGCGGTGTTTCATTACGTCGCGAGCCTCCAGCGAGCGCAGGGCCTGCCGGTCGATCCGGCGCGCTCGTACGCGGAGGACACCTTGTACTGGGTGATCTGGTACATCGGCTTGCCTGCGGTGCTGCTCGCCGGGTTCGGCGTGGCGCTGCTCGTGCGCCAGTGCCTGCGGGCGCTGCTGACCTGGAAGGACGCGGCGGGGGCGTGGCGGACCTGGGGCCTGCCGCTGGCGATCATCGCCGCCGGGTCGGTCGCCGTCCTGTGGCAGCCCGACGTTGTGCCGGATCAGCCGTGGGCGAGCCGCCGGCTGATCGTGGTGGTGCTGCCCGGGCTGATCAGCTGCGCGATCTGGGCGGCCGTCTGGCTCACCGGTCACGCCCGCGAGCGCGGCGCCCGTTCGGTGACCGCGTCGGTGGCCGGGCTGTTCTGCGTGGCGGCGCTCGTGCTCCCGACGGCCGCGACCACGTTCGGGGCCGGCTTCACGCATAGCGGCCCCTCGGACGGACTGCGGCCGACCGCCGAGGGCATGGCGTTCAAGCGCACCGGGGCGGGCGAGCTCGGCGCGGTCGCGCAGCTCTGCGGCTCGATCCGCCGCGACTCGTCGGTCGTGATCGTCGACCGGCAGGTCGCCCAGCAGTTTACGCAGGTGATCCGGGGCATGTGCGGGGTCCCGACGGCCTGGATGGTCGGCGTGCCGGACGCCACCGTGACGAGCGTGCTCAGCGCGATCACGGCGGCCGGGCGGCATCCGGTCCTGCTCGGCAGCCGGGCCGCCGAGCTGACCGCGTTCGGCGCGAGCCCCGCCAAGGTTCTCGACCTGCGCACGTCGCAGGACGGCCGCGAGCTCACCAGCCCGCCGACGACGCCGGCCGCGATCCACTTCGTGATCTGGATGCTGGTCCCGCAGGCCGCGGCGGTCGGTGCGTGACCGGGCGGTCGGCGGCCGAGCTGTGCCGGAATGACGCGATCACGCTCGCGGGCCTGCTGCGCGGTCGCGAGGTGTCGGCACGTGAGGTCGTAGCGGCCCACATCGAGCAGATCGAGGCGTTCGACGGCGGCGTCAACGCCGTGGTGACCCGCACCTTCGAGACCGCGCTGGCCACGGCGGCGGCCGCGGACGAGGCGCTCGCGCGCGGCGCCGAGCCGGGCCTGCTGGACGGGCTGCCGGATGGCCGAGGCCGGGGCGATCAGCCTGGGCAAGACCAACACCCTCGAGCCGAGTTCGGGGCCGGCTCGCACACGGTGAACCCGGTGTTGGGGGCGACCCGCAATCCCTTCGACTCCAGCCGCAGCGCGGGCGGCAGCAGCGGCGGCGCCGCGGCGGCGCTGGCCGCGCGGATGATCTGCCTGGCCGACGGCAGCGACCTCGGCGGCTCGCTGCGCAATCCGGCCAGCTTCTGCAACGTCGTCGGC
>Ga0209839_10000877_pt1 | contig 15327 bp, 13 predicted proteins | sample OrgsoiDNA2013050_FD_185800 | JGI IMG/M metagenome (GOLD analysis project Ga0209839, IMG submission 185800) | Permafrost soil microbial communities from the Arctic, to analyse light accelerated degradation of dissolved organic matter (DOM) -... | ecosystem: Environmental > Terrestrial > Soil >... | reverse complement strand
CGCCATGAGCACCTCGGCGATGCCGGTCATCACGTCGGGGACGGGAAAGACGAGCTCCGGATCGGGCGACCAGCCCAGGCGCGAGGTCGCGAAGGCGGCGAACGCCTCCCCCAGCTCGCCCTTATGCGCATACCCGCAGTCGCCGTCGGCCAGCGCCGTTCGCACGGCGTCCTTGATGGGCTCGGCGATGTCGAAGTCCATCTCGGCGACGAAGGCGGGCAGCACGTCGCCGGGGTAGGCCCGCCACTTGAAGCTCTTGCGGCGCCGGAGGTCGTCCAGGATGCAGTCCCCGAGTATCGCGTCCATCGGCTGATCGTAACCAGCACGCCGGACCACTCCGCTCCACCAGCGCGGCCGCCGCGCAGCTCGATGGGTCCACCCCGCTGCGCTGCCTCGCTGCCTCGCTGCCTCGCCGCCTCGCTGCCTCGCCGCCTTGCCGGAACAACGTGGCTGGGCCGCGGCTGCCGCTGCCACGACAGCAGCGGCCCAGCCATGACGCTGAGCTGCGGGCCGGCTCGGAGCGGCAGTGACCCCAGCGGCTGCTGATGTCAATGTGAGAGCTGAGATCGGCCAGGGAGCTCGGTGAACAGCATGGACGTGCGCTTACCGACCGCGCGAGCCGGTCCCAGGGCAGCCGCCACGGCGAGGGCCGCGACCGCGATGACCCGCAGGACATCGGCGGACATCATGACGGTCCAGGGCCGCCAGCGGTCGCTGGCGTGGCCGCCGGCGGCCAGCAGCACGGTGCGCGGAACGCCGTAGGCGACCAGGACCGTGCCGAGCAGCAGCACGCCGCCGTGCTCGGCCAGCACGTACCACGGCAGCGCCACCGCGTAGCAGGCGTCACCGATATTCGAGGCGAGCTGTCCGCCCGCCAGGAGCCGGAAGCCGCGGTGCCGGAGCGGAGTCAGGCTGCCCGGCGCGAGACGGCGGCGCGCCGCTGCCGGGCGGCCCATCAGCCCGTCCCGGCCGGAGCCCCGTCGTCGCCGGCCGCCGGCGGGAGGGCGATGGGGTACGAGAACAGCAGCAGCTCCACCGGAACCGACCCGGCCGGGCGCCGCGCCGGATCGGCCAGCCGGTCACGGTAACGCGTCAGCAGCAGGGCGGACAGCTCCGCGTTCAGCTCCTCCAGCTCCTCGACGGTCAGGTAGAACATGAACTGGCTGTCGGCGGCGGCCTCCCGCCATTGCCGCGGGTACACGGAGCTCGTCTCGAGCCAGTGCCGGTACCGGTCGAGCTGGCGCTCGCGGATCAGCCGGGCCAGCGCGGCGCTGGCGATCTCGGCCTCGGGGTCGTCATGGCTGGCGGTCAGCGACATGCCGATCGAGGTCATGCGCCAGGGCCTGGCCCGGCCCTTGCCCCCGCCGGCTTCCTCGACGAATCCGTACTTGGCCAGCTGGCGCAGGTGGAACGAGCAGGTGGTCGGCGACTCGCCGATCTGCTCGCCGGCCTCGGTCGCGGTCATGGCACCGCCGAGGCCCAGCGCCTCGAGGATGGCGATCCGCACCGGGTGGGTGAGGGCCCGCAGCGTCCGCGCGTCAGAGATCTGCCGCAGTTCCGGAAGCGGCGTGGCCCCGGCGGCCGGCTGGGCCGGCTCTGCGTCTTCGATAGTCACCTCTCGATCGTTATCTATCGATAGAAGTCTATCAAGAGAAACATCTCGAGATAACTCTGCAAAGAGTCGCTGCCGTCCGGCGACCCGCCACCTCAGCGCGGTTGCCAAGTCCGGCCAAACCAGGCATGGTTTGTGAAGCCCGGGCTCCCAGCCGGGCACCATAAGTCACGCAGCCCACAGCATGAGGAGGCTGGCAGGTGGGTCGCGGAGTGCTGGAGCTGATCGGCCTGTCCCGGCGGTTCGGCGAGGTCATCGCGCTGGACCAGCTGAGTTTCACGGTTCCGCCGGGCCAGGTGTTTGGCTTCCTCGGCCCCAACGGAGCGGGCAAGACCACCGCGATGCGCGCGATCGTCGGCGTCGCCGCCGTCGATTCAGGCGAGGTCCGGTGGAACGGCCAGCTGATCGACCAGGCGGCGCGCAGCCGGATCGGCTACATGCCGGAGGAACGCGGCCTGTATCCCGCGATGCAGGTGACCGAGCAGCTCAGCTACCTCGCGCGGCTGCACGGCCTGTCGGCGCCGCGAGCCCGGGCGGCGGCAGCGGCGTGGAGCGAGCGCCTGGGCATCGGCGATCGGGGCCAGGCCAAGATCGAGACGCTGTCCCTGGGCAACCAGCAGCGCGTCCAGCTCGCCGCGGCGCTGGTCCACGATCCCGAGCTGCTGGTCCTCGATGAGCCGTTCTCCGGCCTGGACCCGGCGGGAGTCGATGCGATGAGCGAGGTACTCGCCGAGCGCGCGGCGGCGGGCGTGACGATGCTGTTCTCCAGCCATCAGCTCGACCTGGTCGAGCACCTGTGCGAATCGGTCGCGATCATTCACCGCGGCGCGCTCGTCGCCTACGGCAAGGTGGCGGACCTGACCGCGTCGGGCCCGCTGCGGGTCTTCGTCCGGGTCGCCGGGGACGAGGCGGGCCGCTGGGCGCTAGGCCTCGGCGACATCGCCGTCGTCGAGAAGGTCACCGGAGGCACGGCGGTGCTCGGGCTGCGCAACCGGGCCGACGCGCAGGCCGTGCTGGACCGGGCGCGGGCCGCCGGGCCGGTAGAGGAGTTCGGATTCGTGCGCAGAAAGCTGTCGGAGGTATTCCGTGACGCCGTCGGCTCCCCCGCCCCGGCCATGAGCGCGCCCGGAGCGTCCGCATGACCCGCCACTGGTGGCAGCTGACCGGGCTGGTGGCCGGGCGGGAGATAGCCGAGCGGGCCCGGGCCAAGTCGTTCTGGATCGCGTCGGTGGTGCTGCTGGTCGCAGTGGCGGCGGGCGTCCTGATCCCGGCGGCCGTGCACGGCTCCCGGTCGACGGCGCGAGTCGGCGTGATCGGCGGTCCGGCCCCGGCGCTGGCGCAGACGGTGCGCGAGGCCGGGCGCATCGCCGGCACGAGCGTCACCATCGCGGCCCTGCCGGACGTGGCGGCGGCGCGGGCCGGGCTCCGCTCCGGCAGCCTGGCCGTGGTGCTCGTCGGCGACTCGGAGGTCCTGGTCAAGCAAAAGCCGGTGGCCGGAGCCGGCTCCCCGGCCGCCACCCTGGCCGGCATCCTGTCCCAGGTCGGCGGCCTGCAGAAGCTCTACGCGGAGCTGCCGCCCAGCGCGGCCGCCCGGATCACCAGCAGCGGCATCGCCCTGCCCATCCACGGCCTGACCCGGCCCGCGCGCGGCCTGGCCAGCCGGATCACCGGCCTGGCGGCGGCCATCCTGATCTACGTGATCATCCTCACCTACGGCATCCGGATCACCATCGGCGTGGGCGAGGAGAAGAGCAGCCGGGTCGTCGAGGTGCTGCTCACCACCCTGCGGCCGACTCAGCTGCTGGCCGGCAAGGTCATCGGGATGGGCTCCCTGGCGCTGACCCAGGTCGTCATCCTGGTCGGCACCTATTTCGCGCTGGGCTACGCGGTCGGCTCCTCGGCGGTGCGCGGCGCCGCCGGCGGGGTGGTGCTGGCCGGGGCGCTGTGGCTGCTGCTGGGCTACATGTTCTACTGCACGGCGTACGCGGCGGCCGGCTCCCTGATCAACCGCCAGGCCGACGCCTACAACGCGAGCCTCCCCCTGCAGCTGCCGCTGATCCTCGGCTACGTGCTGGCCTATACGGCGGTGTACTCCAGCAATGTCAGCTGGTTCTACCACCTGCTGGGCTTCGTCCCCTTCACCGCGCCGGTGGTGATGCCCGTGCTGGTCGCGGTCGGCGCGGCGCCCGCCTGGCAGATGGCGCTGTCGGTGGCGATCATCGTGGTCTCCACCGTGGCCATGGCCAGGCTGGCGGGCAAGATCTACGAGCGGGCGATCCTGCGGACGGGCAGCCGCCTGCGCGTCCGGCAGGTCCTCCGGTCGGCCAGCTGACCAGCCGCCGGCTCCCCGGCCGCCCCGGCTCCCCGGCCGCCCCGGCTCGCCGGCCAGCGCCTACTCCGGAGCGCTGACCCGGATCCGGACGCTCTCCCCGTCCCCGACCGCAACCGGCCCGCTGGCCAGCGGGTCATCGTCCAGGGCGCCCTCCTCGAGCAGCCCCAGCGTGGTGGCGAGCGTCTCGCTGGCGATCAGCTGCTGATACTCCGCCATCGCCTCGCGCGCCGCCGGGGTGGCGGCGACGGCCAGGCTGATCCGGTCGGACACCTCCAGGCCGGCGGCGCGGCGCGCCTGCTGCACCGCGCGCACGGCGTCGCGGGCCAGGCCCTCGGCCGCCAGCTCCGTTGTGACCGCCGTGTCCAGCACGATGAACCCGCCGCCCGACAGCATCGCGGTCGCCCCCGCCCCGTCGGCCACCACCGTCTCGATGGTGTACTCGCCGGGCTCCAGCTTGACGCCGCCGCAGGTGACCACGCCCATGGTGTCCACCGACCAGTCGCCGGACTTGCTGGCCCGGATGACCGCCTGTACGTCCTTGCCCAGCCGCGGGCCGGCTGCCCGCGCGTTCACGATGAGCCGCTCCGATACCCCGATCTGCCGGGCCGCCGCATCGGCCACGTCCAGCAGCGTTACCTCGCGCACGTTCACCTCGTCGGCGATCAGCGCGGTGAAGTCGGCCAGCGTCTCGGCGTCGCCGGCCACCACGGACAGCTCCGGCAGTGGCAGCCGCACCCGCAGCCCGCTGGCCTTGCGCAGCGACGCCGCCACCGAGCACACCTCGCGGGCGCGGTCCATCGCGGTCACCAGGCCCGGGTCGGACGGCAGCGCCGACACGTCAGGCCAGTCGCCCAGGTGCACCGAGCGGCCGCCGGTCAGGCCGCGCCAGATTTCCTCGGTGGTCAGCGGCAGCAGCGGCGCCGTCACCCGGCAGGTGACCTCCAGCGCGGTGTACAGGGTGTCGAACGCCTGCCGGGCCACCGCCGGGTCCTGGCCGCCGGTGTCCCAGAACCGCTCGCGCGAGCGCCGGATGTACCAGTTGGTGAGCACGTCGAGGAACGCGCGGGTGCCATCGCAGGCGTTGGCGATCTCGTAATGATCCAGCTGCCGCGCCGTGGTCTCGGCGAACTGCCGGAGCTTGGCCAGCAGGTACCGGTCGAGCACATGCTCCGGCGCGCTGGTCGCCGAGGCCTCGTAGCCGGCCGCGTTCGCGTACAGGCTGAAGAAGTACCAGCTGTTCCACAGCGGCATGAGCACCTGCCGGACACCCTCCCGGATGCCCTGCTCGGTGACGATCAGGTTGCCGCCCCGCAGGATGGGCGAGGACATCAGGAACCAGCGCATCGCGTCGGCGCCGTCGCGGTCGAACACCTCGCGCACGTCCGGGTAGTTGCGCAGCGACTTGGACATCTTCTGCCCGTCGGAGCCCAGCACGATGCCGTGGCTGGCGCAGGTCTCGAACGCGGGCCGGTCGAACAGCGCCGAGGCCAGCACGTGCATGGTGTAGAACCAGCCGCGAGTCTGCCCGATGTACTCCACGATGAAGTCGCCCGGGAAGTGGTCCTCGAACCACCCGGCGTTCTCAAACGGGTAGTGCACCTGCGCGAAGGACATCGAGCCCGACTCGAACCAGCAGTCGAGCACGTCGGTGACCCGGCGCATGACGGACTGCCCGGACGGGTCGTCGGGGTTGGGCCGGGTCAGCTCGTCGATGGCCGGCCGGTGCAGGTCGGTGACCTCGACGCCGAAGTCCTCGGCCAGCTCCGCGAGCGAGCCGTAGACGTCAACCCGCGGGAACTTCGGGTCGTCGGACTTCCAGACCGGGATCGGGCTGCCCCAGAACCGGTTACGGCTGATCGACCAGTCCCGGGTGTTCTCCAGCCACTTGCCGAACTGGCCGTGCTTGACGTGCTCGGGCACCCAGGTGATCTGCTCGTTCAGCTCCAGCATCCGGTCGCGGATCTTCGTGGTCGACACGAACCAGGACGTGACCGCCATGTAGATCAGCGGCTTGCGGCACCGCCAGCAGTGCGGGTAAGAGTGGTCGTAGGTCTCGCGCCGCAGCAGCACGGTGCCCTCGGTGGTCGCGCCGGCCGTCACGCCTGCGTCGGCCTGGCCCGCGTCCAGCCGGGTCCGCGCCCTGAGGTCGTCGATGACCGCCTGGTTGGCGTCGAAGACGTGCATCCCGGCGTACTCGGTGACCGGGTGGGTGAACTTGCCGTCCGGGCCGACCGGCACCACCGGCACGATCCCGTACTGGTCGGTGAGCAGCTTGTCCTCTTCACCGAACGCCGGCGCGATGTGCACCAGGCCCGTGCCGTCGGTGGTAGTGACGTAGTCGGCGTGCAGCACGACGTGCGACTTCGGATGCCCCAGGAAGTAACGGAACGGCGGGGTATAGCGCAGCCCGACCAGCTCGGCACCCTTCAGGCGGCGGACGATCCGGGCCTCCGCGTCCTGGCCCAGCTCGCGCGCGTAGGCCGGGAGCCGGGCCGCGGCCAGGAGGTATCGCTCGGACCGTCCGGTGAAGTCGGACTCGACCACGATGTAGTCGACGTCCTGGTGCACGGCCAGCGCCAGGTTGGACGGCAGGGTCCACGGCGTGGTGGTCCAGATCAGCGCGAGCTCGCCCGTCTCCAGACGGCAGCCGACGGTCACGGCCGGGTCCTGGCGCGTCTGGTAGACGTCCTCGTCCATCCGCAGCTCGTGCGCCGACAGCGGGGTCTCGTCGTTCCAGCAGTACGGCAGGCAGCGGAAGCCCTCGTACAGCAGGCCCTTGTCGTAGAGCTGCTTGAACGCCCACATGACGCTTTCCATGTAGGTCAGGTCCAGCGTCTTGTAGTCGTGGCTGAAATCGACCCAGCGGGCCTGGCGGGTGACGTAATCACGCCATTCCTGGGTGTAGCGCAGCACGGACTGGCGGCAGGCCTCGTTGAACTTGGCGATGCCGAGCTCGACGATCTCCTCGCGGGTCTTGATGCCGAGCTGGCTCATCGCCTCCAGCTCCGCCGGCAGCCCGTGAGTGTCCCAGCCGAACCGGCGCTCGACCCGCTTGCCGCGCATGGTCTGGTAGCGCGGGACCAGGTCCTTCACGTAACCCGTGAGCAGGTGCCCGTAGTGCGGCAGCCCGTTGGCGAAGGGCGGCCCGTCGTAGAACACGAACTCGTTGGCGCCGTTCTCCCCGGCCGGGCGGTTGTCCACCGTGGCCCGGAAGGTGTCATCGGCCGCCCAGTAGTCCAGCACCCGCTCCTCGATCTCGGGGAAGAGCGGGCTGGCCGGGACGCCGGCGGACTCGCTGCGGTGCGCTGATGCCTTCGGGTAGCTCATCGGTGATCCTTCGCGGTCGGTCCTCACTACGCACGAGGACGACATCGCCCGGGCCGGGCCCGGGCGGCACCGCGGTACCACCTCGCTTGCCGCGCCGCACCCGGCTAAGCGCCGGCGGCGGCTGCGACCGCTCGCTTGACAGGCTGTGACGGGCCTTCCCGTCCGGTTCTACTGGGATGCCGTGGCACCTGTTCTTCCGGAGGCTCCCCGGTGATAGCCGGATCGACGCCGTGTTGCTGTCAGTCTACCGATCCGGCAACTGTCTTTTCGCCCGGCGGCGCGCTGGCGGCCGGGCGGGCTGGGCCGACGGGCGGGTGCGTTACCTCAGGTACTGCTCGATTGCGGGGGTAACCAGCGCGACGATCTCGTCGGGGCTTGCCCTGGCCAGCGGCTCGACCCGGATGACGTGGCGCAGCACGGCGATTCCGATCAGCTGGGCCGCGGCCAGGGATGCGCGCAGCTGCGGGTCCGGGTGGCCGGTGCGCCGGGCGATAACGGTGAGCAGCTCAGCGGTCAGGAACTCGCGTAGCATGGCGGCGGCCTTCTCGTTGGAGACCGCGGAGCGGACCAGGGCCAGGACGGCGTTGCGACTCTGATCGCTGTCGACGAGCCGCAGGTAACCGCGTACGAGGGCCTGGACGTAGTCATGCAGCGGGACCGCTGCCAGGCCGCCGAATAGTTCAGGCAAGCCCGTCGGCAGGCCCGTCGCGGCGACGAACAGTGCCTCCTTGGTGCCGAAGTAATGGATCACCAGCGCCGGGTCGACCGCCGCCTCGGTGGCGATGCCCCGCAGCGATGTGGCCTCGTAGCCGCGGCTGGCGAACCTCCGGCGGGCGACGGCCAGGATCGCTTCGCGAGTAGCCGGGGCGCCGGGCCGGCGACCGGTCCGGCTCATCCCGCCCCCGGTTTCGCGACCATGACCACGAAGGCCTCCTCGAGGTCCGCGGGGACGACCTCGATGGCCGCCTCAATGCCCTGCCGGGACAGCAGGTCCGCGACGGCCGCCGGGGGTCCGCCGACGCGCAGCGCCGTGCCGTGCAGCTGCACGGCCAGCCCGGCGGCGTCGAGCAGGGCGAATACCCGATTCCAGTCGTCGCAGCGTACCTCGGTCACCTGGCGGCCGCCGATGATCTCGGCGGCGGTGCCCCGCGCCACGACTTTCCCGCCTGCCATCACGACCAGGCGGTCACACTGCTCGGCTTCCTCCATGTTGTGGGTCGTCACGAGCGCTCCGGCGCCGCCGCTCGCGGCCTGCCGGATTCCCTCCCACAGCCGCGCGCCGGCCAGCGGCCCCACGCCGGAGGTGGGCTCGTCGAGTATCAGGAGCTCTGGCCGGTGGGAGAGCGCCACCGCGAACGCGACCTGGCGCTGCGCCCCGAGCGGCAGCCCTCCGACTACCTGGTTCCGCCACGCGGAGATGCCCTCGGGCACCGGGGCGCCGGAGGTGCGGAACGCCGCCGCGGTGAAGGCCCAGTTCTCCGCGACGGTGAGGCCGGCGTACAGGCCCAGGGCCTGGGGGACGTAGCCGACCCTGCGGCGCGTCGGGAGCGAGGGAGCAGAACCGAAGAGCGCGACCGCGCCGTCGCTGGGGCGCAGCAGCCCGAGCAGCACGCGGATGAGCGTTGTCTTGCCGGCCCCGTTGGCCCCGAGCAGGCCGACAACCTCGCCGCGCTCGACGGCGAGATCGGCCGCGGATACGGCGGTGAAGGCTCCGAAGCGGCGGGAAACCTGACGGGCCTCGGCGAGGACCTCCATCTGGCTACCGCCCCGTCTCGCTGGCTAGCGCGGCGACGACCACAGCGTCCTGGAAGTCGGGCGGCACCGGCCGCACGCCATCCGGCAGCCTGCCCGCCGGGGCCCATACCCGCCAGCTGGCGCCGCGCCGCCAGGACAGGGCCGTGGGACGCTTCGCCCCGGCTGCGGTGCCGAGCGCGCCGGGGACGCCGCCGAGGATGTCCGCTGGCGAGCCGCTCGCGAGCACTTTCCCGGCTTCCAGCAGCACTACGCGGGCGGCGCGGGCCGCCTCGTTCACGTAAGTCGTGGCCACCACGACGGCCGTGCCGTCCACGGCCGCCCTGGAGATGAGCCGCCAGAGCTCCGCCCGGCTCACCGGATCGACCCCGGTGGTCGGCTCGTCGAGGACCAGCAGCCCGGGTGAGTGCAGGAGAGCCAGCCCGACGGCCAGCTTGCGCTGCATCCCGCCAGACAGCTGGCCGCCGAGGCGGTGCCGGGCGCCAGCCAGCCCGATCTGCTCGAGGATCTGGCCGGCCTTCCGGCTGCGCTCGCTGCGCGAGAGCCGGTAGGCGTCGGCGGCGAAGCTGAGATTCTCGTCCACGGTCAGGTCCGCATAGAGCCCGGCGGTAGCTGGCACGTACCCGATCCGCTCCTTCGCGGGCCGGCGCACGGCCCCGGCGTCGGGCTTCATCAGCCCGACCAGCACTTCCAGGCAGCTCGACTTGCCGGCGCCGTCCCCGCCGACCACCACGGTGACGCCATCGGGGCCGGCCGGCACCGTGACCCCGGCGAGGGCGACGGTCCGGCCACGGGTGACGCTGACGCCCTCCAGTCCCCAGGTCATATCGCGGCCGCCTGCCCGGCACGGGCCCGCTCCTGGTCCTTCCGGCTGCTCGGCGCGAGGTCCCGGCGGAACCTGGTGATGGCCAGGCCGAGCACGACGACGGCGAGCAGGGCCAGCAGCACGACCGGCTCCCAGAGGGAGGAGAGCGGCTCTGCCTTCAGCATCACGCCTCTGCTGATGTCGATGAAGTAGGTCAGCGGCAGCACATAGGAAATCCACCGCACGCCCGGCGCCATCGAGGACACCGGGAAGATCAGCCCGGACAGGAGAACCTGCGGCAGCACGATCATGAACGCCAGCTGGATGGCCTGGCCCTGATTCTGCGAAACCGTCGAGACCAGGACCCCCATGCCCAGGGTCACCAGCAGGAACAGGGCGGCGCCCAGGGCGAAGACAGCCACGCTGCCAGCGAAGGGCACATGGAAGATGCCCATGCCGATGACGATGATGAGGATGAGATCAACCACGGCGACCATCAGGTACGGGGCGATCTTGCCGGCGATGACCTCCCAGGCGCGCAAGGGCATCACCGCGAGCTGCTCCAGCGTGCCGGACTGCCGCTCCCGGACGACGCCGAGGCTGGTGATCAGCGTGCCGATGAAGACCAGGATCAGGCCCGCCAGCCCCGGGACCATCACCCACGAGGTGGTCAGCCGCGGATCGTACAGGACCCGCAGCCGTGCGGCCGGGAAGCCTGCTGCCGGCGCCATCCTCGCCAGGGCATTTTCCGCGGTCTGCACCGAGAACACCTGCGTCCCGTCCAGCAGCACGAGAGGGCGGCTGCCGCCGGTCACGACCGCGACGACGGCCCGGCCGTCCCGCAGCTGCGCCCGGGCGGCGGGCTCGCGGGCAGCGGCATCGACCTGGATGACTCCGAACGTCGGCGCGTGCAGCAGCGCGGCCGCCTGCCGGGCGCCGGGGCCGACCACGACCGTCGGGATGTCGTGGACCTTGAAGTTGGCGGCATAGCCGAAGACAACCAGCAAGACGACGGGCAGCACGATCATCATCGCCACGGTCCGCCGGTCCCGCCGGAGCTCACGGAACTCCTTGGCGATCATCGCCCACACGCCGGCCTCCCTAACTCAACACTCATTGAACTCCACATGCGAAGAACTCTACGTACGTTGATTTAAGGCTGTCAACCGCGGCCGGCCACGGCTGTCCCCCTGCGTGGAGGGTCGCCTCCGGACCGGATGTCTGATCAGATGAGCCCATGGTCGTTACGCGGCACCTCGGGCGCTGGACCCTGGAAGATCGTTTCGTCTCGGCGTGGCAGTACCTGCCAGTGGATGTGCCCCCCGGCGCCTGCGCACTGGGCGCGGAGCTGGAGTACGAGCGGTCCGGCGCGGTCATGGACCTGGGCTGCATGGGTGCCGACGGCTTCCGCGGCTGGTCCGGCGGCGCGCGCCGGTCGTTCGTGATCTGCCCCGGCGTGGCGACGCCGGGTTACCTGCCCGGCGAGCTGGAGCCGGGGACCTGGCACGTGGTGATCGGGCTGTACCGGGTGCCGCCGGGCGGCGCCGAGTACCGGGTGACCGTGGAGGTCTCCAGCACGCCCGGCGAGCTGACGCCCGACCCGGTCCCCCAGGACCTGCCCCCGCTGCTCGACCGGCCGCCGCACCGTGAGCTGCCGGCCGCCGCCGGCCGCCGCTGGCTGGCCGGCGACCTGCACACGCACACCGTGCATTCGGACGGCGTGATGACGGTGCCCGAGCTGGCCAGGTTCGCGGCCGGACAGGGCATGGAGTTCATCGCGGTCACCGATCACAACACCGTCAGCCACCATGCCGAACTGCCCGCGGCGGCGGCGGCGCACGGCATCGTGCTGGTGCCCGGCCAGGAGCTGACGATCGACACCGGGCACGCCAACGCGCTCGGCGACATCGGCTGGGTCGACTTCCGCGAGCCGCCAGATGCCTGGCTGGAGGCCACCGAGCAGGCTGGCGGCCTGCTGTCGGTTAACCACCCGATCGGCGGCCACGTGAGCTGGGCCACGCCGATGAAGCGCCGGCCGCCGCTGCTGGAGGTCTGGCACTGGAGCTGGCTGGACACCCACTGGACCACTCCCCTGGGCTGGTGGATGGCCTGGGATCCGGCGGCGATCCCGGTCGGCGGCAGCGACTGGCACCGGCCGGGAAACGACGCGCTGCCGGGCACCCCGACCACCTGGGCCGAGGCGGAGGCCGACGACCCGGCGGCGATCCTGGAGGCGCTCCGGGCCGGCCGGACGGCCGTGTCGGCGAGCCGGGACGGCGCGGTCCTGCTGCGGGTCGGCGATGAGCTGGTGGCCAGCGCCGCGGACGGGGCGATCCTGACCGGCCCCGACGGACCCAAGGCTCGGGTCCGCGGGCCGCTGGCCAAGTTCCCGGCCGCGCCGGGCTGCCACCGGCTGGTCGACCCAACCGGCGCCACCCTGGCCCTGACCGGCTGACCGGCTGACCGGCCGGGAGTCCCGCACCTGCCGGGTAGCCCTGCCGCCGGGAAGCCCTCAACCGCCGGGAAGTCGGCCTTGGCCAGGTGAGGCCGTCCTGACCAGGGCGCTGTTACTATCGGCCAGTTGCTGATTACTTTCTGAGATGGCCCGGGGGCTAGCCATGACGTCCTATGCGAGATTCCGGAAACTGCTGTTACAACGTCCGCTGGCCGCCGTGCTCACGCTGGCTGCCGCAGGCACGCTCACGCTGGCTCCCGCGGCGGCCGACGCCGCGCCGGCCAGGCCCATGCCGCCACGGCTGGTCTACGGCGTCACGTTCGCCGCCGACAGCGCGCTCTACCGTCTGTACCCGCGCTCGCACCGGGCCGTCCTGGCCGGCCGCGCCGGGACCAGGCTCACCGACCTGGCCTTCCGGCACGGGATCCTCTACGCCATTAGCTTCACGGCTCTGTACCGGCTGAGCCCCGCCAGCGGGGCCCGGCACAAGATCGGGTCGCTCGGCATCACGGCCGCCAACGCGCTGGCCACCCAGCCGGGAACTGACGCCCTCTACGGTACTGACCAGCACGGGGAATTCTTCCGGGTCAATCCCCGGACCGGCCGGGCCGCCGTTATCGGCCGGTACGGGCACGGTCTCGGCTCGTCGGGCGATCTCGTCTTCGCTAACCACCGGCTCTACGCCACCGTGACCCGGCCGCATTCAGCCGAGTCGATCCTGGCCACGGTCAACGTGCGCACGGGAGCCGCCCGGATCGTGGGCCGGACGGGCTACCACCGCGTGTGGGGACTGGTGGCCGCGGGGCGCCAGCTCTACGGGGCGACCTCCGCGGGCAGCTTCCTGGCCATCTCCGCCTGGACGGGACGCGCCAGGGTGATCTGGCGCGAGGGCCTGGACATCGGCGGGCTGACCACCGTGTCCCCGTGTCCGTGGGCCGGGCAGGCGACGGTCTGCTGATCCGGGCGAGGGCCGCGATACCGCCGGGGAGTCCGGGCCGCGCTGTCACCAGCGCGGCCCGGACCGCTCTCAGCGCGCGGCGTCAGCCGGCGCGCCAGCCCGGCAGGCGGCGGGCACCAAGGCCCAGGCCCGCCGCGATGACGACCTGGACGGCCACGACGACCAGAAACCCGTCGCGCATCCCCGCCCCGTCCCTGGCCAGCGCCAGGAATAGCGTGCCGAGGGTGGCGACGCCGAGCGCCAGGGCGGTCTGCTGGGTGGTGGTGAGCACGCCGCCGCCCGCGCCGGCCACCGCCGGCGGCACCTCGGAGAGCACCAGGCCGAACAGCGGGCTCATGACCAGGCCCTGGCCGAAGCCGGCCACCACCATGCCGGGAGCCAGCACGAGGACCGACACGTGCGGCCAGTCCGCCAGCACCGTCAGGCCGAGGATGACCAGGCCCGCGCCCTGCGCCGCCGCCTCGGCCGCAAGGACGCGGGCGCCGAACCTGGCCAGCAGCCTCGAGGTGGACAGGGAGGCGAGCAGGAAGGCTGCCGCCATCGGCACCAGCCCGGCCCCGGCGACCAGCGGGCTGTCATGCAGGCCCTGCTGGACCAGCAGGGCGTAGCAGAACATGAAGGCGCCGAAGCCGGCGAAGAAGGGCAGCGCCAGCAGCAGCCCGCTGCGCATGCTCGCATGCCGCAGCAGCGAGGGCGGCACCAGCGGCGACCGGCCAGCTCGCTCGGCGCGCAGCTCTACCGCGGCGAGCGCGGCCAGCGCCAGCGGTGCCGCGGCCAGCAGCCCGATCGCCCAGGCCGGCCAGCGCAGCGCCTGGCCCTCGGTCAGCGGGATCAGCACGGCCAGCACGGTCACGCCGAGCAGCACCGTTCCCGGAACGTCGATCCGGGCCGCCACGGCCGCCCGGCTGTCTGGCACGTGGCGGCTGGCCAGCAGGAGCCCGGCCAGCCCGATCGGGACGTTCACCAGGAAGATCGGCCGCCACCCGGTGCCGTCGAGGTTCGCCGACACCAGGAGGCCGCCCAGCAGCTGGCCCAGGACAGCGGCGATGCCGCCGGTGGCCCCGTACCGGCCCAGCGCCCGCGCCCGGCGCTCCCCGGTCGTGGCGGCCTGGATCGTGGCCAGGACCTGGGGCACCATCAGCGCCGCCGACGCGCCCTGCGCCGCCCGCGCGACGACCAGGAACAGCGCCGTGGGGCCAGGCCGCAGGCCAGCGAGGTGATCGTGAAGGCGGCCATGCCAAGCAGGAAGAGCCGCTTGCGGCCCAGGCTGTCGCCCAGCCGGCGGCCGACAGCCGCCCCGCCCCGGACGGACGGCGCGCGGCGGCCCGCCATGACCTGCTGCTGCGCCGCAGGGAACTGGCCGGGTTCCTGCGCAGCCGCCGGGAGCGGATTGCCCCGGAGGAGGTCGGCCTGCCGCCGGCCGCCCGGCGGCGCACGCCCGGCCTGCGCCGGGAAGAGGTGGCCACGCTCGCCGGGGTCGGCGTCACCTGGTACACGTGGCTGGAGCAGGGTCGCGACATCAACGCGTCACCGCAGGTGCTGGACGCGGTCGCCCGCACGCTGCTGCTGGATCCGCATGAGCGCGAGCACCTGTTCCGGCTGGCCGACGCGCCGGACGGCACGGCCGAGGGCGACTGCCAGGCGGTACCGCCCGTGCTCCAGCTGCTCCTGGATCAGCTGGAGCCCTACCCGGCCTGCGTCCGCAACGCCCGCTACGACATCCTTTCCTACAACGCCACCTATGAGCGGCTCATGGGCCCGCTGAGCGACCTGCCGTTCGAGGAGCGGAACTCGCTCTGGCGGATCTTCACCAGCCCGGCGCACCGCGTGGCCATCATCGACTGGCCCGACGCCACCCGGCGGATGGTGGCCGAGTACCGCGCGGCCATGGCCGACCATGTCGCCGAGCCAGCCTGGAAGTGCCTGGTGTCGCGGCTGCTGAAGGCATCGCCGGAGTCGCCGAGCTCTGGGAACGGCACGAGGTTGCGGCCCCGGAGAACCTCACCAAGCGTTACCTGCACCAGGAGGTCGGGCTGCTCCGGCTGAACTACACCCATCTGTGGCTGGGCCAGCGGCTCGGCACCAG
>Ga0209839_10000875_pt1 | contig 15336 bp, 16 predicted proteins | sample OrgsoiDNA2013050_FD_185800 | JGI IMG/M metagenome (GOLD analysis project Ga0209839, IMG submission 185800) | Permafrost soil microbial communities from the Arctic, to analyse light accelerated degradation of dissolved organic matter (DOM) -... | ecosystem: Environmental > Terrestrial > Soil >... | reverse complement strand
TGCATGCTGGTGGTGGAAGGTTTGACGTGCCGGTTCGGCACCAAAGCCGCGGTTGACAATGCGTCATTCTCAATCGCGCCAGGCGGCTTTGTCGGCGTGATCGGCCGTTCCGGGGCCGGCAAGTCGACTTTGCTGCGAATGATCAATCGCCTCGCCGACCCGTCCGAGGGACGAATCCTGTTCGAAGGTCTGGACGTGACGGCGCTGCGCGGCAGGAATCTGCGGCAATGGCGCGCGCGGTCGGCCATGATTTTCCAGCAATTCAATCTGGTCGGTCGGCTTGATGTGTTGACCAACGTTCTGATGGGACGGCTCGCGGAAATCCCGCCCTGGCGCTCGCTGACGCAATTTTGGCCCGAAGCGGACAAGGCGCTGGCGATGTCGGCCCTCGAGCAGTTCGACATGGCCCAGCTCGCCGCGCAACGCGCCGACCAGCTCTCCGGCGGGCAGCAGCAACGCGTTGCGATTGCGCGGGCGCTGGTTCAGGAGCCCGACATCATCCTAGCAGATGAGCCGATCGCGTCGCTGGATCCCCGCAATACCAAAATCGTGATGGATGCGCTGCTGCGCATCAACAGGCATTTCGGCATCACCGTGATCTGCAACCTGCATTCGCTCGATCTCGCGCGCGGCTATTGCGACCGTCTGATCGGAATGGCGTCCGGCCGCGTAGTGTTCGACGGCGCGCCGGCGATGTTGACCGATCACATCGCGCGCGAGCTTTACGATCTCGAAGCCAACGAAGTGATGGGCGGCTCGGCCCAGCAAGATCCTGCTGGTTCGGGAATTCCGGCTCTCGGCACGGCTGCCGCGGCCTGACTATCGCGTACGTCAAGACGGCTCGTTGCAAAACTGCGATCAGCCGATTTGTTGCAATTCGCTGCAAGCCATTCGTCACAACAAGACAGGGAACGTCATGATCAATCGTCGATTCATTCTCGCCGGCGCCGCGGCGCTGGCGTTCACCGCTTCCGCCGCATCGGCGCAGGACTGGAAAACCAAATATCCCGAACTGACTTTCGCGGTGGTGCCCGCGGAGAACGCGTCGGGCGTCACCGAGCGCTGGACGCCGTTCGTCACGTATTTATCCAAGGAGCTTGGCGTGAAGGTCAATTTGCGTATCGCCAATGACTACGCCGCTGTTATCGAGGGCCAGCGCTCCGGCAACATCCAGATCGCGTGCTACGGTTCAGCGTCGTTTGCGCGCGCCCGGCTGACCGGCGTCAAGACCGATGCCTTCGCCAGTGACCTGAATGCGGACGGTGGCACTGGCTACTATTCGATGTTCTTCGTGAAGGCGTCGAGCCCTTACAAGTCGATCGACGAATTGAAGGGCAAAAACCTCGGACTGGTCGATCCGAACTCAACTTCCGGCAATAACGTGCCACGCTTCGAACTCGACAAGATGGGTATCTCGGACGCGGACACCTATTTCGGAAAGGTCATCTTCACCGGCAGCCACGAAAACGCAATGCTGGCGCTGGCGCAAGGCACCGTGGATGTCGCGGCCAATCAATGGACAAGCGACGACGACTCGACCCTCGCGCAGATGCTGCACAAGGGGATGCTGAAGAATCCCGACGGCTCGGCGATGAAGAAGGACGATTTCCGGATCATCCACAAGTCGGCCCCGATCATTGGACCATCCATGTATGCGTATAGTACGGATCTTCCCGATGATCTGAAAGCCGCCATCGCCAAGGCGTTCACGGAATCACCGACCAAGGACAAGGCCGCTTTCGACCGGCTGTCCGATGGCCAGAAGAAGGGCTTCCATCCGGCGACGACCAAGGATTGGGATGCGACGATCGAGTTGATCAAGTTCGTCGACAATCTTCGCAAGAAAAAGGCGTCCTGAGCGTTACCGAGGCTAGATAGGCCGGGTCTGCACGACCCGGCTTTTTTCTTTCCAGATTTTGCCAAAGCAGCAGCTTCAATGACCGTCGCCGTTTCCATCCTCCCGGAGCAGCAGCTGGCGGTGCTGAATGCGGCCTATCGCAAGGCGGTCGCGCGCAAGCGCCTCCGCCTGACGCTGGCAACGGCGGTGTTTTTTGCGGCACTGGTCATCGCCGCCATAGGCGCGGAGGTGAACTTAAGGACTTTCTTCAAGTATTTTGGCAATTTCGTCAGCTATTTCGATCGCATCTTGACGCTGGAAAATGGCGCCCGGGTCTGGACCGACATCGGCGAATGGTTCTGGGGCTGGCGCAAATGGCTTTGGATGCTCGGCGAAACCGTCCTGACCAGCTATGTCGGAACCTTGTTTGGCGCGATCCTTGGCCTCTCGCTCAATTTTTTCGCGGCTGAAAATACCTCGCCGGCACCGTGGCTTCGTTTCCTCGTCCGACGTGTCCTGGAATTCGCGCGGACCGTCCCAAGCATCGTGTTCGCGCTGATTTTTGTGATCGCGTTCGGGCTGGGACCGATGGCAGGCGTGCTGGCGATTGCGATCCATTCGACCGGCGCGCTGGGCAAACAGTTTTCCGAGATCGTCGAGAATGCCGACATGAAACCGGTCGAAGGGGTGCGGTCGACGGGTGCGAGCTGGATATCCTGCATGCGTTTTGCCGTGCTGCCGCAGGTGGCGGCCGGCTACGCCAGCTACGCTTTGCTGCGCTTCGAGATCAATGTCCGTGAGGCGTCGGTGATGGGCTTCGTCGGTGCCGGCGGCATCGGCCAGGAACTCGTCGTCGCCATCCGAAAATTCTACTATTCCGACGTCAGCGCGATCCTGCTGACGATCATTCTCACGGTGTTCATCATCGATATCGGCACCGGATGGTCGCGCGGTCGATTGTTCGGCAAGGATGCGCGGGCATGACCCAGTTGCCGGCGCCGAATTTGGGGGAGTTGCGCGCGCGACATCCGGACGTCTTTAACCGGCCGATATCCGCGCGGCTGGCGATGCCGGTCATGATTGTGGGCGCCTTTGGCATTTTTGTATTCGGGCTGGTCGATCTCGACTTCTCGCCGGCGCGGCTCGTTTCCGGCCTGCACCAGCTTGGCTGGATCACCCTGATGATGATCCCGCCCGATCCGGGCTCATCGCTTCCGGCCTATCTGGTCGCGCTCGGAGAAACCCTGTCGATCGCGCTGCTCGGCACCACCATAGCGGCCGTGTTCGCGCTCCCGGTCAGTCTGCTGGCGGCAAGGAACATCGTACCTTCCAATATTTTCCGCTTTCCGGTCCGCCGCTTTCTCGATTCGATCCGCGGCGTCGATACGCTGATCTGGGCGCTGGTCTGGATCAATGTCGTTGGTCTCGGCCCGTTCGCCGGCGTGCTGGCGATTGCGGTTTCGGATTTCGGTGCGTTCGGCAAGCTGTTCTCCGAGGCCATCGAGGCCGCCGACCGGAAGCAGGTCGAAGGCATCCGGGCATCCGGTGGCAATGCGCTGCACGAAATACGCTTTGGCTTGATGCCCCAGGTGCTGCCCGTCATTGTCGGGCAGGTGCTCTATTTCATCGAGTCGAACACGCGCTCGGCGACCATCATCGGCATTGTCGGGGCCGGCGGCATCGGCCTGCAACTGGCCGAGCAGATCCGTGTGCTGGAATGGCAGAAGGTGTCGTTCCTCATTCTCATGATTCTGGTGGCGGTTGCCGCGATCGACTGGATTTCGGGAAAACTTCGCTTTGCCATCATCGGGCGGCGCGCGGTCGCCTGAAAATGCCGGGCTAGCCGTTTTCAACGACGAACTCGACCCTTTCCGCGGCAAAGCGCGTGCGCTTGGTTATGAGCGGTTTGCCTTCGGCATCGACATCGGTACTGTCGACCACAAGCACAGGGCGCCCCAGTGCAAGGTCGAGCCGTGCGGCATCGGTCGCGTCGACAATGGCCGCCGTGACGCGGGTCGAAGCCCGGCGAAAATCGCGAATTCCGTAATGCGCCAGCAATTTTGTCATGGAGCGCACGCGCTCATAGATCCGCCCGGCTTCGGCAAAGCGCTCTGCGGCTAGCCAAATCGTGCCGACGCATATCGGGGTGCGATCGGCCAGCCGCAGTGCCTCGAGCCGGATCAGCGGCGCGCTTGTCTTCAAGCCCAGCAGTCGCGCCAGTTCGCGGCTCGCGAGCTCCTCGGAGGCGCCGATTAACTGGCCGTCCGGCTCGCGGCCGCCGGCGCCGGCAATCTCGGAAAATCGCGTGCGCGAACGCAGCGGGTAGGCAAGCCGTGGCGCCTCCACATAGGTACCGCTGCCGCGTTCGGCGCGCACCAGGCCGCGCTCGGCCAGTGTCGCCAGCGCCCTCCGAACCGTGTGCCGATTAACCCGATAGGTCTCGGCGATTTCGGTCTCACCCGGCAGCCGCTCGCCCGCGGCAAAGCGGCCATCGGCGATACCGCGCTCGATACCGTCGGCGACCTGCCGCCAAAGTGCCACGCCGGAGGCCGCGTCCTGCATGCTCATCGGGTCGAAAGGCCGGAAAGAGCCATCGGAAAAATCATCCTGTTGTCACGAAACAGTCATGGCGCTTCGCTACCAAGTTGTCTAATATCATAGACAACTTCATTCCGGCAAGGCCGATATGACCGTAACGCGCGAAAACAGTAAGCAGGCGCAGCGAAAAGCGGCGATGACCGTGCTGGCGCATTCCGATGCGGCCGGGATCGCCAGCCGGCTTGACGTGCTCGCACTGCCGGACCACGAAATTCTGCGCGAGCCGGAAAACGGTCTGGTGATGGTGCGCGGCCGCATCGGCGGCGACGGCGCGCCGTTCAATCTCGGCGAAGCCACGGTCGCGCGCGCGGCGGTGCGGCTGTCGACCGGCGAGGTCGGCTTTGGCTACACGCTCGGCCGCGATCGGCAGAAGGCGCGGATGATCGCGCTCTGCGATGCGTTGATCCAGTCCGATGAATTTGCCGAGGCGGTAGAGGCCGAAGTGATTGCGCCGCTGCGCACGCAGATGACCTCTGAACGAGACCGAAGGGCTGCGGAAACCGCGGCGACACGGGTCGATTTCTACACCTTGGTACGCGGTGAGGGCTGAACGATGACAACGGTTGCCGAACTGCCAGCAGGGTTTGCGGACAAGGTGTTGTCGGCGCAATCGACTTTTCGTTCGGTGATGGACGCGATGGCGCGCCCCGGCAGCGTGCAGCGCATCGCGGCCGCCGCCGGCACGCCCGCCGCGATGATGCGCGGCACCGCGGCGATCGCGCTGACATTGTTCGATCACGACACACCGCTCTGGCTCGACCCGTTGATGTCCGAGACATCGGAGGTGACAAAATGGCTCAAATTTCACACCGGCGCGCCGGTCATCGCGGATTCCTCGATCTGCAGTTTTGCCCTGATCGGCGACGCGCGCGCGCTTCCCGGCCTTGATTGCTTTGCTTTCGGCAGCAGCGAATATCCCGATCGCGGGACGACGCTGATCCTGCAGGTCGAAAGCCTGACGCAAGGTTCCGTGCTCGAATTGCGCGGGCCCGGCATCGATGGCGTCGCGATGTTGCAGGCCACCATCCAGCCGACGGACCTGTTCGAACGGCTTGCCATCAACGCGGCGCTGTTTCCGCGCGGCATCGATGTCGTGCTGGTCCATGATGATGCGATTGTTGCGATACCGCGGACCACGCGGCTGGTCGCGAAGGGAGACTGAGCATGTATGTCGCCGTCAAGGGTGGCGAACGCGCCATCGAGAACGCCCATCGCCTCCTGGCGCATGAACGGCGTGGCGACCGCGACGTCCCTGAAATCTCGCTGGATCAGATTTCCGGGCAACTCAGCCTCGGTGTCGATCGCGTCATGACCGAAGGCTCGCTGTACGATCGCGAACTGGCGGCGCTGGCCATCAAGCAGGCGCGCGGCGACATGATCGAGGCCATTTTCCTGCTCCGCGCATTCCGCGCTACATTGCCGCGGTTCGGTGCGACCGAGCCGGTCGATACCGGCCGGATGCAGGTGCGCCGCCGGATTTCCTCGACCTTCAAGGATATTCCGGGTGGACAGGTGCTCGGGCCTACCTTCGATTACACGCACCGTCTGCTGGATTCCCAACTTGCCGGGGGTCTTGTCCCGGAGCCGCCGGCGACGGCCGAAGCATCGCCCGCGACGATGCCGCGCGTCACCGACATACTCGGCCGCGACGGGCTGATCGAGCCGTCGCCCGAGGCGGAGGCCGATGCACCGGTGGGCGATCTCACCCGCGAGCCGCTGAGCTTTCCCGCCGACCGCGACCTGCGGCTGCAGAATCTCGCGCGCGCCGACGAAGGCTTTGTGCTGGCGCTCGGTTATTCGTCGCAGCGCGGCTATGGCCGCAATCATCCCTTCGCCGGCGAAATCCGCCTCGGCGAGGTCGAGGTGGAATTCATGGCCGAAGATGTCGGCTTCGCCGTGCCGCTCGGTTCGATCACCCTGACCGAATGCCAGATGGTCAATCAATTCAAGGGCTCGGCCACCGAAGCGCCGTGCTTTACACGCGGCTATGGTCTCGCGTTCGGACAAAGTGAGCGCAAGACCATGTCGATGGCGCTGGTGGACCGGAGCTTGCGCGCCCGCGAACTCGGCGAAGAAGTGGTCGCTCCTGCCCAGGACGAGGAATTCGTGATGTCGCATTCCGACAATGTGCAGGCGACCGGCTTCGTCGAGCATCTCAAGCTGCCGCATTATGTGGACTTTCAGTCCGAACTCGGCCTGCTGCGCAAACTGCGCAAGGAGTTTTCCGAGGCGGAATCCTCGCCGCCTCTGCGGGAGGCCGCGGAATGAACGCCCCAGCCTACAACTTCGCCTATCTCGACGAGCAGACCAAGCGGATGATTCGCCGCGCGATCCTGAAGGCAATCGCCATTCCCGGTTACCAGGTGCCGTTCGCCAGCCGCGAAATGCCGATGCCCTATGGCTGGGGCACCGGCGGCGTGCAGGTGACGGCGGCGATCCTCGGGCCCGACGACGTGTTGAAGGTGATCGATCAGGGCTCCGACGACACCACCAACGCTATCTCGATCCGCAAATTTTTCGCCAGGACCGCCGGGGTCGCGACGACGACCTCCACGGAGCAGGCGACGATAATCCAGACCCGGCACCGCATTCCCGAAGCGGCGCTGCATGGCGGCCAGGTGCTGGTCTTTCAGGTGCCGATCCCCGAGCCGCTGCGCTTCCTGGAGCCGCGCGAGACCGAGACGCGGCGCATGCACGCGCTCGGCGAATATGGGCTGATGCATGTCAAGCTTTACGAGGACATCGCCCGCTTCGGCCATATCGCCACCTCCTATGCCTATCCGGTGAAGGTCAATGCGCGTTATGTGATGGATCCATCACCGACGCCGAAATTCGACAATCCGAAGATGGACGATTGTCCGGCATTGCAACTGTTCGGCGCCGGGCGCGAGAAGCGCATCTACGCGATTCCGCCTTACACGTCGGTGGTGTCGCTCGACTTTGAGGATCATCCGTTCACGCGCTACCGGTTCGACGCGCCGTGCGCGCTGTGCGGCGCCGATGATTCATACCTCGATGAAATCGTTACCGACGACACCGGCGGCCGGATGTTCGTTTGCTCCGATACCGATTACTGCGAGACCCGCCAGGTCCAGGGGCATCGCGGCACCGAAAGCGCCGCGCCGCACAAGGAGAGGCCGCATGGCTGAGCGCGCTTTGGATAGCGATCAACCCCTGCTGGCCGCGGATGGCTTGAGCAAATCCTATGGCCGCCTGACGGCTTGCCGCGACGTGTCCTTTGCGCTCTATCCCGGCGAGGTGCTGGCGATCGTTGGCGAGTCCGGCTCGGGCAAGACGACGCTGCTGCAGCTACTGTCGGCGCAGCTGGCGCCCAGCGCGGGGAGTGTATCGTATCGGATGCGTGACGGGGTGATGCGCGACCTGGCAGCACTTGGCGAGGCCGAGCGGCGGTTTCTGTTTCGCACCGACTGGGGCTATGTGCATCAGGATCCCGCGCTCGGATTGCGGATGGCGGTGTCGGCCGGCGCCAATGTCGGCGAGCGGCTGATGGCGGTGGGCTGGAACAACTACGGGCGCATTCGAGACAGTGCGTCATCCTGGCTGGAACGCGTCGAGATCGACATCGGGCGCATCGACGATCCGCCGCGGACTTATTCGGGCGGCATGCGGCAGCGGCTGCAGATCGCGCGCAATCTGGTCACGGAGCCGCGCCTGGTGTTCATGGACGAGCCGACCGGAGGCCTCGATGTGTCGGTGCAGGCACGGCTGCTCGATCTGATACGTAGCCTGGTGAGCGAATTGGGATTGTCGGCCATTGTGGTCACCCATGATCTTGCGGTGGCGCGGCTGCTGTCGCACCGGGTCATGGTAATGAAGGGTGGTCGCGTCATCGAGACCGGCTTGACCGATCAGGTGCTCGACGATCCCCGTGAGCCTTATACCCAGTTGCTCGTCTCTTCGATCTTGCCGGCATAAGGGTTGCGCAGATGACTGCGATGATCGATATCAGCGACGCGGAGAAAACCTTCATTATGCATTTGCAGGGCGGGGTTGAGTTGCCGGTGGTGCGTGGCGTCTCCTTTCAGGTCCGCGCCGGCGAGTGCGTGGTGCTGTCCGGTCCCTCGGGTGCCGGCAAATCCTCGATCCTGAAAATGATCTTCGGCAATTACCGCTGCGATGGCGGCCGTATCGGTATTTGTCACGAAGGTGTGCAGATCGACCTCGCCAAGGCCGAGCCGCGGCAGATCCTCAGCGTCCGCCGCGCCACCATCGGCTATGTCAGCCAGTTCCTGCGTGCGGTGCCGCGGGTTGCGGCGATCGACGTCGTGGCCGAGCCCTTGATCGCAAATGGCGCCGCACGGGAGCATGCGCGCGAACAGGCCGGGAGCCTGTTGCGGGCCCTCAACATTCCCCAACGCCTGTGGGCGCTGTCGCCTTCGACATTCTCGGGAGGCGAGCAGCAGCGCGTCAACATCGCGCGCGGGTTCATTTCCGATCTGCCGATCCTGCTGCTCGACGAACCGACGGCTTCGCTCGATGCCGCCAATCGCGCCGTGGTGGTGGATCTGATCAATGCAAAGAAGCGTGCGGGCGTTGCCATGGTCGCCATCGTCCATGACGACGAGATCCGCCATCTGATCGCCGACCGGATCGTCGACGTAACATCGTTTGCCGCAGCGGCATGAAGGAAGACGCCTAAGATGACCTCGACAAAGGACGAGACCGTGCTTGGCAACGCCAGGATTGTTCTGGCGGACCGCGTGATCGAGCGCGGCTGGATCGCCTTCGCCGATGGCCGCGTCGCCGAAGTTGGCGAGGGCGACGGACCTGCGGGCAGCGAGGACGCGGCCGGCGACCTGATCATGCCCGGCCTGATTGAACTGCATACCGATCATCTCGAGGCGCATTACGTGCCGCGCCCAAAGGTGTTCTGGGACCCGATCGCCGCGGTCGTTTCCTATGACGGGCAGCTGGCGACATCGGGCATCACCACGGTGCTGGATTCGCTCCGGGTCTGGCGCGAGGACGGCGCGGAAGAAGTCGACGGACGGGCAGGCATACTGGCCGAGGCGATCGCATCGGCGCGCGACGCCGATCTGTTGCGTGCCGATCATTTCCTGCATCTGCGCTGCGAAATTCCGATGCCGAGCGTGGTCGAGGAAGCCAAGGAACTGGTGGGGCGGCCGGATGTGCGGTTGATGTCGCTGATGGACCACACCCCTGGACAGCGCCAGTTTCGCGACGAAGGCAAGCTGCGCACCTATTATCGCGGCAAGGGCGCCGGCATGACCGACGCCGAGCTCGATACGCTGTTCGAACGGCGCTTTGCGTATCAGAAGGCGCATGCGGCGACCAACATGCGCGAGATCGTGGCGCTGGCGCAGCAATACGAAATCCCGCTCGCCAGTCACGACGATACAACAGACGAAAACGTCACGGACGCCATTCGCGACGGGGTTTCGGTAGCGGAATTTCCGACCACGATCGAAGCCGCCCGGGGATTGCACCGGGCCGGCATCGGCATCCTGATGGGAGCGCCCAATGTGGTCCGCGGCGGCTCGCACTCCGGCAACATCGCCGCGGTCGATCTCGCCTGCGAGGGGCTGTTGGATATCCTGTCGTCCGACTACATTCCCTCGAGCTTGCTGATGGCGGCGCTGCAATTGCCGCAGCGGGTGCCGGCCATCGATCTCGCATCCGCCGTCCGTACCGTCACCAAGACACCGGCTGAAGCGGTTGGCTTGACCGATCGCGGCGAGATCGCGGTCGGCAAGCGCGCCGATCTGATTCGCGTGCATATTGCCCGCGACATTCCGGTGGTGCGCAGCGTCTGGCGTGAAGGACATCGCGTGGCGTGACGGAAGCCTCAGCCATATCGGATCATCGGCCGGCTGCGATCGGGCCTGGACGGCTCATTCTGGTGGTCGGTCCGAGCGGCGCCGGGAAGGACACGCTGATCGGATGGGCCGCAGCCGCCTGTGCCGACGACGGCAACATCGTGTTTCCGCGCCGCGTGGTGACGCGGGAAGCCTCGCCTTCCGAAGACAATGAGCAGGTGAGCCTGGATGCCTTCCTGCAGGCGCGCAGCAAGGACGAGTTCGCCGTTCAATGGGAGGCGCATGGTCATTGCTACGCACTGCCCCGCGCGATCAATGACGACATCCGTGGCGGGCGGACGGTGGTTGCCAATGTATCGCGCACGGTGGTCGACGCGGTGCGTCGCGCCTACGCCGCGGTCACGGTGGTGTCGATCACCGCGCCGCCTGACATTCTCGCCGAACGCCTCGCCGCGCGGGCCCGGAGCAGCGATGGGCAGCTTGCCGATCGACTGCTGCGCGCCGTCGATGATGCCGCGGCTATGCCCGACGTCACCATTATCAACGTCGGCAGCGTCGAAGATCGCGCGCGCGCGTTCGTGCAGGTCATCAGGGGAGCTTGACGTAACCGGGCGGTGCCCGGCCAGCCGCAGAGATCAGGAGAACGACAATGACGATCATTGCGACGATTGACCAGCTTGAAGCGATCTATGGACAACCGAACGAGGCGTCTACCGTCAAGGTCGCTGACCGCATAACGCCGCAATATCGCGTGCTGATCGACAAGTCGCCGTTTGCCGCGCTGGCGACCTGCGGACCGGAGGGGCTAGATTGCTCGCCTCGCGGCGATTTGCCCGGCTTCGTCCGCGTGCACGACGAAACGACGCTGATGATGCCCGATCGCCGCGGCAACAATCGCGTGGATTCGTTGCGCAATATCGTACGCGATCCCCGGATCGCGCTGCTGTTTCTGATTCCGGGTTCCGGCAGCACGTTGCGCGTCAATGGACATGCGCGCGTGTCGGCCGATGCGGACTTGCTGGCCTCGTTCAAGGTCGACGGCAAGGCGCCGCGCACGGTCATCGTCATGACGGTTGACGAGATCTATTTTCAATGCGCCCGCGCAATCGTCCGGTCCGATCTCTGGAATCCCGACAGGCGGGTCGATCCCAAAAGCTTGCCGACGCCCGGCCAGATCCTCGCCGAGATGAGCGAAAATCGTGTCGGCGGTGAGGACTACGACCGGGCTTGGCCGGAGCGGGCGCGGCAAACGATGTGGTAGCGCGCTGCCGGAATCGCGACGGATCGCCCGGAGGTTAGCGATCACTTCCGGTGACGGTTCCTTCGGATGAATTTCCCGGGTAACGGGAACATTCACGAGAGGACAGCCGCGTTAAGCGTTGCCGGGCGTGTCCGGCTGAATACGAAAATATCCATCACTCGCAAGAGGGCCGGCAACATCGTGATGTCGATCAGAAAAGAGACTGATGACTGAGGCTCGTCCTTGCTCGCGCCGCATTGACTTAGGACAATGCGTGCGGTCGTCAAAACGCGCCTAGACTGATTCCATGAAGATATCCGACTTTGCTTGTCCGTCCTGCGCCGCGTCCTACGAGGTTGCCGAATCAATGTCGGCCAAAGGAAGCCCAGGCCGGGCCGAATGCACCATATGCGGTCGGCTTCTGGAAGCGTGGCAGGAACCCAAGATGAAAGCCTATCGCCTGGTCTTGTCGCCGGAACATAAATATCCGCACATTCCCGTGCCGCCGTCCCCGATTGTGACCTGATTCAAGGCTGGGCATCGCTCTATTCCGAGGAACTGCGGCCGGTAGGCCTGTTCGAGATTCCGTCGGGCCTGCGCAAATTCGATCCCGAGACCCTCATCAAGCGCATCAAGCAAAGCGACGTGTGGGTCGACACGCGCCCGCCGTGATGCGACCCTTTCACATCCGTTCGCGTCTCCGTCTTGCGACTGCGATCGTAACGGAACAGCGAAGGTTCACCGCCGACCGGCATTGGCCACATAATTTGAGCTCACGCGTCGGGTTAGATTGCTCGCCGCCAAATGGAGTGGTCGTTGCCTAAGAGTGACGCCTTGAGATCAACTCGCTAGATCGCATCCATCGTGTGAACCCAGGCTTCGGCGAAGATCGCGTAGGCGTCGCCTCGTCGCGCCAGCCGCGAGAATGCCGGGAAATGCATGTGCATGCCGGCGATCAAGATTCCGTCGGCAGAGACCCGATCGAACATGCGCTTGCGCGAAGCCGCAGCCGCGGCGAGATCGGTATCGAAGGCCATGCCGGCTTCGGGAAAAGCGGTTTGTACTTCCGGCACGTGAACCGTGTCGCCCCAGATCATCAACTGATCGCTGCCTGACGCGATGAGATACGCGGTGTGGCCCGGCGTATGCCCGAGGCTCGGTACGGCTGTCACGCCGGGAAACACCTCGCCCTGCCTGAATAATCGAGTGCGATTCTTGTAGGGCGTGACCTGCTCGCGGCCGGCCAGAAAATAGAGTTTTCTTGATCGCTCGTCGACTTTCGCCATCGCGCCGTCGTCGAACCAGTGCGCCGGTTCATTCTCGTGCATGACCAGTTCCGCGTTCGGAAACAGGAGTTGGCCGTTCGACATGTCGGTCAGGCCGGCGGAATGATCCGGGTGCATGTGGGTCAGCAACACCGTATCGATCGACTTCGGATCGATACCGGCCGCTGCGAGGTTGCGTTGAACGAAGCCGGCGGTAGGCTGGAGATAATTGCCCGATCCGGTGTCGACGATCGCGATGCGGCCCTTTGAATGAACCAGGAAGGCATTGACGCTCGTTCGCCGTGCCGGCCGAAATGCATCCCGCAGAATCTGATGCGCCTTTTCGAGGTCGACATTGCGCATCACGTCGAGGTCGCCGTCCAGATAGCCGTCGCTGATGGCTGTGACGACGATGTCTCCGATCCTGCGATGATAGACGCCGGGAATCTGCTGTGCGGGTTGCGGACTCATGGGGGAAGACCTTGATGTGAGGGATGGTCAGGTTCGATCAGGCACCGACGGATCTGAGAAACTCGTCGATGCAGTCGGAGATGAGATCGGGCGTTTGCACCGCCATATAGTGCCCGGTGCGGACTTCGACGTAGCGGGCGCCTGGGATGACTCTGGCCACCGCTTCCGCGAGCGGCGGCGGGCGCACGCGGTCAAGACTGCCGCCGATCACGAGCACGGGACAGCGCAGCCCGGCCAGTTCATCCTGCATGTTCGCAGCCGCCAGCATTCGCCAGATCGTCGCATAGCTCGCGGGATCGTTGCCGAGCCATCGCGCCCGGTATCGCTCAAAGCGTCCGATGTCGCCGCGAAGCTCCGGCGCATAGCCGTTGCGCATCGAATCTTCGACCGCGAATGCCATGCCGGTGGCCTCGATCTTTGCGACACGTTCCAGCGCCGCGGCGCGGCGATCCGGCGCGATGCCGGTCGCCGGGCTGCCGACGGCGACGGCGCTCGCGCGATCAGGATATCGGGCGGCGAAATGAAGCGCGATCGCACCACCGACGGCAATACCCGCAAGCGCGACCTTGCCGGCAATTCCAAGCGCATCGAGCAGCGCAATGATATCGTCGGCCATCGTATCGAGGCTGAGTTCGCCGCGCACCTTCTGCGACAATCCTGCCCCGCGGGTGTCATAGCGCAATACGCGGCGAGATTTCGCGAGCCGTGGCGCGACGTCGTCCCAGCTTTCGAGCGAGCCGCCCATTTCGTGAACGAGCACCAGCGCGTGGTCACCCTTGCCGGAGAGCTCGTAGCGTAGCGCGACGCCGTCTAATTCGATGAAATCCATTCTGCGTTCCCGGGTTCTCTTTGACTTGATCCGCCTTGCCCCAAGGCCGTTACCGCGTTCCGAACAGATGGCGCAGTCCGTCCGCCGACGCCGCGCAAACGCCCCGATCGGTGATCAGCGCCGTCACATATTCAGCCGGCGTGACGTCGAACGCGAAGTTGGATACCGGCGAACCCGGTGCCGTGATTTGGACAGTCGCGAGGCTGCCTCTGTCGAGGCGTCCGGTCATGTGGCTCACTTCGCGCGGATCACGCTCTTCGATCGGGATATCGCGCACGCCGTCCTCGATGGTCCAGTCGATAGTGGTTTGCGGCAGCGCGACATAGAACGGAACACCGTTCGCATGGGCCGCCAGCGCTTTCAGGTAAGTGCCAATCTTGTTGCACACATCGCCGCGCGCCGTGGTGCGGTCGGTACCGACGATGCAGAGATCGACCATGCCATGCTGCATCAGGTGACCGCCGGCATTGTCGGCCACGATCGTGTGCGGCACGCCGTGGTGGCCGAGTTCGTAGGCCGTCAGCGCTGCGCCCTGATTGCGCGGGCGTGTTTCATCCACCCAGATATGCACCGGGATGCCTGCGTCATGCGCCATGTAGATCGGCGCGGTGGCGGTCCCCCAGTCCACCGTCGCGAGCCAGCCGGCATTGCAATGGGTGAGAATATTCACCGGGCGTCCGGTCTTGGCGTATGCCGTTTCGATCAGTGGCAGGCCGGCAACGCCGATGCGCCGCGAGATGGCGACATCCTCATCGGCGATTTCCGCCGCGCGCGTCCAGGCGGCTTCGGGCCGGGCGGAGGGAGGGAGCGGCGCAATCCCTGCCCGCATCTCATCGAGTGCCCAACGCAGGTTGACCGCGGTAGGACGGGCTTCGAGCAATGCCTGACTGGCTTGCGTCAGTCCGTAGTCGGAAGCATCGAAGCGCATCGCGAGTGCGAGGCCGTAAGCGGCGGTGACGCCGATCAGCGGCGCGCCGCGAACGACCATGGAGCGGATGGCTTCAACGGCTTCGGAGAGATTGGCCAGACGCAGCGTGGCGAATTCGTGCGGCAGCCGGGTCTGGTCGATCACCTCGACGCTTGCGCCGTCGGTGTGCGGCCAGATGGTGCGATAGTGTTTTCCGTCGATGTTCATGACGTCACCGCGTCGGAGGCCTCAACCCGCGCACGTAGTCGCCTGACATCGCCGATCGCGGCAAGATCGAGCATCAGGCTGCGCGCCAGATGCAAGGCCTTCGTTTCACAGGCGGAGCGGATCTTTGGATCTTCGATCGATTCAAGATCCTCGACATGCGCGA
>Ga0209839_10000874_pt1 | contig 15340 bp, 17 predicted proteins | sample OrgsoiDNA2013050_FD_185800 | JGI IMG/M metagenome (GOLD analysis project Ga0209839, IMG submission 185800) | Permafrost soil microbial communities from the Arctic, to analyse light accelerated degradation of dissolved organic matter (DOM) -... | ecosystem: Environmental > Terrestrial > Soil >... | reverse complement strand
ACCACCACGTCATAGTCGGTCAACCGAACGCCTCCTCCGGCAGCAGCCTGCCCGCCGAGTCTATCGACCGGTCCCCGGGCGGCATCAGCACCCGCCCGCCGTTACCCCGCCCGCGGTCAGCACCCGCCCGCGGTCAGCTGGTGAAACAACAGGTAAAACTACCCGTTCACCTCTTCGGCCCAGTGGCCTTAGTGTGCTGAGCTATGGAGATGACCAGCCACGCCATTCCCGGGCCGCGCGCTCTGCCCTCGCCGTGGTCGAAGGACCCGGACGACCTCGCCCTCCTCGCGGGCATGACGGTGGACGACAACGATGATGACGACCCCGTGCTGATCTACCCGGACGGCCAGCCCGTGGAGACCTGGCGGGAGGACTACCCGTACGACGGGCGGCTGCCCCGGCATGAGTACGAGCACACCAAGCGGCTGCTCCAGATCGAGCTGGTCAAGATGCAGAACTCGATCAAGGACACGGGCGAGAAGCTGGTCATCGTCTTCGAGGGGCGCGACGCCGCGGGCAAGGGCGGCACGATCAAGCGCTTCCAGGAGCACCTCAACCCGCGCGGCGCGCCTGTGGTCGCGCTGGAAAAACCGAGCGAGCGGGAGCGGAGTCAGTGGTACTTCCAGCGCTACATCACGCACCTGCCGGGGGCCGGTGAGATGGTCATGTTCGACCGCTCCTGGTACAACCGGGCCGGCGTCGAGCGCGTGATGGGCTTCTGCACCCCGGCCGAGTACCTGGAGTTCATGCGCGAGGCGCCGGACGTGGAACGCATGATCGTCCGGTCGGGCATCCGCCTGATCAAGTTCTGGTTCTCGGTGTCCAAGAGCGAGCAGCTGACCAGGTTCATCATCCGCCAGATCGACCCCGTCCGGCAGTGGAAGCTCAGCCCGATGGACATCCAGTCCCTCGACAAGTGGGACGACTACACCGAGGCCAAGGAGGCCATGTTCTTCTACACCGACACCCGCGACGCACCGTGGACGGTGGTCAAGAGCAACGACAAGAAGCGGGCCCGGCTGGAGGCGATGCGGCACGTCCTGGCCCGGTTCGACTACCCGGGCAAAGACATCGAGCTGATCGGGTCCCCGGACAACAAGATCATTGGCCCCCCTGCCCTGCTGTCCGAGCGGCAGTCGACTCAGCCCTTCCCCCAGCTGTGATCGAGCGCGACCGTAAACCCGGCCATAAGGGCGCGCGCGGAACGACCGGGTTTTGTCAGTGGCGGCGGGCAGAATGGCGTCATGTACGACGCGACCGGGGGCGGCCGGAGCAGCGGTTCGAGGAGCTGATAGACGAGCTGCTCGGCATCCCGGGAGTGCTGCCGCCGCAGGGCGGCCGCGGTTTCGGCCGCAGCGCCCTCCGCGTGGAGAACCGGATTTTCGCCATGCTGGTCCGCAGTCGCCTGGTGCTCAAGCTGCCCCAGTCGCGTGTCGACGCCCTCGTCGCCGCCGGGCAGGGACTCGCTTCGACGCCAGCAAAGGCACTCCCATGAAGGAATGGCTCAGCCTGGATCCGGAAGCCTCGCTGCCCTGGGCCCCGCTGGCCCGCGAAGCCCTGGAATTTGTTCGCGGTGCGCGCTGGACGCGGCATACTCAGCTAATTCTCGGCTTCTGTTTACTTGTTTGAAACATTCCGTGATCTACCGTCAATAGGTAGTGCATAGGCTCTGCTATCCGCTCCGGCAGCGTGCCAGGAGCGCGTACGACGAACTAAATAGGTCAGGTCATTTCCGCATCCCCGCTGGAATTACCCTCTCCGCGGGCCTGAACGAAAGTCGTACATGGACATTACTGTATGGGAATGGTTTGAGCAGCGCTCATTTCACTTCCGTGACTTCCAGAATCTCGCCGGCGGCGGGACGAGGAACCCGCTCACCACGACACTGGTCCTGCCCACGCGCAATGTGGCGGACACCATCGGCCCCATCCTGGATACCGTCGCCCGGCTGAACGAACGATCCGGGCTGATCGAGCAGGTCGTGGTCGTCGACGCCGACTCGGCCGACGGCACGGCCGAGATCGCCCGCGCCCGTGGCGCGGAGGTGTACTCGGAAAACGAGCTTCTGCCCGAATACGGTGGAGCGCACGGCAAGGGCGACGCCATGTGGCGCAGCCTGTCAGTGGCCCGCGGCGACATCGTCATGTTCGCCGACGCCGACTCGACCGATTTTCAGGAACATTTCGTCTACGGCACGCTCGGGCCGCTGCTCACGGACCCGGCGATCCAGTTCGCCAAGGCGGCCTACCGGCGCCCGTTCACCTCGGGCCACCAGTCGATGGCTGACGGCGGCGGGCGGGTCACCGAGCTGATGGCGAAACCCCTGCTGAACCTGTACTACCCGGAGCTGGCCGGCTTCGTGCAGCCGCTGGCGGGCGAGTTCGCCGCGTACCGCGAGCTGCTGTGCAACATCCCGTTCGTGACGGGATACGGGGTCGAGATCGCGATGATGATCGACGTGCTCGTCGAGGCGGGCCTGCCCGCCATGGCGCAGGTCGACTTGGAGTACCGGCAGAACCGGCACCAGCAGCTGTGGGATCTGACCCTGATGAGCTCGGCGGTGCTGCGCGCGCTGGGCCGCCGGGTCGAGATACCCGAACGGGAGCTCCCGCACAACCCGCAGGACATGCTGGCGCTGCCCCGGGCGGACATGTACCTGCACGCCGTGGCCACCGGGAACGGCCTCCGGCTGGACGAGCACCTGAATGAGCAGCTCGAGCGGCCGCCGCTCACCCACGTCCTGTCGTCCGGCCAGGAGCGGGACACGGTGGCCTGAACCGCGGCGCCCCGGGGCCGGCATCAACGATGCGGGCAGCGTTTCCTCATCTGGCGCGGGAAACGCTGCCCGGACCGGCGCCCCTACCGCCAGGCGCCGCTCCGGCTCGGCGCGGCCCTACCGATGATGGCCCGCGCGGCGCTACCGCTGGCCAGCCCACGTCCAGGCGTAGCCGCCGTCGTCCGTCGCCGAGCCGCCCTCGCCGAGTTCCAGCGGGCGGAACGTGTCGACCATGACCGCGAGCTCGTCGAAGAACTCCGTGCCCAGGCTGCGCTCCACCGCACCCGGCTGGGGGCCGTGGCTGTGCCCGCCTGGGTGCAGGCTGACCGAGCCCAGCCCGATCCCCGATCCCTTGCGGGCCTCGTAATCCCCGCCGCAGTAGAACATCACCTCGTCGGAGTCCACGTTGGAGTGGTAGTAGGGGACCGGCACCGCCAGCGGGTGGTAGTCGACCTTGCGCGGCACGAAGCTACAGATCACGAAGCCGCCGCCCTCGAACACCTGATGCACGGGCGGTGGCTGGTGCACCCGCCCGGTGATCGGCTCGAAGTCCGCGACGTTGAACGTGTACGGGTACAGGCAGCCGTCCCAGCCGACCACATCGAACGGGTGGGTCGCGTACACATACCGGGTGCCGACGACCTCCCCCCGCGCGGACCGGTGCTTGACCAGCACGTCCACATCGGTGCCCGTTTCGCGGACCGGCTCGCTGGGAGACTCCGGCCCGTGCAGATCCCGTTCGCAGTACGGCGCATGCTCCAGGAACTGCCCGTACCGGGAGAGGTACCGCTGCGGGGGCGCGATGTGCGAGTTCGCCTCGATCACGTAGCAGCGCAGCGGCTCCGGCTCGGAGTCTCCGGAGTCTCCGTCCGGGATCCACCGGTGCGTCGTCGACCGGGGCAGGATCACGTAGTCGCCCGCCCGCACCGGGAGCGTGCCGAACACCGTCTGCACGGTGCCCGCGCCCGCCTCGACGTAGACGCATTCGTCGCCGGCCGCGTTGCGGTACAGCGGTGAGGTCTCCCCGGCCGCCACGTAGGAGATCCGCACCTCGGCGTTGCCCAGTACCAGCCGCCGCCCGGTCACCGGGTCGACCGCCTTCCAGTCCTCGCCGGGGAATAGGTCGTGCAGCCGCAGGTGTCGCGGCTTGAGCGGGTGGTTCGGGGTGGTGCCCAGGTCGCCGGGCTCCCAGGTCATCGCGTCCACGATCGCTGACGGGACCCCGGTGTGGTACAGCAGCGAGGAGTCGGAGCTGAAGCCCTCCTCGCCCATCAGCTCCTCGTAGTACAGCCCCCCGTCCGGGCTGCGGTGCTGGGTGTGCCGCTTGGGCGGGATGTCGCCGCAGCTGCGGTAGTGGGTCATCAGAGGTTGCCCCGCTTGCCCTGCTCGCGCTCGATCGCCTCGAACAACGCCTGGAAGTTGCCCTTCCCGAAGCCGAGCGATCCGTGCCGCTCGATGAGCTCGAAGAAGACGGTGGGCCGGTCACCGATCGGCTTGGTGAAGATCTGCAGCAGGTAGCCGTCCTCGTCCCGGTCGACCAGGATGCCGCGAGCCTGCAGCTCCTCCACAGGCACCCGGACGTTGCCGATCCGGGACCGCAGCACCGGATCGGTGTAGTAGGAGTCCGGCGTGTCCAGGAACTCGACGCCCCGCGCCCGCAGCCCGTCCACGCAGCCGATGATGTCGTTCGTGGCCAGGGCGAGGTGCTGCGCGCCGGCGCCCCCGTAGAACTCCAGGTACTCGTCGATCTGGGACTTCTTCTTGCCGAGGGCCGGCTCGTTCAGCGGGAACTTCACCCGGTGGTTGCCGTTCGCGACCACCTTGCTCATCAGCGCCGAATATTCCGTGGCGATGTCGTCCCCCACGAACTCGGCCATGTTCGTGAAGCCCATCACCTGGCGGTAGAAGCCGACCCACTCGTCCATCCGCCCCAGCTCCACGTTGCCGACCACGTGGTCGAGCGCCTGGAAGTACCGCTTCGGCGCGCCCGCGGGCCGGGCCGCCGCCGACCGCCGGGTCACATAGCCCGGCAGGTAGGGGCCGGTATAGCGGGACCGGTCGACGAGCGTGTGCCGCGTCTCGCCGTACGTGGCTATCGATGCCAGCCGAACGATCCCATGCTCGTCACTGACATCGTGCGGAGCGTCCAGGATTCTGGCGCCCTGGCGCCGCGCGTGCGTCACGCACCGGTCGACGTCGGGTACCTCCAGGGCGATGTCGATGATGCCGTCGCCGTGCCGCCGGTGGTGGTCCGCGATCGGGCTGTCCGGGTTCACCGCCCCCTTGAGCACGAAGCGGACCGCGCCGCTGCGCAGCACGTACGCGTGGTGGTCCCGGTTGCCGGTCTCCGGCCCGGAGTAGGCGACCAGCTCCATGCCGAAGGCGAGCTGGTAGTACAGCGCGGCCTGCGTCGCGTTGCCGACCGCCCACACCACGGCGTCCCAGCCGGTGACAGGGAACGGATCCCGCTCGGCGTCGTAGGCGACCAGGCCGATGAGCTGGCTGAGCTGGTCCACGTCGAGGTTGGCGAGCTGTTCCTGGCTGGTGAGGGTCTGATCGATGCTCACGGCTAGCCTCCTGCTGCACTGTGTCGGCTGCACTGGGTCCGGCGGCCCGGTTACGTCGCGCCGCGCCGTGGCGGGGGACCGGTCGTGAGGCCATCACAACCCTCCCGGGACCCACTGCGCAAGCAAGCCGGTCACAGGTGCGCACGTTGGTCAACTTGGCGGTACCAGCGGCACAATAGGTGGACAGATTGACTAGTTAAAGCCAGATGAGGTAGGAGGCTGTGATGGCCGATGAGCCGGTCCTGGACGCGCTGGACCTGGCCCTGCTGACCGCGCTGCAGCTGAGCCCGCGCGCGGGCATCCTGGAGCTGTCCCGGTCGGTCAAGGTGGCCCGCGCCACCGTGCAGTCGCGGCTGGAGCGGATGGAACGGTCGGGGGTCATCACCGGCTACGGGCCTGACATCGACATCGCCGCCGCCGGCTACCCGGTCCAGGCGTTCGTCACGCTGGAGATCGCCCAGGGCTCACTGGACAAGCTGTACCAGGACCTGTCCTCGATCCCGGGCGTACTGGAGGCGTATGCGACCACCGGCACCGGGGACGTGCTGTGCCGGGTGGCGGCCGCGTCCAACGCGGAGCTTCAGCAGACGCTACTGCAGCTCAACGGCTCTCCATGGGTGGCCCGGTCCACCAGCGCGGTGCTGCTTTCCACCGTGGTGGCGCCGCGGGCCATGCCGCTGCTGTCGTCGAAGCCGCGCCCGTCGTCCACCCGGGCCCCGGCGTTCCGCGAACCGGTGGCCTGAGGGACCAGGAGCACACGCGAAGGTGGCTGCGCGGGCCGCCCCAGCCGACCTGACCTGAGCTCAAGGCGGCCCCGGGAATCGGAACCGTTATCCCCGCCGGGCTTCGCCGGGCTTCACCGGGCCCGCCACGGCATTCGCCGGGCCGCCCCGCTGAGCGGAATCGAAGTCCCCGGTACCGTCCGGGGTGCCCTCGGAGGCGCTCTCGGCGTAGTAGTGCCTGCCCTCGATAGGCACGATCTCGGGGTGACCTCCCCCGGCCGACATCGACTTGATCTTGAAGTAGCGAGTTATGTCTGGCCACCCCGCGACCAGCATGACGGCGCCCACCAGTCCGGCCGGAACCGCGAGCCACAGCGCTTTGCGGATCATCTGTCCCCTCCCTCATGCGAGGGCCGCCACTGTTTCGGTCACCCGGCATGAAGTAGCCACGGTGTCCACGGCGGTTAAGATCATTGTCCCACCCTGAGGCGCAAGTTAAGCCTGTTAGCCGGTCACGATTTCGCTGACCTGATGCTCCACGGGCAGGGCGCTGACCTCCGGGACGGCAAAAATAAACCAGATCCGGTGCCGCCGTGAGGCGGACCGCCGCCCCGTGCGCCGCCGCCCCGGCCGGGAGCTCTACGCCTCGGCCTCGTCGTCGCTGATGACGTGCACGGCGGCCTCCTCGGCCCCGGCCGCTCCGGCGTCTATGCCGACGTCGTTGGCTACGAGGTCGGCCTCCGCGTCGGAGTGCGCTCCCTCGTCCTCGGCTACGAGGCGACCCGCCCGGGGATCGGGCACGTCTTCCTCCTCGAGAAACTCTTCCTCGCTGTCGGCCTCCTCATCTTCCCGCTCGGCCTGGGCGTACGGGTCGATGTCCGGCTCTTCCTCGGCCAGCAGCATGTCCAGGGGCTCCCCGGCCCTTTCCTCGGCCTCCGTGGTGCCGTACTCGTTGCCCGGTGCCGATCGGTCCGCCGGGATGATCCCCGTGTCGAGTGGGTCACCCGTCGGGTTGTCCTCCAGGGTGTCCTCGTCGCTGAGCTGATCGTCGCTTTCGGCCCCGATGGTCATCTCGTCTACCTGGTCGAGACCCGTGGGGTCGTCAGGCTCGTCGTAAGCCATATCGGGTGCTGTCTCCTCCGTGCCCGGTTAGGTATCTCGGACGTGTCGATACCTCGGATTGGACAGGCTATACCCGGGATGGCTTACTCTTTTCGCAGCCGCTGGCTACGGTCCTGCAGCTGGTCGATGAGCTCCGACGCCCGGGCCTTCGAAAGCCCCTCGGGCACCTCCTCGCCGGCCTCCCGCGCGAGAGTGCGCAGGTAGGATTCCTGCGGTCCGGTCATCGGCTCATCGCCGGTCGTCCAGTCTTCCGGATCCTTTTCCACCGGTCCATTGCTCATGACGTCTCCTCTCGAACTCAGGTTCGATTCTACCCGCCGCGTCAGCGGTCAATCATCCGGCCTCCCGCTCCGGCCCTGGGGCCGTCCGTAAAACCTCTTGCTCAGTGGCCCCATAGGCCGCCCGATAGCGGGCAAGATCGCATCGACCGCGGTCCGCTCTGGGAGAGAGGCGACGAATGCGAACCTTTGGGGTCGAGGAAGAGCTGCTGCTCGTCGACCTGGATACCGGCGTGCCCGTGGCCCTGGCCGACCTGATCACGCGCCCGGAATCCGGTGACGACCCACCCGGTGATCCCGCCGCAAGCGAAGCCGCCCATCCGGCCAGCGTAAGCGTGGCTGTGGGTGTCCGGGACGCCCCGGTCCGGGACGGTGCGGCCAGTAAGGGCGGCCCGCCGCCCGTCACCGGACACGCCGGCGAGAGCCCGGACGGCCGGAGCGGGGAGAGCGTGGTCGACGACCGGCCCGTGCACGAACTGCAGCGGGAGCAGATCGAGACGGACACCAGCCCGTCCACCTCGCTGGACGACCTCGCCGCCCAGCTGGTCCAGCGCCGCACCGCTGCCGCCCAGGCCGCGCACCGGATCGGCGCCGAGATCGCGGCGCTGGCCACCTCACCGCTGCCCATCGAGCCGTCGGTCACCCTGGACGAGCGCTATATGCGGATGGCCGAGCTGTACGCCATGACCGCGCATGAACAGCTCACCTGCGGCTGCCACGTGCACGTCAGCATCGAATCGGAAGAGGAGGGCGTCGCTGTCCTCGACCGCATCCGCCCCTGGCTGCCGCCCCTGCTCGCGCTGACCGCGAACTCCCCGTACTGGCAGGGGCGCGACACCGGCTACTCCAGCTACCGGCGGCAGGTGTGGGGCCGCTGGCCGTCGTCGGGGTCCAGCGAACTGTTCGGTACCCCGCAGGGATACCACGACACGGTCGACGCGATGCTGGGCACCGGCACCCTGCTCGACGAGGGCATGGTCTACTTCGACGCGCGGCTGTCGCGGCATTACCCGACGGTCGAGCTCCGCGTCGGCGACGTATGCCTGCGCGTCAACGACGCCGTCCTGCTCGCGTCGCTGGCCCGGGCCCTGGTCGAGACGGCGTCCCGGGAATGGCGGCTCGGCAAACCGCCACCGCAGGTCCGGCTGGAGACGCTGCACCTGGCCTTCTGGCGAGCCAGCCGTTCCGGCCTGGAGGAGGACCTCGTGCACCCCGTCACCGGCCGGCCCGCTCCCGCCGGGGACGTCATCCGCGCCCTGCTGCGGCACATCGGCGATGCCCTCGCGGAGGCAGACACCGAAGCGGGTCAGGGCGGCCTGAGCACCGACCTGATGCAGACTCTGCTGGCCCGGGGCAACGGCGCGATGCTGCAGCGGCGGGTGCACGAGAGCACCGGGGACATGGCCGCCGTGGTCCGCAACGCGGTCTCCCACACCCTCACCGTCGAGTAGTCGCCGTCCAGAGGCGCCGCCGCGGGGAGTCGGCTGCGACCGGACGGCTGGCCCCCGGCTGCTACGTACTGCTCAGTCCGCCGCGGCCACGATGACGTCGGAGGCCTTGATCACGGCGGTAACGCTGCTGCCTTCTTCCAGGCCCAGCTCGCGGACGGCCTCAACGGTGATCGAGGCCACGAGGCGTACGCCGCCCGCGTCCATCTCGACGTTCGCGGTGGCCTGTCCGCCGTTGATCCCGGTGATCCGGGCCGGGATCTGGTTCCTGGCGCTGAGCTTCATGAGTACTCCTCTGGTAGGCGATGATCGGCTGGCGGCCCCGCCTGTGCACCGTAGCCGATCACGGTTCCCCCGAGCCGCAACGGCCGCGCCGGCTGCCGTGGGAGGCACCGCCCGGGGGCCGCGGCAGACGCTGCCGGGGAGGGGCGCCCGCCGGACCCGCCTACTGCTGCAGCCCCACCCGGCCGAACTCCTCGCCGCGTTCCAGCAGTTCCGCCGCGCCCCGGATGACACAGCGCAGCGGATCGTCCACCACGACGGTGGCGATGTCTGAGGTGGACTCGATCCTGCTGGCCAGACCCGGCAGCAGGGCGCCCCCGCCCGCGAGGCGGATCTTGCCGCGCACCACGTCCTCGGCGATCCCCGGCGGGATGTCGGACAGGATCTCCTCGACCGAATGGATGATGGTCGCGACGATGTGTTCCAGTGCCCTGGCCACCAGCTTGCCCGGCACACGCTCGATCCGCGGGGTCCGCTGTGCGGTGTCGATGCCGACGGCTTCGGCCCAGCCGAGCGCCCCGCCGGTGAGGCCCAGCTCCATCTTCAGGCCGGCGGCCGCCTTCTGGCCGAGGATCAGCCCGAGTTCGGTCCGGGCCGCGTGCACGATCGCGTCGTCCATGGCGTTGCCGGCCAGCCGCAGCGACTGGGCCCGGACCACCCGCGCGCCCGAGACCACTGCGATCTCGGTGGTCCCGCCGCCCAGGTCCACCACGAACGCACCCGCGCCCGCCGCCAGGTCGATGCCTGCCCCCGCGGCCGCGGCGACCGGCTCGTCCACCAGCCGGACCATCGCACGCGGCCGTCGCGCTTCGAGGGCGGCGGCCACCGACCGGCGTTCCACCCACGTCGCGCGGCTGGGCACTGCGACCAGTGCCCTCGGCCGCAACGGACCCGGGTGCCGGGTGGCCCGGTGCAGGAACCCGTTGAGCATAAGCGCGGTCGCGTTCAGGTCGGCGATGACCCCGTCCCGCAGCGGGTAGATGATCTCGATGTCCTCGGGTTCCTTGCCCGCCAGCGCGTCGGCCTGCGCGCCGACCGCGGCGACCTTCCCGGTCGTGGTGTCGATAGCGATCGCGGACGGCTCATCGATAACGAGTCCCCGGCCGGCGACCCAGATGAGCGTGCTCGCCGTGCCCAGATCGATCGCGATGCTTCCCCGCAAGCGCATGGTGCTCATCCTTCTATCAGATACGCCGTATGCCCTCCTTAGTATGGAGGGTGATCTCCTGACAGGATGTGCCCCATCCAGAACCGGTGACCGGCCGGTCCTCGTCATGGCGCCGCCGGTCTGCCCGCTGCCGTGGCCGTCGGCCGCTCAGGGAGCGCGCCGGGGACCGCGCCCCGGCGCCTGCTCGGCCCGTCAGTTCTCCAGGGGAATGTTTTGACGTGGTGCCGGTGTTCCAGTGTATAGTTTTACCAGGCGATGAGTTTACGGAGAATTCCGCCGAAGCTCGCCGGGGGATTCCCGGTACCGCTCCGCTAAGCCCGCAAAAGTTCCGGGCCGGCGTAGAGCAGATTTTTACCGGACAGCGCACCATCCAGGTGAGCTTCAGCCGCTGAGCCATTCGTTCCTGGCCCGTTTTCCCTGGCTCCAGGCCTGCTGAGGAGCCCCTTCCGCCTGCAGGCATGCCGCCGGGTTCCGCCGGCCTCGCTGCTGCCATTACGGCGCAAAACTTCGTTTCCGGCTGCGCCGCTATTCAGCCAGGCCTGAATTCAGTCTTCCTCCGAAAGGAAACAGCACAATGGCTACACCCACCCAAACCGAAATCCCAGAACTAAAAATTACGGCGCCGCAGTTCCCGGCGTCGAAGATCACGGCGCCTTCGGCTCAGCCAAAGATCACCGCGCCTTCGGCTCAGCCGAGCACCAAGCCCTCCGAGTCCGGCATGCTCCGCGCCGTCTCCGGCATTCTCGACGTCGGCGGTAACGGCAGCGCCTTCCTTCGCACGTCCGGCTTCCGGATCGGCCCGGACGATGTGTTCGTGCCTGCCGCGCTGATCAAGCAGTACGCACTGCGGCGCGGCGACCAGATCGTCGGTGCTGCCCGCCAGCCGGGATCGCCGGTCCCGGCCCGCAACGGCCAGGCCCGTAACTCTCCGGCCCGCAACGGCCAGGCCAGGAACCGCGACGCCCACCCCGCTTTGGCCCGGGTTGACACCATGAACGGCCTGCCGGCCGCCCAGGCGCCCGACCGCCCTGCGTTCGACACGCTGACCCCGCTGTACCCGGACCAGCGGATCCGCCTGGAAGCTGGCTCCGCCTCGGCCACCTCCCGGATCATCGACCTGGTCAGCCCCATCGGTCTCGGCCAGCGCGGCCTCATCGTCTCGCCGCCCAAGGCCGGCAAGACCTTGGTGCTCAAGGAGATCGCCACCGCGATCAGCACGAGCTACCCCGAGGCACACCTGATGATGGTGCTGGTCGGCGAGCGGCCCGAAGAGGTCACCGACATCCGCCGGTCGGTCCCCGGCGAGATCATGTACTCCACGTTCGACGACAGCGCCCAGGACCACATCATGGTGGCCGAGCTGGCCATCGAGCGCGCCAAGCGCCTCGTCGAGCTGGGACGTGATGTCGTCGTCCTGCTCGACTCGATCACCCGGCTCGCCCGCGCCTACAACATCGCCGCCCCGTCAACCAGCCGCATCCTGGCCGGCGGCGTCGCCGCCTCCGCCCTGCAGCCGCCCCGGAAGTTCCTCGGCGCGGCCCGCAACGTCGAGTTCGGCGGCTCACTGACGATCCTGTCCACCGCCCTTATCGATACCGGCTCCCGGATGGACGACGTGTTCTTCGAGGAGTTCAAGGGCACCGGCAACATGGAACTGCGGCTCCGCCGCGACCTGGCCGAAAAGCGGCTGTTCCCGGCCATCGACGTGACTGCCTCCGGCACCCGTCATGACGAACTCCTGCTGCCGCCGGACGAGTACGCCGCGTCCGGTGAGCTGCGCCGCGGCCTGTCCGGCCTCGAGGCGTCGCAGGCCCTCGAGCTGCTCCTCGACCGGACTCGCGAGACGGCCACCAACGCCGAATTTCTCCGCCAGATCCAGGGCACCAGCCTCTCGGGCCGCCGCTAGCGCACTCCGCATGGGCGGAATTGCACGCTGATCCGCGGCCCCAACGTACGGGCCGTCTTCGGTATGGCGTGCTCCCAGGTCCGCTGGCAACTGCCGCCCATGACGAGCAGATCGCCGTGCCCGAGCTCGAAGCGCAGCGCGGCGCCGCCGCCGCGCGGCCGCAGCGCCAGCACCCGCGGCGCTCCCAGCGACACGATCGCCACCATCGTGTCCTCGTTGCCTCCCCGCCCGATCGTGTCACCGTGCCAGGCCACGCTGTCCCGGCCGTCCCGGTACAGGCACAGCCCGGCGGTGACGAATCGCTCGCCCAGCTCCGCCGCGTAGTGCGCGTTCAGCGCCTCCCGCGCCTCCTCCAGCGCCGGATCGGGCAGCGGCTCTCCTTCGCCGTAGAAGCACAGCAGCCGCGGGACGTCGACGACTCGGTCGTACATCTGGCGTCTTTCCGCGCGCCAGGGCACCTCATCCACCAGCCTGCCGAACAGGTCGGCGGCCCCGGCCAGCCAGCCTGGCCGGACGTCCACCCAAGCGCCGCGGCTCAGTGGCCTGCGGGTCATGAACTTCCCCAGCGGGCCCGGGTGCGATTCCTCACCCAGATCGAGCAGCGAGCCCTGGAACGAAGCTGTCATGGTCCGAGCATAGTGACGTTTCAAAATTGTGTTCGATCAGGTGGTCAGGTGGGTGGTGTCGCCGACCATGGCCGACGGGTCGACGATCCGGTCGAAATCCGCTGCGCTGATCTCGCCGCTGGCCAGTGCGGCGTCCCGCAGGGTCGTCCCTTCCTCGCTGGCCTGGTGCGCGATCGCGGCCGCCTTGTCGTAGCCCAGCACCGGTGACAGCGCGGTGACCAGCATCAGCGACTGGTCGAGGTCCCTGGTGATCTGGCCCTGGTTGAGCTCGATGCCCTCGATGCAGTGCTCCCGCAGCTTGGCGCATGCGTCAGCCAGGATTGTGGCCGAGTGCAGGAAGTTGCTGATGATCACGGGCCGCATGGTGTTCAGCTCGAAGTTGCCCTGGGACGCGGCGAAGGCGATCGCGTTGTCCTCGGCCAGCACCTGGATGCACACCATGACCATGGCTTCGCACTGCGTCGGGTTCACCTTGCCCGGCATGATCGAGCTGCCCGGCTCGTTGTCCGGCAAGATCAGCTCGCCCAGCCCGCAGCGCGGGCCGGAGCCGAGCCAGCGGATGTCGTTGGCGATCTTCATCAGCGGCACGGCCAGCCCGCGCAGCCCGGCGGACGCGGCAGCCATCGCGTCGAGGCCGCCGAGGGCCGAGAACTTGTTGGCCGCGCTCCGGAACGGCCGCCCGGTCGCCGCGGCGATCTCCCCGGCCACCGCCTCGCCGAACCCCGGCGGCGCGTTCAGGCCGGTTCCGACCGCGGTGCCCCCGGTGGCCAGCTCGTAGAGCCCTTGGGTGGCGCCGGTAAGCCGATCCAGGGCCTGCGTCAGCTGGTGCGCGTACCCGGACCACTCCTGGCCCACGGTCAGCGGCACCGCGTCCTGCAGATGGGTCCGCCCGGTCTTCACCACGTCACGCCACTGTTCGGCCTTGGCCGCAATGGCCTGCTGGAGCGCTCGCACGCTAGGCCGGACCTGCTCCTCGATGGCCCGGACCGCGGCGATGTGCATGGCCGCCGGGAATGTGTCATTAGACGACTGGCACATGTTCACGTCGTCGTTCGGGTGCACCGGTGTCTTACTGCCCAGCTGGCCGCCGGTGAGCTGGATCGCCCGGTTGCTGATCACCTCGTTGACGTTCATGTTGGACTGGGTGCCGGAGCCGGTCTGCCAGACGTACAGCGGGAAGTCGTCGTCCAGCTCGCCGCGGATCACCTCGCCGCAGACCTGCTCGATCAGGCCGGACATCCAGGCCGGCAGCCGCCCCTGGCGGCCGTTGACCGTGGCCGCGGCCTTCTTCACGTAGCCGTAGGCGTGGTAGACGGCCTTCGGCATGCGGTCGTCCCCGATCGAGAAGTGCACCAGAGACCGCTGCGTCTGCGCGCCCCAGTAGCGATCGGCCGGGACGTCGATCGCTCCCATCGAGTCGGTTTCCCGCCGTGTCCCGGTCGCCGCCAGCCCAACTGGGATGTTCAGGATCTCGGGGCCTTTGTCGTCCACTGCTCCTCCTCCGCCGCGCGGCGTCGCCGGCTCTCGCCTCTATTTTTCGGCGGCTGTCATCCCCGACCACCGCCGGCCCCACTCCGAGCTCCTGCGCCGCCCTGTACCGGCTACCGCCCGGTTGACGTCGACCTTTGCCCCTCCGGCTGGCTCGCCCTCGGCCTGCCTGGTGCCGCCTCGTCTCACTCCGCCCAGCGGCCGACGCGTAACAGCGGTGTGTTTCCTGGGGCCGCGGAATCGGGGCTCCAGGAAACACACCGCCGGGGAAGTGACTACCAGCCGCCCCGGTCCCCGCCGCGCCGGCTCTCATCGCGCCACGCCGGGCCGCGCCAGCTCTGGCCCCGCCAGTACGCGCCAGGCCAGCCGTGGTCACGCGGGTAACCGGCCCGGTCCCGGAACACCCGGCGTACCCGGTGCCGGATCAAGGCCGTCCCGATCAGGCCGACCAGCGCCACCAGCAGCCAGAACAGCAGGAACACCTTCACCAGCGCGAAGAAGACCCAGCCGCCGGGCAGCAGGATCGCGGCGAACAGGAGCAACAGCACCAGCGGCAGCACCCGCGGCCCGCGGCGCCGGCGGAGTCCCCACGCCTGGGCCGCATACGGCGGCACGTCAGGCCCGGGCTGCGCGACCGCCGGGCTGGGCAGGTCGGCCATGACCCGGCGCAGGTCGCCTGCGGTCCGGGCGTTCAGCGCGGCCGTAACCCGCTCGTCCAGCTCTTCGTCGGTGAGCCGCCCCTCGGCGTAGTAGTCGCGCAGCTGGGCAGCGGCCTGATCCCGGTCGCTGTCTGAAATTCGCATTCGGTCATTGATGTTCATAGCGGTCCCCGTCTTCCTCCCGGTGTTCTGGTAACGCTTTTCGGGCACCGGCTATTCGCCCGAGCCGGGGTCTTCGCCATCGGTGTCTTCGTCGGCCAGGAACTCATACAGCGTGCGCCTGGTCTGCTTGAGCAGC
>Ga0209839_10000873_pt1 | contig 15345 bp, 16 predicted proteins | sample OrgsoiDNA2013050_FD_185800 | JGI IMG/M metagenome (GOLD analysis project Ga0209839, IMG submission 185800) | Permafrost soil microbial communities from the Arctic, to analyse light accelerated degradation of dissolved organic matter (DOM) -... | ecosystem: Environmental > Terrestrial > Soil >... | reverse complement strand
GATCGCGATCGGGCCGCCGTTGATCCACGCCTGACCGTAGGTCGTGAAGCACCCGGCCAGGATCGAGATGATCGAGAACGAGATGGCGAAGTTGGAGAATCCGCTCCAACCGCGCTTGAGCTCCTGCTTGTAGCCGAGCTCAGCCAGCCTTTGCTCGTCCTGGGACAGCGGCTCCGCGCCCGTCGGCATTCCGGTCCTCCTCGTCGGGTAAAGGTCTGATTCTCCGTCCTTCAGCGCGGGAAACATACGCCCTCGCGGCGACGGAAGTCAAGGTCTGGTTTTCACACCTTCGGGAGCAACCCGGCGAGGATCTGCTCGGTGCCGTGTAAATGCTCGGTCATCTCACGTGCGGCGAGTGCGCCGTCGTGCCGGCGCATCGCCGCCAGCAGCCGCCGATGCTGGTCGTTGGCGGAGTCCAGCACCTCGGGCGGGTGGGCGATCAGCGAGATCAGGCCGGTCATCGAGCCCTGCACCTCGGTCATCGCGGTGACCAGGCGCGGGCTCCTCGCCGCTTCCGCCAGGGCCACGTGAAAGCGGATGTCGGCCTGGCGGTAGGCCGGGAAGTCCTCGAGCATGCCGTCAAGCGCCGCCACGAGCTCGTCCAGGAGATCGAGCACCTCCAGCTGCGCGCGCTCTGCGGCGAGCACCGCAACGCCGACCTCGACCGCCATGCGCTCGTCGCAGACGTCCCGCCATGCGGCGAGCAAGTCCGGCGACGGCGGGCGCGCCGGTGGCTGCGGGTCGGCGACGAACGTTCCACCGCCGCGCCCGCGGGTGGCGCGCAGATGACCGCTCTGGGCGAGCGCCAGCAGAGCCTGGCGCAGCGTCGAGCGCGCGATCCCGAGCTTTGCACACAGCTCGCGCTCCGCCGGCAGGCGGGTTCCGGGCGGCAGGAGCCCGAGCTTGATCGCCGTGCCGAGGCGCTCCACGGTCTCCTCGAATGCGGTCTGCGAGCGCACCGGGGCGAACACCGTCTCAAGCGACGCGACCGAGTCCAGCATCGTCGCCAGCTCGTCGGTGGGTGGGCTCACAGCCGCTCGAAGCCTCGCAGCCGCTCCCAGTCGGTGACCGTCGCGTTGAACGCCGCGAGTTCGACGTCGGCCGCGTGCACGTAGTGCTCGACCACCCGATCGCCAAACGCGGCGCGCGCCACGTCGCTGGCGGCAAACAGCTCACGCGCATCGCGCAACGTGCTCGGCAGGCGAGGCTTGTCCCGCGCGAGGTAGGCGTTTCCCACGTAGGCGGGCTCGAGCTCGAGCTGGGAGTCGACGCCGTGGAGCCCCGCCGCGATGATCGCGCTGAGCGCCAGGTATGGATTGAGGTCCGAGCCGCCGGTGCGGTTCTCGAACCGCAGCCCCGCTCCGTGCCCGACCACCCGCAGCGAGCAGGTCCGGTTGTCAGGCGCCCAGGCCACGGCGGTGGGCGCGAACGAGCCCTCGGCGTAGCGCTTGTAGGAATTGATGTTCGGCGCCAGCATCAGCGTGAGCTCTCGCAGGCAGGCGAGCTGACCGGCCAGGAACGCGTCGAATGTGGCCCGGTCGCGCGGGAACAGAGCGCCCTGCTCGTCGGCGAGCGAGAAGTGGATGTGGCAGGAGCTGCCCTCGCGCTCGTTGAACTTCGCCATGAAGCTGACCGACATCCCCTCCTGCGCGGCGATCTCCTTGGCCGCGTTCTTGTAGATCGCGTGGTCGTCGGCGGTCCGGAGCGCGTCGCCGTAGCGGAAGTTGATCTCGTGCTGGCCGAAGTTGCACTCCCCCTTGGAGTTCTCGACCGCGATCCCGGCGCCTTCCATGGCGTTGCGAATGCGCCGGATCAGCGGCTCCACGCGCGCCGTGCCGAGCAGTGAGTAATCGACGTTGTAGAAGTTGGCTGGATCCAGGTCGCGGTACCCCTTGCGCCACGCGTCCTCGTAGGAGTCGCGGAACACCATGAACTCGAGCTCGGTGCTCGCGTTCGAGGTCCACCCCCGCTCGGCCAGTCGCGCGAGCTGGGCCCGGAGCACCTGACGGGGCGAGGCCGCCACGTCGCTGCCGTCTTCCCAGGCCAGATCGGCCAGGCAGATCGCCGTGCCCTCCTGCCACGGCACCGGACGAAGCGTGTCGAGGTCGGGCCGCATCGCGAAGTCCCCGTAACCGAGCTCCCAGGAGGACATCTCGTAGCCGTCCACTGGGTTCATCTCGACGTCCACGGCGAGCAGGTAGTTGCAGCCCTCGGCGCCGTGGTTGGCGATCTGGTCGAGGAAGTGACGAGCGGTGAATCGCTTGCCCTGGAGTCGGCCCTGCATGTCGGTCAGCGCCAGCAGGACCGTGTCGAGCTCTCCCAGATCGAGCTTGACCTCGAGCTCCGTGAGGTTCATCCGGGCCCCGTTCGGTTGACCCTCGACTGTGGCTCCTGGAGCGTCACGGGCGATGAAGGTATAGGAACCGAGCCTCAAACGCTAGCTTTCCCGCCGATGGCTGATCTCGGCGCGATTGTGGACCGGCTCGCGCGGCGCTTGGGGGCCCCGGCGGGGGCGCCGATCCCGCTGGACGGAGGGATCACGAACCGTAACTATGTGGTGCGGTTCGGGGAGCGCGACTACGTTGTCCGCCTGCCCGGGCGCGACACGGCGCTGCTGGGGATCAACCGCGACGCCGAACGGATCGCCGGCGAGGCCGCGGCGGCACTGGGGATCGCGCCGGCGGTGGCGGCGGGCGACCGGGACTGCCTGGTGACCGAGTTCCTGCGCGGCGGCCCGATCGAAGGCGGGCAGCTGCTCCGCGCGCCTGAGGGCGTGGCGATCGCGCTGCGCGCGTTTCACGAATGCGGGGTGCAGCTACCGGTCCGCTTCTGGGTGCCCGAGCTGCTCGACAGCTATGCGGTGATCGTCGGCGAGCGCGGCGGGACCCTCCCCGATGGCTGGGCCCAGGCGCAGGAGCTGGCGCGCCGGGTCGCGGTGGCGATGCCGATCAGCGATCCGGCCCCCTGCCACAACGATCTGCTGCCGTCGAACCTGCTCAGGCTCGACGACGGCCTGCGCCAGATCGTGCTCGTCGATTGGGAGTACGCGGGGATGGGACACCCGATGTTCGATCTCGGCAACCTGGCGGTCAACAACGAGTTCGACGACGCGGCTGAGAGGCGCTTGCTGGCGGCGTACTTCGGTGAGCCGCCGAGTCCCGGACGGCGAGCGCAACTTCGCCTGATGCGGATCATGTCCGATGCCCGCGAAGCGGCCTGGGGCGTGGTCCAGGGTGCGATCTCCGAGCTCGAGTTCGACTTCGGTGCTTATGCGACCAGTCATTTCACGCGGCTCGCCCAGGCCGCGAGCGACCCGCGACTGGAGGAGTGGCTAGTTGCCGCGGCCGCGTGAGCTGCCGGATCGCGCACGGGTGGTGATCATCGGCGGGGGCGTCGGTGGCGCTTCGATCGCCTACCACCTGGCCCTGCTCGGGGAGCGTGACGTGATCCTGCTGGACCGCAACGAGCTCACCTCCGGCTCCACGTTTCATTCGGCTGGTCTGGTGGGCCAGCTACGCGGAAGCGTTTCGCTGACTCGAATGATGATGGACTCGGTGGAGCTGTACCGTCGACTCGACTGCGGGTGGGTCGAGTGCGGCGGGATTCGCCTGGCCTGCACCCAGGAGCGCGAGCAGGAGGTCATGCGGCAGATCGCCTGGGCCAAGACGTTCGGACTCCCGCTCGAGCTGCTCTCCGCGCAGCAAGCCCGCGAGCTGTTCCCGTTGATGGTCACCGATGGGGTGCGCTGCGCGTCGTACCTGCCGACCGACGGCTATCTCGACCCCTCGCAGCTGACCTACGCGCTGGCCGAGGGGGCGCGGCGGGGCGGCTGCCGCGTCTTCACTCACACGCGCGTCAGCGGGATCGAGGTCCGTGAGGGCCGGGTCCGCGGGGTGCGGACCGAGTGGGGTGACGTCGAGGCTGAGATCGTCGTCAACGCGGGTGGAATGTTCGCCGCAGAGCTGGGCCGGATGGCCGGCGTGCGCGTCCCGGTGGTCCCGTTCGCCCACGAGTACATGGTCACCCAGCCGTTCCGCGACCGCACCCCTGACCAGCACCTCCCCACGCTGCGAGACCCCGACCTGCTGATCTATTTCCGCGAGGAGGGGGGCGGACTGGTGATGGGCGGTTACGAGCGCCACAGCGCCCCGTGGGCGCTGGACGAGCACCAACTCGACCAGATTCCGGCCGATTTCAACGGACGGCTGCTGGAGGAGGACTGGCCCCGGTTCGAGCAGATCGCCCGCAACAGCTCCCGGCGCGTCCCCGCGATGGAGGAGGTCAAGGTGACGCGGCTGATCAACGGTCCGGAGGCGTTCACCCCCGACAACGAGTTCTGCCTCGGCGAGAGCGACGTACGCGGCATGTTCGTCGCCGCCGGGTTCTGTGCTCACGGCCTCGCCGGCGCCGGTGGAATGGGAAAGCTGATGGCCGACTGGATCGTCTCGGGGGAGCCGTCGCTCGATGTGTGGGAGATGGACATTCGCCGCTTCGGCCCGCACTACCGCTCCCCCAGCTACACGCTGGCGCGGGCCCGGGAGGTCTACGAGACCTATTACGACATCCGCTACCCCGGTCACGAACGCGGGGCCGGACGCCCTCTCCGAACCTCGAGCGCCTACCCCTGGCACCGCCGCCACGGCGCCGCGTTCGGCGAGAAATCCGGCTGGGAGCGTGTCAACTGGTACGAATCGAACGCCGTCGACGGAGATCCGTCGCTGCGACCACGTGGCTGGGCGGGCATGCATTGGTCACCGGCGATCGAGGTCGAGCATCGGGCCACACGGGAGGCGGCCGGGCTGTTCGACGAGTCTTCGTTCGCCAAGCTGGAGGTCAGTGGACCCGGCGCGGCCGCGTTGCTGCAACGGCTGTGCGACAACCATGTCGCCCGCGAGGTCGGGGCGATCACCTACACCCAGATGCTCAACCGCCGGGGCGGGATCGAATGCGACTTCACGGTTACCCGGGTAGAGGAACAGGTGTTCCAGGTCGTCACCGGAACCGCGTTCGGCAACCACGACGCGAGCTGGATCCGCCGCCACCTTCCGCACGACGGCACGGTGCGCCTGAGCGACGTCACCTCGCGCTGGGCCTGCTTTGCGCTCTGGGGTCCGCTGGCGTTCAAGATCCTGGCTCGGCTGACGCCCGATCCGCTCGATTTCGGCTACCTGACGATGCGGGAGCTGGCGGTCGGCGATGTACCGGTGCGAGCGTTGCGCGTCACGTTCGTCGGCGAACTGGGCTGGGAGCTGTATTGCCCGACCGAGTACGGCGCCGGCCTGTGGGAGACGCTGTGGGAGGCCGGTCAGCCGCACGGACTGGTGGCCGGCGGCTACCGCGCGATCGACTCGCTACGGCTCGAGAAGGGATACCGGGTGTGGGCCGCCGACATCACCTCCGATGAGACGCCGCTGGAGGCGGGGCTGGCGTTCTGCGTCCGCGGCGACAAGTCGTTCGTCGGCGCCGATGCGCTGGCTGAGCCTCGGCGGCGCCTGCGCTGCCTGGTGCTCGAAGATCCGCGCTCGATCGCGCTGGGCAACGAGCCGGTGCGGACCGACGGCGAGGTGTGCGGGCGCGTAACCAGTGGCGGCTACGGCTACACAGTCGGGCGATCGATCGCGTACGCGTACCTCCCCGCGGAACTGCAGCCCGGTGCGGCGGTCGAAGTGGACATCTTCGGACGCTGGGTCGGGGGGGTTGTGACGCGCGAGCCGCTGGTCGACCCGCGGGGGGAGCGCGTTCGCGGCGCGCCTCTGTCGGCCGCGTGACCCGCGCTCGATCAGGGGCCGCCCCCGGGATCCCGCTACCGTACCCGGCCGATGTCCGTCCGCGTTCGCTCGTGTCCGTAGCCGTTCGCTCATGTCCGTAACGGTCGTGGGCTCGATCGCGTTCGACGCGGTCACCACCCCGCTGGGCAGCCGAGAGCGAATGCTCGGCGGCTCGGCGGTCCACTTTTCCCTGGCGGCTTCGTTCTTCGACACCGTGCGCGTCGTCGGTCCGGTGGGCGATGACTTCGGCGAGCCGGAGTACGCGGTCCTGCAGGCCCGCGGCGTCAACACCGACGACATCGAGCACGTCCCCGGTGGACGAACGTTCTTTTGGCGCGGCGAATATGGCTGGGACCTCAACGAGCGCGAGACGCTCGACACGCAGCTGAACGTGTTCGCCGACTTCGAGCCCAAGCTGTCCGAAGCCTCAAGGGCCGCCGATGTCCTGTTCCTGGCCAACATCCAGCCGGACCTTCAGCGTCAGGTGCGGGCGCAGTGCGCGGTGGCGCGGTTCGTGGCGCTCGACTCGATGAACCTGTGGATCGAGACTGCCCGCGACTCGCTGATCGACACGATTACCCAGGTGGACTGCCTGCTGCTCAACGATTCCGAGCTGCGTCAGCTCACGCGCGAGCCCAGCTTTGTCCGCGCGGCGCGCACGGTCCTGGAATGGGGACCCCGCGTGATCGTCGCCAAGCAGGGGGAATACGGCGCCGCGATGTTCACCGAGGAGGGCTTCTTCGCCCTCCCGGCGTTTCCGCTCGACCCGGTCGTCGACCCGACCGGAGCCGGCGACAGCTTCGCCGGCGGGTTCATGGGCTACGTTGCGGCGCATGCCGAGGGCGAGCTCGATCACGAGTTGCTGCGCCGCGCGATGGCCTACGGGACCGCGCTGGCGTCGTTCAACGTCGAGGAATTCGGTGTCGAGCGCGTCGCCCGGCTGACCAGCCCGGAGATCACCGAACGGGTCGCCGAGCTTCAGCGGATCACCAGCTTTATCGAAAAGCCGATCGCGCTGCGCGAGTACTAATCGCGGCCGGCCGGACGCCGGCCCTGAGCTTGGGCGCGCTGACCGTCGTCGAGGGTGAAATTTATCGCGGATATAGGTAGGATCCGCGAGTCGTGACGTGGGGATTCCTGTGGCTATTGCTCGCCCTGAAGCTACCCCTTGCTGCGCTCATCTACCTTGTCTGGTGGGCCATCAAGCAGGAGCCCGACGAGCCTGCGCCGTCCGACGATGACGGCGGCGTGAAGCGCAAGCGCCCGCATCCGCCCCGACCGTTTCCGCGCCGCCCGCGCCGCGGTCCGCACGGTGACCCGGCACCGTCGCCCCCCTCGCGGGTTCGCAGCGTTCGTGCAAAGGCGCGGACGCTCGGTAACGGCCACTGAGCTCCCGGGAAGCCCATGGCAGACTTGCGGAGCATGAGCCCGCATGAGTAGCGCGCGGCCCGGGGTTCGCGGGGCCGCTTCGGTCCTATCCGACGGGACGATAATCGCCCTTGTGGAGGCGGGCCGGATCCGGATCGACCCGTGGGACTCAAGCCTGGTCCAACCGGCCAGCGTGGACCTCCGTGTGGGCGACTCGTTCCGAGTGTTCCACAACCACCGAGCCTCGGCGATCGACCTTCGCCACCCGCCTGAGAACCTCACCGAGGAGGTGGTGGTGCCCGAGGGCGAATCGTTCGTGATCCACCCCGGGGAGTTCTGCCTCGGGCGGACCCTGGAATGGGTCGAGTTGCCGGATGACATCGTCGCGCGGATCGAGGGCAAGTCGAGCCTGGGTCGTCTCGGCCTGATCGTTCACGCGACCGCCGGCTTCTGCGATCCCGGCTGGAAGGGCACGCTGACGCTCGAGCTGAACAACTTGACGCGAATTCCCATCAAGCTCTATCCGGGTTTGCTGGTCGCTCAGCTCTCGTTCATGACCCTCGACCGCCCGGCGCTGCGACCGTATGGCAGCGTCGAGCTGGGAAGCCATTACCAGGGCCAGCGGGCGGCCACCGAGAGCCGCTATCAGGGAGATCCGCAGGCGGGCAAAATCGGATAGGCTCGCGCTGTGATCGGGAGCCTGCTTGCCGTCGCAGAACCATCCAAGGTTCCGTTCTACATAGCCGGCGGGGTGCTCGTGGTATGGGCGCTGGTGCTGTCCGCAATCGGGCTCAGCCGACCGGAGTTTCCGGGAAACGCGCGCGGTGCGCGCGGCGTGATGCTGCTCACCTTCGTCCTCGTGGTCGCGACGATCGCGATGGCGATCGTGACCGACCCCTGAATTCAGCGGGTACTAAAGTCCAGCGACAGTCCTCCTGCTCGCTCGCGAGCCGGCTGGTGGCGTTGAGCCTCACCAGCACGGTTGGCACATTTTTCACGCGGCGGGCGGAGAGGCCAGCTCCGGCAACCGCGCAACAGGAGGGCCATGACCACGGATACCAGGACACAAGCGGATGGGGACGGCGTAGCGACATTCAGCGACACGCTCACCGTCACCGACAACCGCACCGGAAAGCAGTACCGGCTTCCGATCGAGGACGGAACGATTCGGGCCACCGAGCTGCGGAAGATCAAGACCGACGAGGACGACTTCGGCTTGATGACCTACGACCCGGCGTTCATGGCGACCGCGTCGTGTCGCTCGGCGGTTACGTTCATCGACGGCGAGAAGGGGATCCTCGAGTACCGCGGCTACCCGATCGAGCAGCTCGCCGAGCATTCGAGCTATCTGGAGGTGGCCTACCTCCTGGTGCACGGCGACCTGCCGAACCAGCAGCAGCTGGACCAGTGGGTGCACGAGATCACGATCCACACCTTTGTGCACGAGAACATCAAGGAGTTCATGCAGGGATTCCGCTATGACGCGCACCCGATGGGGATGCTGCTCGCGTCGGTGGGCGCCCTGTCGACGTTCTATCCCGAAGCGGTCTCGATCAAGGACCAGCAAATCCGTCACATCCAGGTCATTCGCCTGATCGCGAAGATGCCGACCCTGGCGGCGTTCTCCTACCGCCACAACAAGGGGATGCCCTACGTCTACCCGGTCAACGACCTCTCCTACGCGGGCAACTTCCTGTCGATGATCTACAAGATGACCGAGCTCAAATACGGTCCCGATCCGAGGCTCGAGCACGCGCTCGACGTCCTGTTCATCCTCCACGCAGACCATGAGCAGAACTGCTCGACGAGCGCTGTGCGGAGCGTGGGCTCCTCCCAGGTGGATCCCTACTCCGCGATCGCGGCCGGAGTGGCAGCGCTGTACGGGCCCCTCCACGGCGGCGCCAACGAGGCAGTGCTGCGGATGCTGCGGCGAATCGGAAGCACCGACCGGGTTCCGGAGTTCATCGAGGGCGTCAAGGCCGGCAACGAGAGACTGATGGGGTTCGGCCACCGCGTCTACAAGAACTTCGATCCTCGGGCCAAGATCATCAAGAAGGCCTGCGACGAGGTGTTCGAGGTGACGGGCCGCAATCCGCTCCTGGACATCGCCACCGAGCTCGAGAAGATCGCGCTGGAGGACGAGTACTTCGTCGCGCGCAAGCTGTATCCGAACGTCGACTTCTACTCGGGGCTGATCTACGAGGCGCTGGGAATGCCGGTCGAGATGTTCCCGGTTCTGTTTGCGATCGGGCGGACGAGCGGCTGGATCGCCCAGTGGCTGGAGATGATCGACGACAGCGAGCAGAAGATCGCCCGGCCACGGCAGATCTTCACCGGCCACCGCCGGTTGGACTACGTCCCCATCGGACAGCGCTCGTAAGGTGCGACTGCGATGACCGCCCCGTGCCTTGGAGGTTGACGGTGCGGGCCGGTCCGCAGGTACAGCGACGGCGGTTTGCCGCGCTGGAGGAGGCCCTCGATGCGCTGGAGGCGCGAGCCCGCGAATTGGCGCGGGACGCGCCGCGGGACGCCTTTGACGCCAAGTTCAAGCGCTTCGAGCCGATTCAACAGGTTGCGGCGCGAGTCGAGCTGGCGGGGCCGGAGCGTCTGATCCCCAGCGTCCGGGCGGGGCTGGATGTACGCGGCGATGGCTCGACGGAGGCCTATGTGGGTCGGATCAAGCGCGAGGTCGTGGAGCAGCGCAAGGGAGAGAACGCCTACCGGGCGTTGCGCCGGGCATTGAGCGAACGCCACCGGGCGTCGAGCTGATTTCGCGCCATCAGAGCACCAGCATCGCGCCGTGAGCACGCAACCAGCGGGCCTGCTCGCGATAGTCAGGGCAGCGCTGGCGCAGCAGCGCCCAGAAGTGGGGCGAGTGGTTCATCACCTCGAGATGACACACCTCGTGCCAGACGACGTACTCGAGCACCGGCTCGGGGGCCAGCAACAGCCGCCAGTTGAAGCTCATCGCGCCGGTGCGCGAGCAGCTCGCCCAGCGGGTGCGCTGGCCCCGAATCGTCAGCGTTGTGTACGACGTGCCCGCCAGCGCGCACGCTCGGTCGAGTCTGGGCGCGATCTCCGCTCGCGCCGATCTCCGAAACCAGCGCTCAAGCGCCGGGACACGTGCGGCGCCGTCAGGGGCGAGCAGCAGATCGCGGCGCCGCTGGACACGCGTTCGCCCCGGCTCGCTGCGGACCTGCAGCGCGGTACCGAGGTAGGGCACCGTGTCGCCACGAGCCGCGACCTCGCCACGAGCTCGGGCCAGGTCCTCGATCCGGCCCTCGATCCACGGCCGCAGCTCGCGCACCGCGGCGGCCGCGTCGCGCTCCGCCGATCGCTGCGGGAGCACCACCTCGACCCCGCGGGCCGCGTCCACGGTGACCCGCACCCTCCGTGCGCGCCCGGAGCGTCGGATGCTGTAGGCGATCTGCTCCACGGCGCGAGAGAGTACGGTCTACGGCGGTCGTGGCCAGATGCTCGCTCGCATGGGAGCGGCCTGGACGGCGCCCGACCCCCGACATGCCCGGCATCCCAGACCTCATCGAGCCGCTACGCGAGGGTGCAGTGGCGCTGCGATTCGGCTCCGAGCGCGACATCCCCGAGATCCTGATCGCCCACCAGGACGACCCGCAACTGCATCAACGTCTGGGCGAACAGCGACCCCCGAGCGGAGCCGAGCTCGGACGCATGGCCGAGCGCGGGCCGGCCGAGCGTGCCGCGGGAAGGCGCGTCACCCTGACGATCCTGCAGGCCGGATCCGACGACTGTCGCGGACAGATCTACGTGCACCCGATCGACTGGGACCACGATCGCGCCGGGCTGGGGATCTGGGTGGCGCCCGCGCTCAGAGGCACCGGGCTCGCTCGCCGGGCGCTCGGGCTGGCCGGGCGCTGGCTGCTGGAGGCGTGCCGACTCGAGCGTCTGGAGGTCATGACCGAGTCCGGCAACGAGGCGATGATCCACGCCACGCGCGCCGCCGGGTTCGTTTCCGAGGGAGTCCTCCGCGCGTACCTCCGCGACGGCGCCCAGCGCGTCGATGTGGCGGTGCTGTCGCTGCTGCCAGGTGATCTGCACCCGTGATCCAGCGTTGGCGCGTCAAGCTGCCGCCAGGCGTCGGGCAGCCATTCGAGGTCTACGTCAACGGCGTGCCCCAGGAGCTGGGCGCCGACTACCGGGTGTCGAGTGGCGAGCTGGTGTTCGAGCGCGAGCTGGTCAGCGGGAAGCTGGGCATCGGCGCGTGGTTTCTCGGCATCTGGGGGATCGGGACCTACAAGCGAAACGATGAGGTCGACGTGCGCTATGAGCTCGAGGGCCGTCCGATGCTCGCCCACGCGCTCGAGATCATCCCGCCGTCCTGACTACCTCGCGCCTCACCCACGGGCACAACAGCTTCAGCGCCGAGAGGATCGCCCGTGTGGCCGGCGAGCGGTTCAGCGTGTAGAAATGGATCCCAGGCGCGCCGCCCGCGAGCAGCTCGGCGCACTGCAGGGTCGCGTAGGACACCCCCAGCTGGAGCACCGCGTCGGGATCGCCGGCGCGAACCTCCAGCTGCGCCAGCAGCGCGGCGGGGATGCTCGCGCCACACATCCCGGTGATCGTCTTGATCTGGCCGGCGTCGGTGATCGGCATCACCCCGGGGATGATCGGCACCTCGATTCCGGCTGCGCGCGCCTGCTGCACGAACCGGAAGTAGAGCTGGTTGTCGAAGAACAGCTGGGTGATCAGGAACGATGCGCCGTTGTCGACCTTGGCTTTGAGAAACCGTAGGTCGTGGGCCAGGTCTGGCGCTTCTGGATGGGTCTCCGGAAAGCAGGCCGCGCCGACGCTGAAGGCGTGCCGCGCGCGGATCAGCGCGGTCAGCTCGGTCGAGTAGCTCAAGCCACCGGGATGCGGCGTCCACTGCGTCTCGCCGCGCGGAGGATCTCCCCGCAGCGCGAGCACGTTCTCGATCCCGGCGTCGGCCATGCCGTCGAGGATCACCGCGAGCTCTTGGCGCGTGGCGCCCACACAGCTGAGGTGGGCCATCGCCTCGATCCCGAGCTCCTGCTTGATCCACTTGGTGAGATCGAGCGTTCGGCCCCGGGTCGAACCACCGGCGCCGTAGGTGACCGAGACGAAATCCGGCTCCAACCGCGCCAGCGCCTCAAGCGCAACGCGCAGGTTGTGCTCGCCCTCGTCGGTCTTCGGCGGGTAGAACTCGAACGAGAAGACGGGCTCCTCACTATCGGCGATGATCTCGTCGATCCTCACGAGGGCTCAGTCTACAACCTTGACACGATCGTGTCAAGGTTAAGCCAGGGTCCGCCAGCGCTCGACGCCGCCGTCGGGCTCGCTGGTGACGAGCCCCTCCACCTCCAGGTGGCGCAGGTAGCCGAGCGTCTGGGGAAGAAACCAGCCGGTGTTGTATTCGTTCAGTGGTTCGCCGTACACCCTCGGGCTGATCTCGACCGCGGTCCGGGGCTCGCCGCTGACTGCCGCGAGCACGGCGTCGAGGCGATGACGCACGAGCATCCGATTGGCCTCGACATGACCGTGGGCGTCGACGAACGACCGACCATGGCCCGACATGCAGAGCCGCGGATCCAGCTCGTCGACGAGCGTTAGCGAGCGCAGGAACTCGCCGACCGGGTCCGCGGTCCAGCCAAAATCGAAGAACAGCGAGATCCGCCCCAGCAGGTGGTCTCCGGAGATCATCAGGCGCCGCTGCGCCTGAAACAGGCATACGTGCGAGGGGGCATGCCCGGGGGTCTCGTGCACGGTCCAGGTTCCGAGGTCGGTCTCGATCTCGATCCCCGGCAGCAGGTCGCGATCGGGCTCGATCACCCGCGCGATTCCCGACGGCAGGTCCTTCACGAGCTCGGCATAGCGCCGGAGCGCCTCCCCCGGCACCCCACTCTGCCGGGCAACTTCAAGCCGGCCCGCCAGCGCCGCTTGCGGATCCTCGGCGCTGCGCGTCGCATGCTCATGGTTCGGGTGCATCCACAGCTCGCACCCGGCCACGTCCCGGATCGGTGCCGCCTGCCCCCAGTGATCCGGGTGAGCATGGGTACAGGCGATCAGCCGGACGTCCTGCAGGCGCAGATTGACCTGGTCCAGGGCCCGCTCGAGCTGCCCCAGGGAGCCCGGCTCGTGCATGCCGGTGTCGATCAGCACGACCCCCGAGCCGGCCGCGATCGCCCACGCATTGCAATGCGGAATACCGGGAAACGGCAGCGGCAGGCGCAATCGCCACAGTCCGGGCACGACCTTCTCGCCCCGTCCGAGCTCGCGTTGCCTGGCCATCCGGCGCACGATATTGACGGCGCGTAGACTGCGGCGCTTCGATGGCTACCACCGCCGAGATTGCCAAGCGATACTTCGCGGCGAGGGCTTCGTGGCCAACGGCGCCAGGATCGCGGTCGAGGGATGCGACGTGGTGACGGTCGCCGATGGGCTGATCACCCACAACGATGCCTATCTCGACAGCGGGCATATCGCCCGCGAGCTCGGGCTGCTGCCGCCGGCCGGGTCGCTCGCCCAGGCTCGGTTGGCCAAGCTCGCAAACGCTCGCACGCGAATCCTCTCGCGGATCCATGGCACCGAGGCCGCGCCGATCGCCGACGGCGTCTGGGTCGTGCGCGGCGGGTTCCCGCTCAAGACGGTGAACGTGTACCTGATCGAGGAAGACGGCGGCGTGACCATGTTCGACGCGGGGATCGAGGACATGACCCGGGCAGTGATCGCCGCGGGGGCACGCCTTGGCGGGATCAATCGGGTCGTGCTCGGCCACGCGGACGCCGACCACCGAGGCGCGGCACCCGCTCTCGGAGCGCCGGTCTACTGTCATCCCGCCGAGCGCGCTGCCGCAGAGTCGAGCGCGAGCTTCCGCGATTACTGGCGGATGGACGAGCTCAGCCGGCACGGGCGCCTGCTGCTCTCAAGGCTGTTCCCGAAGTGGGACGGCGGCGCGGTGACGCTCGCCGGCACCGTGTCCGAAGGAGATCAGGTCGCCGGCTTCAAGGTGATCCACCTTCCTGGCCATGCCCCCGGCCAGATCGGCCTGTTCCGCGAATCCGACCGGCTGGCTCTCGTCTCCGACTGCGTGTACACGCTCGACCCTGAGACGGGAATCAAGGGGGCTCCGCGCGTCCCTCATCGCGCGTTCAACCTCGACACCGATCAGGCGCGCGCGTCGATCGCCAAGCTCGCGGCGCTGGAACCCTCGCGGGCGTGGGCGGGTCACGCCGGCCCGGTGAGCGGGGACGTTCGCTCGCAGCTTGAGCGCGTTGTCGCGACGCGCGACTAACGCCGTGGGGCGCCGTAACCGCCAGCGCACCAAGCTGCTCGCGCCGGTCAGCGAGTACCGCGACCCGGAGGGCAGCAGCTTGAACCTGCGTGGTTCGCTCACCCCGGCGTCGCGCCGGGAGTATGCGTCGGTGCTTGGGGCGGGTCTCGATCGCGAGGATGCGTGGCAGCGTGCCACCGAGCTGCTGTTCGAGCGCCTCGCCGTCTCGTGGACGATCGCCGGGGTGCAGCTCAGCCGCCAGCAGGAGCTGCTGGCCCGTTATCGGGCGGCCTCCAGCGACGAGCGCCGGTTTGTCAGAGACGCGCTGCGCGAGCACGTCAGCGAGCACTTCCCGGAGCTGCAGGCTCCATGATCGACCCGAGGATCGATGGCTTCGCACCGACGGAACGATCGCGTTCTGAGTAGCGTCCAGCGTTGATGCGTCGCACGAAGATCGTTGCCACCGTCGGTCCGGCCTCGCGTGAGCCCGAAACGCTCATGCGGATGATCGATGCCGGCCTCGACGTCGCCCGGCTGAACTTCTCGCACGGCAGCCGCGAGCTGCATGCCGAGAACGCCGAGCGGATTCGCGCGGCGGCCAAGGCGGTGGGCCGGCAGGTGGCGATCCTGCAGGACCTACCCGGGCCCAAGCTGCGGATCGGCGCCCTGCAGAATGACATCGCCGAGCTCAAGCGGGGCGACAAGCTGGTGCTGATCTGCGGCGCCGGCGAGGTGGGCAACGCGCAGCGCATGGCCGTGACGTGGGCGGGGCTGGCGGGCGCCGTGGAGCGCGAGGACGTGATCTATCTCGCCGACGGAGCGATCCGGCTGCGGGTCGAGGTGGTCCGCGCCGCCGACGGCGAGATCGAAACCACCGTCGAGGTGGGGGGCACGGTGGTCTCGCGGCAGGGCCTCAACATCCCCGGATCGACTCGCGGTCTGCCC
>Ga0209839_10000871_pt1 | contig 15351 bp, 20 predicted proteins | sample OrgsoiDNA2013050_FD_185800 | JGI IMG/M metagenome (GOLD analysis project Ga0209839, IMG submission 185800) | Permafrost soil microbial communities from the Arctic, to analyse light accelerated degradation of dissolved organic matter (DOM) -... | ecosystem: Environmental > Terrestrial > Soil >... | reverse complement strand
CCCCAGACACCTCGCGAACCTCGTCGACCTCAGCCGCCGTATCAGCCTCCGCTGCCCCGGCCGCCCCTCCGGTGAGCCGCCAGGCTCTGGCCGCCCTGCGCAAGGAACTCAACGGCCTGGTCGGCGCCTGGAGCCACCGCACCAGTCAGCCGCACGGCGTCATCCACGCCGAACTGCGCCGGACTTGCGGCGGCCCCCAGCTCCCGCAGGCCACCGCCGACCAGATCCAGGCCCGCATCGACATGATCCGCCGCTGGGCCATCTCCGGCCGCTAGCCCCTGCCCCGCCCCGGTCCGTCCTCCTTATCGTGGATATTTACCTCCGAAATCCCGAGCTAAATATCCACGATCCTGGCTGTCCTCGGCCGCCGTATGGGCCCAAGCGCGGTCGGCTTCGCGGGCGGCGCGTTCTACCTGGGTCCGGTGGTTTTCCCACCAGGCCTGGTCGCCCAGCGGCAGGTTGTCGTTCCCGTCCTGCATCCCGGCGGCCCCGTCGATGAGTTCCCGGACGATATCCGCGTGCCCGGCATGCCGGTGGGTCTCCGCCGTCACCCGGACCAGGATGCTGTGCAGCGTCACCTCGCGCCGGCCCTCCGGCCACCACGGCACGTGCCCGATGGCGTCCAGGGGCAGCGCGTCGATCGTGGCGTCCGAGTGCGCCCACGCCCGGCGGTACAGCCCGACGATCTGCTCCCGCGTCTCATCGGCGGTCGCCCACATGTCGCCTTCGGATCCAGTCCGGCCATGGCGGCCAGTCTGCCACTCCGTCCGGGCACCGGACTATCTCAGCACAGATGACCGGGCAAATCGACGTCACCCACCGGCCAGGCCGTGGACGGTGCCGGTGAGTTCGACGTTGGCCGCGCGCAGGTCCTCGATGGCCTTCGCGGTGGAGTCCGGCGCGACCCCCGCGGTGAGGTCGAGCAGGACCCGGGTGGTGAAGCCGGCCCGGGCCGCGTCCGCGGCGGTCGCGTGCACGCAGTAGTCGGTGGCGATGCCGGCCACGTCGACCTCGTCGACGTCCCGGGCGCGCAGCCAGTCAGCCAGCGGCGTGCCGGCCTCGTCGGCGCCCTCGAATCCGCTGTAGGCCGCCGCGTGCGCGCCCTTGCGGAAGACCGCTTCCACCGGGCCGGTGTCCAGGTTCGGGTGGAAGTCCGACCCTGACGTCCCGGCCACGCAGTGCGGCGGCCAGGTGGCCGCGTAGTCCGGATGGTCGGAGAAATGGGCACCCGGATCGATATGGAAGTCCTTGGTCGCCACGACGTGCCCGTAGCGGCGGGGGTCGCCGGCCACATGCGCGCTGATCGCGTGCGCCACCGCGGCGCCGCCGGTCACGGCGAGCGATCCGCCTTCGCAGAAGTCATTTTGCACATCAACGATGATCAGTGCGCGCATGGGGCCAACGGTATCCTCCGGACCCGGGAGGCGTCATGGCTCGGGTCGACTACTGGAACCACAACGTCCACTACCAGCCGGCTATCCTCGCGGCGGTGCCGGCCAACTGCGGCCAGGCGCTTGAGGTGGGCTGCGGAGACGGGATGCTCGCCTGCAGGCTCGCGGAGCGCTGTACCGAGGTCACCGGGATCGACCGGGACGCGCGGATGATCAGCCTGGCCCGGGCGCGTGCCCGGGGCCGGGGCCGGGGCCGGCTGAGGTTCACCGAGGCGGACTTCCTCGCCTATCCGCTGGCCGAGGCCAGCTTCGACTTCGTCTGCGCCAACACCTCGCTTCACCAGATGGACTTCGAGCAGGCGCTGACCACGATGGCCAGGCTCCTCCGGCCGGGCGGTCGCCTCGCGGTCATCGGCCTGGCGGCGAACGGGTCGGCCGCCGACATCCTGGCGGGCGCCCCTGGCATCGCCGTCAACTGTTACTACCGTGCCGTTTACCGTGAGGGGGGCCCGGGAGCGCCGGTCATGGCCGCCGATATGACCTGGGCGCAGGTCCGGACGACGGCCCGCAGACTGCTCCCCGGCGTCCGTTATCGCCGCCGCCTGCTGTGGCGCTACTCCCTGCTCTGGACCAAGCCAAGCGGTGTGGCGACCGCGAGGCCTACTCGCCGACGTCGGCGGGCGTGCCGCCCGTGATCCGCGCCAGTTCGGCGTATGAGGTCGGGAACACGGTGTGCGGGTGCCCGGCCGCCGCCCAGATCACGTCGTACTTTTCCAGCCAGGTGTCGACCAGCGTGCGGATGGGGGCGGGATGCCCGACCGGGCCGACGCCGCCGATGGCCTGGCCGGTCCAGGTCCTGACCGAGCGCGCATCCGCTCGCTGCACGGCCGAAGCGCCGATGAGCGCGGCCACCCGGTCGGTGTCCACGCGGTGGGCGCCGCTGGTCATGACGAGCAGCGGCGCCCCGTCCGCGCTGAACACCAGGCTGTTCGCGATCGCACCGACCTCGCAGCCGAGCTGGGCGGCCGCCGCCGCCGCCGTCGGCGCGCTCTCCGGCAGCTCTCGTACCTGTCCGGGCACGCCGAGGTCACTGAGCACGGCGGCGAACTTCGCGTAGTCAACTGGCATGCGAGCAGGCTAGCCACGCCCCGCCCGCCCCGCGGACCGTTTGCGGCGGCCGGGAGCGGGACGGGCCCTAGTAGCGGTTAGGGCCGGTAGCAGTAAGAGTCCGAGGAAGCGTCGCCACCTTGCAGCCGGACCTGGTGCACCCGCAGGCCCCGGAACTCGTCGCCGCGCGGGAAGAACCCCTCGTCGATGGTCAGCCCGCCGCCTGCGGCCGGATCGGTGTCGATCTTGGCCAGCCAGCTGCCCACGCCGTCGGGGTAGAACTGGTCGTCCCACGACCCGTACAGCGAGTTGGTCAGGTAGATCCGCTTGCCGTCCCGGCTAACCTCCACCATCTGCGGGCCGCCGGCCAGCGCCTCGTCCGGGGCCGCCGGGTGCGCGACCCGGCCGGTGATGCCGCCGAGCCGGACCGAACCGACCTCGCGGGGGTGGGCCGGGTCGCTAGTTATCCGGCAAGTCCACCATAGTTTGACGCGAAGCACGCGAGTACCCAGAGCTCAGCGGGGTCCGCACCCGATTGCCGCCAGCTCACGCGCGCCGTTCGCGTCCGGAGCTCCCGGCACAGTTCCCGGTGGTGCCCACACCCCGCGCCTGCGCAGCTCGGGCAGCACGCCCTCGCCGAACCAGTACGCCTCTTCCAGGTGCGGGTATCCGGACAGGATGAACTCGCTGATGCCCAGCGCGGCGTACTCCTCGATGAGGTCGGCCACCTGCTCGTGGCTGCCCACCAGGGCGGTGCCCGCGCCGCCGCGCACCAGCCCGACCCCGGCCCACAGGTGCGGGTAGATCTCCAGGTCGCTGGCCCTGCCGCCGTGACGGTAGGAGGCGTGCAGGGCGCGCATCCGGCTCTGGCCGGTCGACTCGCTGGCGCCCAGGATCTTCTGGGCGCTCTCGACCTCGGCCGGGTCGATGTGGTTGAGCAGCGTGTTCGCCACCGCCCAGGCCTCGGCCTCGGTGTCCCGGGTGATCACGTGCAGCCGGATGCCGAACCGCAGCTCCCGGCCTTCCGCCGAAGCCAGGCCGCGCATCCAGGCCAGCTTCTCCGCCACCTGCTCCGGCGGCTCGCCCCAGGTCAGGTAGGTGTCCACGTACTTAGCCGCGACCGGCCCGGCGGCCGCCGAGGAGCCGCCGAAGTAGACGCCGGGCACCGGCTCCGGCGGTCGCATCACCGTGGCCCCGGTCACCTGGTAGTACTCGCCGTCGAAGTCGAACGGCGTCCCGGTCCAGGCGCCCCGCACGATGGCCAGGAACTCCCCGGTGCGGGCGTACCGCTCGTCGTGCGACAGGTGGTCGCCGAACCGGCGCTGCTCGTCGGCCTGTCCTCCGGTCACCACGTTGAGCAGCAGCCGGCCGCGGGACAGCCGCTGGTAGGTGGCCGCCATCTGAGCAGCCAGGGTGGGGGAGATCAGCCCGGGCCTGAAGGCCACCAGGAACTTCAGCCGCGAGGTCTGCCCGATCAGCGCGGCGGTGGCCAGCCAGGCGTCCTCGCACCAGGTTCCGGTCGGGGTGAGCACCGCGGCGAATCCGAGCTGCTCCGCTGACCTGGCTACCTGCCCCAGGTAATCGATGTCAGGCGGCCGTTGCGCGCCAGCCGCGCCGGCCAGCGGGATGCTGTGCCCGCGGCCGACGATCGTCCGGCCGTCACCCGAGGTGGGCAGGAACCAGTCGAATGTCAACGTCATAAGTGGTCGCTCCCGTACTCGAAGTGAACTACCTGCCGCCAATGGAGCGGATGATGGCTATCCGCCCACCGTGCTGTTGAATTCGTTCGTGATGTAATTCGAAATGTTGACCTTGTTCGGAATGAGCCCGGCGGCGAAGAACTGGTTGACCAGGTTCTGCTCGGCCGAGACGGTGGCGCTGGTGATCGTGGTGGGGGTAGTGGCGTCGAGCTTCGCGGCCACGTTCATGATGCTGGCGGGTAGCCCGGCCGCCTTGCCCCACGCGATGGCCCAGGAGGACGGGTGTGTCGCCGCCCAGACGTAGGCCTTGTCCAGCGTGGCCAGGTAGACCTTGATGGCGGCGGCCTTATCCGGGTTGGCCACGGCGGCCTTCGAAGCCACCTCGAACGAGTACGGGCTGCCATAAGCGGACCCGGTGGCCAGCACCCGGGCGCCGTCCTGCGCGACGGCCTGCTGGACGTAGGGCGGCCAGATGTCCCAGGCGGCCACGTCGCCGGAGGTGAACGCGGCCAGGGCCAGGGCCGGCTGCAGGTTCGCCAGGGTGACGTCCTTGGTGGTCAGCCCCGCCTTGGTGAGCACGGTCAGCAGGTTGTAGTTGGCGGAGCTGCCCGACCCGTAGGCGATCTTCTTGCCCTTGAGCTGCTGGATCGAGGTGATCGGGGAGTTCTTCGGCACCACCACCGCATCCTGGTCCCCGTTGGTCTGGCGGGCGCCGACGATCTCGACCTGCTCGCCGCCGGACGCGGCGAAAACGGGCGGCGCGTCCCCGACGCCGCCGATGTCGACGGAGCCGGAGGCCATCGCCTCCAGCATCGGCGGCCCGGAGGTGAAATCGGACCAAGCGACGTGGAACGGCAGCGTGTTCAGCAGGCCGGCCGCCGTCAGCACCGCCTCGGCGCCTGTCCCCTTCTGGTCGCCGACGTTCAGCGTCACCGAGGACAGGTTCACCGAACTGGACGCCGACGGGCTGCTGGTGCTCGCGGCGGTAGTTCCCGTGCTCGACGATGACGATGATGAGCAGCCCGCCGCGGCGAGCCCCGCCAACGTGAGCACCGTGACGGCATAGAACTTTGGTCTCTTTATCATGTGTTTCCCTTAAATGGTCAGGCGGATGGTCAGTCGGTTTCCCCGGCGGGGACGCCGAGTTCGGTCAGCAGCCGGAGCCGCAGCGCGACGAGGTCGGGATGGTCACGGTCCCGCGGCCGCGGCAGGGCGATGGGCGAGGAGTGGGTAATCCGCCCCTCGCCGAGAACGAGAACACGATCGGCGAGCGCAAGAGCCTCGTCCACGTCGTGCGTGACCAGCAGCACCGCCGGCTGATGCCGTGCCCACAGGCTGAGCACGAGCCGGTGCATGGTGATCCTGGTCAGCGCGTCAAGCGCGCTGAAGGGTTCGTCGAGCAGCAGCAGGCGTGGCTCGCGGACCAGCGCCCGGGCCAGCGACGCACGCTGCGCCTCGCCGCCGGACAGCGTCACGGGCCAGGCGGAAGCGCGTTCGCCCAGCCCGACCTCGTCCAGCGCGTTGCGGGCGCTGGCCTGCGGATCGGAGACCCGCAAGCCGAGTGCGACGTTGGCTAGCACCTTCTTCCACGGCACCAGCCGGGGTTCCTGGAACGCGACCGACACCGGGCCCGCCACCGCAAGCTGGCCGGTCACCTCCTGGTCCAGCCCGGCGAGCGCGCGCAGCAGCGTGGACTTGCCCGAGCCGCTGCGCCCGATCAGCGCGATGAACTCGCCGGCCGCGATGTCCAGGTCAAGCCGGTCGAGGACGGTCCGGTCGCCGAACGTGCGGCTCAGCCCCCGCACCGATGCCGCCGTGGCCGGCGCGAGGGGATCAGGGGCAGATGCCAATGCCCGTTCGGCCGAATGCTCTTTTACTTCCCGAAGTCGTGGCGCCACGCCAGTGCCTTCCTTTCCAGCAGGCGCACCGCGCCGTTGAGGAACAGGCCGAGGATCGCGTAGACGATGAGCGCCACCATGATCACGCTGTTGTTCAGGAACTGCTGGGCCTGGGTGATCATGAAGCCCAGCCCGCTGGTCGCGTTGATCTGCTCGCCGACGACGAGAGCGAGCAGTGATGAGATCACGCTCAGCTGCAGCCCGGTCAGCGCCTGGGGGAGCGCGCCGGGCAGCACGATGTGCCGGATCATCTCCCCCCTGCGCAGGCCGAGGACCTGGCCGAGCTCGCCGAGCTTGCTGTCGACGCCGCGGATGCCGGCGAACGTGTTGAGGTACATCGGGAACAGGGCCGACAGCAGCACGAACAGCACCTTCGGCAGCTCTCCGATGCCGAACCAGACGATGAACAACGGGATCAGCCCGAGGAGCGGGATGCTGCGCAGCGCCTGCAGGATCGGGTCGGCGATCGCCTCGCCTATCCGGCTGAGCCCGGTGGCGACCGCGAGCAGCACGGCGATCGCGATGCCGAGCGTGAAGCCGGCCGCCCAGCGTTCGCAGGACACGAGCAGTGATTCCTGCAGCGTCCCGTAGGTCGGCGAGTTGGTGACCATCAGGGTGTACGCCGTATGCGCGATCGAGGCCGGGGAGACCAGCTTGCTGGCCGGCAGGATCCCGGTGCTGCTGGCCGCCTGCCACAGGCCGACCACGGCGACCGGGCTGACGAGGCGATACCAGTGGCGGTTGCGCCTGCGGCGGCCCGGCGGTCTCGCGGCCGTGCCGACGGCCGCGTCACTGCTCGGCGCGGCGGCGGTTAGTGCGGCGGGATGGCGCACGATAAGGCCCGTTTCTGCGGTTTCAGGCATGGACCCACCTCACATGGAGCGAACCGGGTTTATGGCGGCGTACAGGCGTGCGCTATGCCCTGGGCGGCTGCGTCCTCGGGCGTCGAGCCCTCGGATGCCCCGGGGATTGAGCACCATGCCCAGGGTCTTGCCAGACTCAGCGCTGAGCAGCGCGGGACGGCCGACAGGTCGCGCTGGACGCCCGACCCAGATCGGTGGACAGGCGCGCTTCTAGCGGCTCGGGATGACCCATGCCATGAATGTAGCCCAATTGTCTATAAAGTCAATAGGTTTTATTGACAAAATCCGCCGGGCTGGTCCGCAAGGTACGGCCCAAGGGGCCCCATGGTGCCGGTTACCAGGCGAAAGCCAGGATGTCCGTGCCGGTTCATGTGCAGGTACAGGGTGACCGGGCTGACGTGGCCCTGGTCATACTTCTTCCCGTGCTGGCACCAGGCTCTGGCCCGACGGCGGCGGCACGGTCGCGATGGTCTTATCGGTGAACACGTTTCTCACCTGGGCGGTCCCGTGGGCGGCAGGCCGACGCCGACGCCGACGGGGGGTACCAGATATTCCACAGAAGCCGGATCTTCCATGATCTTTTCCCGGCGGACCGCAACATAGTCGCTATCCCGCCTTACGGTGCGCGGGAGCATCATCCGGGGCGTGATAACCCAGAAACGCTCGCTAAAGTTCCTCGCCGTTTGGCTCGAACACGGTGGGGATGGCGGGGTAGCCGCGCGACAGCTGCAGCGCGTAAGGCGGCAGTTCGGCCAGCGCCTCGCGGTGCCGCGCCCGCGCCGCCGAAACGTCCTCCCGCCCGACGATCTCGCCGGCCACCACCAGCGGCACGAGCAGTTCCCGGTCCAGCGGCCCGGTCGCCGGCGGGATGAGGCTGATCCGCTCGCTCAGCGCGGTGCCGTGCTCGTCCCGGTGCCGGACCGCCCACTTGCGCCCGCCCCGGCCCGGCTTGCCCACCGACCGCTTGGCCACCGGCTGCAGCTCGCCGGACCCGGCGCCGGAACCGTCACCGGACCCGGCATCAGAGGAGCGGGCCACCAGCTTGTACACCAGCGCCGCCGTCGGCGCGCCCGACCCGGTGACCAGCGAGGTGCCGACGCCGTACCCGTCCACCGGCACCGCCCCGAGCGCCGCGATCGAGTACTCGTCCAGGTCGCCGGTCAGCACGATCCGGGTATGGACCGCGCCGAGCTCGTCGAGCAGCGCCCGCACCTGCCGGGCCAGCACGGGCAGGTCCCCGCTGTCGATCCGCACCGCGCCCAGGTTGGGGCCGGCCACTTCGATGGCGGTCCGCACTGCCCGGGGCACGTCGTAGGTGTCCACCAGCAGCGTGGTGTCCGGGCCGAGCGCCTCGAGCTGGGTGGCGAACGCATGCCGCTCGCTGTCGTGCACCAGCGTGAACGCGTGCGCGCTGGTGCCCGCGCTCGGCACCCCGTAGTCGAACCTGGCCCGCAGGTTCGAGGTGGAGGCGAAGCCGGCGATGTAGGCGGCCCGCGCGCTGGCCACCGCGGCCTGCTCGTGGGTCCGCCGTGAGCCCATCTCGATCAGCGGCCGGTCGCCGGCCGCGGTCACCATCCGGGACGCGGCGGACGCGATCGCGCAGTCGTGGTTGAGGATGGACAAGGTGACGGTTTCCAGCAGCACCGCCTCGGCGAAGGTGCCCTCCACCACGAGGATCGGCGAGCCGGGAAAGTAACAATCGCCTTCGGAGTAACCCCAGATGTTCCCCCTGAAACGGTACGATTCGAGGAAAGCCAGCGTCGGATCGTCCGCGATGCCCGCGCCGCCGAGGAACTCCAGCTCGGCTGGGCCGAAGCGGAACCGCTCGAGAGCATCGAGCAGTCTTCCGGTGCCTGCGACGACGCCGTACCTGCGACCGTGCGGCAGGTGCCTGGCGAACACCTCGAAGATGGCTCTGCGGTTGGCCGCGCCGCTGCGCAGCGATGCCTGCAGCATGGTGAGCTCGTAGTGGTCGGTCAGCAGTGCTGTCTCAAGCGGGGCCGTCCCGGGCGAGTCGCTGGCCGGAAGCTGGTAGTCCGGGTAGTTCACGGGATTGGTCACAGGTGGAAGACTATGGAGTGGGAGGTGGGAAGTGACGAGCGCGGCGCCCGCTGAGGTGGATCTTCCGCGATCCGCGGACAACCCGGTATCGGACAAACCCTGGGTCACCATCGTCTGGAACGACCCCGTCAACCTGATGTCGTACGTGACGTACGTGTTCCAGCACGTCTTCGGTTACCCGAAGAAGAAGGCGACCAAGCTGATGCTGGACGTGCACCACAAGGGCAAGGCGGTCGTCGCGGCCGGCGCCAGGGAAGCGATGGAGCACAACGTCGAGGTCCTGCACGGCTACGGCCTGTGGGCCACCGTGCGTCATGACACTTAGCCGCGGCTAGCCGCTCCCTCAGCTAGCCGCTCCCTCAGCTGGTCGCCAGCGCCCACCCGGATAAGGTTGACTCTGGTTCATGGAACCTTTCCGGTCGGTCCGCGGCGGCGGCGCCCGCGCCTGGCTCGCCGCAGCCGAAGCATCGCTGCTGCGTAACCTGGTCGGCCAGATCATGACGCTGGTCGAACCCGAGCCACGCGACCAACCCAAAGACCCCAAAGACCCCAAAGACCCCAACGGCTCCGCCGGCCAGATGACCCCGCTGGATGACCTGGCCGAGCTCGAGGCGATGTTGCACCCGCCCGGTGCCGCCCAGGCCCCGGACGATCCGGTGCTGGCCCGGCTGCTGCCCGACGCGTACTCCGATGACCCGGAGGCCGCCGGTGAGTTCCGCAAATACACCGAACCCGCGTTGCGCAGCGCCAAGTACGAGGTCGCCAGGCAGATGCTGGACACGCTGCCCGAGGCGGGCGGCCGCATCCAGCTCACCAAGGAGCAGGGCCTGGCGTGGCTGAAGGCGCTGAACGACGTCCGGCTCGCCCTCGGGGTCCGGCTGGGCGTCACCGAGGACTTCGAGGAGCAGTGGGGCAGGCTGAAGCCCGATGACCCGCAGTGGGCCGCCTACGAGGTGTACGCCTGGCTTGGCGCGGTCCAGGAGTCGCTGGTGCAGGCCCTGGCCTGAGACCGTCATCGCTGAGACCTTAATCTCGGTAATCATGCTGACCATCCCGCGCGAGCTGCACGACAAAATCGTGGCCCACGCCCGCCAAGACCACCCGGACGAGGCGTGCGGCGTGCTGGCCGGCCCGGCCGGTAGCGACCGTCCGGAACGGTTCATCGCGATGACCAACGCCGAACGGTCCCCCACCTTCTACCGCTTCGACTCCGCCGAGCAGTTCGGGGTGTGGCGGGACATGGACGACGACGACGAGGAACCCGTCGTCATCTACCATTCGCACACCGCCACCGAGGCGTACCCGTCCCGCACCGACATCTCCTACGCCAGCGAGCCGCAAGCGCACTACGTGCTGGTCTCGACCCGGGACGAAGAGCAGACCGAGTTCCGTTCGTACCGGATCATCGACGGCGTGGTCACCGAGGAACCGGTCACCGTGGTGGAATGATTCGGCCTGCGGGCAGGTTGGACGGCAAGGACCGACTAGTTACCAGTGGAGCGTTGTTCATGGCCATCGAGGTTCGCATCCCGACGATCCTGCGTACGTACACCGACGGTGCCAAGCAAGTCGAGGGGACCGGGTCCACGCTCGGCGAGCTGTTCACCGACCTGGAGCAAAGGCACGGCGGCCTGCAAGACCGGCTGGTCGAGGGCGGCGGCCTGCGGCGCTTCGTCAACGTGTACCTGAACGACGAGGACGTCCGTTTCCTGGCCGGCCTCCAGACTCCGGTCAAGGACGGCGACAAGGTCACGGTCCTGCCGGCGGTGGCCGGCGGCGGCCGCTAGTCCCGCCTGACCGGCTGAGGACTTTCTTTTTATCCGAACGGACCTGGGTTTATGCGCTACGACAGCCTGCTCGATTCCCTCGGCCATACCCCGATGGTCGGATTGCCCCGGTTGTCCCCGTCTGTGCCCGCTGGATCCGGCGAGGTCCGGCTGTGGGCCAAGCTGGAGGACAGGAACCCGACGGGTTCGGTCAAGGACCGCGCGGCGTTCTTCATGATCGGCCAGGCGGAAAAGGACGGGCTGCTCTCACCGGGAGCGACGATCCTGGAGCCGACCTCAGGCAACACCGGCATATCGCTGGCCATGGTGGCCAGGCTGCGCGGGTACAAGCTGATCGTGGTCATGCCGGAGAACACCAGCGAGGAGCGCCGCCTGCTGCTGCGGATGTACGGCGCGGAGATCATCGGCTCGCCGGCCGCGGGCGGGTCGAACGAGGCGGTCCGGGTGGCCAAGCAGATCGCCGCCGAGCATCCCGACTGGGTGATGCTCTACCAGTACGGCAACGAGGCGAACGTCCGCGCGCACTACGAGGGGACCGGCCCGGAGATACTCGCGGACCTGCCCGAGATCACGCACTTCGTGGCGGGCCTGGGCACCACCGGCACGCTGATGGGCGTGGGCCGCTACCTGCGCGAGCACAAGCCGGACACCAAGGTCGTGGCGGCCGAGCCGCGGTACGGCGAGCTGGTGTACGGCCTGCGTAACGTGGACGAGGGCTTTGTCCCCGAGTTGTACGACGAGTCCGTGCTGACCACCAGGTTCTCGGTGTCGTCGGTGGACGCCCTGCGCCGGACCAGGGAGCTGATCTCCGCCGAGGGCATCTTCGCGGGCATTTCCGCGGGCGCCGCCCTGCATGCCGGCCTGGGCCTGGCGGCCAAGGCGGTCGCCGAGGGCCAGCGCGCCGACATCGTGGTCCTGGTCGCCGACGGCGGCTGGAAGTACCTGTCCACCGGCGCCTACTCCGGCACCCTGGAAGAAGCAGAAGCCCGCCTGGAAGGCCAGCTCTGGGCTTGATCTCTTTCCCCGGCCGGCATAATGGCTGGCATGCGGCTGACAGTGATCGGATGCGCGGGGAGTTTTCCCGGGCCGGATAGCCCGGCGTCTTGTTATTTGCTGGAGGCTGAGGGGTTTCGCCTGGTCATCGACATGGGCAACGGGGCGCTCGGGGTGCTCCAGCGGTACGCGGGGCTGTTCAGCATCGACGCGATCTGCCTGAGCCACCTGCACGCCGACCACTGCATCGACCTGGCCGCCTACTGGGTGGCGCGGCAGTTCGCCCCGGACGGGGCCCGGCCGCCCATCCCGGTGTACGGACCGCCGGGCACGGCCGCCCGGGTGACGCCCCATCTGGGGCTCAGCGACCACCCCGCCGCCGAGCCCGAGCCGCCGAGGTTTGATTTCCACGACCTCGCCGTCTCCACGGCCGAGATCGGCCCGTTCCGGATCAGCACCGATCACATGAACCACCCGGTGGAGACGTTCGGGTTCGGCGTCGAGCACGACGGCTGGCGGCTGGCCTACTCGGCCGATACCGGGGAGTCCGACGCGCTGGTGCGGCTGGCCGAAGGCGCCGACCTGCTGCTGTGCGAGGCGTCGTTCCTGGACGGGCAGGACACCCGGCCGAACCTGCACCTGACCGCGCGGCAGGCGGCCGAGCACGCCGCCCGGGCCGGGGTCGGCCAGCTCGTGCTCACCCACCTGGTGCCGTGGAACGACCGGGGCCGGTCGCTGGCCGAAGCGTCCGCCGCCTACCGCGGCCCGCTGTCGCTGGCTACCTCCGGCCTGGTGCTCGGGCCAGCGGAGCCCGCCGCGCCCCGATAGGCTGTGTGTCATGTCACGACCCGACGGACGATCCGTCACCGAACTACGGCCGGTGAAGCTGACCCGGGGCTGGCTTGACCACGCCGAGGGGTCGGTGCTGGTGGAATTCGGCCGTACCCGGGTGCTGTGCGCGGCGAGCGTCACCGAGGACGTGCCGCGCTGGCGGCGCGGCAGCGGCCTGGGCTGGGTGACCGCGGAGTACGCGATGCTGCCCCGGGCGACGAACTCCCGCAACGACCGTGAGTCGGTCAAGGGCCGCCTCGGCGGCCGGACCCAGGAGATCTCCCGGCTGGTCGGCCGCTCGCTGCGGGCCTGCGTGGACTACAAGGCGCTGGGCGAGAACACCATCGTCCTCGACTGCGACGTGCTGCAGGCCGACGGGGGGACCCGGACCGCGGCGGTGACCGGCGGGTACGTCGCGCTGGCCGAGGCGGTGGCCTGGCTCAAGGGCCGCAAGCGGACCAAGGGCGACCCGCTGCTCACCTCGGTGTCCGCGGTCAGCGTCGGCATCGTGGACGGCGAGCCCCGGCTCGACCTGTGCTACGAAGAGGACGTGGCCGCGCAGACCGACATGAACGTGGTGTGCACCGCCAGCGGCGACTTCGTCGAGATCCAGGGCACCGCCGAGCAGGAGCCGTTCAGCCGCGAGCTGCTCAACGCGCTGCTCGACCTCGCCGTAGCCGGCTGCGGCGACCTGGCCGGGCTGCAGCGTGAAGCGCTGTCCGCTTAGTTTCTGCCGCCCGCCAGGTAACGCCGTCCAGCCCACCGGAGGCCGCCGTGGCTGATAACACCGTGATCGATGACACCGTGGTGCTGGCGTCAAGGAACATGGCCAAGCTCCGCGAGCTGGCCCGGATCCTGGCCCAGGCCAGCCCGCAGGTCCGGCTGGCCGGCCTGGACGCGTTTCCCGGTGCGCCCGACGTGCCGGAGACCGGGGCCACGTTCGAGGAGAACGCGTTGCTGAAGGCGCGCGCCATCGCGGCGCACACGCACCTGCCTGCGGTAGCCGACGATTCCGGGCTGTGCGTGGACGCGCTCAACGGCATGCCCGGCGTGCTGTCTGCTCGCTGGGCAGGCGGGCACGGCGACGATCAGGCCAACCTGAACCTGGTCCTGGCCCAGCTGGGCGACGTGCCCGAGACTCGCCTCGGCGCCCAGTTCGTCTGCGCCGCCGCCCTGGTGGTCCCCGGCCTTGGCCCGGACAGGCCGGCCCGGGAGTGGGTGGTGACCGGGCAGGTCGAGGGGCGGCTGACGCGGACGCCGCGCGGCACCGGCGGATTCGGCTACGACCCGATCTTCGTGCCGGACGGGTTCGATCTGACCACCGCTGAGATGACCGCGGGAGGCAAGGACGCGATCAGTCACCGTGGTCGTGCCTTCCGCGCGCTGACCCCGTTCATCACCGCGCAGCTGGACGGGGCTTGACCGCTCGGGCCTGCTGACGCAGGCTCTCTTTGGGACCGCTACCGATCGCCTGGAGGTTGGCAGTGTTCAGCTACAACGAACGCCGTTTTCGCCCCGAGGGCGAGACCGGGCCTGTCGTCACCTACCGGCAGGAGGGCGACCTGCTCTGGGCCGAGATCCCGGTCGGCGGCGCCGTCCGGCGCGGCGCGCTGACCGGCCGCTGCGGGTCCGACGGGACGCTGGACTTCGCCTACAGCATGGTGCTCGAGGACGGCGAGGTGGTCTGCGGCCGCTGCCACAGCACCCCCATGCGCCGCCCCGGCGGCGGCGGCATCCGGATCCGCGAGGAGTGGGAACGCTACGGCCCGAACGCCGCCACCGGTGTCTCCTACCTGGAAGAGGTCGACGCGCAGCCCGCCACCTGATCCCCCGGATGCCCCGGATGCCCCGCTATGCTGACTGCCTGACTTCAGGGAGGCATCTATGACGGACAAGCGGCTCGCACCCGGCGACCCGGCACCGGACTTCACCTTGCCGGACGCGGATGGAAAGCAGGTTTCGCTGTCGTCGCTGCGCGGCCAGCGGGTGATCGTCTACTTCTACCCGGCGGCGATGACCCCCGGCTGCACCACGCAAGCCTGCGACTTCCGTGACAGCCTCGCCGACCTGAACGACGCGGGCGTCACGGTGCTCGGCATTTCCCCGGACCAGCCCGCCAAGCTGGCCAGGTTCCGGGATAAAGAAGGCCTGACCTTCCCGCTGCTTTCCGATCCCGATCACGCCGTGCTCGAGGCCTACGGTGCCTTCGGCGAGAAGAAGCTCTACGGCCAGACCACCGTCGGCGTCATCAGGTCCACGTTCGTGATCGACGCCAACGGCAAGATCGAGAAGGCGTTGTACGGCGTCAAGGCGACCGGCCACGTCGCCCGGCTGCGGACCGAGATCGGAGCCTAGCCGGTACCAGCGGCCCGATGCTCGGCGGTACGGTTACAAACGGTCGGCATCAGCGGCCCAGCGGGCGTGGCGAAATGGCAGACGCGGCAGGTTTAGGTCCTGTTGGTGGCAACACTGTGGGGGTTCGAATCCCCCCGCCCGCACCCCGGGATATTCATGTTCGGGTGGGATCACACTCACGTTCTGTGTGCTGGATGAGGTCGCGGGCGTTTCCGCGGAAACCACGCGGCGGGGCGGAGCCGCGCCTGGCAGGCGCCGGCACCAGACGGTCAGCGGAGCCAGAGATGGCCTGCCCGGGCCCCTGGGACGCCTGCTGCATGGCCCGCCGCCCAACTCAGCCGACCGGGAGCGTACCTCGGGTCTAG
>Ga0209839_10000869_pt1 | contig 15393 bp, 10 predicted proteins | sample OrgsoiDNA2013050_FD_185800 | JGI IMG/M metagenome (GOLD analysis project Ga0209839, IMG submission 185800) | Permafrost soil microbial communities from the Arctic, to analyse light accelerated degradation of dissolved organic matter (DOM) -... | ecosystem: Environmental > Terrestrial > Soil >... | reverse complement strand
GCCCACGTGGCCCCGAGTGACCCCTGCCCCCTCGATCGCCACGATGGCCGGGTGCACGCCCCGGTGCTCGTCCAGCCAGGACGCCTGTTCGTGCGCCGTCCGCGGCACCATGTCGAACGTGTTGGTGCTGCCGAGTACCTCCACGTTGTAGATCGCCCTGATGGCGTCGGCGTCACCAGGGGCGGCCAAGCGCGTACGCACGGGCGGATGCACAGGCGGATGGTACCGTCGCCGTGACGTTTCGCCGATGCCGGTCGGCGTCGTTGGCCTGGCTCTGGCTATCATTGACGGTTCGCGGCTCAACGGTCGTGGTGCCTCCTTAGCTCAGTCGGTAGAGCACAGCCATGGTAAGGCTGGGGTCGTCAGTTCAATTCTGACAGGAGGCTCGCCCTTGGCGGCGTAGCTCAGTTGGTCAGAGCACACGGCTCATAATCGTGTTGTCGCGGGTTCGAGTCCCGCCGCCGCTACCAGGCCGGGGCGGTCTCCCGGGCAGTGAGAAAGAAGGATCGAGCATGGCGAAGAACGAGAAAAGGGTGCAGGTCACGCTGGCGTGCGAGGTATGCAAGCGACGGAACTACATCACCACCAAGAACAAGCTGAACGATCGCGAGCGGATCGAGATGAAGAAGTTCTGCCGGTGGGATCGCCAGCATACGGTGCACAAGGAGACCCGCTGAGCCATCTTCGCCCGGCCGGTGCTACTCTGGCTGGCCGTTCCCCAGGTCAGGGGGGAGAACCTTCCGCCACCGACACAGATGGCCACCCACCGAGGGCAGTAGCTCAACTGGTAGAGCACCGGTCTCCAAAACCGGCGGTTGGGGGTTCGAGTCCCTCCTGCCCTGCTCGCAGCCCGCAGAACGCTGTGACCGACTATCAATGATGTGAGGCAGAACCCGTGAACCGCGAAACCAAGCGCATGATGCAGCGACAGGGCCAGACGGAGGCCGATGGGTCCCCGGCCACTCGGCGCGCGCCCGCGGGCAAGCAGGCCGCCGGATCGCGGGCGCAAAAAGGGCCGTCGGGCCGCAAGCGGACGACACCCCTGCAGTTCAGCCGCGAGGTCCGGGACGAGATGCGCCTGGTGCAATGGCCCTCCCGAACCGAGCTCATCAACTACACCTCGGTGGTGCTGACCACCCTGATCATCATGATCACCCTCATTTTCTTCTTGAACTTGGCGTTCGGGAAGCTCATCACCCTCATGTTCACCAAATAGTCAGGTGGCCGAGATGACTGACACTGACGCGGAGGATGCAGCTGTGACCAGCGAAGAGACCGTCGAGAACTCGACCGGCCCCGGCGAGCCGGACCTGGTGCTCGACGCCACGGCCGAGCCGGCCGAGCCGGTCGCCCCGGCGGAGACCGAGCTCGGTGGCTGGGCGCTCGACGAGGAGGTCATCCCCGTCGAGAGCCCCTACGACCGCCCCGGTCGCTGGTACGTCGTGCACACGTATTCTGGTTACGAGAACAAGGTGCGCTCCAACATGGGCAACGTGGTGGCTTCCCGGGGCATCGAGGACCGGGTCTTCGAGGTCGTCATTCCGATGGAGGACGTTGTCGAATTCAAGGGCGGCAAGAAGGTCACCGTCCAGAAGAAGGTGTTCCCCGGGTATCTGCTGGTCCGTTGCGACCTCGACGATGACACCTGGGGGGCCATTCGCAACACCCCGGGCGTGACCGGGTTCGTCGGGCCAGGGACGAAGCCGACGCCGCTCTCGAGGCGTGAGGTGGAGAACATCTTGCAGGTCAAGGCCGAGGGCGCCGACGCACCAACCAAGCGCAGCCGGCCCCGTCTGGAGTACGAGGTCGACGAGACGGTACGGGTGAAGGAAGGCCCGTTCGCCGACTTCTCCGGCCAGATCGCCGAGATCAACGAGGACCAGCTCAAGTTGAAGGTGCTGGTCAACATCTTCGGACGGGAGACTCCGGTGGAGCTCGAATTCAGTCAAGTCGCCAAGCTGTAGAGCAAGGCATCAGGAAGAAGAAGGAGACAAGAGACGATGGCACCCAAGAAGCGTGTCCTCGCCGTGGTGAAGATTCAGCTGGAAGCCGGATCGGCCACCCCCGCCCCCCCGGTGGGCACGGCGCTCGGACCCCACGGGGTCCAGACGATGGAATTCTGCAAGCAGTACAACGCGGCGACGGAGTCGATGCGTGGTTCGGTCATTCCGGTCGACATCACCATTTACGAGGACCGCTCGTTCAGCTTCGTGCTCAAGACTTCGCCGACGCCGGTTCTTCTGCGGACCGCCGCCGGGTTGGCCAAGGGCTCGGCGACATCGGGACGTGAGCAGGTCGGGACGATTACCGACGCCCAACTGGCCGAGATCGCCAACGTGAAGCTCAAGGACCTCAACACCGACGACCTCGAGGCAGCGAAGAAGCAGGTCGCCGGAACCGCTCGATCCATGGGGATCACGGTCGCCGGCTGAGCGGCCCCACACGAACGCGACAGGAGACAGACGATGGCCCAGCACGGAAAGAAATACCGGGACGCCTTGGGGAAGGTCGATCGCGAGGCGCTCTACGGCGTGGCCGAGGCGGTTGACCTCGTCAAAGGGTTGTCCCGGACCACCTTTGACGAGACGGTCGAGCTGGCCTTCCGCCTGGGTGTGGACCCCCGCAAGGCCGATCAGATCGTGCGTGGCACCCTGTCGCTGCCCTCGGGCACCGGGCGGACCGAGCGGGTGGCCGTGTTCGCGTCGGGCGAGCAGGCGGCAGAGGCGCGAGCCGCCGGCGCCGACGTAGTGGGGGCCGACGACCTGGTGGCCCGGGTCAACGGAGGCTTCCTGGACTTCGACGTGGCCATTGCCACGCCAGAACTCATGGGCCAGGTGGGAGCGCTCGGGCGTGTGCTCGGCCCCCGAGGCCTGATGCCCAACCCCAAGACCGGCACCGTCACCATGGAGGTGGGCAAGGCCGTCACCGAATTCAAGGGCGGCCGCGTCGAGTACCGGACCGACAAGGTGGGCAATGTGCACATTCGGGTGGGCAAGGCATCGTTCACCCGCGAGCAGCTGGTGGCCAACGTGCACGCCGTCGTGGAAGAGATCCAGCGGGCCAAGCCGGCCTCGGCCAAGGGTCGCTACATGTTGTCGGTGACCGTGTCGACCTCCATGGGTCCCGGCGTGCACATCGACCCGGCCCGGGCCCGCCTGGTGGACGAGGAGCTGGCCGCCACCGCCTGATCGGTCGGACACCCCCCGATCGCCGTACTACGCTGCACCCCACAGCTCACCGCTCCGGCGGACGAGCACTGAACCAAGACGCCACAGACCTCCGGTGCACCCTCGGGTGCGGAAGGGGCCCGGACGGGCCCGCCTGACGAGGCGACTCACGCGAGCACCGGCCACCATGGCGGTGAGCGCTTCGTCGCACATCGGAGATCCTGACCCGTCGCCGGGCGGTTGATCCCGGTGGAGGACGACAGAGACCCATGCCGAACGCAGCCAGGACACACAAGGCCCTCGTGGTCGACGAGGTACGGGCGCGCATCAACGGGGCCACCGCGTCGATCGTGAGCGAGTATCGAGGATTGACGGTGGCCGAACTGGCCGAACTCCGCCACGCCCTGGCCGCCGTGGGCGGCGACTACAAGATCTTCAAGAACACCCTGGTCAAGCGGGCCATTGACGGTGGGGAGTACCAGCCGCTGGCCGACTACCTCAGTGGTCCCACGGCCCTGACCTTCGTCGACGGCGACGTCAGCGCGGTGGCCAAGGCCCTGCGGGACTTCTCCCGGGGCAATCCCCTCCTGGTCATCAAGGGCGGGCTGGCCGACGGCTCGCTGCTCACCTCCTCCGACCTGGCTGCCCTGGCCGAGCTGCCCCCCCGGGACGTGTTGTTGGCCCGACTGGCCGGAGCCCTGGCCGCCCCCATGCAGCAGATGGCCGGCCTCCTCCAGGCCCTCCCTCGCAACCTGGCCTACGGCTTCTCGGCCTTGATCGAGCAGCGTGAGGCCGGTGGCGAGAAGCTCCCGGAGGCCGAGGCTGAGGCCGAAACCGAGGCTCCGGTCGAGCCAGAAGCAGCGGCTGAACCAGCGGCGGCGGCCGAGGCCGCCACGGAACCAGCGGCGACAGCAGCCGAAGCCGAAGCCGAACCAGCGGCCGAGGCAGAAGCGCCTGCGGAAGCCGAACCATCAGCCGAAGCGCCCGCTGACGCCGAAGCTTCCGAATAGCCCACCCCACGATCGACCAGACAAGACCGAAGGAAAGAAAGGAAGGCCATTCAGATGGCAGGGACCCTGACAAAGGACCAGATCCTCGATGGGATCGCCGAGCTCTCGGTGATCCAGTTGAGCGAGCTGTTGAAGGATTTTGAGGAGCGCTTCGGCGTGACGGCCGCGGCACCGGTTGCCGTTGCTGCGGCGGCACCCGCCGCAGGCGGAGACGCCGGAGCTGGCGCCGAGGAGGAGAAGTCGGAGTTCGACGTCGTCCTGACCGGCGCCGGCGACAAGAAGATCCAGGTGATCAAGGAAGTCCGGGCCCTGACCAGCCTGGGGCTGAAGGAAGCCAAGGACCTGGTCGAGAGCGCGGCGGATGCCCCGGCGCCGGTCCTCGAGAAGGTCAACAAGGACGACGCCGACAAGGCCAAGGCCGCCCTCGAGGCGGCGGGGGCCACGGTCGAGGTCAAGTAGCCCGAGGCTCCGGCCGGGCCCCATGCCCGGTCCGGAGCCCAGGGTCCTTGACGTCCGGGATGGCTGCTTCTAGCGTTGCAGCCACCTCCGAGCGTCGGCTCGTGCGGCTTCTGCAGGCCTAGGGGTTGTGTTCAGGCACGCCCGTGGTTAAGATGCAGGGTTGCCGTGCGCCCTTGTGTTGGTTGTCCCCGTAATTCCGCGGCGATAACACGCGCCCTGGCAGCCCAAAGACCCTGATCAGGTCCGTAATTAGCCCACCCGTCTAGCAGAGCAGTACCGCACCCACCCGCCGCAATCCCACCTGGGAGGAGTTGACCGTTGCCCTCACGGTCCCGCAGTCCCGAACGTGTTTCATTCGCCAACATCAATGAGGCTTTGCAGCTTCCAGATCTGATCGCCATCCAGCGCGACTCATTTCAATGGTTCCTCGACAAAGGATTGGCCGAGGCCTATCACGACATCAGCCCGATTGAGGACTTCACGGGTCAGCTGAGCCTGGAGCTCGAGTTCGACCCGAAAGACCCCGACCTGCGCCCGCCACCGAAGTTCTCGGTCGAAGAGTGCAAGGAAAAGGACATGACGTACGCCGCTCCGGTGTTCGTGCGGGCCCGCTTCCTCAACGCCACCACGGGTGAGATCAAGGAACAGACGGTCTTCATGGGCGACTTCCCGATGATGACCAACCGCGGCACGTTCATCGTCAACGGGACCGAGCGGGTCGTGGTGAGTCAGCTCGTCCGTTCGCCGGGCGTCATCTTCCAGCCCGGACGCGACGCCAAGACGGTCTTCACCGGCACCATCCACCCCTACCGGGGTGAGTGGATCGAGCTCGACATCGAGGCCAAGCCCGGCAAGGACGTGACCGCCGGTTGCCGCGTCGCCCGCAAGCGCCGCCTGTCCCTCTTTGTCCTGCTGCGAGCCCTGGGCTACGGCGACGAAGCCTTCCTGGATCGCTTCGTGCGCCACTTCGACTTCCTCGAGGGGCAATGGGAGAAGGAGCGGAACCTCGCCCCCACCCGGGAGGAAGCCCTGCTCGAGATCTACAAGCGCGCCCGTCCCGGCGAGCCCCTCTCGGCCGAGGCCGCCCGGGTGTACTTCGAGAATGCCTTCTTCAACCCCAAGCGCTACGACCTGACCCGGGTCGGGCGTTACAAGTTGAACCGCAAGCTCGGACCGGAGATCGACCGCCTCTCGGATCTGTTCGGCGTCGAGATCGAGAAGCCCGCCCCCAACCAGAGCGTACTCAGCCCGTCCGAGATCCTGGCCTCGGCCACCTACATGCTCCACCTGGCCCTGCACATGGCCGACGGGGAGTCCACCTACCGCATCGACGACCAGGACCACTTCGCCAACCGCCGGATCCGTTCGGTCGGAGAATTGATCCAGAACCAGGTCCGGGTCGGGCTCTCCCGGATGGAGCGGGTCGTGCGCGAGCGCATGACCACCCAGGACGTCGAGGCCATCACGCCCCAGACCCTCATCAACATCCGTCCGGTGGTCGCTGCCGTCAAGGAATTCTTCGGCACCAGCCAGCTGAGCCAGTTCATGGACCAGAACAACCCGCTGTCGGGCCTGGCGCACAAGCGCCGCCTCTCGGCCCTCGGACCGGGCGGTCTGTCCCGTGAGCGCGCCGGCTTCGAGGTGCGCGACGTCCACACGTCCCACTACGGCCGCATGTGCCCGATCGAGACCCCCGAGGGCCCGAACATCGGTCTGATCGGTGCCCTGGCCACCTACGCCCGGGTCAACGAATACGGCTTCATCGAGACGCCCTACCGCACCGTCGTCGACGGGAAGGTGACCGCCGAGGTCAGCTACCTGGCGGCCGACGAGGAGGAGGAGCACGTCATCGCCCAGGCCAACGCGGCCGTGGACGACCGGGGCAACCTGAGCGAGGATCGCGTGCTCGTGCGACGGGGCCCACAAGGCACCGGCGTGCGGATGGGCGCGGTCAACACCTCCTACGGCACGACCAGTGAGATCGACTTCGTCCCACCCTCAGAGGTCGACCTGATGGACGTCTCCCCGAAGCAGATCGTGTCGGTCTCGACCGCTCTGATCCCCTTCGTCGAGCACGACGACGCCAACCGTGCCCTCATGGGCGCCAACATGCAGAAGCAGGCGGTGCCCCTGGTGGTGCCCGAAGCTCCCTACATCGGCACCGGCGTCGAAGCCCGCGCCGCCCGCGACGCCGGTGATGTGCTGATCGCCGAAGGCGAGGGCACCGTCACCGAGATCAGCGGCGACACCGTCACGGTCGAATACCGGGCCGGCCAGAAAGACCGCCTCGGCACGACGCTGGGACGCAAGGCCTACCGCCTGTCCAAGTTCCGCCGCTCCAACCAGAACACCTGCATCAACCACCGCACTCTGGTGGAAGAGGGGCAGAAAGTGGTCGCCGGCGATCTCATCGCCGACGGCCCTTCCACCCACAACGGTGAGCTGGCGCTGGGCAAGAACCTCCTCGTGGCCTTCATGCCGTGGGAGGGCTACAACTACGAGGACGCCATCATCCTCTCGGAGCGCCTCGTGCGCGACGACGTGCTGACCTCCATCCACATCGAAGAGCACGAAGTCGACGCCCGTGACACCAAGCTCGGAGCCGAGGAGATCACCCGGGACATCCCCAACCTGTCCGAGGAGATCCTGGCCGACCTCGACGACCGCGGCATCATCCGCGTCGGCGCCGAGGTGGCGCCCGGTGACGTCCTGGTCGGCAAGGTGACTCCCAAGGGTGAGACCGAGCAGACGCCCGAAGAGCGGTTGCTGCGGGCCATCTTCGGTGAGAAGGCCCGCGAGGTGCGCGACACCAGCCTCAAGGTGCCCCACGGTGAGTACGGCAAGGTGATCGATGTCCGCGTCTTCTCCCGGGAGGAGTCGCACGAGCTGCCCCCCGGGGTCAACCAGCTGGTGCGGGTCTACGTGGCCCAGAAGCGCAAGATCTCCGAGGGCGACAAGCTGGCCGGACGACACGGCAACAAGGGCGTCATCTCGAAGATCCTCCCGGTCGAGGACATGCCCTTCATGTCCGATGGAACGCCCGTCGACATCATCTTGAACCCGCTGGGCGTGCCCAGCCGGATGAACGTGGGCCAGGTGCTCGAATCACACCTGGGCTACGCCGCCCGCCACGGCTGGGAAGGCGTCACGGTCAACGACGAGGTGGGGACCAGCGCCAAGGGCGACGGCGCGGTGCGCAAGACGCGCCCCCGCACACAGCCGGCCGCCTGGGTGGCCACGCCCGTCTTCGACGGCGCCCACTGGGACGAGATCGACGATGCCGGGAAGCACCCGACGATCCAAAAGATCTTCGGGACCCTGAACTCGGACTCGGCCAACGGCGACGTCCAGATGCAGTCGGATGGGAAGGTCACGCTCTTCAACGGCCGGACCGGCGATGTCTACGACAACCCGATCTCCGTCGGTTTCGTCTACATCCTGAAACTGGCCCACCTGGTGGACGACAAGATCCACGCCCGGTCGACCGGCCCGTACTCGATGATCACCCAGCAGCCGCTGGGCGGGAAGGCGCAGTTCGGTGGCCAGCGTTTCGGCGAGATGGAAGTGTGGGCGCTCGAAGCCTTCGGCGCCGCCTACGCGCTGCAGGAGCTGCTCACCATCAAGTCGGACGACGTCCTGGGCCGGGTCAAGGTCTATGAGGCCATCGTCAAGGGAGAGAACATTCCCGAACCGGGAATTCCCGAGAGCTTCAAGGTGCTGATCAAGGAAATGCAGTCACTCTGCCTGGACGTGGAAGTGCTGGCCGTTGACGGCCGTGAAATCGAAATGCACGAACTCGATGAGGACGTGTTCCGCACGGCGGAGGAACTCGGTATCGACATCAGTCGAAACGAGCGTGGTTCTGATGAAGAGGATGAGCGGCGTGCCGCAGAGAGGAGCTTCTCCTAATGGCTCTCGACGTGAATACCTTCGATCAGCTTCGGATCGGCCTGGCCACCGGCGACTCCATCCGGGGTTGGTCCAACGGCGAGGTCAAGAAGCCCGAGACCATCAACTACCGGACGCTCCGCCCCGAGAAGGACGGCCTGTTCTGCGAGAAGATCTTCGGTCCGACCAAGGACTGGGAGTGCTACTGCGGGAAATACAAGCGGGTTCGCTTCAAGGGCATCATCTGCGAGCGCTGCGGCGTCGAGGTCACCCGGTCCAAGGTCCGCCGTGACCGCATGGGCCACATCGAGCTGGCCGCGCCCGTCGTGCACATCTGGTATCTGCGGGGGACCCGCAGTTGGCTGGCCTACCTGCTCATGGGCACCGAGCCCAGGGAAGAGCTCAAGGCCAAGCAGCTGGAGAAGGTCATCTACTTCGCCGCCAACCTGGTCACCTGGGTCGACGACGACAAGCGCCACCAGGACCTGCCCACGCTCGAAGCCGAGATGGCCGAGGAGATCAGCGACATCGAGAAGCGGCGCGACCTCGACATCGATCGTCGTTTCAAGGCGCTCGAGGAGGACCTGAAGCAGCTCGAGACCGACAAGGCCAAGGACGCCGAGATCAAGGCGCGCCAGCGGGTGGTCGAAAAGGAGATCGCCTCGGTTCGCGAGCGGGCCCAGGACGACGCCGAGATCGCCCAGCGGTCGCTGGACGAGTTCCGCAACCTCCACGGCCGCAAGATCATCGAAGACGAGATGCTGTGGCGTGAGCTTCGCCTGCGCTACGACGAGTACTTCGAAGGCGGCATGGGGGCCGAGTACATCCTCAAGTTGATCGACCGCATCGACCTCGACGCGGAAGAGATCAAGCTGCGCGACATGATCGACGCCAAGGACGGCCGCCGTCCCCTGTCGGCCCAGCGGCGCCAGAAGACCATCAAGCGTCTGAAGATCGTCACGGCCTTCAACCGCCGCGACGACCACGGCCGCCGGATCAACGACCCCCGGGCCATGATCCTCGAGGCCGTCCCGGTCATCCCCCCCGACCTGCGCCCCATGGTGCAGCTCGACGGTGGTCGGTTCGCCACCTCTGACCTCAATGACCTGTACCGCCGGGTCATCAACCGCAACAACCGGCTGAAGCGCCTACTTGACCTCGGCGCGCCCGAGATCATCATCAACAACGAGAAGCGGATGCTCCAAGAGGCCGTCGACGCCCTCTTCGACAACGGGCGTCGTGGCCGTCCGGTGACCGGTCCGGGCAACCGCCCGCTCAAGTCGCTCTCCGACATGTTGAAGGGGAAGCAGGGCCGGTTCCGTCAGAACCTGCTGGGTAAGCGAGTCGACTACTCGGGCCGTTCGGTCATCGTGATCGGGCCGAACCTCAAGCTGCACCAGTGCGGCCTGCCCAAGTTGATGGCGCTCGAGCTCTTCAAGCCCTTCGTCATGAAGCGGTTGGTCGACGCCGAGCTGGCCCAGAACATCAAGTCGGCCAAGCGCATGGTCGAGCGGCGCCGTCCCCAGGTGTGGGACGTCCTCGAAGGCGTGATCCGTGAGCACCCGGTGTTGTTGAACCGTGCGCCCACGCTCCACCGTCTGGGGATCCAGGCCTTCGAGCCGGTCCTGGTCGAAGGAAAGGCCATCCAGGTCCATCCCCTGGTCTGCACGGCGTTCAACGCCGACTTCGACGGCGACCAGATGGCCGTCCACCTCCCCCTGTCGGCGGAGGCCCAGGCCGAGGCGCGCGTCCTCATGCTGTCGGCCAACAACATCCTGTCCCCGGCCACCGGTCGTCCCATCACGGTGCCGACCCAGGACATGGTGTTCGGCGCCTACTACCTCACCTTGCTGGTGGAAGGTGGCAAGGGTGGGGGCCGTGCCTTCCGGCACATCCACGAGGTCGAAGCCGCCTTCGATGCCGGCGACCTCGATCTGCAGGTCCCGATCGTGCTGCGTCCGGGGCTTCACTCCACCCTGGCCGGGCGACTGGCTGCGGCCGGCGTGACCGCGGCCGAGGGCGAGGCGCTGACGTTCACCACGACGGCCGGACGCCTCTTCTTCAACGAGGCGCTCCCGGTGGGCTTCGCCTACGTCAATGAAGTGGTGGGCAAGAAGCACATCCCGATCGGCACCATCGTCGAGGAACTGGCCGCCAGCTACCCCAAGCACATCGTGGCCGCCAGCCTGGACCGCATCAAGGCACTGGGCTTCCGCTTCGCCGCCCAGTCCGGGTTGACCATCTCCATCAACGACGTCCAGACCCCGCCGGACAAGCAGGCCATCCTCGACCGCTACGAGAAGGAAGCGGAGAAGGCCGAGACCCAGTTCAAGCGGGGCATCATCACCGACGACGAGCGCCGCCAGAAGGAAATTGAGATCTGGACCTCGGCCAACTCCGAGGTGGGACGGGCCATGGAGTCGCAGTTGGCCACCATTGCCTTCAACCCGCTGGACATGATGGTGGACTCGGGTGCCCGGGGTAACTCCCAGCAGATCCGACAGATCGCCGGCATGAAGGGATTGGTGTCCAATCCCCGCGGCGAGATGATCCCCCGACCCATCAAGTCGTCGTTCCGTGAGGGCCTGTCGGTGCTGGAGTACTTCATCTCCACCCACGGCGCCCGCAAGGGTCTGGCCGACACCGCCCTGCGGACAGCCGACTCGGGCTACCTGACCCGGCGACTGGTCGACGTGGCCCAAGAGCTCATCATCCGGATCGACGACTGCGGCTCGACCCGCGGCATCTGGATCGAGGGCGTTGCACCCGATGGCCCCGGCCACCGCAACTACCTCGAGACGCGCGCCTTCGGACGCCTGCTGACCGAACCGGTCAGCCTGGTCGACGGCACCACCTTCGACGCCGGCACGCTGCTGGACGACGTGAACATCGCCCAGATGCGCGACGACCCCAAGATCGACCGCATCCGGACGCGCTCGGTGCTGACCTGCGAGTCTCCACACGGGGTGTGCGCCTCGTGCTACGGACTGTCGCTGGCCACCGGCATCATGATCGAACTGGGTGAAGCGGTGGGTGTCATTGCCGCCCAGTCGATCGGTGAGCCGGGCACGCAGCTGACGATGCGTACCTTCCACACCGGTGGTGTGGTCGGAGAGGACATCACGCACGGCCTGCCCCGAGTGGTCGAGCTGTTCGAGGCTCGCACCCCCAAGGGTGCGGCGGTGTTGGCCCATCACGGTGGTGTCGTCCGTATCGCCGACGACGAGACCGGTCGCCACGTCACCGTGGTCGCCGACGACGGCGAGGAAGTCTCGACCATCGTGGCCCCGCGGGCCCACCTCGAGGTCGTCGACGGCCAGGAGGTGTCGGCGGGCGACGCCCTGGTCGAGGGCCCCAAGGACCCCAAGGAGCTCCTCGAGGTCAAGGGCATCCGCGAGACCCAGCAGTACCTGGTCGAAGAAGTGCAGAAGGTCTATCGCGACCAGGGAGTGTCGATTCACGACAAGCACATCGAGCTGATCGTGCGCCAGATGCTCCGACGGGTACTGGTGGCCGAGCCGGGGGACGCACCGTTCCTGCCCGGTGAGCGCGTCGACAATCAGATCTACGCCGAGGTCAACCGCACGCTGGTCGAGGAGGGACAAGTTCCCGCCGAGGGCCGCCCCGAATTGATGGGGATCACCAAGGCCTCGCTGGCCACCGAGAGCTGGCTGTCCGCCGCCTCCTTCCAGGAGACGACGCGGGTGCTGACCGAGGCGGCCATCGAGGGCAAGAGCGACCAGCTCTTCGGCCTCAAGGAGAACATCATCATCGGCAAGCTCATCCCGGCCGGGTCGGGCATGGAGCACTACCGCCACATCAAGCTGGAGATGCCCGACGCCGAGGCCATGCCGTTCTGGGCGCTCGGCTCCGGCGATTCGGACACCGAGGACCTGGCGGCCTGGCTGCGTGACATGAGCGGGGAGAGCGTGGGCGACGACCCGTTCGACCCGTCCATCGACGCCAGCTGGCTCGGCGCCACCCCGACGGCCGAGGATGCGTTCGGCAATCCGGTGGTCGAGACCACCACCGACCCGCCCGAAGGCGCGGCCGAGGCGGGGGCCTAACCCTCTGCTCTGCCATCCATGCGGGCCCGTCCATCGAGGCGTGCCCGCATGGATGTGGGTATGGATGTTGTCGGCCGAGCGCGGCGGGACGTAGCCTGGTGGGTCACTCTTGGGAGGGAGGGGTCCGATGAGCGCACCCGAAGCCGTGGCTGGCCCCGAAGCGGGGGCAGCACCGCGGGCATCGGGCGCCTACCGGCTCTCGCACCTTCGTGCACTCGAGGCCCAAGCCATCCACATCTTCCGGGAGGTGGCGGCCGAGTTCGCGCGGCCGGTCCTGCTCTTCTCGGGTGGCAAGGACTCCGCCGTGATGCTCCATGTGGCCAAGAAGGCCTTCTGGCCCGGTCCGATCCCCTTCCCGGTCCTCCACATCGACACCGGGAGGAACTTCGCCGAGGTGTTGGAGTTCAGGGACCGGCACGTGGCCGATCTGGGCGTGAAGTTGCTGGTGGCCAGCGTCCAGGAGGACATCGACGCCGGCCGCACCACTGAGGCGCCCGGGACGCTGGCCACCCGCAATCGCCTCCAGACACCGACCCTCCTGCGGGCCATCGCCGACGGGAAGTTCGATGCGGTCTTCGGTGGGGCCCGCCGGGACGAGGAGAAGGCGCGGGCCAAGGAACGGATCTTCAGCTTCCGCGACGAATTCGGCCAGTGGGACCCCAAGAAACAGCGACCCGAACTGTGGAACCTCTACAACGGGCGACATCATGCGGGCGAGCACATCCGGGTCTTCCCCCTCTCGAACTGGACCGAGCTCGATGTGTGGCAGTACATCGCGGCCGAGAGCATCGAGGTCCCGTCCATCTACTTCTCCCACCGCCGCCCCGTGTTCCAGCGTGACGCCATGCTCATGGCGGTCACCGAACACCTCTCGCCCCGGGCGGGCGAGGAGATCTTCGAGGCGTTGGTGCGCTTTCGCACGGTCGGTGATGCCGACTGCACCGGGTGCGTCGAATCGACCGCCCACTCGGTGGCCGCCATCATCAACGAAGTGGCGGTGACCAGGCTCACCGAGCGTGGCGCCACCCGAGCCGACGATCGGATATCAGAGGCCGGGATGGAAGATCGCAAGCGCGAGGGGTACTTCTAACGTGGCCGAACTGCTCCGCCTGGCCACCGCCGGCTCGGTCGATGACGGCAAATCGACCCTCATCGGCCGTCTGCTCTACGACGCCAAGGCCATCTTCGAAGACCAGCTCGAAGCCATCCGGCTGACCAGCGAGCGGCGGGGCAATCCCGAGACCGACCTGGCGCTCCTGACCGACGGGCTGCGGGCCGAGCGCGAGCAGGGCATCACCATCGATGTGGCCTACCGCTATTTCGCCACGCCCAAGCGCCGGTTCATCATCGCCGACACCCCGGGACACACCGAGTACACCCGCAACATGGTCACCGGAGCCTCCAGCGCGCACCTGGCCCTGATCCTGATCGACGCCCGCAACGGCGTGGTCGAGCAGACCCGTCGTCACGCCTTCCTCTCCTCCATGTTGGGCATCCCGCACATGGTGGTCTGCGTCAACAAGATGGATCTGGTCGACTGGGACGAGCCCCGCTTCGAAGCGATCAAGGCCGAGTTCATGGAGTTTGCCGCCCGCCTCAGCGTCCGCGACATTTCGTTCATCCCGGTCTCCGCCCTCAAGGGCGACAACGTGGTGCACCGTTCCGAGAATCTGTGGTGGTACGACGGCTCCCCTCTGCTGTCGCATCTCGAATCGGTCTACATCGGCAGCGACGAGAACCTCATCGACCCCCGCTTCCCGGTCCAGTACGTGATCCGTCCGCAAAACGCGGAGAACCCGGATTTTCGGGGCTACGCCGGCACAGTGGCCAGCGGTGTGCTGCGCCCGGGCGACGAGGTCCTGGTCCTGCCGTCGGGCACGACCACGCACATCGCGTCGATCGCCACGGCCGACGGCGAGGTGACCGAAGCGTTCCCGCCCATGGCCGTGGTCATCACCCTCGAGGACGATGTGGCGGTGTCGCGGGGCGACGTGCTCTGCCGTCCGAACAACCGGCCCAACGTCACGACCGACCTCGAGGCCACGGTGTGCTGGATGGACGAGCGATCGAGCTTGAACGTCGGCGGTTCCTACCTGGTCAAGCACACCACCCGTACGGTCCGGGCCTTGGTCGAGAGCCTGCAGTACCGACTCGAGATCAACGGTCTGCATCGGGACGACGCAGCCGAGACGCTCGCCCTCAACGAAGTGGGACGGATCCGCCTCCGTTGCACCGAGCCCCTCTCGGTCGACGACTACGGCACGAACCGATCGACCGGGAGCTTCATCCTGATCGACCCGGTGACCAACGGGACGGTCGGGGCCGGCGTGATCCGCGTCATCGCCGCCACGCACGCCAGTCCCAACGTGGTGCTCCAGGTGGGCAAGCTCACCCGGGACCGCCGCTACGCCGCGCTCGGCACGGCTGGGGCCACGGTCCTCCTCACCGGGCTCTCGGGCTCGGGGAAGTCGACCATCGCCGCCGCCGTGGAAGAGGAGCTGGTCAACCGGGGCCAGCCGGCGTTCATGCTCGACGGCGACAACCTGCGCCACGGCATCAACGGTGACCTGGGCTTCTCCGACCAGGATCGGACCGAGAACGTGCGGCGGGCCGGCGAGGTGGCCAAGATGTTCGCCGAATCGGGCTGCGTGGCCCTGATTTCGCTGATCAGCCCGTACTCCTCCGACCGTCTCCTCATCCGCGCCCTGCACGAAGAGGCCGGACTGCCCTTCTTCGAGGTGTTCCTCGACACGCCCCTGGACGAGTGCGAGCGCCGTGACGTCAAAGGTCTCTACGCCCGGG
>Ga0209839_10000868_pt1 | contig 15399 bp, 12 predicted proteins | sample OrgsoiDNA2013050_FD_185800 | JGI IMG/M metagenome (GOLD analysis project Ga0209839, IMG submission 185800) | Permafrost soil microbial communities from the Arctic, to analyse light accelerated degradation of dissolved organic matter (DOM) -... | ecosystem: Environmental > Terrestrial > Soil >... | reverse complement strand
TGGCAGGAAAGCCTTGGCCCCAGAGCCTCCGTGACTCATACCTCGACGGCGATGGCAGAGCATAAGGACGACGTAAACGGCCGGGAGACGCGCGTGATCGTGACGATCTGGTACGAATTATGATCGGCTGAAATTCAAATCAGGAAACCATTCAGCGCTGGCGTGGATCGAGCGCGTCGCGCAGGCCGTCGCCGACCAGATTGAACGACAGCACCACGAGAAAGATCGCAAGCCCCGGCCACAGCGCCATCCACGGCGCGTTGGTCAGGAAGCGTTGCGCGGCATTGAGCATGCTGCCCCAGGATGGCGCGGGCGGCTGCTGGCCCAGCCCCAGGAACGACAGCGCCGCTTCGGCGATGATCGCGGCGGCAATCGACAGCGTTGCCTGCACCAGCAGCGCCGGCATGATGTTCGGCAGAATATGAAACAGCGCGATCCGCCAGCGCGGGTTGCCCATCGCCCGGGCGGCCTCGACATAGTCCTCGACCTTGACGGTCATGACCTGGCCGCGGGTCAGCCGCACGAAGATCGGCGTCGTTGAAATGCCGATGGCGATCATGGCGTTGCCGAGGCTCGGGCCCAGAAACGCCGCCAGCGCGATGGCAAGGATCAGGAACGGGCAGGCCAGCATGGCGTCGGTGATGCGGCTGATCAGGGCGTCGATGAATCCACCGCGATAGCCCGACAACAGTCCGAACGGCACGCCGACCCCAAGCGCGATCCCGACCGAGATCGCGCCCGCCATCAGCGAGGCGCGCGCGCCATAGATCACGCGCCCGAGAATATCGCGACCGAGGTCGTCGGTGCCGAACCAGTGCAGTGCCGAGGGCGGCTTGCGCACCAGCGTCCAGCTGGTCGCGATCGGGTCATAGGGCACGATCCAGGGCGCAAACATTGCGAGCATGATGAAGGTCGCGATCACGACGAGCCCGACCACCGCTCCCTTGCGCTGGAACAGCCGGCGCAGCGCGCGCCGCGCCGGGCTTTCAAGCTCGTCGGCGCGCTCATCGGCGAGCCGGATCGTGGTGAGCGCGGCGTCGGTCATGGCCTACGCCCTCAGCCTTGGATTGACCAGGATATAGGCGATATCGGCGATCAGGTTCAGCGTGATGTAGATGGTGGCGGTGACCAGCACCACGCCTTGCACCACGGCATAGTCGCGATTGAACACCGCGTCGACGATCAGCTTGCCAAAACCCGGAATCGAAAAAATCTGCTCGGTCAGCACCGCGCCCGACAGCAGCGTGCCCAGTTCGAGCGCGCCGAGCGTGATCACCGGCGTCAGCGCGTTGCGCATGGCGTGCTTGAGAATGACCGAGCGTTCGGAAAGGCCCTTGGCGCGGGCGGTACGGACATAATCGCTTTCGAGCACCTGCAGCATGGCGCTGCGGGTGTGCCGCATCAGGATCGCGGCGATGGCGTTGCCGAGCACGAAGGCGGGCATGATGGTGGATGCAAGGCTGGCGCGCCAGTTTTCAGAGAGAGGGACATAGCCCGATGCCGGTAGCCAGCCGAGCTCGATCGAGAACAGGAAGATCAGCATGATCCCGAGCCAGAAATTCGGCGTCGAGATGCCCCACAGCGCAAACAGATTGGCGCCGTAGTCCCACAGGGTGCCCTTCTTCACCGCCGAGACGATGCCGGCGGGAATGCCGATCAGAAACGCGATCACGATCGCCATCGACGCCAGTTGCATCGTCACCGGCAGTTTTTGCGCGATCAATTCGCGCACCGGCACCTTGATGCGGAGCGACTCGCCGAAGTCGCCGGACAATACGCCCTTGACCCAATAGAAATATTGAATCGGGATCGGCTGATCGAGCCGGTATTGCGCGCGGATCTGCGCGATGACATTGGGATCGCGTTCCTCGCCGGCCATCACCAGCGCCGGATCGCCGGGCAGCAAATGCTGCAGCGAGAAGATCAGGATCGACACGAAGAACAGCGTCGGGATCAGCTGGATGATCCGCTTGGCGAGAAAGCTCAGCATGGCGTTCCTCGTGTCCCGGGCGCGGCGCATCGCGAAGCGTTGCGCCGCAGAACCGGGACCCATCTCATCGCGGTAGGTCCCGGCTCTGCGGAGCAGCGTAAGGACGCTGCACCGCGTCCGGGACACGAGAGCATGCGCAGGCTCCTCACTTCAGCTTCAACCCGATCACGCGCACCAGCCCGTCCGGCATCTGCCTGTAGCCTTCAAGCTTGGTGGTATGCGCGATCAGGAGCTTGCGGTGATAGAGATAGATGATGGGTTCGTCGTTGAGCACGACCTTGGTCAGCTTTTCATAGATCGCCTTGCGCTGCGCCGGATCGGAGGTGAGACGCGCATCCTCCATCGCCTTGTCGGCTTCGGGGCTCGAATAGCCGCCATCGTTCTGCGGCGCCTTGGTGTGAAGAAAGACATAGGCATTGCCGTCGGGATCGATGCGGCCGCTCCAGTTGATCTGGAACACCTGGAACTCGCCGGCCTGGGCCTGCTTGAAGGTCGTCGCAAACTCGACGACGCGGATTTTCAGATCAAAACCCGCTTCGGCCGCCATCGACTGAACGACCTGGGCCACGGCTTCGTTCTCGGCGCCCTTGGGTATCATGTAATCGACGCTGACCGGCAGCGCGACGCCGGATTCTTTCAACAACGCCTTGGCCTTGGCGATGTCGCGCGGTTGAACCGGAAAGGCCTTTTGGTAGTAAGGATGCTGCGGGCTGACCCACTGATTGCCGGGCGTGAATTCGCCGTTGAACACGACCTGGTTGATGGCCTCGCGATCGATCGACAGATCGAGCGCCTGGCGTACCTTTTCCGACTGACTGAGCGCACCCTTGTTCTTGTCGTTGTTGATATTGATGGTAAGGCCGAGATAGCCGAGTTCGGGCGCGGTCGACAGCACGAGCTTCGGATCGGCGCGGACGTCCTTGATGTCGGTCGCGAGCACGCGTTCGATCAGATCGAGCCCGCCTGATTTCAGATTGGCAAGCCGCACCGTGACATCGACGATCGGCAGAAACACCACGCGGTCGATGAAGATGTTATCCTTGTTCCAGTAATCGGCGAATTTCTCGAACACCATGCGATCCTGCTGCACGCGTTCGACGAATTTGTAGGGCCCGGCGCAAACCGGATGCAGCCCGAACTTGTCGCCGGCTTCCCTGGCCGCCTTGGGCGAGACCATCATCCCGGCGCGATCGGTGAGCTGCGCGATCAGCGGCGAGTACGGCGACTTCAATACCAGCTTGATGGTCAGGGGATCGACGACATCGACATGGTCCAGCGAGGCGAGTTCCGGCTTTCGGAACGAGGTCGGCAGCGTGAGGTGGCGCTCCAGCGAGAATTTCGCAGCCTCGGCGTCGAACGCTTCGCCGTCGTGGAATTTGACGCCCGGGCGCAGCTTGATCGTCATCTCCTTGCCGTCGGCCGAAGTCTCGTGCGACAGCGCGAGCTGCGGCACGATGTTGAGCTTTTCGTCGATGTCGAACAGCTTGTCGCAGACCGCCGCGAATACGATGCGGCCGACATAGGTGCGCCCGATCGACGGGTCCAGGATATCCGGGTCCTCGGCAAGGCCGATGCGCAGGGTGGTCTGGGCTTGAACGCTCGCTCCAAGCGACAGCAGCAACGCCGCCGCAATGCTCGCCAAACGCAGGATTTTCATCAGACTGTCTCCATATTCAAACGCCGGCCGAAGGCATGGGCTCGACCATATCAACCCCGGAGGAAGCAGGTACTTCCGCGGGCCCGCTGAAAGCCGCGATCAATCGCTCCAGCGCCGGCGAAAAGGCGCCATCGGCAGGGACGATGACGTCAGGCGGCGGCAGTTGCGCCGTGCGATGACACGCGGTCATGTGTCCTGCGCTGTCCGCGAGCAGTTCTGGCGGCTCAACGCGGCAGCGCTCGATCACATGGGGGCAGCGGGTATGAAAGCGGCAGCCCGCCGGTGGATTGAGCGCGCTCGGCATCTCGCCCTGCAGCAGAATGCGGCTGCGCTTTGCCCGCGGTTTGGGCACCGGGATCGCGGACAGCAGCGCGCGGCTGTAAGGGTGACGCGGCGAGGCGAACAGCGCCTGCGTATCCGCGGTCTCGACGATCACGCCGAGATTCATCACGGCGACGCGGTCGGCGATATGTTTCACCACTGCAAGATCGTGCGAGACGAAGATGTAGGCGAGGCCAAGCCGGTCCTGCAAATCGCGCAGCAAATTGAGGATCTGCGAGCGGATCGACACATCCAGCGCCGATACCGGCTCGTCGCAAATGACCAGTTTTGGCTCCACCGCCAGTGCGCGGGCAATGGCGATGCGCTGGCGCTGGCCACCGGAAAATTCGTGGGGGTAGCGGCGCGCGAAGCGCGGCTCCAGTCCGACCAGGCGCAACAATTCCTCGACCCGGCCGCGACGGCTTGAGGGTGGCACCAGATCATGCAGCGCCAGCGGCTCGGTCAGGATCTGGCTGACGGTCATGCGCGGATTGAGCGACGCATAGGGATCCTGGAAGATGATCTGGGCATCGCGGCGGAATGCGCGTAATTGGTTGGCGTCCAACGCGAGCAGGTCACGGCCCTCGAAGCGGATCTGGCCTGAGTCCGGTTCGATCAGCCGCAGCACCAGCCGGCTCACCGTGGATTTGCCGCAGCCGGATTCGCCGACCAGCGCCAGAGTCTGGCCGGCATCGACGCTGAAGCTGACCCCATCGACCGCCTTGATGAACGCCGTTGGCCGCCCGAACACCGACCGGTCAGCGACGAAATGTTTGACGAGATTCTTGACCTCGAGCAGGGCGGTCAACTTCTAACCTCCCAACAGTCACTGCCATCGTGTCCCGGGCGCAGCGCAGCGTGCAACGCTGCGCTGCAGAACCGGGACCCATTCTTCGCGGCACCAGCCGTGGGCCCCGGTTCTGCGGTGCACCACCGCGCTGCGCTTGTGCTGCACCGCGCCCGGGGAACGGAGAACTCGGCCATCATGACACCAGCCGCTCCAGCGGCGCCTTGATGCAGCGCGACCAGTGACCGGGACTTAAACTGACCATCGGGGGCGGTGCCGCGACGCAGATGTCGCTGACGAAAGGACAGCGCGCGGCGAAGCGGCAGCCGGACGGCGGATTTGCCATGTTCGGCACCATGCCCTCGATGGTGGCCAGATGCGATGCGCGGCGGTCGAGCCGCGGGATCGAGCCGAGCAGGCCGACGGTGTAGGGATGCTGCGGAGCTGCGAACAATTCATCGACCGCGGCACGTTCGACAATCTCGCCGGCATACATCACCGCGACGTCGTCGCAGACCTCGGCGACCACGCCGAGATCGTGGGTGATCAGGATGATCGCAGCCCCGCTCGCTGCCTTCAATTCGCGCATCAGATCGAGGATCTGCGCCTGCAAGGTCACGTCGAGTGCCGTGGTCGGTTCGTCCGCGATCAGCAGCCGGGGATCACAGGCCAGCGCCATCGCAATCATCACGCGCTGGCGCATGCCGCCCGAGAGCTTGTGCGGGTATTCGTCGATGCGCCGCTCCGGCGAAGGGATGTGGACGCGGCGCAGCAGTTCGATCGCGCGCGCGCGGGCGGCGCGCTGCGAGCCGCCGCGATGGCGCAGGATGGTCTCGATGATCTGATCGCCGATGGTAAAACTCGGGTTGAGCGAGGTCATCGGCTCCTGGAAGATCATCGCCAGGCGATTACCGCGCAGGTCGCGCAGGGTCTGGTCGGGCACCTCCAGCAGATCAAACCCGTCGAACCGGATCGAGCCGGTGACTTCGGCCGAATGCTTTGATAGCAGCCCCATGATGGCCAGCGAGGTGACACTCTTGCCGCAGCCGGATTCGCCGACCAGGCCGAGCGTCGCGCCATTGGCGACGGCAAGGTCGACGCGGTCGACCGCGTGGGTGGTGCGGCCGTCGTCGCCGTGGAAGGTGACCCGCAGGCCTTCGATCTCGATCAGCGGGCCCGCCGTCATTTCTTGCCTGCAATCGCGGCTTCGATGCCGGCGTCGATGGTCTCGCGATCGGTAATTCCGGCCGGATTCCTGCGGGTCGGCAGGTAGTCTCGGAAATGTACCCAGCGCTCGCGGCTGACCCCTTCGAGGCGTTCGAGTTCGCCAAGCGGATCAAGGTGGTCGTCGACGCGCAGGTCGAGATCAGACCATTCTTCGTTGCCGTAGATCAGAAGCGCCGCCGACTGCTTGCCGCGCTTGTCGCCGCCGGCGGCTTCGCCGGCGCGCATCGCCGCGATCAGGCGCTGCGCGAACGGCCGTCGTTCGTTGGCGATGTAGGCCTGCGCGGTGTCGTCCAGCACGCGGGCGCCCGCGAGCATGTTGCCGGCGATCGAAAGACCCTTGCCTTCGACGTGCCCGCACCAGTCGACGCAGTCGCGCCCGGTATGCGACGCGACAAGTCCGCTGGCGTCCATGATGTGCAATTGCCGGCTTTCCCGGCCGGCGTCCGCCGCAATCAGGGTCTCGACGATGTCGCGTGGCTTACGTCCCTCGCGCAACAACTTCAAACCGTCGATGCCGTAATAGGGATTGACCAGCGCCTGCGTCGCGATGCCGCCGATACCGGCGGCGATGTGCGGCACCCGCGCGCCCACTGCGAAAAAACGCGTCGCGACCGCGATACCGAACTGGCCGGTGAGGTTGTCGCGGGCGATGATTGACCAGGTCATCTCGGTCTATCGTCCAGCCGCATAGCCCTGCATGCCGCGGGGATTGGCGGCAGCACGCCGGCGGCGGCCGACCTTCGAGGCCGCGGTGAGGCGGCCCTCCGACCAGTCGGGACCGGTCTCGACGATATGGCCGCGGCTCTTCAAGGTGTCGACGGTCGCTTTCGGCACGCGGTTCTCGACCACGAGCACGCCGGGACGGGCGGTGCGCGGCCAGAACGAGATCGGGAAATGCTCCGAATGCCATGCCGGCGCGTCGATCGCTTCCTGCAGATTCATCCTGGCGTGAACGTGCCGCAGGAAGAATTGCGTGGTCCATTGATCCTGCTGATCGCCGCCGGGGGAACCCCATGCCAGATAGGGCTCGCCGTCACGCAGCGCCATGCTCGGACTGAGCGTGGTGCGCGGGCGCTTGCCCGGTGCGAGTGCTGCGGGGTGATTTTCGTCGAGCCAGAACATCTGCGCGCGGCTGCCAAGGCAGAAGCCGAGTTCCGGAATCACCGGCGACGATTGCAGCCAGCCGCCGGACGGCGTCGCCGAGATCATGTTGCCGGCGGTATCGATGATGTCGAAATGCACGGTGTCGCCGCGCACCTCGCCGAAGCGGCCGACGGTCGGTTCGCCGGCGCCCATGGCGCCGACCGCCTCGCGGGTGCCCTCCTGGCGACGCAGTTTCACCACCGAGCCGAATCCTTCGACCGAGCCGGGAATGAAATCGAGCGACGCCTTGTCCGTGATCAGTTTGCGGCGTTCGTCGTTATAGGCGTCCGACAACAGCGTCTCGATCGGGATTTCGGTAAATTTCGGGTCGCCATAAAACTTCTCGCGATCGGCAAAAGCAAGTTTGGCGCATTCGGTTTGCAGATGAATGAATTCGGCGCCTGCGGGATCGAGCCCGTCGAGTTCGAAGCCCTTCAACAGCGCGAGCTGCTGCAGCATCACCGGCCCCTGGCTCCAGACCCCGGGCTTGCAGACGGTGTAGCGGCCGTAGTCGTAGGTGAGCGGCGCCTCGACGGATGGCTGCCAGCGCGCCATGTCGTCGGCGCTCAGCACGCCGCGATGCGGCGAGCCGCTGACGTCCATGATTTCCTGCGTCCGGCAGAATTGATCGATCGCCTCGGCGACAAAGCCGTGCGACCAAGCTTTCCGCGCGCGCTCGATCTGCGCGACGCGGTCGGAGCCTGCGCTCTCGGCTTCCTGCAGGATGCGGGCATAGGTTTCGGAGAGTCTTTGGTTGGTGAAGAGCGCGCCGGGTTTTGGCACCGCGTTATCAGGCAGATAGACCGCGGCCGATGTTTTCCAGTGTTTGCGGAACATCTGCTCGACCGTTGCGATCGTCGCGGACGCACGCTCCACCAGCGGGTAGCCGTCACGGGCGTAGGCGATGGCCGGCTCCAGCACGTCGCGCAACCGCAGCGTGCCGTAGTCGCGCAGCAGCAGCATCCAGGATTCGAACGTGCCGGGAACGCAGGCCGCGAGCAGCCCGGTGCCGGGCACCATCTCCAGGCCTTCGCTGCGGTAATGCGCGATGGTGGCGCCTGACGGCGCAGGGCCCTGGCCGCAAATCACCTCGGTGCGGCCGCGCTTGATATCATGCACGATGATCGGCACGTCGCCGCCGGGACCGTTCAAATGCGGCTCGACCACCTGCAGCGTAAACGCGGTGGCGACACCGGCATCGAAGGCGTTGCCGCCTTTTTCCAGGGTGGCCATCCCGACCGCGGTGGCGATCCAGTGGGTGGACGTCACGACCCCAAAAGTGCCTTCGATTTCCGGCCTGGTCGTGAACGGATCGGGATTGATATTGCTCATTGAAACCTGTCGTTGTGATGCTGCCGTGCGGCGGGCGCAATTGACCACAGCCGAGGCTGCCTGCCAACGGGTCCACTGCGGTGCCTTGCTCTCGTCATCGTGATCATGCGGGTACGGCGGTGTGGGCCGGATTGTTAACGGCGTGGCAGGCGACGCCGTCGATCAAGGCCGGTGCCAGTCGGCGGCACAGATCGAACGCCAGCGGGCAGCGCGGGTTGAACGCGCAGCCGGGCGGCGGGTTGATCGGATTGGGGATTTCGCCTTTGACGGGAATCCGCTGGCGGCCGGACATTGCCAGATCCGGCACCGCGCCGAGCAGCATTTTGGTGTAGGGCATTCGCGGGTTATTGAACAGTTCGCGCCCTTCGGCGATCTCGACGATGCGGCCGAGATACATCACGCCGATGCGGTTCGCCATGTGCCGGACCACGGCGAGGTTGTGGCTGATGAAGAGGTAGGTGAGGCCGAACTTGTCCTGCAGGTCGCGCATCAGATTGAGGATCTGCGCCTGCACCGAGACGTCGAGCGCAGAGGTCGGCTCGTCGCAGACGATGAACTCGGATTCGGACGCCAGCGCGCGGGCGATCGCGATCCTCTGGCGCTGTCCGCCGGAAAATTCGTGCGGATATTTCCAGCCATCGTCGGCGTGCAGGCCGACCAGACCAAGCAACTCGCCGACCCGCGCCTGAATGTTGCGTTCGCCGTGGATCAGGTCGAAGGCGCGGATCGGTTCGGCGACGATAGCGTCGACCCGAAAGCGCGGATTGAGGCTCGCATAGGGATCCTGGAAGATCATTTGAATGCGGCGCCGCAGCTGCTGGCGCGCCTGCAATTGCCTGGGGTCACTCATCGAAACGCCGTCGATGACGACTTCACCTGAACTCGGCGGCAGCAGCCCCACGACCATGCGCGCGACGGTGGTCTTGCCGGAGCCGGATTCGCCGACGAGGGCAAACGTCTCGCCCTTGGCGATGTCGAAGGTGACACCGTCGACTGCTTTCAGAAATTCCAGATGGCCGCCTTCGAGCACGCGGTTGAGCCACGGCTTCGAGACATCGAATTCGCGCCGCAGATTCCTGACGTCGATAAAGGACGCCGATGTCATGCCGCAGTCTCCTTCGCGGCAGCGTCGTAGAGATGGCAGGCCACGGCTTGCGCGCCATGCCGGATCGGCTCCGGCCGGTCGACCCGGCAGCGGTCGAAGGCGAACGCGCAGCGCGGATTGAACGAGCAGCCCGGCGGAATGGCGGACAGCCGCGGCATCGAGCCGGGGATCTGGACCAGACGCGCGGCGTCGCCCGCCAGCGTCGGGATCGCACCCATCAGGCCCTTGGCATAGGGATGCAGCGGGTTCTGCACGACGTCCTGCACCGGCCCGATTTCGGCGATCCGGCCGGCATACATCACCGCGACGCGGTCCGAGGTTTCGGCGATAACGCCCATGTCATGGGTCACCAGCATCACGGCGGTGCCGTGATCGCGCCCCAGTCGCTTGATCAGCGAGATGATCTGCGCCTGCACGGAGACATCGAGCGCGGTGGTGGGCTCGTCGGCGATGATCAATTCGGGCTCGGCGCAAATCGCGAGCGCGATCACGACGCGCTGGCGCATGCCGCCGGAGAATTCGTGCGGATAGGCGTCGATGCGCTTTTCAGGGGCGGGGATGCCGACCTCGGCCAGCAGGTCGATGGCGCGCTTGCGCGCGGCCTGCTCCGAGAGATTGAGGTGGGTCCTGATGGTCTCGACCAGCTGATCGCCGATCCGGTACAGCGGATTGAGGCTGGTCAGCGGATCCTGAAAGATCATGCCGATTCGTTTTCCCCTGACCCGGCGCATTTCTTCCGGCGGCAGATTGTCGATGCGCAGGCCCGACAGATAGATCTCGCCGCCGGCAATGCGGCCCGGCGGATCGATCAGGCCGATCACGGCAAGACCGGTGACGGATTTTCCGGCGCCGGATTCGCCGACCACGCCCAGCACCTCGCCCTTGGCGATGTCAAAGGAAATTCCGTCGATGGCGCGCAGCGTGCTGCGGCGGGTGGCGAATTCCACCCCGAGGTTGCGCACGGAGAGAACGGGTACGGTCATGCGATCAGATACTCGCGAACTGCGGCGCTTCTCATCGTAGCTTCGGATTGAGCGCGTCGCGCAGCCAGTCGCCGAGCAGGTTGATGGAGACGATCAGCGCCGCGAGCGCAAAGCCGGGGAAGGCGACGATCCACCACTCCCCGGCAAACAGATAGTTGTTACCGATCCGGATCAGCGTGCCGAGCGACGGCATGGTGTCGGGCATGCCGGCTCCCAGAAAAGACAACGTCGCCTCGCTGATGATCGCAAGCGCGAGGTTGATGGTGGCGATCACCAGGATCGGCCCCATCGAGTTGGGCAGCACGTGGCGCAGCATGATCACGGGGGTGGGGAGTCCGATCAACTGCGCTGCCGCCACGTAATCCCTGTTCTTCTCCACCATCACCGAGCCGCGCACGGTGCGGGCATATTGCACCCAGAAACTCAGGCCGATCGCAAACACCAACACCGCCAGCGTGCTCATGGCGTCGAGTCGATTGCCGAACACCGATTTGACGACGCCGTTGACGAGCAGCGCGATCAAAATCGCGGGAAAGGTCAACTGCACATCGGCAATACGCATGATCAGGCCATCGACGGCGCCGCCGACATAACCGGCAATCAGTCCCAGAATGATACCAAGCGTGCCGGAGAACACGACGCCGAGAACGCCGACGGTCAGAGAAATACGCAAGCCATAGAGAATGGCGGAAAACACATCGCGCCCTTGTTCGTCGGTGCCGAGCAGGAACGGGCTTTGGCCGTCGGCGGTCCACAGCGGGGCGATCCGCGAATTCATCAATTGAAGCTGCGCCGGATCGAACGGATTCTGCACGGCAAGCAAGGGTGCAAAGATGGCGAGCAGAAAAAACAGCGCGGTGACGGTGGCCGCGGCCATCGTGAGCTTGGAGCGACGAAACGAATAAAACACGTCGCTGTCGAGGGCGCGCCTGAACCAGCCTCCCCGCAGCGCGTGCGCGGGCGGCGCGCTCGAATCGACTTTGTCCGGGAAGGCGACTTCGGTCATGAAGATCTCTCGCTCAGGCCGGGCGACTGATGGTCGAGCGCAGGCGCGGATCGACGATGGTGTAGAGAATATCGACCACGAGATTGATGGTGACGAAGATCAGGGACACCATCAGCAGGTAGGCCGCCATGATCGGAATATCGACGTTTTGCACCGCTTGCACAAAGAGCAGTCCCATTCCCGGCCATTGGAATACTGTTTCGGTAATGATCGCGAATGCAATAACCGAGCCAAACTGCAGCCCGGCGACGGTGATGACGGGAACCAGGGTATTTTTCAGGGCGTGACCGTAATGGATCGCCCGCGTTGTCAATCCGCGCGCCCGCGCGAAGCGGATGTAGTCGGTTCGCAGGACCTCCAGCATTTCGGCCCGCACCAGCCGCATGATCAATGTCATCTGGAACAGGCCGAGCGTGATCGACGGCAGGATCAGGGCCTTGAGGCCGGAGACCGTCAATAGCCCGGTGGTCCACCAGCCGATCCGCACGACATTGCCCCGGCCGAACGACGGCAGCCAGCCCAGCACCACCGCGAACAGATAGATCAGCAGAATGCCGATCAGGAAGGTCGGCAGCGAGATTCCAATCAGCGAAACCGCCTGGAGGATCTTGGCAAGCACCGTATCGCGCTTGAGCGCCGAATAGACTCCCATCAGGATGCCGAACACCATCGCGAGAATCGTGGCGCAGGTGGCGAGCTCAAGTGTTGCCGGCATCCGCTCCATCAGCAGGTTCGCCACCGGCTGGCGGAACTGGTACGACATACCGAAATTGAATCGCATCGCGTTGCCGAAATATCGCGCGAACTGCAACGGCACCGGATCTTCGAGGCCGAGCGACTTGCTGATCGCGGCGCGCTCGGCGGCAGAGGTATCGAGCGAGACGATCTGGTTGACGGGGTCGCCGGCGAAGCGGAACATCGAGAACGAGATGATCCCGACCGCAATCATGACGCCGACGGCTTGTATGGCTCGGCGAAGAGTGAAAGCGAGCATGTGATCCTTTCACTGTTCTCTTGCTGTGGCGGACGTCGCTGTCCGCCGGAAATGAAAAGTCCCGGAGGCACGAAGCCACCGGGACCTTTGTATTGAAGCTGCCTATTCTTCCTGTTTGGTCGCCCAATACAGCAAGACCTGATTATCGGCACGCTGCGTCAATTTCACCTTCTTCGACACCCCCCATGCGAGGGCCTGCTGATGCAGCGGGATATATCCGAAATCCTTTGCCGCGACTTCGAACGCCTCCTTGATCAGCAGATCACGTTTGGCGGCATCGGTCTCGAGGAGCACCTTGTCGGCGATCGCGTCCATCTGCTTGTTGCAATAGCCGCCGAGATTGGCCTCGCCGCGCGGCGATTTCGGATCGTCGCGGCAGCCCATGATGTCGTAGAGAACATTCTGCGAATCGAGCGTGCTCGGCGTCCAGCCCAGCATGTAGAACGAGGTCTGGAACCCGCCGGGCTTCAGCACCTTGGCGAAATATTGCGCCTTGGGCTGCGCCAAAAGGTCGATCTTGACCCCGATGCGGGCCAGCATGCCGACGATCGCCTGGCAGATCGCGGCGTCATTGACATAGCGGTCGTTGGGGCAATCCATGGTGACTTCGAAACCATCGGGATAGCCGGCTTCGGTCAGGAGTTTCTTGGCGCCATCGGGATCCAATTTCGGGCGGGTGAAATCGCCCGCGAGCTTGAACAGCTGTGGCGCGACCATCAGCGCCGACGGCGTCGAAAGGCCGCGCATCACGCGGTTCTTGATCAGGTCGACGTCGACGGCCTTGTAGAACGCCTCGCGGACGCGGATATCCTTGAACGGATTCTTGCCCTTGACGTTCGAATACAGCAGTTCGTCGCGAACCTGATCCATGCCGAGAAAGATGGTGCGCAGTTCCGGCCCGGTCAGGACCGCAGCCCCGGCGCTTGCATTCACCCGCGCAATATCCTGGATCGGAACCGGCTCGATCACGTCGACCTCACCCGACAGCAGGGCGGCGACGCGCGTGGCGTCGGAGGCGATCGGTGTGAAAACAATTTCCTTGAGATTGTGCTCGGGCTTGCGCCACCAGTTCGGATTTGCCTTGTAGACGGTTTTCACGCCGGGCTCGTGGCTCTCGACCGTGAAAGGACCGGTGCCGTTGGCGTGGAGCGAGGCAAAACTCGGCGAGGTCGCAGCGACCGGCGTCGGCTCCACCGTGTTGTTCGCCTCGGCCCATTTCTTGTCCATGATGTACCAGGTATCCCATTGCCCGGTCAGAATGGGATTTGGCGAGGTCAGGACGAAATCAACGGTGTAGTCGTCGACCTTGACGACTTTTGTCCCGGCTGGAATGCGGGTTTGCAGGTTCGAGCCCTTGGCCTGAACGCGCTCCGCCGAGAACACGACGTCGTCGGCGGTGAAGGGATCGCCATTTTGGAATTTGACGTTCTTGCGCAGGTGGAATCGCCAGCGGGTCGGCTCCGGTATTTCCCAGCTCTCCGCCAGTGCGGGAATGGTCTTCAGGTCCTTGTCGCGCGTCACCAGGCCTTCATAAACGTGCCCGAGATGCGCGTGGGTGGTGCTCTCGTTGAGGGTGTAGGGATCGAGCGATTTGAGTGTGCCCTGGTTGGCGTAGCGCAGCGTCTGGGCCGATGCCGGCGACATCGCGAAAGCGACGATCACGACAGTTGTCGCTGCAAGCAAGGTTTGACGTACCGACATTTGTTCACGTTCTCCGCTGTGGCGCGCTATCCATGTTTGGGATTATAGACAGCTAGCGCGCATCCATGTTGCCCCAGAGTTCGGGCGCCACGCAAGCGCGATTTCCTTGACGCCAGACCGGTTTGCGCGGCGGTGCCGCAATAACTGGCTTCGGTGCACGCAGCGAAAGCAGATACGGATGGCGGAACTAAAGGCCGATGTTCTCGTATTGGGGGCGGGCATGGTCGGCGTCAGCGCCGCCTTGCATCTGCAGCAACGGGGACGGGACGTCATCCTGGTCGACAGGCGCGAACTCGCGGGCGAGGAGACCAGTTTCGGAAACGCCGGAATGATCGAATCCGCGTCGGTCTTTCCCTACATGTTTCCGCGGGATTTCGGACAGATCCTGCAATATGCGATCAACGGCTCACCTCAGGTGCGTTACCAGTTCTTCGACCTGCCGAGCTTTCTGCCGTGGCTGGTGCGTTACTATCTCGCATCCTCGCCGGAACGGGCGCTGCACAGCGCAATGGCCGAATTGCCGCTGATCCGGCGCAGCCTCGTGGAGCACGAGGCGCTGATCGCCGAAGCCGAAGTGCCGGAGTTGCTGCGGCGAACCGGCTGGATCAAGCTGTTTCGCTCCGATGCAACGCTTGCGAACGCGGTGCTGGATTTCGAACGCGCGAAGCCGTACGGCGTCGCAGGCGAACTGCTTGATGGCGACGCCATCGCGATGCGCGAGCCCAATCTGACCGGAGAGTTCGCCGGTGCCATCCATTTTCCCGCGCCCGGCTTCGTGCCCGACCCAGGTGGATTGGCCAAAGCCTATGCGGCGCTGTTCAAGCGCAAGGGCGGGCGCTTTCTCGTGGGCGATGCGAGAACACTGGAGCAAACCACGGGCGGATGGCGTGTCGGCGGATCCGACGGTACGGTGGTCGGGCGCGAAACTGTCGTGGCGTTGGGACCCTGGTCCGACCTGGTATTCGGTCCGCTCGGATATTCCATCCCGCTTGGCGTCAAGCGCGGATACCATCTGCATCTGGCGCCGCGCGGCAATGCCGTGCTCAATCATCCGGTTCTCGATTCCGATCTCGGCTATCTGCTGGCGCCGATGAACCGCGGCATCCGTCTCACCACCGGCGTCGAATTTGCCCGCCGCGATCGGCCTCCGACT
>Ga0209839_10000867_pt1 | contig 15418 bp, 16 predicted proteins | sample OrgsoiDNA2013050_FD_185800 | JGI IMG/M metagenome (GOLD analysis project Ga0209839, IMG submission 185800) | Permafrost soil microbial communities from the Arctic, to analyse light accelerated degradation of dissolved organic matter (DOM) -... | ecosystem: Environmental > Terrestrial > Soil >... | reverse complement strand
CCTGACCATGCCCGGGTGCGACCGCAAGTCCCGGGCGGCGCCCCGGCGGGCGGGAAACCGCCGGCCCTGGCCGCACCGCCGCCCGCCAGCATCACCAGCCCCGCCAGCATCACCAGTAACGCGACAGCCCTCCGCGCCGCGGAAAAACGGCCGTGATCATGAAACCCCCGCCGACTTGCGCGGGCCCGGCCTCCGTCAGTGGCCGAAGACCGGGACCATGACGGCGCGGGCGATCGTGTGGAAACGCAGGTTGAAGCCCGCGACGGCGGGGGAGACGTCCGAGTCGACGCCCAGGTGATCAGTGTCCAGCGCATGCACCGTGAAGACGTACCGGTGCGCGGGGTCACCCTCGGGCGGCGCCGCGCCGCCGAAGTCCTTCGTTCCGTAGTCATTGCGTACGGAGAACGCGTCCCCCGGGAGCGTCGATCCCGCGCCGCCGGCGCCGGCCGGCAGTTCCGTCACGGACGCCGGGATGTCGAGCACCAGCCAGTGCCAGAACCCCGAGCCGGTGGGCGCGTCCGGGTCGAAGCAGGTCACGGCGAAGCCCTTGGTCTCCGGCGGGAAGCCGTGCCAGCGCAGGTGCGGGGAGATGTTCTGCCCCGACATGCCGAAGCTGTTGTAGACCTGGGCGTCGCCCAGGGGCTGGTCGTGGGCGACGTTGTCGCTCTCGACCGTGAACGACGGCACTTGCGGCAGGAACTCGTGGGGCAGCGGTGCCCGGTTAGTCATCGATCTCCTCCTTAGGGCCGGCCCTGGCGGGCCGGCGGCAGGCCATCCTGGCCAGGACCACCGTACTCAGCCGGACTCGCCGGGCGTTGCGGGCATCCCGGTGAACGGCGCTGAGATGGTCTCACTCAGGTGGGCCGGCCCACCAGGGCGGCGAACGGGTCTACCGTAGAGCGCAATTATCAGTGGGCCGGGGCAGGCTGGCCGCTGCGGCTGGCCGCTGCGGCTGGCCGCAGCCGCCAGGCGGGTTTCCGGCCGGAAGGGTCAATCGGTAGTCGTAGTGGTCACGCGCGGGTCGGCAGTGTGGGCACGGCGGAGCATCCTGGCGGCGGTGCTGATCGGGGCTGCGATCATCCCCGGCCGGGCGAGCAGCGTGCCGGCCGCCCGCTGCGCCGCGGGGCGCTGCCAGCAGAGCACCGGCGTGATCCGCTGGACGCGGCAACTGCCCGGGTCGTGGACGGCCGAGGGCGGCGCCCTCGGCACGGTGCTCGCCGCGGGCCAGGCCTTCGCGGGGGTGGGCGGCGGTGTCGTGGCCGTCGGCTTCGGCGTCACCGTCGTCGCCTACCGGCTGTCGGACGGGGCGCCGCTCTGGACGGCGAGCCTGGGCGCCTTCCCGGCGGGCTCGGCGATCGACTCGGTACGGGCATGGGCGGGCGTGGTGACGGCCGGCGTGGCCATCCCGGCCGGCGCCGGCGGGGCCGCCCGCAGGGACGAGGTCGTGCTGTCCGGGGCCACCGGCCTGCGCGTCCGGACATTTCCCGCCGCCGTGTACGGCGGCGCCGTCTCGGCGGATCCAGCCGCCACGGTCATCGTCGGCACCCAGGCGGTCACCAGTTACTCCAACGCCTCGGGCAAGGTGATCTGGCGCAGGCAGACGGGGACTGTGGCGCAGGCCTGGCGGGTGGTCGGCGACGACCTGTTCGTCACGGTCGCGAAGGGCGGGTACCTCGGGGCCTCGCCGGTGACCGCGCTGCAGCGGATCGACCTGCGCACCGGCGCGCAGCAGATCCTGAAGGCGGCCGGCGGCTCGTTCGCCGGCACGCTCAGCAGCGCGATCGGCGCCGCCGTGCTCTTCTCCGGTGCCGCCGGCCTCAGCGCCTACAGCCAGGCCAGCGGGCGGCTGCTCTGGCATCGCGCGGGCGCGGTGCCGCAGGACGCTGACGCCGTTCGCCAGGTCCTGTACGTGTCCAGCGGCCGGGCGCTGATCGGGCTCGACCCGGTGACGGGGAAGGTCCGCACCAGTTCGGCCGCGCTCGGCACCGGACTGTACGCGGTCAGCGGCGGGGTGGCCTTCGGGCTTGACGAGGGAGCGCTGGGCGACGCGTGGGGATATGACCTCGCCAGGAAACGGGTGATCTGGACGGCGAAGACAGTGCCGTGGCCGCATTTCTTCGCGGATCTGTCGGGCATCGGGGGCAGCGCCAACCCAGGCGGCGGCCCCGTCGTGCTGGCCTCATGTGCTCAGCTCGGCGTCGCCGGGGAAAGCGGCGCCGCGCCGTGCCTTCGCCCGGAACTGGTCGCGATCCGCCCGTGAGCGCGGGCTTAGCGGCCCATGGGCACGGGGTTAGGGCTCAGCACCGGTCGGCACCGCCGGGCACTACCCTTCGCGATGAGCTTGCCGCGGGGATGCGGCTTGGCCGTCGCGACCGTCGTGACGGGCGTGCAGCGGCTCGTACCGCCGAACTTCGCGACCAGGACGATCGTCAGGGTCATCAGCACGAGGGCGAGCGGGAAGAACACCGCCATCTGGTGCCGCGGCCCGATCCTGCGGCCCAGCCGGCCGACGGCCGCCAGCCGCAGGCGGACCCGCGCGAGCAGCATCGCGACACGATGCCGGAGTTCCTCGATCCGAGGCATTTCCTCTTCTCGAGTGAGCCGGCTGAAAATGGCGAACATTGTCGCAAGCCGGGGATCAGATCTCCGCAGCTTGCTCTCGATGCTCTCCAGAACTCTGCGCTGGCGTGCAGGTAGGCCCACCGAGATCTCCGATCTGGCCCTCAGTCATTCCTCCACTTTCAAAACTAACAGGCCATTCGTAGTGGGGCGGTTGCGGTCATCTAGAGGTGGACAGATGTCACGGCCAAATCAGGACAGCGCACACCAGGGCCGGCCCCGCGGCCGGCCCGCCCGGCGCCGTCCTACATCGGCATCAGCTCGAATATCTCGACGCTGAACCGGCCCTTCCCCTCCGACAGGAACGGGTGCCCGTCGGTCAGCCGGCGAGCCGCTTCGAGATTCTCGGCCTCGACGATCGTGTAGCCGTTCTGGTCGCTGGGCTTCGCGCTCGAGCCATCGTCGGCGACCACGTCGCGCGAGCCGAACGGCGCGCCGGCGTCCGCCAGCGCCGGGCCGACGCGCTCCATCCACGCGCCCCACGCCCGCATCTGCTCCTCGGACTGCTCCGGGGTGAACTGGTCCATCGGCGTGGCCGGGCCGTGGTACAGATACAGGTACTTGCTCATCACTGACTCCCCTCGTGGCCCGCCAGGTGCGCGCCCTACCAGACCGACGGACGGGCGCCCCGGAAATCGACACCGAGCCGGCGGAGAGGCCAGCCGAAACCCGGCCGGAAGCCGGCCTGCGGTTGCCTGCCTGCACCTCTGATGACAGGATCGGTCCGTCTGCCGCAGGTCAGACTGGGATGGCCGCCCGGATCGCCGGGGCCGGGTTTGGCGGACGCCACCCGATAAGTGACTGTCCATGACCGGCGTCCAGCAGATTCGCCCGGCGTCGTGTGTCGGCGTCGCGGTCATCGCGCTGTGCCTGGTGCAGTTCGTTGATGTGCTCGGAGTCACGGTCGTGGTGACGGCGCTTCCGGACATGCTGGCCAGCCTCCACGCCCCAGGGTCCTACGCAAGCCTCATCGCGACCGGCTACGCGACGTTCTTCGGCGGCCTGCTGATGCTGGGGGCGCGGCTGGGTGACCGATTCGGCCACCGCCGCACGATCATCGTGAGCCTGGTGGTGTTTGCTTTCGGCGCAGTCATCGGTGCCACCGCCAGCTCCGTCTTCGTCCTGATGGCCGGGCGATGCCTGCAGGGCGCAGCTGCCGCAGGCTCCGTGCCCGCTGCGTTGCGGCTGCTGACCACGGTGACCGCCGACGGTCTCGCCCGGCGGCGCGCGATCGCAATGTGGAGCGCCGCGGGCGCGGCGGCCGGTGCGAGCGGGTTTGTGGTGGGCGGCATAGTTACCGACCTGGCCAGCTGGCGGTTCGTATTCTGGGCCTACCTTCCCCTGGCTGCCGGGCTCGCCGCCGCCATCGTGTGGTCGGTGCCGCGTGACCGCGACGCCGAGCCGGCGAAATCACTGAACCTGGCGGGCTCCGCAACGTTCACCGCGGCCGTCATGGCTCTTGTCGTCGGGACAACTCTGATCACCCAGCCAGCCCGCCGCGTCGACGGCGGCCTGCTGCTGGCGGCCTGCGTCGTGCTGGCGGGCGCGTTCGGCCTCATCGACCACCGCGCGGCCGCGCCGCTGCTGCCAGCCCGGCTCCTCGGCTATGCCCGGCTGCGCCAGGGTGCAGGTGGCAGCCTGCTCAACACCGCTACGACCAGCTCGGTGTTCACACTGCTCACCCTGTACCTGCAGAACACGCTCCGGCGCAGCCCACTGGAGGCCGCAGCCACCTTGCTGCCGTTCAGCCTCGCGGTGATCGGCGGGGCCAGCCTGGCCGCCGCAATGCTGCGTCACTATCGCCCGCAATTCGTGGTCGCACTCGGCCTTACTGGCATCGCTGTCGCCGACCTTGCGCTGATCCCAGCTGCAACCGCCCCGCTGGCCATACCGGTCTGCGCCGCCGTCGCCGGAGCTGGCATCGGGCTGTCCTCGGTGGCCACCACCGGCTTGGGCACCGATGTCGAAGCGCACTGGCGCGGCTCGGCGTCCGGCGTCATCAACACCGCCGCCCAGCTCGGTACCGCTCTCGGCATAGCGGCCCTGCTCCTCATCGCCGCCGCCACGACCGGCACGCCAGCCATCGGAACGCCAGCACCAGCCACAGCCTGGGCCGTAGCTGCTGCGGTCGCTGCTGCCGGTGCAGTGTTCTTCGCTATGGCCAGCCGACATTCTCGCAGTCCCGGATAGAATAACGAGTTATGCGGCAGCTACAGCGTCAGGCTGTGGCTGAGGTGCCTAGTCGCTCAGCGATTTCGACGAGCAGCTTCTCAACATTGCTCTGGTTTTTTCCCCAGTCAATGAGCGTAGTTTTCAAGACCGCCGTACTTGTTACAGTCACGGTAACTGACTCAGCGTCCTCGTGGGTGACGCGGACATCGAGGTCATCGCCCCAACTCCGCCACGACAAGGGAATCCTCGCGCTCACGGAACGCTGATGTCTCGTTAGCCGCCGTGGACGCCAGCCCTTCTCGAGGATCTTGACCACATCGGTCAGGAGTCTGTCGGCGGCACTACTGAAAGTTGCCGTCTGGGAGTAACTAGCAGTCAACTTACCGCTCCTAAATCGCAATGTGAGCTAGTCGTACCCGGGACGTCAGACGGGAATCGCCGCGCCGTTGATCAGGCCCGACTCCGGTGCGGCCAGGAAAACGTAGCTGCGGGCGATGTCCGGAATCTTCGGCCAGGCGTCGTGATGGGCGTTCGGCATCGCGGCACGGTTGGCCGGGGTGTCGATGATGGAAGGCACCACGCAGTTCACCGTGATGGCCGTGCCCCGGACCTCGTCCGCCGCCATCGCCACCAGGTGCAGGACGCCGGCCTTGCTGACCGAGTAGGCGAACCCGGACCCCTTGGTCACCACGGCAGCCCGGCTGGCGGTATGCACGATCCGGCCCTCGCCGGCCGGCTGCATGGCCCGCAGCGCGTGCCGGGTGATCAGGGCGGCGCTCACCAGGTTCAGCTGGATCTGGCCGGCCAGCTCCGCCGGGTCCAGGTCGGCCAGCGGCCGGTACGGGGCGAACCCGCCGACGGTGTTCACCACGGCCCACGGCGCCGGCGCCGCGCCGAGCAGCGCCCCGAGCGCCGCATCATCGAGAACGTCCGCGGCCGCGTAGCGGACGCCGTCCAGCCGCCGGCTGGCGTCCGGCTCGACCCGGTCCACCCCGGTGACCGACGCGCCGGCCGCGCTGAACGCCGCCGCCACGCCCGCGCCGAGCGCCCCGGCCGCGCCGAATACCAGCACCGCGCGGCCCGTAAAGCTGCCGTCCTGCATGCGAATTCTCCTTTTCGGACGTAACGGGGCCTTTTCGAGCAGCGCCGGCCCGTCAGGGCAAAGCGGTGCTGAGCGAGGCCACGAGATAGGCAACGCCGAACGGGTCGCCCGCGTACAGGACATCGGCGGCGGGGCGCAGCGCCCGCATGGCCCCGGAGAGTACCTGCCAGGCGGGGCGCCCGGTCGCCATGAGCTCACGGGCCAGCGCCGGGTCGACCGCCGCGAGGGCGCCGAGATCGCCGGACCGGATCGCGTGCTCGACCGCCGCGTCGAAGCCCGCGCTCCGCTCGTCCAGGTGGCCGGGAGCCCGGCGGCTGCGCCGGGCGCTGCCGTCGGCCATCACCAGCAGGGCGATCCGCTCAGCCGGCCGCGCGAGCCGTTCCCCCAGCTCGACGCAGGCGGCGGCCGGCTCATCCTGCCCGACCGCCTGCAGGATCCGGCGCCCCGCATACCCGGCCTGGTCCAGCAGGAGGGCCCCGAGGCCGAGCGATGACGGCAGCTCCGGAGTTCCGGCCGGCCCCCGCGCCACCGGGGCGAAGACCGACAGGTCCAGCCTGCTCGCGGGGTCCCAGAGCCCGGTCTCCGCCGCGGCGCCGACGACGGCGATCGTCTCGGGCTCCGCCCGCAGCAGTCGCCGGATGGCCTCCCCGCAGGCCTCCCGCAGTTCCGGCAGGACCGCGTCGCCGCCGGTCAGCTCGCGGGCGAGCAGCGGCGGCGCCGGGCACAGGGCGGCAGCGACGATCATCGGCTAGCCCAGCGCCCGGACCGCGCGGGCCGGGGGGATGTCGCCCCTGATGGCCGAGACCATGTCGAGCACCTGACGCGTCTCGCGGACCTGGTGAACCCGGAAGATGCGGGCACCCTGCCAGGCGCAGATGGCGGTCGCGGCCAGCGTTCCGACGAGCCTGCCCTCGGGCGGGGCATTCAGCGTCTCCCCGATGAAGTCCTTGTTGGACAGCGAGACCAGGACCGGCCAGCCGGTCGCCGTCATCTCGGCCAGCCGGCGGGTGACCTCCAGCGAGTGCCAGGTGTTCTTGCCGAAGTCGTGGGCCGGGTCGATGACGACCCGCGAGGGGTCCACGCCCGCGGCGACGGCGCGGTCGGCCAGCGCGAGCGTCTGCTCCAGCACGTCGGCCATGACGTCGGGATAGGAAACCCGGAACGGCCGGGTCCGCGGCTCCTGGGTGCCGACGTGCGCGCAGACGATTCCGGCGCCGAACTCGGCCGCCACCTCGGCGAGCTTGCTGTCCCAGCCGCCCCAGCTGTCGTTAATCAGGTCGGTGCCCGCGGCGCAGACCGCACGGCCGACCTCGTGCCGCCAGGTGTCGCAGCTGATCACCACGTCGGGGTAGGCGCCGCGGACGGCGGCGATGAAGCCGGCGGTGCGGCGGATCTCCTCGCTGGTGTCGACCGCCGTGCCGGGCGCCGCCGGCACCCCGCCGATGTCGATGATGTCGGCGCCCTCCGCGACGACCTGGTGCACGCGGTCCATCGCGGCGCCCTCGTCCCAGGTGGCCCCCGGCCGGTAGAAGGAGTCGGGTGTCCGGTTGACGATCGCCATCACGAGCCGCTCCCGCGGCTCGAAGGACCGGGTGCCGAGCCGGAGCACGGCCTGCTGCACGGGTTCGCTCATGCCCCCCACGGACCTCCTCCGTCGGTCAGTTCCTTGCGCATCTGCAGGGTCGTGACCTTGTAGCCCGCGGACTCGTAGAGGCCGCGGGCGACCGCGTTGGGGCCGAACACGTTCAGCGCCAGCGCCCGCGCACCGCGACGGGCGGCCTCCCGCTCGGCCGCCGCCAGCAGGGCGCGCCCGTACCCGCGGCCGCGCTGCTCCGCTGCGATCTCGATGTCAGAGATCCAGGCACCGCCGTCCCCGGCCGGGCCCCGCAGGGCGACCCGCACGTGGCCGGCGCGCCTGCCGTCAGCGGTCCGGGCGGTCAGCAGCAGCATCCCGGGGGTGCGCACGCCCTCGGACAGCAGGCCGTCGGTCTGGCTGGCCGCACGGTCCTCGGCGTCCGCCGCGGCCCAGTTTCCGGCTCGGACCTGGTCGGCCGCGTAGTCGCGGATGAGCCGCGACCGGAACTCGCCGAACTCAGCTGCCGTCATCGGCTGCACCCGCAGATCGTCCACCGCGGCAGCCTATGCGGTGACCGGGCGGCGTTCGCTGCCCAGGTCGCTGCAGGGATGCGGCTAGCCCAGCAGGGGAGGAGGCCGGCGAGGAGGCGGATCTGGGTTCATGGGCTCAGCCAGTCCCGGTACACGGCAGCGAGGTCGGCCCGGCGGCTCGGGTCAGCGAGCACGTCCACGCTGTCGGCCCACTGACCGACGCTGCCGCCCAGGACGCTCAGCCCGGCGAGCGCGGGATCGCTGATCCCGGCCAGCAGCAGCTCCGACAGGGCATCGGGCACCGTCCGGTAGGGACGATCAAAGAAGCCCTGCACGGCCGCGGCCGGGGTGGGCAGCCCCGCCCGGCGCTGCACCCCCGCGAGCACCTCGATGGCCGCCGCCAGCGCGGCCTCCCGCTCCGCCCAGCCGGCCGCCCCGACCGCCGTCGCCAGCGGGCCCGCCAGGTCGGCGGCGCAGGGCAGCCGCGCGAACAGCGCCTCGCGCCATTTCTCGTACGGCTCCCACCGCCGGTGCAGCAGGAAAGCGAGGCTGATCAGGTCGCTGGCCAGGCCGGCGGACAGCAGCCGGGACTGCAGCGGCTGGCCCGTGTCCGCCGTGCGGCCGACAAATGGCATCCGCTGGCAGAGCCGCTGCCAGCCGCAGGCCAGCACGTACCGCTCCACGTCGGCCGGATACCACGCCAGGCGGCGCCGCAGGATCCCCAGCTCGGTGGTGGAGTCGGCGTAGACCGGCCCGGCGATGACCTCGAGCACGCTCTGGCCGGTCAGGACCAGCCAGTCGAGGCTGGACAGGCCCGCGGGGCCGGCCAGCGGGTTGACGCCCAGCCGGCTGACGGCGAAGTCGGTGACCGTGGCGACCTCCGCCCGGTGCGTCACCGCGGTGTCCCAGGTGGTCGCGAACCGGGCCGGCCGCCCGCGGAACTGATCCGGGAGGCCGCGGGCCAGCAACTCCGTCACCGGGCGCACGGCGGCCCGGTCGGCCTCGTCGACCAGCACCGTCAGGCGCAGTCCCCAGTCGTGATCGCGGCTCATCGCGTCGTCCAGGCCGAGCACGTCGGACCCCGAGCCCAGCCGGGCCGCCGCGTACCGCAGCCGGGGCAGCTCCCGCCCGATCAGCGGCCCGACCACGTCACGATGGAAGGCGGCGCCGAGTTCGGTGCCAGCGCCCTCGTGCCCGTCCACAAGCACCGATCCCACCGCACGCGCCGCCGGTTGTCGACTGGATTTCGCCGGGCCGACGGCGGGCCTACCGGCTGCCCGCTAGCTGCCGGCTGCGCTGGTCCACGCCCATCTCGCCGTAGGGGTAGTCGACGGCGCACGGGTCGCTGGCGGCGTCCAGCGCCGCGGCCTCCGCCGCGCTGAGGTGCAGGTCGGCCGCCCGGAGGTTGGCCGCTAGCTGCTCGATGGTGCGCGCGCCGAGAATCGTGGCGGTGACCGCCGGCCGCGCCGTGACCCAGGACAGCGCGACCTCGGCCATGGAGATACCGCGTTCCTCGGCGATCTTCTGCACCGCGTCGATCACCCGCCACGTGTGGTCGGTGCCGCGCCGGTCGAACGCCTCCATGCCCCGGTTCGGGTCCTCGCCGAGGCGGGTCGCGCCGGCCGGCCGCTGATCGCGCCGGTACTTGCCCGACAGCCAGCCGCCCCCGAGCGGGCTCCACGGCAGCAGCCCCAGCCCGGCATCCAGCGCGGCGGGCACGATCTCCCACTCGATCTCGCGGACCAGCAGGCTGTACTGCGGCTGCAGCGTCACCGGCTCCGCCACGTTCAGCGCGCGGGCCAGATGGACGGCCTTGGTGAGCTGCCAGCCGGTGAAGTTGGACAGTCCGTAGTAGCGGATTTTGCCGGCCCGGATGAACCCGTCGAGCGTGCGCAGCGTCTCCTCCAGCGGCGTCCACGGGTCGAACGCGTGGACCTGGTAGAGGTCAACCGCGTCGAGCCCGAGCCGGCGCAGCGAGGCATCCAGCGCGCGGGTCAGGTGCCGGGCCGACAGCCCGGCTCCGTTCGGGACATCGGCCAGCGGGAACCGGCCCTTCGTGGCCAGCACCACCGGCTCGGTGACGTCGGCCGGGCGGCTGGCGAACCAGCGCCCGATGATCTCTTCCGAGATGCCGTGGCTGTAGACGTCGGCCGTGTCGACGAACGTCCCGCCAGCATCGATGAAGCGGTCCAGCTGCTCGTGCGAACCCGCCTCGTCCGTCTCCGACCCGAAGGTCATGGTGCCCAGGCAGTAGGCCGACACCGCGCAGCCGCTGCGTCCCATGGTGCGATAGTCCATGCCTGTCACCCTACGCACCCCTACGCACGCCTACGCCGGGATTGCGCCGCTCGCGGCCTGCCCGTGCCGGACACCGCCGCGCAGCGCGCGTTCATCGACGACCTGATCCCGCCCGGCTGAGCGCCGCCGCGCCTGGGCTGAATACATCACGGACGGCGGGGCACAGCCAACGGGTATCGCGGTAAGACGCCCCCAGGATGGAGATCATGGCCTCGCTGGTGCTGATCGAGGTGCCGTCCCCGCTGGGGCTGCGCCCGAGCGGGCTGGAGCAGGCCCCCGGCGCGCTCCGGGCGGCTGGCCTGCACGAGCGCCTCGGCTCCCCGGACGTCGCGCGCGTGCCCGTGCCGCCTTACTGCGACGTGCGCGACCCGCGGACAGGGATCCTGAACCCCGGCGGGATCGCGGCGGTCGCGCATAACGTTGCCGAGGCCGTCAGTGCCGCGCTCGACGGTGGCCAGTTTCCCGTCGTGCTGGGCGGCGATTGCAGCATCGTGCTCGGGCCGCTGCTGGCCCTGCGGCGGCGCGGCCGCTATGGCCTTGTCTTCATGGACGGCCATGCCGACTTCCAGCACCCGGATGACGAGCCGAACGGCGAGGTCGCATCGCTGGACCTGGCGGTGGCGACGGGACGCGGACCGGCCGTGATCGCCGATCTCGACGGGCTGCGGCCCCTCGTGCGAGACGCGGATGTCGCGCTCGTCGGTTACCGGGTCACCGGCGACAACGATCATTTTCTCGGCGAGCACGTCCGGAGCACGGAGATTACCGTCGTTGACCTCGCCGAGTTCAGAGACGCGGGCGCCGGCCGCGTCCTGGAGCAGGTCATGGGCACGGTCACCAAGCCAGATCTGCAGGGCTTCTGGGTGCATCTCGACGTGGACGTTCTGGATGACGGACTGATGCCGGCCGTGGACTACCGTCACCCCGGCGGCCTCACCTGGGCGGAGGCCGCGGAGATCCTCGGCGGACTCCTCGCGAGCGAAAGGGCTCGCGGTCTTGAGGTGACCATCTTCAACCCGCGGCTCGACACCGACGGCAGCATCGCCGCGCGGCTTTCCGATCTCATCGCCACTAGCGTGCTGCGGCGCCCCGCCGGGTAGCAGGCAGACCTTCCGCCGGTCCCTGGTATCCCGCGCCCGGCTGACGTGACCCAGGCGTTCCAGCCGGTCGATGAGGGTGGTGGTGCCCGCCGAGTTAAGCCCGAGCTGCCGGCCGAGCCAGCCAGGCGTCGCCCGGCGTGTCGGACACTAGCGAGCTGACTCAGCGGTTCGTCCCCGCCGGGCCGCCGATCCGCCGGGCCGCCGACTTCATGGGCTGGCTAGACGGACTCCTCGACAGACTCGGCCTGGAAGCCGCGGCATTCTGCGGGCACTCCTACGGTGCGTGGCTGGCGCTCAGCTATGCCCTGCACAGCCCGGCCCGGGTCACGAGGCTGGCGCTGCTCGATCCGACGGGTTGCTTGGGCGGGATGAGCCTGCGCTACCGGCTGCATGCGGTGCCGCTGTTCGCCCGGCCGAGCGCGGAGCGGACCCGCAGGTTCCTCGAGTGGGAGGCCGGGGGAGTCCCGCCTGAACCGCTGTCGCTGGCCCTGGCGTGCCTGAGCGGCGAGTTCCGCGGGTCGAAGATTGTCCTGCCCCGGCGGCCGAAGCCCGGCGACCTGCAGGCGATGAGCGTGCCTACGCTGCTGCTGCTGGCCGAGCAGAGCAAGGCCCACGACATCCGCCGGATCAGGGCGAACGCGGAGCGGCTGATGCCGGACGTCACCGCAGCCGTCCTGCCCGGCGCCTCGCATCACTCCCTGCCCGCGGCGAAGCCGGACAGGCTCAACCAGGAGCTGGCCGACTTCCTCGGGTAGCCCTGGTGGCGGCGCGCGGTCGGCAGGCAGGCACGGGCCGCTACGCCGTGGCCCGGTCCGGGAGATTGGGGAACAGCACGCCTGCGAGGCGCGGAATCGCGTCTTCCAGGTCAAACGCGACCGCCTTGGCGGGGAAGTCGCCCGGAGACAGGCCGGGCAGCCCTTGCGCCCAGCCGTATAGCTCCAGGCCAATCACCGATGGCATGACGCGCAGCAGGTGCTCGAACTTCGGATCGGGTTCGCCCGTATTCTCGCGTGGCCCGATATAATACTCATTCTCCAGGAGCCCTACCCTTATCAGCCCGGGGATCGAATGACCCAGGGCATCCTGTGCGGGCACCTCGATATCCTGGATCAGGGCTGGCAAGAATTCGCCCAGCTCGACGTCCATGGTCGCCATGTAGCGGTCCTCGGATATGCCCAAGTTAAGGTCATCCATGCCGTGCAGGCGCGCTGCCCATTCCCGGTAAAGCAAGTAATGCGCTCGTACCTCGAGTGTGCTGAGACTCGTCACCACACCTGACCACGCGACGGCCCGGTCGTCCCTCCCGTGCGGTGTCCGGCTGCCCGCGAGCACGCCGCCGAGGTAGTCGGTCATGAGCTCGTCATCGCAGTACGAGCCGCCTTCCAGAAGCACGTGAGCAACGCGAGGATTCACGACTTTACGAGTCTCGATGCTGTCACGGGACTTGGCGTCCGCGCGCTCGATAATCGACCCAACATTGCGCACCCGGTATGCCGTGTAACGGCCAAGTGCCTCGTCGATAGCATCGGCAGACGGGCCGAGTACGCGTATAAGGAGTCCGCGGGCGACCTTTTCTGCTTCAGGACCGTCTGCGTCTGCCGACTTCGCGACGGCCGTTCCGACTATAGGATCCGACATTTATTCCTACCCTCTCCGGGCTGAACAGGCACGGCCAGCCTAGCGGCTCCTTACTTGCGGCCGAGGCCACCGCGCCCGACGAGGCGGACGCTGGCGCGGGCTAACCCGCGGGGGACCCGCAGGCACTATGAGATGTGAACTCCTGTCAGGGTCCGGGGAAATCAGACGCCGATCTGGTGCGGGACGCCCTGCGTGGCGCCAGGGAGCCTCTCGCCGAGCTGGTGACCCGGCACTGGGACACCGCAGTCTTCCTGGCCGGACGAGTCCTGGGATCGCCGGACCTGGCCCGAGATGCCGCGCAGGAAGCAGCCGTCGCCGCGATGACTGATCTCGACCGGCTGCGCTTCCCCGATCGGTTTGGTGCCTGGTTCTGCGGCATCACGCTGAACGTGGCCCGGCGGTGGCTGCGGCAGCTGCGCAGGGAGGTTCCCGGGGTGGTGTCGGATCGCGCCTGCAGCGAGCCAGGGCCGGCCGAGGCCGCGGAAGCCGCCGACCTCGCCAGCCGGGTCCGCGGGGCCGTAGCGGCTCTTCCCGGTGGCCAGCAGAGCGCGGTGCACCTGTTCTACCTGCAAGGCCTCAGCCATCGCGAAGTAGCTGACGAACTCGGCATTTCAGTGGGCGCGGTGAAATCCCGGCTGCACCAGGCGCGGGCCGCGCTGGCCCCCAGGCTCGCCCAGATAATCGACAATCCGATAACCGACAACCCGGAGGGACCAGTCATGGCAGCAGCGGCGGATCTACGGGAATGGATCGACGTATCGGTTACCGAGGTCCGGCGAGCCGGGGGCGCGGATATCTCCCAGAACAACTACATCATGATGCTGAAGGAACGCGACGGCGAGCGGCGGCTGCCGATCTGGATCGGCCCCGCCGAGGCCACGGCCCTGGCCCTGGCCCTGGAATCGGCCGAGTTCCCTCGGCCCTTCACCTACAAGCTGACCACCAGCCTGTTGGAGGCCGCGGGTTCCCGGCTCACCGAGGTCAGGATTACCCGGCTGACCAACTCGGTGTTCTATGCGGCAGTGATCGTTCAGGGTCCCGACGGGCCGCAAGAGGTTGATTCGCGTCCGAGCGACGCCGTGAACCTGGCCCTGGCCGCGGCCGCCCCGATCCGCGCAGACAGTCAGCTCTTCAGCGACGCCCTGGCGAGCCGCCTCGCCGAGAAGTTGGAGTCAGCTCCGGTCGCTACGGCTCAGATCGCGGCGGAAGTCCAGCAGTCGATGCAGGCGCTGCTGCGGGAACTTGGCTATGCCGCGGACGCCAGCCCGGCATCCGGCGAGGCCACCTAGCTCAGATCCTGATGACCTGAACATCGGGCATGGCGTCGTAGTCAGAATCCTGCGTCACCATGGGAACGCCCTAGGCCATCGCCGGGCATATCAACACCGCGTCATCGGCTTCCCCACCCAGTGGACGGGCGCGTCAGCCGCTGGTGAACTGCATCTGCCTGGTGTGCTCGGCCCGGAGCCAGCCTAGGGTGAGCCGCGGGTCGTCGAACGGCAACTGCCGCTCCAGGGCATCCAGGTATCCGGCGTCCGCCGCGAGCCGGCGGCGGAATTCCGCGGCGTCCCCGACGTGTCCGTGGCCGGGTATCACCCGCTGCACGCCCGGCACCGCGGCCAGCCGCTCCAGCCCGGTGCGGTAGTCGCCGACAGGGTCGGCCGCGAGCATGTCCAGCAGCGGAATCTCGATGTCGGAGCACATGTCGCCGACCACCAGCGTGCCGGTGCCGGGGAGGAAGACGGCACCGTGGCCCGGCGCGTGGGCGTCATGGAGGATCACCTGCGCGGCCGGCCCGTCCCAGGGTATGGCGCCTGCGCCGGGCCCCAGGGGGACCAGCCGGCCGACCAGCTCGAGATCATGGCCTGGAGCGGATTCCGCCGCGCCGCTGAGTATGGCGGCCCGGTCGTCCGCGGCGGTCGCCACGGCTCGCGGCGCGGCGTAGCGCGGCGGGTTCCCGAGTTCCCGGCACCACAGAACGTGATCCCAGTGCGGATGGGTTGCCCAGGCGGCCCGTGGCCGCAGGCCGCGATCAGCCAGCTCGGATGCGAGCGCGGCCAGCTCGGAAACGGTCACCGCGGGATCGATGACGAGACACCCGCCGTCGGGTCCCGCGACTACGGTCGTCGTGGTCACATAGAGCTCGCTGGTCGCGACCAGCACTCCGGCCGCGACCTCCGTCAGGCGTGCGTTCACATGATCATTATGCTCAGGGCGGCGGACGAGGCTGCCGCGTTACTGGTGATGCTGGCGGGGTTGCCGGGTGGCGCTGCGGCCGGGGCAGCCGACCGTCTGTGCGCAGGAGCCTCGCCGCCGCGCCGTGCCGAAGGGACGTCGCTGGCCCGGCCTGCCCCCGCCCGCCGCGCAGCACCCCGCATCCGGC
>Ga0209839_10000866_pt1 | contig 15452 bp, 14 predicted proteins | sample OrgsoiDNA2013050_FD_185800 | JGI IMG/M metagenome (GOLD analysis project Ga0209839, IMG submission 185800) | Permafrost soil microbial communities from the Arctic, to analyse light accelerated degradation of dissolved organic matter (DOM) -... | ecosystem: Environmental > Terrestrial > Soil >... | reverse complement strand
GGCGGCGAGTGCGGCGATCGTGCCTGCCGCCACAGCCACGGCCCGGGATGCCGACCAGCGCGCCCGCTGCCAGGCGGAGCCGAAGATCGCGACCGCGCAGTACCGGGCGAGCGTGGCGGCGACGATCGCCAGCACGTGCTGGGCCAGGTCCGCCACGTTCGGCAGCCCGCAGGCCGCGTCCAGCCGGGCGCCGACGGGCGTCAGGTCGAGCGTGCCGATCGCGGCCAGGAGCAGCATCGTGAGCCAGACCGCACGCCGTATTTGGGCGTGCCGCTGGGAGGGGAGCTCGGCGAGGACGATGACCCAGAGCACCGTGACGGCCACGGTGCTCGCGGTCATGGCTTCAACCCCAGAGCCAGCCCAGCCTGGCGCAGGATCCGTGTCTCCGCCGCCGAGACGTCCTGGACCGGCATGACGGCAGTGGCCCGCTGGGCCCGGGCCAGGATGAGCGAGGCGAGCAGTTCCGCCTCCCGCTCGTGCTCGGAGTGGTAACTGCTGCGGCTCAGCACCGTCTTGACCATGTCCGGCGACAGGTCGGGGAAGAGCCGCCCGAGCATCTCGTTCTCGGGCAGCGCGGCCGCGGTGTGCCCGCACAGCATGTGCGCCAGTTCGTGCAGCACGATGTGCTGGCGATGGAGCGGGCTGGTCTCCTGGTCGACGAAGATCCAGTCGTCCTTGTCCGTCGCGACCCAGATGCCGCAAGGCCGCGCGCGGGTCGCCGGGCCGGGTATTCGCCGGACGTGCAGCGCCCGGCCCCGCTCCGCGCTCACCGTCCGGCACAGCTCGGCCAGGTCGAACGGATCCGGCAGCCGCATGTGCCGGAGCCGGGCCGCACAGCGCCGCCGGACGCTATCCATGATCATTTTCCCCGGCGGGGGGAATCGTCCCGGGCAGTTCCTGCACTGGGCCGGTCGCCGGGATCGGCCTCGTCCGCCAGGCCCTCCAGGCGGCGGGCGTGATCGATCACGACCTGCACGGCGGCGAGACTTTCCACCGACAGCCCGGCCGCCCGCAGGGCCACGCTGCGCACGGACGCGTCGCGCATCGCGGCGAGCAGGCTGAGCTGAGCGACGACGACCTCCGCGGCGTCGTCGTCGAAGAAGTAGGCCGGGCTGACGCCGAAGAAGCGCGCCAGCGCGGCCAGATGATTCCTGGTCGGGTTGTCCCGCAGCCCCTTGCGGAGCTGCCACAGGTAGGTAGCGGAGATCGTCGGCCCGCCTTCGGCACGGATGGCGTCCGCCACCTCCTGGTAGCTGTACTCACCGCGGCCGCCCGGCCGTACGGCCTGGAACAGGCGGTCGAGTTTGCTGGCCAGGGACGGCGACGGCCGCCGCGTGTCGCCCGACGGCATCGGCATTCCTCCTGGTGCGTGCTTCCCGCTCGTCCGTGCGCCTCATGTGGCGCACGGACCCAATTGCCCGCGTTACCCGGAGTCAGCGTAATCGTTCCGTCGCTGAGGCGGCGCCCGATCGCCGCTCCCGTATCCGGATTGTCCCGGCGCGGTCCATGGTCGTGCTGCTCGCCCCGATCCGGACGGCGCCAGCGGGGCCGCCCGCGGCGTCCGGTCCCGGCCCCTGCCGTCAGTCGGGTATGCCCCGCGGTACCCGCCCACCCTGATTGCCTCTCCCGCTGCGCCCGCATCCGTGATCGCGGTCACTTTCGGTAACTTTCCGGCCGTTCGCGGTCGCATATCCCGTGCGCGGCGGCACCGCCACCAGGCCCCGACGGCACCCCCAGAACCCACTATGAGCTGCGCAAACAGGGGTAGTGTGACCCCTCGTGAAGGCTGGTCATCGTGCCCATTAGGCTGGTTGCATCGTTTGTGCATCGTTTCGTGCGGCACGGGTAGCTACCAGCCCGCCGCGTTGCCCGCGAGATCGGAGGCGTACGTATGCAGGTGGGTCAGCTTCTGGGCGAGAGTTCCGGCGCAGCCGCGCCGGCCGCCGCCCGCACGTCCCTGGCGCCCGAGCAGTCACGCCCGGCCTGTGCCCCCGGCTGGTCCGGGCCACCCGGCGTCCCCGAGCTGGACCGGTGGCTGGCGGACGTACGGCACGAGGTCAGCGGCGTACTCGCCGACTTCGTCCGGGATCGCTGCGCCGAGCACGTGCGTGACGTGCCCGGGGCCGACTTCGCGAGCGGGCTGCTCGGTGAGTTCGTCGTCGGCGGCAAGTTCGTCCGGTCGACCTTCACCTATCTGGGCTGGCTGACCGGGGCGCAGAAGAGCGCTGCCGCGCTGCGTGCCGCGGCCAGCACCGAACTGCTGCACGCCTTCGCCTTGCTGCAGGACGACGTGATGGACCGGTCCGCGCTGCGCCGGGGCCGGCCTGCCGTGCATCTGCGGCTCGCCGAGTGGCACCGGGGCCAGGGGCTGGCCGGTTCCGCTGGGCACTTCGGGGAGTCGGCCGCGATCCTGCTCGCCGACCTGTGCCTGGTGTGGGCGGAGCAGCTGCTGCGGGAAAGCGGGCTCGGGCCGTCGGCGCTGGCCCGCGGCTGGCCCCGGTACGACACGCTGCGCGGCGAGCTGGCCGTAGGGCAGTACGCCGACCTGGTCAACGACGCCCGGAGCAGCCCGACCCTGGACCAGGTGCTCGACGTGACCCGGCGCAAATCCGGCAACTACACGGTGCGCCGCCCGCTGGAGCTGGGCGCCGCGCTGGCCGGCTGCGACGAGCACGTGCTGAGCGTCCTGGGGGACTACGGCGAACTCGTGGGCGAGGCGTTCCAGCTCCGGGACGATGTGCTCGGCGTCTTCGGGCGGCCGTCCGTCACCGGCAAGCCGAGCGGCGGTGACCTGCGCGAACGCAAGGCCACGAGCGTGGTCGTGCTCGCCGGGGAGCTGGCCACGCCCGGTCAGCGCGCTGAGCTGACCCGCCTGTCCAGCCAGGAGCTGCTGGACGACGGCCAGATCGACCACTGGCGCCGCCTGATCGCTGAGACCGGCGCCGCCACCCGGATCGAGCAGATGATCTCCGGCCGGGTGGCCGCGGCGTGCGACCGGCTGTCCGGCAGCGGGCTGGACGATTTCGTCCTGAGCGCGCTGCGCGACCTGGCCATCCGCTACACGAATCGGGCCCGGTAACCGATGCGGACGATAACGGGGGCGACTAGCCGGGTGGTCGTGGTCGGTGCCGGGCTAGCCGGCCTGGCGGCCGCGCTGCACCTGGCCGGGCGTGGCCGCGAGGTCACCGTCATCGAGCGCGCCGCGACCCCGGGCGGCCGGGCCGGCCGGCTGGACGTGGGCGGGTTCCGGATGGATACCGGCCCGACCGTGCTGACCATGCCGGATCTGGTGGCGGACACGCTGGCCGCGGTGGGGGAGGATCTACCCAGCCGGCTGGACCTGGTGCGGCTGGAGCCCGCCTACCGGGCCCTGTTCGCCGACGGCAGCGAGCTGGACGTGCACACGGACGCCGACGCCATGACCAGTGCGGTCGCGGCCTTCGCCGGGCCGGCCGAGGCGGATGGCTACCGGCGGCTGCGCGCCTGGCTGACCGAGCTTTACCGGTGCGAGTTCGGCCAGTTCATCGCGGCCAACTTCGATTCACCGTTCGCGCTGGCCACCCCCAGCCTGGCCCGGCTGGCGGCGCTGGGCGCGTTCCGCCGGCTGGAGCCGGCCATCGGCCGGTTCATCCACGATGAGCGCCTGCGCCGGGTTTTCTCCTTCCAGTCCCTGTACGCCGGGGAGTCCCCGCGGCACGCGCTCGCCGTCTACGCGGTCATCGCCTACATGGACACGGTGGCCGGCGTGTACTTCCCCCGGGGCGGCATGCGGGCCCTCCCGGACGCCCTGGCTGGCGCGGCGGAGTCCGCGGGGGTCCAGTTCCGCTACGGCGCCACGGTCACCGCGCTGGACCGGTCCGGGTCGCGGATCCGGGCCGTGCACACCAATACCGGGCTGCGGATTCCCTGTGACGCGGTGGTTCTCGCCACCGAGCTGACGACCGCCTACGAGCTGCTCGGCCGGGCCCCGCGACGGCCGCTGCCGCTGCGCCCGGCCCCGTCCGCGGTCGTGCTGCACGCCGGCACCGGGCGCCGGTGGCCAGACACCGCGCACCACACGATCGTGTTCGGGGACGCCTGGCAGCAGACCTTCCGGGAAATCATCACCGATGGGCAGCTGATGAGCGATCCGTCCCTGCTCGTAACCCGGCCGACCGCGACCGACCCGGCGCTGGCGCCCGAGGGGTCCGACCTGGTGTACATCCTGGCGCCGGCCCCCAACCTGTCCCGCGGGCAGATCGACTGGAACGCCGTCGCCAGCGGCTACGCCGATCAGCTCGCCTCCATCGTGGACAAACGGGTGCTGCCCGGCCTGGACGCGCAGATCACTGTGCGGCAGGTGGTGACTCCGGCCGACTGGGCGCGCCAGGGCATGGTCGCCGGCACGCCGTTCTCGTTCGCGCATTCCTTCCTGCAGAGTGGCCCGTTCCGGCCGGGCAACCTGCCGCGCGGCACGGACAACGCCGTTCTGGCGGGCTGCGGCACCGTACCCGGAGTCGGGGTCCCGACCGCGCTGATATCCGGCCGGCTCGCCGCCGACCGGGTCACCGGCCCGGTACCCGCCCGGGCCCGCCGCCCGGCCGTGCGGAGGCCGTCATGATCGCCGCGGAACTGGACGCGGCCGGGCTGAGCGACCCCCGCCTCCGCGCGGCCTACCAGCGCTGCCGGGACCTGAACGCCCGGCACGGCAAGACCTATTACCTGGCTACAAAGATGCTGACCCGGGCCCAGCGGCCGGCCGTGCACGCGCTCTACGGCTTCGCCCGCTGGGCCGACGACATCGTGGACACCGCGCCGCCGGACGCCCACCGGGCCCAGGTCGCCGCCGGTCTCGGTGAGCTGGCCGAGGGCCTGTCGGCCGGGCTGCGGACCGGGTACAGCACGGACCCGATCCTGGCGGCGGTGCTGGACACCGCGGCCCGCTACCGGATCGCCCCGGCCCTGTTCGCGGACTTCATGGACTCGATGCGGATGGACCTGGAGGTCACCAGCTACCCGGACCGGGCCGCACTGGACAGCTACGTGCACGGCTCCGCCGAAGTGATCGGCCTGCAGGTACTGCCGGTGCTGGGCACAGTGGGGCCGCCCGGCGAGGCCGCTCCGTACGCCGCAGCCCTGGGCAAGGCGTTCCAGCTGACGAACTTCCTTCGTGACGTGGCCGAGGACCTGGACCGGGGCCGCGTGTACCTGCCGGCCGACGAGCTCGCCGCTTTCGGCGTGGATCACGGGCTGCTGGCCTGGTGCCGCGCGCACCAGCGCACCGACCCCCGGGTCCGGGCCGCGCTGGCCAGCCAGCACGCCACCACCCGGGCCATCTACCGGTTCGCACGGGACGGGATCGCGATGCTCCACCCGGTGTCCCGGCCGTGCGTGGCCACCGCGATGACCCTTTACTCGGAGATCCTGGACCGCATCGAGGACAGCGACTTCGCCGTGTTCGCGCACCGGGCCCGGGTCGGCCAGCTCCGCCGCGTCGGGGTCGCGGTTCCCGCACTGGCCCGCGCGTTCTGGGCCCGCAGAACTGGGGGCGCCAGCTGACATGGACCACTACCAGTACCTGATCCTGATGGGCGCCTGCCTCGCGGTGACCGCGCCGCTCGAGCTGCTCGGCGCGCGGGTCTACCGGCAGCCGGCCCGGCTGGCGCGTGCCGTGCTGCCGATGGCTGTGGTCTTCCTGGTCTGGGATGCTTTCGCGATCGCCGGGCGGGTATGGACCTACAGCCCGCGGTACGTGACGGGAGTCCGGCTGCCGTTCCGGATCCCGGTCGAGGAGCTGGTGTTCTTCCTCGTCATACCGGTGTGCGGGATACTGACCTATGCCTGCGTGCAGGCGATGGGGGCCCGCTGGCGGGCCCGGAGGGCGCAGCGCGCCCAGCGGCCGGAGCCGGCCGGGCGGGCGGTGCGGTCGTGACCGGCCTCGGGTACACCGTGCCCGCAGTGGCCGCCGTGGCGGCCGTCTGCGGGTGGGAGCTGGTCATCGCGCGGACCGGGCTGTTCCGGCGGCCCAGCTACTGGATCACGATCGCTATCGTGTTCGCGTTCCAGATCCCCGTCGACGGCTGGCTGACCAAGCTGTCCGCGCCCGTGGTGGAATACGCGCCTGGGCAGCTGACCGGCCTGCGTTTCCCCTGGAACATTCCCGTCGAGGACTTCTTGTTCGGGTTTGCCTTGGTCACGTCGGCGCTCCTGCTGTGGGAGCTCCAGGGACGCCGCCACGGCGACCGCGAGCCGAAAGGAGAGTTGCGGTGAGCACCGGCACCGGCCTGTCCCGCGAGGCGGTCCCGGCCGCCTTCGACGTCGGGGCGTCCGCGTACGACCGCCTGGTCGGCGCCAACCCGGGGTACCACGCGCACCTGCGGCTGTCTGCCCAGCGGATGCGGCTGCCCGACGACGGCCGGGGCCTGCGCCTGCTCGACGCCGGCTGCGGGACGGGAGCCTCGACCGCCGCCCTGCTCAGCGCCGCGCCGCGGGCTGAGATCGTCGCGATCGACGCCTCGGGGCAGATGCTCGCCCAGGCCCGGGCGAAATCGTGGCCGGCGTCCACCCGCTTCGTGCACGTGCGGGTGGAGGACCTGGCCGGCGCGGGGGTGCACGGGCCGTTCGACGGAATCCTGGCCGCTTACCTCATCCGTAACCTCGCCGACCCGGACGGCCAGCTACAGGCGCTGCGTGACCTGCTGCGCCCCGGCGGCACGCTGGCGGTGCACGAGTACTCGGTGCGGGATTCGGCCCGGGCCCGCCTCATGTGGAACGCGGTGTCCTGGAGCGTCATCATCCCGTTCGGCCGAGCGGCCACCGGGGACGCCACCCTGTACCGCTACCTGCGCCGCAGCGTGGCGGACTTCGACGGGGCGCAGCGGTTCCGCCGCCGGCTGCGGGAGGCGGGCTTCACCGGGGTGCACAGCGAGACCATGACCGGCTGGCAGCGCGACGTCGTGCACACCTTCCTGGCCACCCGGCCGGTGACGACCCCGGCTGGGGACCCGACTGGCGGACCGGCTGGGGGCCCAGCTGGAGGCACCCGGGGGGCTGGATGACCACGGCGGGCGGGCGCGACCGGCGGGCGGTACGGCACCTCGCCCCGGACGGCGCGCCGGACGCGGCCCTGCTGCCGCGTCGGCCGCACGCGATCGTGGTGGGCGCCGGCATCGCGGGCCTGGCCGCTGCGGCTGGCCTGGCCGAGCGCGGGGTCCGGGTCACGGTGGCCGAACGCGAGCCCTACCTCGGCGGCCGGGTGGGCGGCTGGACGCAGCCTGCGGCCGGGCCGCCCGCTGACGCCGGCCGGGCGGTCGCCGAAGCCGGCCAGCCCGGCCAGGCGGGCCTGCCGATGAGCCGCGGGTTCCACGCCTTCTTCCGCCAGTACTACAACCTGCGGGCGCTGCTGCGCCGCGCCGACCCGGGGCTGCGGCGCCTCGTCCCGCTGACCGACTACCCGCTGGTCGACGCCGACGGCCACCGGGACAGTTTCCGCGGTCTGCCCCGCACCCCGCCGTGGAACGCGATCGCGTTCGCGCTGCGCAGCCCCACCTTCCGGCCCCGGGACCTGCTCGCGCTGAACGCCGCGGCGGCGGCCCCGCTGGCGGCCGTGAGCGTCCCGGGCAGCTACGAACAGCTCGACGGCACCGACGCCGAGACGTTCCTGCGGGACATCAACTTCCCGGCCGCCGCCCGGCACCTGGCCTTCGAGGTGTTCTCGCGCAGCTTCTTCGCCCCGCCCGGCGAGATGTCCGCGGCCGAGCTGGCTTCCATGTTCCACATCTATTTTCTCGGCTCCAGCGAGGGCCTGGTGTTCGACGTGCCCGACGCCGGTTTCGACACCGCCCTGTGGGAGCCGCTGCGCGGCTACCTGACGGCGCTGGGCGTGACCTTCCTGACCGGGACCGAGATCACCCAGATCCAGGCCGGTGGCCCGGGCCGCTTCCGGGTGCGGGACACCGGCGGTGCGGCGGCCCTCGATGCCGACGGGGTGGTGCTGGCCCCCGACGTGGCTGGGCTCCGCGCCATCGTGGGCAACTCCCCGGACCTGGCCGACCCCGCCTGGCGGGACCAGGTGTCCGGGCTGCGCACCGCGCCGCCGTTCCTGATCCAGCGGCTGTGGCTGGATCGCCCGGTCCGGGCGGACCGCCCGGCGTTCCTGGGCACTGGGGGTCTCGACCCGCTGGACAACATCAGCGTGCTGGAGCGGTACGACCGGCAGGCGCAGGACTGGGCCCGCCGGCATGGTGGCTCAGTGGTCGAACTGCACGCCTATGCGGCCCCGGACGATCCTGCGCTGGGCAAGCGGATGCGGGAACGGCTGCACGCCCTGTACCCGGAGACTGGCCCGGCCCGGATCCTGGCCGAGACCGAGCTGTGGCGCCAGGACTGCCCGCTGTTCGGGGTGGGCGACTTCGCCCGGCGGCCGAAGGTGATCACCCCGTTCCCTGGACTGGTCCTCGCCGGCGACGGCATCCGCATTGACCTGCCGGTGGCGCTGATGGAACGGGCCGCCAGCACCGGCTGGCACGCGGCCAACTGCCTGCTGGCCCGGTGGGGGCTGGCCGGCCACACACTTTATTCGGTACCGACCCGCGGCCGGCTGGCCCCGCTGCGCTGGCTCGCGGCGCGGGCGGCCCGCGGGACGCGGGACGCGGCGGCCCGCGGGCCGCGGGCCGCGAGGAAGGGATGCGCCGATGACCACGCCGGATTCGATTGGCCCGCGGGGCTGGCTGGCTGAGCGCTGGCCGCTGCGCCGGCTGCCCAGGGCCGAATGGTCCGGGCAGGAGCCCAGCTACGTCGGTGCCCGCCCCGCGCTGATCGAGGCGGCCGTCAAGCGGGCTCAGGCCCGCCCGTCCGGCAACTGGTTCGTTCTGGCCGCCAGCCGCCAGATCCGCGCCGACCGCCCGTTCGGCACGACCGTGGCCGGCACCGAAGTCGTGGCCTGGCGGGACACCGAGGGCCGCCTGGTGGCCGGACCGGGGGCCTGCCCGCACCTGGGGGCACCGCTGGCGCTGGCCGCGGTCGACTGCGGCGCGCTCCTCTGCCGGTGGCATGGGCTGCGGGTCGGCCCCGGCCGCGGCGGCGGATGGAGCCCGCTGCCCGTCCATGACGACGGCGTGCTCGCCTGGGTGCGCCTGGACGCCGCCGGCGGCGAGGAGCCGCTGGAGGCGCCAGTGCTGCCCGCCCGGCCGCCCCGGGCCTCCAGCGTGGATTCGGTGGCCACCATGACCGGGGTCTGCGAGCCCGCCGACATCGTGGCGAACCGGCTCGATCCCTGGCATGGCTCATGGTTCCACCCCTATTCTTTCAGCAGGCTTTCGGTGCTCTCCGCGCCCGGCGAGGTGGACGTGGCGGACGAGGATGACCAGTTCCTGGTGTCGGTGACCTTCCGGGTGGCGCCCAGGCTCGGGGTACCGGTGCGTGCGGAGTTCAGCTGCCCGGAGCCGCGCACGGTGGTCATGCGGATCACCGAGGGGGAGGGCGCGGGCAGCGTGGTCGAGACGCACGCCACCCCACGCGGCCGGGGCCCGGACGGCCGCCCGCGCACCGCGGTCATCGAGGCCGTGATCGCCGGCTCCGGCCGCCGGGGGTTCGCGGTCGCGCAGGCCGCGGCGCCCGCGCTGCGGCCGGTCATGCGGCGGGCCGCGGCCCGGCTGTGGCGGGACGATCTCGCCTACGCCGAGCGCCGGTACCAGCTGCGGTCGATGTGAGGCGGTATGGGATCACCAGGGAGGTCACCGTGGACCGCCGGCCAGGTGGCCAGGCATCTAGGCATCGCCGAGTCGACGCTGCGATCGTGGCACCGCCGGTACGGCATCGGCCCGCAGGGGTCCAGGCCGGGCCGGTACCGCCGCTACTCTGAGGAGGACGTCGCCCGGCTGCGCCGGATGCTGGACCTGATCGGACTGGGCATGCTCGCGTCGGAGGCTGCCCGCACGGTGCAGGCCGGTGAATCCGAGCCCGTCCCGGCTGAACGTGATGTCGCCGACCTGATCGCCGCGGCCCGGGCCGCGGACGCCGAACGCTGCCACATCGTGCTCGACAGCGTCCTGGCGCGCCGGGGCGTCGTGGACGGGTGGGACCTGGTGTGCTGCCCGGCGCTCGCCGCGGTCGACGCCGATCAGCGCTTCGACCCGGACTGCATGGACATCGAGCACGGGCTGTCGTGGGCGATACTCGGCGCCCTGCACCGCATCCCCCGGCCGCCTATCTCGCCGGACACGGTGCCGGTCCTGCTGGCCTGCGTGGAGGCGGAGCACCACACCCTCCCGCTGGCCGCGCTGGCCGCCGCGCTGGCCTCGCACCGGGTCGCCGCCCACATGCTGGGTGCCGCCACGCCGACGCCGAGCCTGGTGCGGGCGGTGCGGGACACCGCTCCCGGGGCCGTGGTCCTCTGGTCCCACCGGGGGGATACCGCCGGGCCTGAAGTGCTGCGGTCGCTGCGTCCCTACCCGGTCCGGCTCTACACCGCCGGCCCCGGCTGGCCGGCCCGGCCGCTGGCGGGGACCCGGCACCTGACCGGCCTGCGCGAGGCGCTGGACGAACTTGCGGGCCCGGCACCGCTGGGGCCCGGCGGGACCGAGGGGACCGCCGTCCCCGGCGAGCGGCTTCCGCGTGGTGCTCGGCGGAACGGTACATCCGCTTCGTTCTCAGCCGGTGAATTGCCACCGTCTGGCCCCATTCGGTCGCTTTAATAACAGAGTAAGATGCGATGTCTTATTCGTACGGCGGCTGATATAAGAAAAGTACATAAGTCGTCACTTTGTGTGTCAGCGGGGTGGAGTAGGTGCGCGCTTCCCGGACGCTCGCGGCCGTCGTGGCCGGTGCGGCGCTGACCGCAGCCAGCGTGACCGCCGTGACCGTGCTGACCGCCTCGGCCGGCGTGACCCGCCCCGTTCAGGCCGTCACCGTGCAGGCCCGCACGGGGCCGGCCGCCGCGCTGCTGCCGGTGCCCCCGCCCGTCCGCTACGTCGCGCTCGGCGACTCCTACGCGGCCGGGACCGGGGCCGCCGATGACACCGCGGCCCAGGGGGGCTGCGCCCGCAGCGCGGACGCCTACCCCGAGCAGTGGGCCGCGCATCACGCCCACGCCTCGTTCGTCTCGGAGGCCTGCGACGGTGCCACGACGGCCGGGGTGCTCAGCGGCCAGGTGCAGGCGCTCAGCGCCCGGACCACCCTGGTTTCGCTCACGGTCGGCGGCAACGACGCCGGTTTCTCGCACGTGCTGAAGGCCTGCGTGCTCCAGTTCTGGGACAGCGCCTGCCCGAGCGCCGTCTCGGCCGCCGACGCGTTCATCACCCGCACGCTGCCGGGCCGGCTCGACGCCACCCTGCAGGCCATCCGGGCCCGTGCGCCGGCCGCCAAGGTGGTGGTGGTCGGCTACCCGGACCTGTATGACCTGTCCCAGTCGCCCGGCTGCCTCGGCCTGAGCACGGCCAAGCGCACCGCCCTCGACCAGGGCGCGGACGCGCTGGACCGGGCCCTGTCCGCTGCGGCGGCCCGCAACGGCGCCGTGTTCGCGGATGTCCGGGGCGAGTTCGGCGGGCACGAGATCTGCGATTCCAGCCGCTGGCTGTACGCGGTCACGTTCCCGTTCGGGGATTCCTATCACCCGACCACGGCCGGCCAGGAGCTCGGCTACCTGCCCGCCTTCGCCGCCGCCGCCAGCTGACCCGTGCCACCCCGGGTCACTGAGCTGGGCACGGCAGCAGGCCGTACGCCTGCTTGGCGGCGAGCACCCGGGCGGCGGCCGCGTTGACCTCGCTGCGGAACGCGGCGTTCCCGGCCGCCCGGGCCAGGATCGCGCTGTCCATGGCCGTGGCCGCCGGCATGCTCACCGACGTGATCAGGTCACCGCCCGCGGCCACGAAGTCGAGCGCCCGGGTGGCCGGGGGAATCTCGGCCACGGCCGTAGCCGCACCCATGTCGTCCGAAACGATGACGCCGGCGAAGTGCATCTGCTGCCGCAGGATCGTGCGCATCACCGTGGGAGAGAAGACCGCCAGGTGCTGCGGGTCGATGCGGACGTAGGTGGCGAGCGAGACCATCACGAATGGCACGCCCGCGGTCACGGCCGCCTGGAAGGACTGCAGGTAAGGATCGTCCGGCGTGGTGACGCTGTCCACGACGCCCGAGCTGAAGTCGGTGTTGTCGCGGACCCGGCCCAGCCCGGGGAAGTGCTTGGCGGTGGTCGCCACACCCGCCTCGGCCATGCCCCGGGCGAACGCTGTTCCGTGGGCCGCGACGGTGCCGGGGTCATGCCCGAACTCCCGCTGCAGCGCGCCGATCGGCGCGTTCTCCTGGTCCGTGCCGGGCGGCACGACGTCCATCACCGGGGCCAGGTTCAGGTTGACGCCGGCCTGCCGGAGCTGCCGTCCCCAGGCCGCCGCGTCCTGCTGCAGCACCGCTGGGTTGAGCTGGCCCTGTTCCTCCGCGGCGGGGATGGTGGGGAAGCCTGGCCCCTGCAGCGCCTGGACCTGCCCGCCTTCCTGGTTCGCCGCGACGAGGAACCGCACTCCCGCGGTGGCCTGGGCGGACACGAGCGACTGCACGGCGCTGGTGACGTCCCGGTCCGGCCCGACGCCGGCGTAGCTGGTCGTCCCGAACAGGACCGAGCCGAAGTGGTGTGACCGGATCGCGGCGGCCGTGGCCGGGTCCACCTGATCGGTGGCCAGGCCGACGAGGAAAAGCTGGCCGGCCCGCTGCGCCTCGGTCATCCGGGACAGCACCACCGCCGGGCAGGAGGCAGCCGCCGCAGCCTTCGTGCCGCCTGGGGTCTTCGCCGCCGTGGCCCGGGCCGCCGGGTGGGACGGCGGCGGGGCGCTGCCGCTCTGGTTGGCGACAGCGCCGCACCCGGCCGCCGCCACGGTCATGGCGAGCAGGAGCGCGGGAATCCCGCACTGCCGCCTCAGCGCGCGCCGGTAGGACCTGGCCGCTGACGTCACTATCGAAATCCGTCCCCCCGGGGCCGCAAGGCTCGTCGCTGGCGCTGGCGGTATGGGCGTACCCCGCTGGCGAACCGACGGCGTCAGAGTATTACCTGTGGCCCACGGCGCCGGCCAGCCGGAGGTCTCAGGCCGTCACCCTGGCCAGCGGGAGGACAAGCTGCCGGGTGAACGCGTGCTGCTCCGGCCAGGGGAAGTTAGGCAGCGCCGTGCGCAGCATGACCGTCCCGTGCAGCGCCACCCAGACGGCGGTGGCGTCCCGGATGGTGTCCGTGCTCGCCGACTCGCCCGCCCGTACGCACTCCTCGATGCCCTCCACCAGCAGCGCGAACGCTTCCGCGCCGAATTCCAGGACCGGCCGCCCGTCGTCGCGGAGCGCGACCGGCGTGCAGTACTCCGCCGGGCTCATGCCCCGCTGCGCGAACAGCACGCCGTAGCGGGCCGGGTGCTCCAGGCCGTAGGCCACATAGGCCTCGCAGCCGCCGACCAGGCGCTGGGCCGGGTCGTGGCCTGCCGCGTCGGTGCCCGCCGTGATCGCGTCGGACAGCTCGTCGAAGACGCGTAGCACCACGGCCATGATGATGGCGTCCCGGTCGGCGAAGTGCGCGTAGATGGACGGCGCGGCGATCCCGATCTCCCGGGCCACCGCGCGCAGCGTGACGGCCTCGTCCGAGCCGGTCCGCTCGATCAGGGCCAGTGCGCCCGCCACGATGTCGTCGGCCAGCCGCCTGCCCTCACCTCGGGCGTTGCGCTGCCGGTGCGCCTGCTGACTAGGTTGCGCCGCTGTTTCCACGCTTTCACTTTACATCTGTTAGCTCATCTGCCTATGCTTACAGCAGTAAGGTAACAAATGTAAGCAATCGGATGTAAGGAGACCGGGATGACCACCACCGACACCATCACCGGCCGCGCCGCGAGCCCGGCACGCTCGGTGAGCTCACCGGGCCCGGATCGCCCGGCGGCCGCGGCCGGCCGGGACGCGGCGGAGCACGGCGGGCGGGCCGACGCCCGGTGGCCCGGCGGCCACCCGCGCCGCCGCCGCATCCTGCTCGTGCTCTGCCTGAGCCTGCTGATCGTCGTGATCGACAACACCATCCTCAACACCGCGCTGCCGACCCTGGCCCGTGTCCTGCACGCCGGGACCAGCTCGCTGCAGTGGATCACCGACGCCTACACGCTGTGCTTCGCGGCGCTGCTCATCCCGGCGGGCGCGCTCGGCGACCGCTTCGGCCGCCGCCGCTCACTGATTACCGGTCTGACCGTCTTCGCCCTGGGCAGCGCGGCGGCCGCGTTCGCCTCCGGCACCGGCGAGCTGATCGGCGCGCGCGTCGTCATGGGTCTGGGCGCCACGGCCGTCATGCCGGCCACCCTGTCCATCCTGAACGCCGTGTTCCCGCCGAAGGAGCGCGCTCAGGCCATCGCCGCCTGGTCGGCCGTGGCCGGTGCCGCGATCGTGATCGGCCCGACCCTCGGCGGCCTGCTGCTGTCGCACTTCTGGTGGGGCAGCGTGTTCCTGATCAACCTTCCGCTCGCCGCTGCCGCCCTGGCCGGGGTCGTGCTGACCGTACCGGAGACCGCGGACCCCGCCCACAGCCGCTTCGACATCCCGGGTGTGGTGCTCGTGGCCGGCGCGCTGTTCGCCATCGTCGACGCGATCATCGAGGCCCCGGGCCGCGGCTGGACCGGTCCGGTGACCCTGGGGCTGGGCGGCGCCGGAGTGGCCGCGCTCGCGGCCTTCGTCTGGTGGGAGCTGCGCACCAGAGATCCCCTGATCGACCTGCGCGTCTTCACCTCGCGGGCCTTCTCCGCCGCCGCTGGGGCCGTGACCGTCATCTTCTTCGCCCTCTTCGGCAGCCTGTTCCTGCTCACCCAGTTCCTGCAGCTGGTCCAGGGGTACAGCCCGCTGGCCGCCGGGGTGCGTGCGCTGCCCTTCGCGCTGGCCATGGCCGCCGCCTCGCCGGTCTCGCCGCTGCTGGCGGAGCGGTTCGGCAACCGGGTGATCATGCCGGGCGGGATGGCGCTGATGGGGCTGGGCCTGGCCGACCTGTCCACGGCGGGCGTGCACACCGCCTACCCGCTGATCGCGGTGGCCGTCGCCGTCATGGGCGCCGGCATGGGCCTGGTCATGGCGCCCGCCAGCAACACGATCATGACGACGGTGCCCGCGCACCAGGCCGGGGCCGGCAGCGCGATCAACGATACGATCCGGGAAGTCGGCGGCGCGCTGGGCATCGCGATCGTCGGCAGCCTGTCCGCCGCCGTGTACCAGTCCCGCCTTGGCAGCGCGCTGGCCACGGCGCATGTGCCCGGCGCCGTGACCCACGCCGCGACCGGCTCGGTGGCCGCAGCCGACCTGACCGGCGCCCGCCTCGGCGGCGTGCCCGGCAGCGAGCTGATCTCCGCCGCGCACTCGGCCTTCGTCACCTCAATGGCGCTGGGCATCCGGGTCGCCGCCGGCGTCGCGCTGGCCAGCGCCGTCGCCGCGGTGTTCGCGTTCGCCCCGCGCCGCCCCCGCCGGGTGGTGGCCGC
>Ga0209839_10000865_pt1 | contig 15456 bp, 15 predicted proteins | sample OrgsoiDNA2013050_FD_185800 | JGI IMG/M metagenome (GOLD analysis project Ga0209839, IMG submission 185800) | Permafrost soil microbial communities from the Arctic, to analyse light accelerated degradation of dissolved organic matter (DOM) -... | ecosystem: Environmental > Terrestrial > Soil >... | reverse complement strand
CGTCACGCAGACCCACGAGCTCGCCAGGTTCCCCGACCCGCTCTCGCCGGAGGCGGCCGCGCGGGCCGCCGGGCGGCCGCCGCTGGACCTGACCGCCGCCGCCGTCGCGGTGAAACTCCTCGACGCTGACCTGATCCTGATCGAGGGCGCGGGTGGCTTGCTGGTCCGCTACGACGCGGCGGGCACCACGATCGCGGACCTGGCCGCGATGCTGAGCGCCCCGGTCCTGGTGGTCACCACCCCCGGGCTCGGCACCCTGAACCACACCGCGCTCACCCTGGAGGCGCTCGCCCATCGCGCGCTGGTGCCGGCCGGCCTGGTCATCGGCGCCTGGCCCGCCGATCCCGGCCTGGCCGAACGCGCCAACCTCACCGACCTGGCCGTCCTGGCCGAGCAGGCTGGATGCGCACTGGCCGGCGCGCTGCCCGCGGGCGCGGCCCGGCTGAACCGGGACGATTTCCTGGCCGCCGCCCGGGCCGGCCTCAGCCCCGCGCTCGGCGGTAGTTTCAGTCAGCAAACTGATTGAAATCCTCATATTGTGAGAATGGCTTGCGTCGGCATCCGCTTAACCAGGACATATAGCCATCCGGGCCGGCGGCCGACGGTATTGATAACAATTCTCTGGGACTGCTTGCAAAGGATTGCATATCCGCGGCATAAGGCGCAGCATAGAGGACAACTTGTGTGATGTCAGTCACACTGTGGGAGGGGCCGACTTTCGCCGAGAGGGAGAGAATGAGCCAGCCGCCTGTTACGTCACGGAGTTCCAGGAGCGGGTGGGCCCCGATCGCGGCCCACCCGGTGACCTCGACGGTTATCGCCGTCCTGATCATCGCCTCGATCTTCTTCTCGCTGTACGTCCCGATCTACGCGAGAACCACTCCCAAGGTCGGCGACTTCCCGTTCTTCTATTTCTACCTGCTGGTTTACATGCCAGCCGTCTCTGTCGCGCTCTTGATCGTGATCCAGCTGCAGAAGAGGCTGCAGCCGCCCGGCGGCGCCGAAGGCCCGCAAGCGGCGGAGATGAGCGAGGTGACGAAGTGAGCCACGTCAACGCCACCACGTTCACGATCGTGGTCGTCCTGTTCGTCGTCGTCACCGGAGTGGGCTTCGCTGCGGCGCGCTGGCGGCGGGCCGAGGACATGCTGCACCTGAACGAGTGGGGGCTCGGCGGCCGCAGCTTCGGCAGCTTCGTCACCTGGTTCCTGCTGGGCGGCGACCTGTACACCGCGTACACCTTCATCGCGGTGCCCGCGCTGGTGTTCGGTTCTGGTGCCATCGGCTTCTACGCGGTCTCCTACACGATCATGGTCTTCCCGATCGTGATCATCTTCTTGCCCCGGCTCTGGTCGGTGTCCCGGGTGCACAACTACGTCACGCCCGCCGACTTCATCCGCGGCCGGTACGGCTCCCGCGGCCTGGCCCTGTCCGCCGCCTTCACCGGCATCCTGGCGCTGATGCCCTACATCGCGCTGCAGCTCGTCGGCATCCAGGCGGTCCTCACCGTGATGGGGGTCGGCACGTCGTCAGGCAGCACGTTCGTCAAAGACCTGCCGCTGTTCATCGCGTTTCTGGTGCTCGCGATCTTCACGTACGTGTCCGGCCTGCGCGCTCCCGCGCTTATCGCCTTTGTCAAGGACACCCTCGTCTACCTGATGGTCATCGTCGCGGTTATCTACATCCCGACCAGGCTCGGCGGCTGGGGACATATCTTCGGCGTCGCGCAGAAGCATTTCACCTCGGTTAACCCGGCCACCAAAAAGCCGTACGGCGCGTTCATCCCGACCTCGAAGGCCATCGGCAGCACGCAGCTTGACTTCGCCACGCTGGCCCTGGGTTCGGCTCTGGCGCTGTTCATCTACCCGCATTCGATCACCGGGACGCTGGCCGCCAAGCGGCGCTCCGTGGTCAAGCGCAACATGGCGTTCCTCCCGCTTTATTCGGTGCTGCTCGCGCTGATCGCGCTGTTCGGCTATATGGCCATCGCCGACAAGACCACCATGGCCAACGTCAAGAAGGCCGGCGGCAACGCTCAGCTCGCGGTCCCTTACCTGTTCCAGCACATGTTCCCCAGCTGGTTCACCGGCATCGCCTTCGCCGGGATCATCATCGGCGCCCTGGTGCCCGCCGCGATCATGGGCATCGCCGCGGCGAACCTGTTCACCCGCAACATCTTCAAGGAGTTCTTCAAGCCAGACGCCAGCCCGAGGCTCCAGACCCAGGTCTCCCGGTGGGCCTCGCTGGTGGTCAAGCTCGGCGCCCTGTACTTCGCGCTCGAACTGCCGCGCACCTTTGCCATCAACCTGCAGCTACTCGGCGGCGTCTGGATCCTGCAGCTCTTCCCGATGCTGGTCGGCGGCCTGTTCACCCGCTGGTTCGACCGCTGGGCGCTGCTGACGGGCTGGCTGGCCGGCATGGCGTTCGGCACCGTCGCCGCGTACAAGTCGGCCTCCCCTACCGCCTCGCACTGGGCGTCCTCGTCCGACATCGAGTTCGGCCATACGGTCTACATCGGCTTCAGCGCGGTCCTGCTCAACATCATCATCGCGGTGATCCTGACCGTGATCCTGCGGGCGGCCAAGGTACCCCAGGGCGCCGATGAGACGCTGCCGCACCAGTACACCGCGGACCCGGCCGCGGCTCCGGCCCACGCGGGCGTGAGCTTCGGCACGCCCGCCGCGGCGGGCGGGTCCGGGTCGAGCGCCGGGGCGGGTGCGTCCGGGTCGGGCGGGGACTGACCCCGGTGACTTCCTTCACCTTGCTTACTGACCGGGCTTACTGACTGGTAACGTCGCTGCTGTGGTGCGGATATCCGGGCATGGCGGCCTGCACGCGGTGACGGTGGCACGGCGGTATGGCGTGTCGGTGCTGTTCACGCTGTCCGGCGGGCACGTGTTCCCGCTCTACGACGCGGCGGTCCGCACCGACCCGCCGCTACGCCTGGTGGACGTGCGGCACGAGCAGACCGCGGTCTTCGCGGCCGAGGCCACCGCGCGGCTGACCAGGATGCCCGGCCTGGCCGCGGTGACCGCGGGCCCGGGCGTCACCAACTCGGTCAGCGCGGTGACCACCGCGTGGTTCAACGGGGCGCCGGTCGTGGTCCTGGCCGGGCGCGCGCCTGACTACCGCTGGGGTGCGGGCAGCCTGCAGGAAATCGACCATCCGCCGCTGCTGGCGCCGGTCACCAAGCGGGCCTGGACCGAGCACGACACGGCGAAGGTGGCAGCGTCGGTGGAGGCGGCCTTCGCGCTGGCGCTGAGCCCGCATCGCGGGCCAGTGTTCCTCGACATCTCGCTCGAGGCGATCTACGGGCAAGCGGAAGCCGACCTGCCGGACACTGCGGGACCGGACACTGCGGGACCGGACACTGCGGGACCGGACACTGCGGGACCGGATCCGGTGGCGCCGGACGGGGCGGACGTCAGCCGGATCGCCGGGTTGCTGCGGGCGGCCCGGCGGCCGGTGCTCGTGCTGGGGTCCGACGTCTGGCTCGGCGGCGCCGAGGACGCGGCCCGCCGGGCAGCCGAGGAGCTGCGGCTGCCCGTGATCGCCAACGGGCAGGCCCGCGGGGTGCTGCCCGCCGGACATGAGCTGCTGGTCACCCGGGCCAGGTCAGTGGCGCTGCGCGAGGCTGACCTGGTCCTCGTGGCCGGAACGCCGCTGGACTTCCGGCTCGGGTACGGCTCGTTCGGCCCGGCGGAGGCGCCTGCGCAGGTGGTGCACGTCACCGACGCGCCGGACGGGATCGCGACCCACGGAACGCTGGCCGGATCCGCCGCGGGCGACCTGTCCGCGTTCTTCACCGGGCTGGCCGCCGAGCTGGCCGGCCAGCCGGCGGCCGGAAGCCAGCTGCCCGGCGCGATGGACCCGGACTGGCTGACGCGGCTCACCGAGGCGGTCCGCGCGGCGCACGCGGCGCACGCTCCGCTGCTGGCTAGCGAGGCCGAGCCGGTCCACCCGGCCCGGATCTACGGCGAGCTGCTCAAGGTCCTCGACGACGACGCGGTGATCATCGGTGATGGCGGCGACTTCGTCTCCTTCGCGGGTAAGTACATCGAGCCCGCACGTCCGGGCGGGTGGCTTGATCCCGGGCCGTTCGGCTGCCTGGGCACCGGGCTGGGCTACGCGATCGCGGCCAGGATCGCGCGGCCGTCCGCCCAGGTCGTCCTGCTGCTTGGAGACGGCGCGGCCGGGTTCTCGCTGATGGACGCCGACACCCTGGTCCGGCACCGGCTGCCGGTGGTCATCGTCTGCGGGAACAACGGCGGCTGGGGCCTGGAAAAGCACCCCATGCGTGCCCTGTACGGCTACGACGTCGCCGCCGACCTGCAGCCCGGTTGCCGTTACGACGAGGTGGTCCGGGCCCTAGGCGGCGCGGGCGAGTTCGTCACCACCGGAGCGGGCATCGCCCCGGCGCTGCGCCGCGCCTTCGCCGCGAACGCTCCCTACCTGGTCAACGTGATGACCGACCCCGAGATCGCCTACCCCAGGTCCACCACCGGCGTGTAGAGGGCCGGTTCGGCCGAGCGGCGAAGCCGTCGCCGGCACCCCGACGCCGGCCGGCCGGAACCGGCTGGAATGGGTCCGGCAGCCGACTCGGGATAATGGCCAGGGCCGATTACCCATGCGGTCCGGGCATGCGACCGGCGCGGCGCACGCGGTGCAGGCCGCGGCGGCGCACGCGTTCGTCCACGGCGCGAGCATCGGGGCCCTGGGCACCGCGGTGCTCACCGTCGGCACCGCCGTAGCCGTCGCCCGGTTCCTGCCCGCCTTCCGGCCGGCCCGGACCTGGCCCGCCCAAGGGGCCAAGGACCGGGTCATCAGCTGATGACGGCGATCAGGTCACCTTCCTGGATGACGTCGCCCTCGGCGACGTGCATCTTGGTGAGCACACCCGGGCCCTCGGCCAGGACCGGGATCTCCATCTTCATTGACTCCAAGATCACCAGGGTGTCGCCGTCGTCGACCTGATCACCTTCCGAAGCGACCACCTTCCACACGTTCGCGACCATCTCCGCGCGGACCTCAGCCACCGGTGACTCCTCATCTGTAGGCATTTGTGCTACGAGGAACGCAGCTTACTTACCAGGGACGTATCGTAATCCCCGCCCGCGAACTCCGCGCTGGCGAGCAGTTCCGCGTGAAAGAGCAGGTTCGTCTTCGGCCCCGCGACGCGGAACTGCGCCACCGCCTGCCTGGCCCGCGCCAGGGACTGATCACGGTCGGCGCCGTGGACGCAGAGCTTGGCCAGCAGCGGGTCGTAGAACGGCGTGACCGTATTACCAGCTTGGTAGCCGGCGTCCACCCGCACGCCCGGACCTGACGGTTCTTCCCATTCGGTGATCCGGCCCGGCCCGGGCCGGAACCGGACCGGATCCTCGGCATATATTCGCAGCTCAAGCGCGTGCCCGGACGGGCTGACGGCGTCCGGGTCGAAGGACGGCGGCTCGCCCGCAGCGATCAGGAACTGCTGCTCGACCAGGTCGATGCCGGTGACCAGCTCGGTGACGGGATGCTCGACCTGCAGCCGGGTGTTCATCTCGAGGAAGACGAAGGAGCCCGCCTCGGTGTCCACCAGGCACTCGACGGTCCCGGCCCCGCGGTACCGCACCGCCTCTCCGGCCCGGACGGCGGCGGTCAGCATCCGCTCGCGCAGCTCCGCGGAAACACCCGGTGACGGAGTCTCCTCGGCGACCTTCTGGTGCCGCCGCTGCACCGAGCAGTCGCGCTCGCCGAGCGCGATCACCCGGCCGTCGGCCAGGCCGAGGATCTGGACTTCGACGTGGCGCGCGCGCTCGATGCAGCGCTCGATCAGGATTTCCGGCGAGCCGAAGAACCGCTCCGCGCGCGACCTGGCCGTGGCGAACGCGGCCTGGAGATCGGCCTGGTCCGCGGCCACCCCCATGCCAATCCCGCCGCCGCCGGCCGCGGCCTTGACCATGACGGGATAGCCGATCAGGTCCGCCTGGGCCGCCGCCGCGGTCACGTCGGTGAGGGGCTCGCGGCTACCCGGTGCTACCGGGACCCCGGCCTGCTCCATCAGGTTCCTGGCCCGGATCTTGTCGCCCATCTGCTCGATGGCCGCCGGATCGGGACCAACCCAGGTCAGGCCGGCCGCGATGACCTGACGGGCGAAGTCCGCGTTCTCGGCGAGGAAGCCGTAGCCGGGATGCACCGCGGCGGCCCTGGCTTTGGCGGCCGCGGCGATGATGGCCGCGGCGTCCAGGTAACTTCGGGCCGGCTGGGCCGGGCCGATTCCGATGGCCTCATCGGCCTCGTGGACGTACGGCAGATCCTCGTCGGCTTCTGAGTACACGGCGACGGCCCGGATCCCCATCTGGCGGGCCGTCCTTATCACCCGCCTGGCGATCTCACCGCGGTTGGCGACAAGCACCGAATCAAACATCACGCCAGCTTAGTGGGGGCACCAGGCTTTGGGCAGAACCGGATCACAGCTGCATGACAGAGCGGCGGTTGACGACCCGGCTGAGGGCCTCGACCGTGCCCGGGTCGTATTCACGGGCCGTGTCCAGCCTGAGTTGCTGCACCGCGGCCGCCGCCCGGCCCGGTTCCAGCGAGCTGCCCACCAGATCATCGAAGGCGTTGGCCGTCTTGATGATGCGGCTGCTCAGCGGCGGCCCGGCCGGTCCTTCGCCACCGAGACGGCCCTGCGCAGGCGCGTCAGCGTCGCGGTAGGGTTCGTTCTGCCTGCGCACGATCTCGGCCACCGAGCCCAGGACCTGTGCCTGCTGGATCACCTCGGCGCCGAGCTCGGCGATGCGCTTGGCGTCCTGGGGCGAGACGAAGATGGTGGCTCCGCCGGTGATCGGATCGTGCAGCGAAAGCTGCCCGATGTCGTGCATCAGCGCCGCGTATTCCAGCTCGAGCAGCTGAGGTTCGTGAATGCCGAGTTCCCGGCCGATGGCGACTGCGAGCCTGCTGACCCGTTCGGAATGGCCAGGTTCCACGTAACCGCCGATCTCGGTGACCTTGGCCAGCGCCCGCACGGTCTGCAGGTAGGTCGCCCGGATCCCGGCGTACCGGCGGAACGCCACCTGGGTGACGAGCAGCGGAGCGGTGAACACGACCAGCGCGGCCAGCCCCATCACTTCCGCGGCGAACGCGATGAGCAGGGCCGAGGCCCCCACCGCGGCACCCAGCGGAAGCTGCACGCGCAGCTCGTCCACCAGCGCCACCCGGAACCTGGCGCGCTGCTCGTCCACCCGCAGCAAGGCGGTGAGGACCACCTCGAGCAGCAACGCGACGATGGCCAGCGACGTCATCAGCGAAAAGGCGAGGCCCCAGTCCCTGACCACGGCGGCGTCCCCGGCCAGCGGGCGGAATATGTAGGCGACGCACGCGACACAGAGCAGGCGCGAGGCCATGCCGCTCACCCGGGCGGGCCGGCCGACGGCCAGGTGCGGCAGCGCGCCGACGATCATGCCGATCGTGGTCACGGTCACCACCTGCGCGGCGCTGTGCTGGGCCAGATTAGCGCCGACCTGGATGAGCAGGGCGTAAGCGAGCGCGCCGGCGAACCCGATCGGGGCCGACTCGCGGTCGCCCGGCAGGTTGAGCCTGAGCACCTCGCCGAACGCGATCAGCAGCCCGAACGCGATCGCGCTGCTGACGCCCTGCAGCCCTGCCGCCGCGGTCTGCGCCACCGAGGCGACGACCCACACCAGCGCGGCCATCATCAGCAGCAGCTGGCCGGAATCCCGCACCGGCCAGGGATACCGGCGAAGCTCATGTCGTCGTTCGGTCATCACGATCGCTACAGGCTATCGATGACGCGGAGCGGAGCGCTTGGATCGTCGTGATCCTGCGCCGTGACGGTCGCCAGCTCCTCGGCGGCCAGCACCGGCGGCTGGGGATGCTGCCAGCCATCGCGCTTGATCGCGGCCACGAAAGCGTCGACGAACGCCGGGTCGAACTGCGTGCCCGACCACTTCCTCAGCTCGGCGATCGCCTCGTCGGTCGGCCGCGCACCGCGGTAGGACCGGGTGGACGTCATGGAATCGAAGGCGTCGGCGACGGCCAGCACCCGGGCGAACTCGGGGATCTCGTCGCCGGCCAGCCCCATCGGATATCCCCGGCCGTCGATCCGCTCGTGATGGTGCATGATCCCGGCCAGCGCCTCGTCGAGGAACCCGATCTCCCGGACGATGTCGAGCCCGCGCATCGGATGCAGCTGGATCGCCGCGTACTCCTCCTCGGTCAGCTTCCCGGTCTTCTGCAGGACCTTGGTTGGCACGCCGAGCTTGCCGACATCGTGCAGCATGCCCGCGTACCTGATCGCCTCCACCCGGGCGCCCCGCATGCCGATCTCCCGGGCGATCATCACCGAGCCACGCGACACCCGGTCGCTGTGACCGCGGGTGTAGAAGTCCTTGGTCTCGACCGCCTGGCACAAGGCGCCCACCGTGGCCTCATAGGCCCGTTGCTGCTCGGCGAACTGCGCGACCGCCCAGCGGGCCACGAACAGCGGGATCAGCGCCAGCAGCGGCGCGAACGGCCCGACCACGGTCCAGAGCGCGGCGATGAGCAGCCCGAACGCCCCGTATCCAAGGTCGGAGGAAAGCAGCCGGACGTTCAGCATGGCGTAGGTGGCGCGCGCGGTTCCCTCGGCGTTGCGCGCTAGCCAGAGCACACCGCCGAGCAGCGCGTGGTTGACCACGACATGGGCGAGGGCGGCGACCGCGAACGGGCCGATGATGCCGGGGAAGGAGTTCACGTTCAGCGCGCCAACATGTCCGTGCAGCGCGACGAAGACCCGGCCGGCCGCGTATGCGGTAACGGCCATCATGCCGGTGTTGAACGCGCGCTGGGCGAGGGAAGGTCCGCGGCGCAGGCTGAAAGCGGTACAGGCGCCCACCAGCCCGGCACCCACGGGGCCGACTAGGACGACCGCAGCCAGCGTGGCCGCGGTATTAGCGGACCAGGAAAGATTTCCCGGGCTCAAGCGAGTCGCCGTCGACTCGGCTATAGCGAACAGCAAGCCCAGGACGGCTATATCACGCCAGGAGTCCGCGGAAAACGTGAACGTGCCCCGGGCTAGGAGGACCGCCGCTACGGCTACCACCACAGCGACGTATAGCCGCGCGGCCCATGGGAGCCTACCCAAACTACCCCCTTGCCGTCAGGGGTGTGCGCCAAAAGTCATAAACCCGGCGCACTTACCCCCAGGATGTCCCGAAAGCGACAGATGCGCCTACGGAATCCAGCGCAGCTGCACGCCACCTAAATGTGACCTCAGTACCTGGGTGCATGACGCCGACCTCCAAGCCACGACCGCCGAGTGCTTACCGGTTATCGTCCAAGGTCAAGGATAACGTGACCACAACACTTCTCGCAGGCCCAAATCTCATCGTGAACAAATCGTGAGCACGGCCGTCACAATGGGCGATCAAAGGCGGCACATGCTGCGCAATTACCCCACACATGACCAATCGGGTCACTCCGGGCGACTTGCACGAGCCAGGGCAGCCAAATCGGGTCGATACCGCCCGGACGGCCTGGGGCGGCTGCTACTCGGCGAACTCGATGGTCGCGCGGACTTCCCTGATCCTGATGAGGACCTTCGCGCGCAGCTCAGCGGGCGCCGGATCACAGCTGCAGTGCTTTTGCACCACGCGCTTTACTACTTCTTCCAGGCCGTATTCACGCAGGCAGGGGCCGCACTCGTCGAGGTGCTTGCGGATCTTCGCGCAGTCCATGTCGTCTAGTTCGCCGTCGAGGTAGCCGTAGACCCGGTCCAGCACCTCGGTACAAGGCGTCTCGTGCGGCTTTCCGCAGCTCATCGCGCTTCCTCCCCGGCTACCGAGGCGTCGGAACCAGTCTTCGCCAGGCCGCGATCCGACGCGTAGTCCTGGAGCAGTTCCCGCAGCTGACGGCGACCGCGGTGCAAGCGTGACATCACGGTACCGATCGGCGTTTCCATGATGTCGGCGATCTCCTTGTACGCGAAGCCTTCGACATCAGCCAGGTAAACGGCGATCCTGAAATCTTCGGGCAGCGCCTGCAGCGCCTGCTTGATGTCAGAATCGGGCAGCCGCTCCAGCGCTTCGGCTTCGGCCGACTTCAGGCCGCCCGAGGTGTGCGACGCCGCCCGCGCCAGCTGCCAGTCCTCGACCTCCTCCGCACCAGAACGCTGCGGCTCGCGCTGCCGCTTGCGGTAGGTGTTGATGAAGGTATTGGTCAAGATCCGGAACAGCCAGGCCTTCAGGTTCGTGCCCTGCTGGAACTGGTGGAAGGACGCGTAGGCCTTGGCGAACGTCTCCTGCACCAGGTCTTCCGCATCCGCCGGGTTACGGGTCATCCGAAGCCCGGCGGAGTACAGCTGATCCAGGTAGGGCAGCACCTCCTGCTCGAAGCGCTCACCGCGCTCTTCGAGAGTCTCCGGAACGGGACCCACCCCCTCTAGGTAGTCCGAGGCCGGACTGCGGGCATGCAGACCGTATGAGCGGGAGAATACCGTGCCGGAATCAAAAGGTTCCGTTCGGATGCCACGAGGTGGTGCAGCCACTGCCATGACGCGTTCAACACGACGGTGCAGCCTGTCATTCCGCGACCGCCGTACCAGCCGGGCCTGAGCCGGGCCTGAGCCAGGCCCAAGCTGGGCCAGAGAGGGTAACATCCGGCTGACTTAACCCCTCGCAACAGGTGACAAAGGCGCTCAACCGGGAACACAATATGTGGGCGGCCTCGATGCGAGGACGTCAAGTCAGGAGTTCAAGGCCCGTGGCACATGCGGCCAGCGCGATTACCGCGCCGAACACTGATCGCCTGCCTGCCTACTGGCAGTTCCACGCGGCGGTGACACGCGCTCAGCTGACGACATGGCTGCCGCCGGGACGGCACCTCATCGTCGACGTCTCGGGGCCGCGCGGGCCAGGCGCCGAACTCGCCGCCCGGGCCGGGCACACCGTGCTGCGAGTGCTGGACGGAGCGCCCCCCTGCGGAGCGCCCCCTGACGGAGCGCGGGCCTGGAGCGCAGGCCGGATCATCCCGGTGATCGCGGACTCCACCCGGCTTTCCTTCCTGGCTGACGGGTGCGCGGATGACGTCATCGCGGATGACCGGGCGCTGTCCATGCACCTGGGCGCCGAGACGATGATCGCGGAGATCGCCCGCGTGCTGCGCCCGTCCGGGCGGGTGCTGGCCTGCGTCGACTCGCTCGTACTCGGCATGGCCGTGCTGGCCGATCAGCATCACTGGGCGCACCTGGTCGACCTGCCGCACGCCGAAGTCGTGCTTGTGCCCTGGCCAGACGGCTCGATGACCCGATGCTACGGACCCGACCAGGCCCGCGAGCTGTTCAGCGGGGCCGGGCTGACGGTGAACTGGATCCGGTCGCGGACCGTACTGTCGGAGTCGACGGTGACGCACCTGCTGCGGCGCGACCCGAACAGCCTGCCGCAGCTGGTCCGGGCCGAACTCGCCGCGCGCTCCGACGATTCCCTCGGTGCGCAGCTGGTGATATCGGCCCGCAAACCCGGCCGCCCGGCCGGCTAACCCCGGCCGGCTAACCCCGGCCGGCTAACCCCGGTCGGCTAACCCCGGTCAGCTAGCGGAGCCGTCTGGCGTACTTGGACTGGCAGCCGACGCAGCGGGACGCGTCGGGCCGCGCCTCGAGCCTGCCCTCGGGAATCTGGTGCCCGCAGCCGACGCACTGTCCGTAGCTGTCGTCCTCGATGCGGGCGAGCGCGGCCAGCACGCCGTCACGCTGGCCGCGGGCGGACAGCAGGATGGCCTCGGTCCGGTCCGCCTCGGACAAAGAAGACCCCGCGTCGGCCGAGTCCTGCGGATACCCGGTGCCCGCCAGCGATCCGGGACGCTCACCTTGCAGGACGGCGATCGACCTGTCCAGGTCGTCGCGCATCTCCTCCAGGCGCTTACGGGCGAAGGTAGTCTGCACTGATGTCCTCGCATCCCGTCCGCGTGCGACGCGCAGCCCAGGCTCACCTCAGGGCCCAGCCGGCCGCCGCGGACTCAGAACAACTCGCCGGGTGGCCGCTCCTGGTCGGCGGGATCCGCAGGCAGGCGCTCGATGAGCTCCGGTCCGTTATTCCGCACCGAATTAACGGCCGATGAAACGGGGTGCGACGTCAGGCCGCCGCCCGCCATGGCGGGTAGCATCGCCGCTTGAAGCTGACCAGGTTCGGAATTATCCGGGTCAAGCCAGTCCGCCCAGTGGTCACGGGAAATCACCATGGGCATGCGATCGTGGATCTGGCCGACATCGTCGGTGGCCTGGGTCGTGATAATCGCGGCCGTCCACAGCCAGGCATGTTCGTGATCAGCAGGCACCGCCTCATCCCGCCAGAGCTCATAAATTCCGGCGAAGGCGAGAGCACCACCGTCCGTTCGGTAGATAAAAAAGGGCTGTTTACGCGGTTTGGATCCTTCTTCCGGTATGGCCTGCCACTCGTAGTACCCGTCCGCGGGCAAGATGCACCGGCGCTTGGCGAAGGCGCGCCGGAACGACGGCTTGACCGCGACGGTCTCGGCCCTGGCGTTGATGAGCTTGCCGCCGCCCGAAGCCTCCTTGGCCCAGAACGGGACCAGGCCCCAGCGCACCACCCGCAGCTCACGGGCCTGCGGCTCCTCGTCGCGGGCCGGTCTTTCCAGCACCGCGAACACCCGTTTGGTCGGGGCCACGTTGTAGTCAGGGCCAGGCTCCGGGTCGGGTGAGGTGTCTACGCGGTCGCGCTCGACGCCGAACTCCTCAAGGAGCTCAAGGCGCTTGCGCGCCGACACAAAACGACCGCACATGCAATCTTCCTAAACTAGGTTCAGTCCGGACACGTCCCGTTAAGCCTGGATTGGCATTCATAACCGGAAACACCGCTGGCCAAACCCGGGCCGGAACGCTCCCCATAGCCGCCGAGCCCTTCGACCCGGCGGACGGGCGCACAACGATACGCTCAACCGTATGCACGCCGATGACCACCACGACCGGCCCTGGCCTTCCCCGACGGCCGCCGGACCGGTAAGCGCCCGGGTCCGGCTGCCCGCGTCGAAGTCCATCACCAACCGTGCCCTGGTGCTGGCCGCCCTGAGCGAGGACCCGGCGGTGATCGTCAACCCGCTGCAGGCCAGGGACACCGTGCTGGCGGCCGGCGCGCTGCGCGCCATGGGCACCGGGATCACCGAAGATCAAGACCATGAATCCCGAACGGCCTGGCGTGTCACGGCCGGGTCACCGCCGGCCGGGTCCGGGGTCAGCGTGGACGTGGGCAACGCCGGCACCGTGATGCGGTTCCTGCCCGCGGTGGCCGCGCTGACCTCGGCCGCCGTTCACTTCGACGGAGACGCGCGGGCCCGGGAGCGCCCCGTCGGCCCGATTCTGGGCGCGCTGCGGCAACTCGGGGCGGACATCGATGACGGCGGCCGGGCCGCGGTCCCGTTCACCGTGCACGGCCAAGGCACCGTCCGCGGCGGTCCTGTCACCCTGGACGCCTCCGGGTCCTCGCAGCTGGTCTCTGGCCTGCTGCTGGCGGCGCCCCGGTTCGACGAGGGCATCGAGATACGCCACGCGGGACCGCCGGTACCCTCGGCGCCGCACATCGCCATGACCGTGCGGATGCTCCGCGCGGCCGGCGCCGACGTCACCGAGATGTCCGGCGCGAGCGGCTCGGGGGTCCGGCCCGATGCCTGGCGGGTGCGGCCGGGACGGCTTCACCTGGGCACCATCACGGTGGAGCCCGACCTGTCGAACGCGGGTCCGTTCCTGGCCGCGGCGCTGGTCACCGCGGGCACGGTCACGGTGCCCGACTGGCCGCGGGACAGCCTGCAGGCGGCCAGCCAGATCCTGGACGTGCTGACCCGGATGGGCGCGCGGTGCGAGGTCGGCGCGGACGGCTTGACCATCACCGGCACCGGCCGGATCCATGGCATCCACGCCGATCTGCGCGACGTCAACGAGCTCGCGCCGGTGCTGACCGCCGTGGCGGCGCTGGCGGACTCGCCCTCGGACTTCACCGGGCTGGCGCATACCCGCAGCCACGAGACCGACCGGCTGGCCGCGCTGGCCAAGGAGATCAACGCGCTCGGCGGCGACATCACCGAGCAGCCCGACGGGCTGCAGATCAGGCCGCGGCCGCTGCGGGCGCCGGCGACGGGCGAGCCGTTCGGCAGCTACGACGACCACCGGATGGTGATGGCGGCGGCGGTGCTCGGCCTGGCCGTGCCGGGCCTGCGAGTCGCCAACGCGCAGACCGTGGCCAAGACCTTCCCCGGCTTCACCGACGTCTGGGCGGTGCTAGTCCGGGGGGACGAACCCAAAAGCCCCCCGGGTCCCCCCGGGCCCGGGGAGACCCATCCCCCCGGAACCCCCTTGTGAGCCCGCGGGCCGGCTACGACCGGCTCGACGAGGATGACGTCCGGGTCCGGCCCGGGCACGGGTCGCGGCCGCGGACCAGGCGGCGGCCCGCGCACCCCGGCGCCGTGCCGGGCTTCGTGGCCAGCGTGGACCGGGGCCGGTACGGGTGCATGACAGACACCGGGCTGGTGGTCGCCATGAAGGCGCGCGAGCTCGGCAAGGGTTCGGTGGTGGTCGGCGACCGGGTCGCGCTGGCGGGCGACACCTCCGGGGCGGAGGGATCCCTGGCCCGGATCGTCCGGGTCGAGCCGAGGACCAGCGCGCTGCGCCGGTCCGCCGATGACACCGACCCGCTGGAGCGGATCATCGTGGCCAACGCCGACCAGCTGGTGATCGTCTGCGCGCTGGCCGACCCGGAGCCCAATCTCCGCTTCATCGACCGCTGCCTGGTCGCCGCGTACGATGCCGGACTCGACCCGCTGCTCGTGCTGACCAAGGCCGACCTGGACCCGGGACCCTCCCGCCGCAAGGTCCGCGCCTTCTACACGCCGCTCGGCCTGCCGATGCTGACCACCAGGCGACCGCTGGCGCCCCAGACCCTGGCCCGGGTCCGGTCCGCGGTGACCGGCCGGATCAGCGTGCTCATCGGGCCGTCCGGCGTCGGCAAGTCCACGCTGATGAACACGCTGGTGCCGGAGGCGGCCCGGGCGACCGGCCGGGTCAACCCGGTGACCGGGCAGGGCAGGCACACCTCGTCGTCGGTGGTGGCGATCCCGCTCGACGACGGATGGCTGATCGACACGCCGGGGCTGCGCGGGTTCGGGCTGGGGCACGTGAGCCCGGAGCGGGTGGTGGAGGCGTTCGGTGATCTGGCTGAAGGTACGGCCAACTGCCCGGCCGGGTGCGATCACCTCTCCCCCGGCTGCGCCCTGGACGAGTGGGCCCGCGAGCACCACGCCGAGGCCAGGCTCGACTCGCTGCGCCGCCTGCTGCGCAGCCGCGAAGGCGCCCCGGACTAGCTGGGCCTTGGCCCTCTTAGCCTCGATCCACCGGCCAATTCGGGTAGCCCGTTTCTGGCTTGATTCCTGCACGAGGAGTTTCGCGAGCTGATTCCGGGCGACGGCGTCCCGCCG
>Ga0209839_10000864_pt1 | contig 15457 bp, 17 predicted proteins | sample OrgsoiDNA2013050_FD_185800 | JGI IMG/M metagenome (GOLD analysis project Ga0209839, IMG submission 185800) | Permafrost soil microbial communities from the Arctic, to analyse light accelerated degradation of dissolved organic matter (DOM) -... | ecosystem: Environmental > Terrestrial > Soil >... | reverse complement strand
TGGCGGCGCGCGTGCGCGACCAGCTCGCCGAGCGCGTGACCACGATCGTGCACAGCGCAGCCTCGGTGTCGTTCACGCTCCCGCTCGAGGAGGCCCGTGCGGTCAACGTCGGGGGCACTCGCCAGATGCTGGAGCTGGCCGAGATGGCCTCCACACACGGCGGCTTGCACCGCTACGCGCAGGTGTCGACCGCGTACGTGGCCGGGACACACGCCGGCAGCTTCGGTGAGCGCGACCTCGACGTGGGGCAGAGCTTCCACAACTCCTACGAGCAGTCGAAGTTCGAGTCCGAGCAGCTCGTCCGCGCGCAGGACGGACTGCCGTACTCCGTGATGCGGCCGAGCATCGTGGTCGGCGACCGTCGCAGTGGCTGGACGGCGGCGTTCAACGTCCTCTACTGGCCGCTGCGCGCGTTCGCCCGGGGATTGTTCACGGCGGTGCCGGCGATCCCCTCAGCGCCCGTCGACGTCGTCTCGATCGACTACGTGGCCGACGCGATCCACGCGCTGTGTGAAGCCCGCGACAGCGTGGGCGAGACCTTCCACCTCACCGCCGGCGCGAACGCGACGACGATGGAGGAGATCTCGAGCCTGGCCAGTCGCTACTTCCGCCGGCCGCTGCCGAAGGTGCTCTCGCCGGTCGAGTTCGCCGCCCTGGAGCGTGACGCCAGCCCGCTGCAGCGCTCCGCGCTGGAGGGCAGCCGAGTCTACTTCCCGTATTTCGCGATGGGTGCCGTGTTCGACGATGCGGTCGCCCGTGCCCGCTTGGACCCGGCGGGCATCCTGGTCTCGCCGCTGCGGGACTATCTCGAGCGGCTGCTCGACTTCGCCACCCGTACCCGCTGGGGCAAGCGCCCCATCCTGCGCGGGGAGGCGCTCTCGGCCTGACCCGTACGATCCAGGGTGCAATGAGTTCAGCCGGGTCGCAGGACCGAGAGGGCGTGAGCGTCGAGGCGCTCGAGCTGTTCGTCGAGGTGCTCTCACAGGCCGAAGAGCCCACGACGCCGGACGCCTTCTATGGCCATCTGTGCGAGGCCATCTGTCGCACCGCGCGGATGCGCCGAGCGCTGATCTTCCGCTACGACAGCGCGCGGCGCCAGGTGCGGGCAGCCGGCGCCCACGGGATCGATCTGGACCAGTTCGCCGGCGCGCACGTCGGTGTCGAGTCGGCGCCGATCACCGCCCGAGCGCTCCACGAGGACCGCGTGGTCGAGGTGAGCGGCGACGTAACGGGGCAGTTCCCGCGTGAGTACGCGGCGCTCGTGTCCGCTCCGGTCAGGCTCGTGTGCGCGCCCATGGCCGCGGCGGGCCGGGCGGTGGGCGTGATCCTGGCCGATCGCGCACTCGAGGATCCGCCGCTCGACGACGCCGAGCGCCACCTGCTGTGGACGCTGGGCAAGACCGCGGCGCTGGCCTCGGTGGCCCGGATCGTCGCCACCCAGTTCGAGAAGTCCAGCCAGCTCGAGCAGCGGATCGATCTGGCCCGGGAGATCCACGAACGCGTTGTTCAGCGCCTGTTCGGCGTGTCGATGGCTCTCGACGGCGAGGGCGATCTCCCCGACGGCGCCCGGCAACGGTGCGCGTCGGAGACCCAGGCCGCACTGGGGGACCTGCGCTCCGCGCTCCAGCGCCCGCTCGGGCGGACCCCGCGCGCCACCGGAACGACGCTGTTGGCCGAGGTGGAGCGACTCTCGCGCATGCATCCCGATCTCGGCGTGACGCTCGAGGCCGGCACGCAGGCCGACGTCCCCGAGCCGCTCGAGCCGCTCGCGCAGTCGGTGCTCGCCGAGGCCGTGCGCAACGCGCACAAGCACGCTGAGCCGACCAAGGTCAACGTGCGCATCGGGCTGACGAACGGCGCCTTCGTGCTCGAGGTCGCCAACGACGGCGTGCACGGTCGTCACCGCCCGGCCGGGATGGGGCTGCGCCTGGCCTCACTGGAGGCGCTGCACAGCGGCGGTGTGGTCGAGTTCGGCGAGCGTGAACGCGGCACCTGGCAGGTGCGCCTCGTCGTTCCGGATCATGGCTGAGGAGCTGCGCAGCCCGGACCGCTTGCGGGTGCTGGTCGTCGACGACCACGAGGTCGTGCATTGGGGCTTTCGCCTGATGCTCGCCCAGCAGCCGTGGGTCGAGCGCTGCCTGAGCGCGACCAGCGGCAAGGAGGCGGTGGCGCTGGTGTCCCGCTACCGCCCCCACGTCGCCCTGGTGGACCTGTTCATCGGCGAGGAATCCGGCGCTGAAGTGTGCGAGCGGCTACGCGCGGCGGAGCCCACGACGAGGGTGCTGCTGTTCTCGGGCGCCGGGGAGATCTCGCCGCACGCGGCGCGGGCCGCGGGCGCATCGGGCTTTGCCTTCAAGGACTGGCCGGCGCGCCGGATCGCCGGCGCGGTGAGGATGGTGGGGCTGGGCAAGACCGTGTTCGAATCCCACGACCGGCCCAGCGCCCTCGGCCTCTCCGAGCGCGAGCGCGCGGTGCTCGAGCTGATGGCCTCAGGGGCCACCAACCCCGAGATCGCGGGCGTGCTGCATCTCTCCCGTCACACGATCAAAGAACACTCGAGCTCCCTGTACCGCAAGCTCGGGGTGCGCAACCGCACCGAGGCGGTCCAGCGCGCGCAGAGGATCGGGCTGCTGACGTAGGGCGGTGGGGGTGTGGGTGGGGGCGGGCCCGAGAACGAGTTCACCAGCCGCAACACGACCTTCCTGACCTGGAAGGGCCCCACCTCGCACGGATGCCGTGCCCCCGCGGCCGGGAACCTTCGCGGCCGGAGTGAGAAGATCCCTGGGGTAAGCCACCCGAGGAGCCTGAATTGGTAGAGCCCGATCCCATCGAGGTCCCATCTCCGGAGTTCGGGCCGCCCTTCTCCGTCTATCAGGCGGAGATCTTCATGCGAGGCATCAATGGCGAGCTGCCGGCGCTCCCGATCTCGATCACCGAGCTCGAGCGCACGGCGCACGAGCACGCTGATCCCAGGGTGGCGGCGTACGCGTTCGGCGGGGCCGGCACGGAGGACACGATGCGGGCCAACCTGGAGGCCTTCCGACGCTGGAGGATCGTTCCGCGGCTGCTGCGCGACGTGTCTGTGCGTGACCTCTCGGTCACCGTGCTGGGCACGTCGATGGCGGCACCGATCGCGCTGGCGCCGATCGGGATGCAGACGATGGTCCATCCCGAAGGAGAGCTGGCGGCGGCTCGCGCGGCGGCCGCCGTGGGGCTGCCGATGTCGGTCAGCACGGTGGCCGGTCGCACGCTCGAGGACATCGCCGCCGCGAGCACCGGGCCAAAGTGGTTCCAGCTCTACTGGCCGCGGGATCCCGAGCTGGCGGCGAGCCTGCTGTCCCGGGCCGAGGCGGCCGGATACGACGCGATCCTGGTGACCCTGGACGCGTTCCTGCCGGGCTGGAAGCCACGCGACCTGCAGAGCGCCTGGCAGCCCTACCTGGACGGACTCGGGATCGCCAACTACATCTCCGATCCCGTCTTTCGCTCGCTGCTCCAGCTTCCTCCGGAGGAGTCGCCGACGGCGGCCGTCGGCGAGTTCCTGGTGCAGTTCTCGAATCCCGGCCTGCAGTGGCACGACCTCGAGTTCCTGCGCTCGTGCACGGCTCTGCCGATCGCGCTCAAGGGCGTCCTCCATCCCGACGATGCGCTCGCGGCCCGCGACCACGGGATCGAGGGCATCGTCGTATCCAATCACGGCGGCCGTCAGGTCGACGGTGCCATCGCCGCGCTGGATGCGCTGCCCCCCATCGTCGACGCGGTCGGAGGGGATCTGTCGATCCTGCTCGACAGCGGAGTGCGATCGGGAGCGGACGTGGTCAAGGCGCTCGCGCTCGGAGCGGACGCCGTCCTGATCGGGCGCCCGTATCTGTGGGGACTCACGGTGGCTGGAGAGGACGGTGTGCTGGCCGTGCTGCGCGCCGTGCTGGCCGAGCTCGACCTGACCGTCGGCCTGGCCGGGCACGCTCGGGTGGCCGATCTGGACCGGGGGATGCTGGTCCGCAGCTGACTTTGTCCGCCGGCTACCGGTGCACGGCGGCTGGCGGTGCGCGCCTGCTAGCGGTGCACGCCGGCGAGCAGCGCGGCGTAGGAGCGGACGAGCGCCGCTTGCTCCTGCCCGATCAACGGGCTGGACGGATCGCAGCCCGCTTGCACCCAGCGATCGGAATGGTCCATGGCGATGGCGCGCTGCTGCGCGGCCACCCACACATCGGCTTCGGGGACTCCGTACACGTACGCGTAGAGGGCGCTCAGCGCATCCACGAGCGGGCGGTCATCCCCACCTGATGCATCGTGCTGGTGCTCGCGGTGGATCCGCCACCACTCGACCTCGAGCTCGGCGGCCCGGGCGGCGTCGTAGCTCTCGCGATAGTGCTCGGCGACCATCCGGTAGAAGCGCTCCATCGCTCGCCGCGCTCCCGCGGGATCGTTGTCGGGAAACGGGGCCCACAGCTGGTTGGCCCGCAGCACCAGCCACGCGCCTCGGATCGTCGCGGGCCAGGGGAGTCCGAAGGTGTGCCGGGTGAGGCCGACGGCGCTGCGCAGGAAGGCGATCCATTGGCGACGGTAGTAGGCGACCCAGGCATCGCATTCCAAGCCGCCGACCCGTCGCGGATCGAAGTTGCGGTGGGGCGCCGGGACGCGGCGCGCGCGCCGCGCGGTGGCGGACCCGAAGCGTCCCCAGAGGCTCATCGCGGCTGAGACGGTAGCGGCAACAGCGCGTCGGTGGTCTCCGGGAGCTCCGGGCTCCGCGCCGTAGACTCGACGCATGCTGATGATCATGCCGCCGGGCCACGCCGCGACGACGGGCACGCCGTGGCGGTTCAGCAAGCGTGAGAAGTGGATCGTGCCGGCGATGGCCGGCCTGCTCGCCGCGCTCGCGGTCGCCGTCGGCATCTCGCTGGCCACCAGCGGCCACAAGTCCGGCAACGGGTGCGTCGATGTCGCCGTGGCCTATTCGACCGGCGGCAGCGAGATCTATCGCTGCGGCGACGCGGCCAAGGCGCTGTGCCGGTCCGTCGGGGCTCCGGGCGGCTACACCGGCGATACCGCCCGCCGCGTCGCGGTCGAATGTCGCAAGGCGGGGCTGGCGATCGGGAAAGGCTCCTAGAGTTGGTCGATGCCGGCAGCTTCCGCGCGCAGTTCCCGGTCCTCGAGCGGGTCGCGTATCTGAACGCCGGCACCGAGGGCCCGATGCCGCGCCGCGCCGCGGACGCGGTTCACGGGCGGGTGGACTACGAGCTTAGCAACGGCCGCTGCGGCAAGCCGTACTTCACCGGGCTGATGGACCTCGCCGCCGGCCTGCGCGGACGGTACGCGGAGGTGCTTGGATGCGCGCCGGCGGACGTCGCCCTGACCGGCTCGACCACCGACGGCGTGAACACGGTCCTGTCGGGCCTGCGCCTCGGTCCGGGAGACGAGATCCTGACCAGTGACGAGGAGCATCCGGGTCTGCTGGCGCCGCTGGGGCGAGCCCGGCTGCGGCACGGCGTCACGATCCGCGTGGTGCCCTTCGCCGAGATCGCGGGCGAGGTCTCATCCTCGACGCGGCTGATCGCCTGCTCGCACGTGTCCTGGGTCGGCGGCAAGGTGGTCGACGCCCACGCGCTGGCGGCGACGGGGGTCCCCGTGCTGCTCGACGCGGCTCAAGCGGTCGGCGCCGTGCCCGTCGACGTGAACGCCCTGGGGTGCAGCTTCTACGCCGGCTCGGGCCAGAAGTGGCTCTGCGGACCGGAGGGCAGCGGGTGCCTGTACGTGGCGCCGGATCGGGTCGACGAGCTCCTGATCCCGTGGCCGGGCTACGGCTCGCTCAAGGACGCCGCTTCGGCGCTCGAGCTCACGCCGGCCGAGGGCGCCAAGCGCTTCGACCACGGCTTCCCGCCGGGCGTGCGCAGCCGCTGGGCGCTGTCGTCCCTCGAGGTGCTGGCCGAAGCCGGCTGGAGCTGGGTGCACCAGCGCGCCGCCATGCTGGCCGCCGGGCTGGCGGACCGGCTCGCCGAGCGGGGCCTGGAGGTGGCGCCCCGGGGAGTCACGACGCTCGTGTCCTGGAAGGCCGCTGACGCCGAGGCCGAGGTGGAGCGCCTGGCCGCTGCCGGCATCGTCGTGCGCAGCATTCCCAGCCATAATCTGCTGCGGGCGTCGGTCGGGGCGTGGTCATCCGAGGAGGAGCTCGCCGGCCTGGTGGCGGCGGCCACGGGCTGAGCAGTTGCGGATCTGCGGGGCGGCCAGCGCCGCGCGCGGGTGAGGCAGCGCCGCGGCCAGAAAGTGCGGTGGGTGCGTGCCGCGCTTCCCTGTCTCGACCATCATGTTGAACAACCTCGTTCAGGTCGCGGGGCGTAATCCATGGTCGAGGACCGTCACCAGCCGTTCGTAGCTCTCGTCGAGCGAGATCGGGATCCCGAACCCCGCCTCGGATTCGAGCGCGACGAAGCCGTGGAGCGCCGAGCGCACGATCCGGGCACCGTGGATCGCGTCGTCGCCCTCGAGGCCGTAGGCGCGCAGCACCGCGAGGACGACGTCGACCAGCTGTCTGGCGGCCTGCGCGTCGTTCGGGTCCGGCACCTGCTGCGCCGCGGCGTAGGTACCCGGATGCGCCCGCGCGTAGGCCCGATAGGCGTCGGCCACCGCTCGCAGGGCATCTGCGCCCGAGCGTCCCTGCGCCGCCGATCCGAGCGCCGCGGCCAGCTCGGCGGCTCCGCGCACTCCGAGACGCCGGCGGAGGTCATCGAGTCCGCCGACGTGGGCGTATAGCGACGGCGGGCGCACGCCGAGATCGGCGGCCAGCCTCGCGAGCGTGACCCAATGCAGGCCGCCGGCGTCCGCCAGCGCGGCCGCCGCGTCGACGACGGTCTCGGAATCCAGGCCCGCGCGCGGCATCACCGGCTCGCTCGGGCGATCGCCTCGTCCATGGCGGGAGCAGGATCGGAGACCGCCGGGCCGTGCCCCGCGACGAGCATGCTGAGGTCGAGTGCGCGCAGCGAGCGTGCCGACTGGACCGCCTTCGGCTTGTCCCAGGTCGCCATCGCGGCGAACGGGAAGCGAGCATAGAAGTGACTCGGGACCGCCATACCCCCGGCGGTGGTGAACGCGTCACCGGCGATCAGCGCGCGGTCGCGGGTGTCGAGGAACGAGACGTGCCCGGGGCTGTGGCCGGGGCTGGCCACGACCTCGAGGTTGCCGACGCGGTCACCGGCCTGGAGGCGGACGTCGGGCACGGTGGTGATCTTCGGCCACGAGCCCGGGAGCTTTCCCTGCACGACCCGCTCGCCGGCGTGGATGCGCGCGTCGAGCTCGGGCATCAGCACCTCGACGCCGGATCCGAGCCGCTCACGCAATTGATCGAGCGAGCCCACGTGGTCGCCGTGCCCGTGGGTCAGGGCGACGCGCCGGATCTGGCCCCCGGCCGCGCGGGCGGCCGCGATCAGCCCGTCGGCCGCTCCTCCGGTGGTCGTGTCGACCAGCGTGAAGCCGTCGTCCTCGCGCACGAGATAGGCGTTCACGAAGCGGAATCGGTTCAGCTGGAGCAGGTTCGGGGTGACGGTAGTGGTCCGCATGGGTTCCTCCTGGATCTAGTACCTACGACACTTAGGAATTTACCTAGTCATCATAGGTTTGTCAAGCGTAAGGAATGAGCCGGGCTGGCGAGGACCCCCGACTCGCGGCCGATGCCGATAGGCTGCGCTGATGGCAACGACGGAACTGCTCGTGGTGACGGGTGAACGGGTCGAGGTCGAGGGATCGATCGACGAGGTCGAGCGCAAGCTCGAGGACGCGTCCCGAAGCACCTCGGGAGCCGTCGCGTGGCTCAGCGATGCCACGACCGGCCAGGCACTGGGTGTCAACCCCGCCCACGTGGTGACGCTCAGGCCCGGCGCCAACTGACGCTCTCTGGGCCGCTGCGGCGAGGCGAGCCGGGTCGCCGACCGGACGCTCGTCATACACTGGGTAGAGAAGCCTCCACCGCTGAGTGCCGCGCTCTCGCATTCTTCCTGTGGCCGTGCCCCTCGTTGAGAGCGAGTAGGAGTTCAGCGCAAATGTCCAAGCAACCGCAGGAACCGGGCCCGGGCCGGTCGACGTCGGACGCCGCCTTCAACGAGCTCCGCAAGGAGATCGGCGAGCGCAACGAACGCGCCCAGAAGGAGGCTCGTAAGGTCCGGAGCGCGCGCGAGCGCGAGCAGGTGCTCAGGCGGCGCCAGGAGGACAGGTTCTAGGACCCCGGCCTGGGGAGACGCGCTAGCCGAACCGCGGGGGCTCCCAGGCTCCGAACACGTCCGGCAGGCCATCGCTGACCCGGTCCGGGAACGCGGCCGGCCGCTTCTCCAGGAACGAAGTGATGCCCTCGCGGGCGTCGGCCGACTGGCCGCGGGCGAACATCGCCCGCGAGTCGACGCGGTGCGCATCCATCGGATGCTCGGCACCGAGCATCCGCCACAGCATCTGGCGGGCGAGGGCGACCGAGACCGGTGCGGTGTTCTCGGCGATCTCCGAAGCTAGAGCGCGAGCTGCGCCGAGCAGCTCGCCGCTGGGGTGCAGGCTTCGGACCAGCCCGGCCTCGAAGGCTTCCTGGGCGCCGAACACGCGGCCGGTGGAGACCCATTCCATCGCCCGGCTGATACCCACCACGCGGGGCAGGAACCAGCTCGAGCAGGCCTCGGGGACGATCCCCCGGCGAGCGAAGACGAAGCCGATCCGGGCGTCGTCGGCGGCCAGCCGGATGTCCATCGGAAGCGTCATCGTCGCGCCGACGCCGACGGCGGGCCCGTTGATTGCGGCGATCACCGGCTTGCGGCAGTCGAACACCCGGAGCGTGAACCGGCCGCCGTTGTCGCGCGGCACCGGGCCCTTGGGTTCGCGCTCGCGCCAGTCGAACGTATCGCCCCCGCCCGCGAGGTCGGCGCCGGCGCAGAAGCCCCGCCCCGCGCCGGTGACGATGATCGCCCGCACCCGGTCGTCGGCGTCGGCGCTGTCGAAAGCGGCCATCAGCTCGCGGGCCATGACCGGCGTCCAGGCGTTCAGCCGCTCGGGACGGTTGAGCGTGATCGTGAGCACGCCCTCGTCGATCTCGGCCCGGATCTGCTCGAACTCCATGCCGTCACTCAATCATCCGATCCGGATGATGCGACACTGCGCCCACTGAACACAATCGCGGCAGTGAGGCGCCGGACAGGCAGCGACCAAGCTACGGATCGAGGATCGCGATGGGCGTCGAGGACGGCATACGGAGCAAATTCGAGCATTCTGAGCTCACGCGGGCGGTCCGCGGCCGGCTCGGACGGCTCGAGTCGGACACGCACTACGACGTCGTGATCGTGGGTGGCGGCTCCGCCGGCTGCGTGCTGGCGAACCGGCTGAGCGAGGATCGCGCCACCCGCGTCGCGGTGCTCGAGGCGGGCCGGCCGGACTATCTGTCGGACGTCTATATCCACATGCCCGCCGCACTGTCGTTCCCGATCGGCAACCGCCTGTACGACTGGAAGTACGAGTCCGAGCCAGAGCCGCATATGCACGGCCGGCGGATCTACCACGCCCGCGGCAAGGTCCTCGGAGGCTCGAGCAGCATCAACGGCATGATCTTCCAGCGCGGCAACCCGATGGACTACGAGCGCTGGGGCGCCGATCCCGGAATGGACCGCTGGGACTACGCCCACTGCCTCCCTTACTTCAAGAAGATGGAGACCTGTCTCGCCGGCGCCGATGAGTGGCGTGGTGGGCGGGGGCCCCTGCTGCTCGAGCGCGGGCCGGCGGACAACCCCCTCTGCGGCGCGTTCTTCGACGCCGTCCAGGAGGCCGGCTACGAGCTGACCGAGGATGTCAACGGATACCGGCAGGAGGGATTTGCGGCCTTCGACCGCACCATCTATCGCGGCCGCCGGCTGAGCGCGGCGCGGGCCTACCTGCATCCGGTGATGTCCCGGCCCAACCTCGACGTCCGCTGCAACGTGTTCGTCAACCAGGTGCTGTTCGCGGGCCACCGGGCGGTCGGGGTCGAGGTCGTGGAGCACGGCCAGACGCGGATCATCCACGCGGGTGAGGTGATCCTGTGCGGCGGCGCCATCAACACGCCGCAGCTGCTGCAGCTCTCCGGCGTCGGCCGCGCGGACGAGCTCCGCCCGCTCGGGATCAACATCGCGCACGATCTGCCCGCGGTCGGCGAGAACATGCAGGACCACCTCGAGGTCTACGTGCAGTACGCGTCCAAGCAGCCGGTCTCCGTCGCCCCGGCGATGAAGCTGAAGAACCGTCCCAGGGTGGGGCTCGAGTGGCTGCTGTTCCGGCGTGGACCCGGGGCCACCAACCACTTCGAGTCCGGGGGCTTCGTGCGCAGCAACGATGACGTCGCCTACCCGAATCTGATGTTTCACTTCCTGCCGATCGCGATCCGCTACGACGGCACCGCCCCGCAGGGTCACGGGTATCAGGTTCACGTCGGACCGATGTACTCGGACACGCGGGGCTCGGTGAAGGTGGTGTCCGCTGACCCGCACGTGCATCCGGCGCTCAGGTTCAATTACCTCTCGACCGAGCAGGACCGGCGGGAGTGGGTGGAGGCCGTGCGCTGTGCGCGGAGGATCCTGACCCAGCCGGCCTTCGAGCCGTTCAACGACGGCGAGCTGTCACCCGGCGCCGGCGTGGAGAGCGATGAGCAGATTCTCGACTGGGTCGCCCGCGACGCCGAGACAGCCCTGCACCCCTCGTGCACCTGCCGGATGGGCACCGGAGCCGACTCGGTTCTTGAGCCCGCGACGCTCGCGGTGCACGGTCTCGAGCATCTGCGGGTGGTCGACGCTGCGGCGATGCCGTACGTCACCAACGGCAACATCTACGCCCCGGTGGTGATGCTGGCCGAGAAGGCGGCGGACCTGATTCGCGGCGACACGCCCCTGGTCCCGGCCGAGGTGCTCTTCTACCGCCACCAAGCCGTGGTCTCGGACACGAATGTCAAGCCCCAGGCTCCGGCCTCGAAAGCGAGGCGCACGCCGGAGGCGAAGTCAGAGAAGTAGCGCCCTCGGTCCGTTACGACGCCGCCGGGACCGGGTCCGGCTGTTCGGCGCGGACGCGGAACCCGGTGAGCGTGAGCGGGCCGAAGGACGTGATCAGGGCCACGTCGACCGCGTCCCGGCCGCGGCCGACGACCACGCGACCGACACGAGGGATGTTGTTGCGGGCATCGAACGTATGCCACTCGCCGTCCAGGTAGGCCTCGAACCAGGCCGCGAAATCCATCGCCTCGAGCGGCTCGGGGACGCCGATGTCCGGGATGTAACCGAACACGTAGCGAGCGGGGATGTTCAGCGCTCGGCAGAAGGTGATCGCCAGGTGGGCGAAGTCGCGGCACACGCCCTGCCCGGCGCGGTGGGCGTCGGCGGCGGTCGTCCACGGATTGGAGGCTCCGGGAACGAACTCGAGGTGGGCGTGGACGAAGTCGACGATGGCCTGGACCCGGGTCCAGCCCGGGGGGAGCGAGCCGAACCGCTGCCACGCCTCGTGGCCGAGCTCGTCGGGGAGGCAGAACCGGCTCGGCATCACGTAGCTGAGGACCTCATCGGGCAACGACGCCGCCGGCACCTCCCGCGCGGAGGGCTCGATCCTCTGCGCCGAGTCGGCGAGCAGCAGCTCGGCCTCGTAGGCGAGCCGCGAACGCCCCTCGGGAACCGAGATGCGCTCGCAGCGATTCCCGTATGCGTCGAGGTAGCCGTGATGGCGCGCGTCGGAGTCCCATCGCTCGCGCTGCAACTGGACCCCGGGCGCCGGGCGCGGAGCCACCTGGATGACCGCCGAAAGCGGCTGCGGGGTCTCCAGCTCGAACTCGCAGCCGACCACCAGTGCGATCGCCTCGGCGGCGATCGGCAAGGGGCTGTCCCCCAAGGGCTCGAGCTCACTCATGCCCCCGAGCATGACAGGTCGGCTGCGGCGCGCCCACGACGGGGAGCCACTGGATGGAGCACCCCCGTCCACTTCGTCCCAGGACACAAGCGCCGAGCTCGAGCGGGCGCGCGACCTCTGGGACGACCATCCGCTGGCCGGCGCCGGAGGACTGATCGCGCACTGCATGGCCGAGGCCGCGGTCGAGGCCGAGCACCTGTTCGTCGTCAGCGACGCCGAACGGCATGTTGCTGCGCATCCAGGGCGACGAGCGGCTGCGCAACCGCGCGGCTGACGAGATGAACTTCATCGAGGGCGCCCTGTGGAGTGAGTCCGGCGCCGGAACCAACGCGATCGGCACCGCAGTCGCCGCCCCGTAGGCCGTGCAGGTGTTCGCCGCCGAGCACTTCACCGAGCGCAAGGAGCTCGGGCTCAAGAACATCCACGTGCACAAGGGCCGCCTCGGTCGCAGCGCTGATGCTGACCACCGAGGCGCTCGTGGCTGAGGAGCTCGTGGGCCAGCCGGGAGCGATCATCGCGCCGGCTACGGCGACCTGGCCGAGGGGATGGCGCGCCCGTCATCGCCGGTGTGAGCCTCGCCGCGGCTCGGGCCAGTTGACAGCGCGCGCCGGCTCGGCCACAGTGCGCCTCGTGGCCGCGGGTTCGCGGCCACGGTGGGCAGAGACCGTACGTAGGCGGTCGGGTCGATCGACGCGGCCGCTGGAGACTCCTGTTGTCATCGATCGCCTCCATCAACATCGACCTTGGAATCGGCTATCTGCTGATCCTCCCGTTGTGGATCGCCGCCATCAGCGTGATCACGGGACGGGTCCTGGGCGTACGGATTGGGCGCTGGCGCAGCGCGGTGGCGGCCGCCATCGGATGGCTGGTGGGCCTGATCGCCGGCGTGCTGGCGCTCGGCCCCAAGAACGCACATCCGCTGCTGGTCGTTCCCGCGGCGATCTTCTTCGGGGTGCTGGCCGCGCTGCCGATCGCGATCACCCTCGACCTGATCACCCACGGATCGCCGAAGCGCCGGTCGGGACGCCACCCGCTGCTGCATCCTGTGCGGAGCACCCGGGCGGTGCTCGCCCCGCTCGGCCGGTTCCGCGAGTTGGTCGCCAATGCTCAGGCCGAGAACCTGCTCCACGTCCGCTATCGCTCGGCCACGGCGCTCTCATCGCCCGACCTGGCGCGCCGGCTCCGGCGCGTGCTCGAGCGCTCGGGCGGGATGTTCATCAAGTTCGGGCAGATCGCCGCCACCCGCAACGACGTGCTTCCCGACACGCTGACCAGCGAGCTGTCGAATCTGCACTCCGACGTGGCTCGGGTGCCGAGCGAGGAGATCGTCGCCGTGATGGTGTCCGAGCTCGGCGAGCCGATCGAGCAGGCATTCGGGTCCTTCGACCTCCAACCACTGGCCGCCGCGTCGATCGGCCAGACCCATCGGGCGACGCTGCACGACGGACATCCGGTGATCGTCAAGGTGCAGCGACCGGGAATCGATGAGATCGTGGAGCGCGACTCGGCAGTGATGTCGTTCGTGTCGCGACAGCTCGACCGGCGCGTGGAGGCGGCCCGCAAGGTCGGGGTGCGGGGCCTGGCCGAGGAGCTGATCAAGAGCATCGAGTCAGAGCTTGACTACGGCCTCGAGGCGGATGCCGGAACCCGCCTGCGCGAGAGCCGGGCCGGTGACGTCGGGGTCGAGATCCCGGCGGTCCACGCGACGCTCTCGAGCGGCCGGCTGCTGGTCATGGACGAGATCGTGGGCCGGACGATCTCCGATGCGGCGGCCGTCGATGCCGCCCCGGTGCCGCGGGCCGAGCTGGCCCGCCGGCTCCTGGCCTCGTTCCTGGGCCAGATCCTCGATGACGGCTTCTACCACGCCGATCCCCATCCGGGCAACATCATGATCGACGCCGAGGGCACGCTGTGGCTGCTCGACTTCGGCGCCGTGGGACGAGTCGACCCCGTCACCCGCGACGCGCTGCAGGGGATCGCGCTCGGGCTTGCGCTCCGAGATGCATCGGTGATCGCCCGAGCCGTGAGATACCTCGTGGGCGACGTCGAGGGCGACATGCGCCAGCTCGAGCGCGATCTCGCGGTGCTGCTGGGGGAGATCGAAGTGGGTGGGATCAGCCCGACCGCGATCAGCGGCGTCATGGACGTCATGAGCCGGCACGGCCTTCACCCTCCCCGCTCGATGCTGCTGCTCTCGCGCACGATGCTCACCCTGGAGGGGACCCTGAACATGCTCGCCACGGGCTTCGATCTGGCCACCGAGGCCCAGCAGCTGGTCTGGAGCGAGCAATCGACCGACATCGCGACGGCCGAGGACCTGATCCGCAAGGAGCTCATCCGCGCGCTGCCGGCGCTGCGCACGCTGCCCGAGCACGCTGAGGCGCTGGCCGGCCAGTGGCGCTCCGGACAGCTGACGATTCGCACCGAGCGCTACGCCGGCGGCGACCGAACGGTGGTCGAGGAATGGCTGAACCGGGGCCTGGTGGCCGCCGCCGGGGCCGCCGGCGCGGTTGCCGCCGGAGCGGTCCTGGTGGCCGGCTCGTTGGCGCGGGACGTGGGGGTCCGCGACGCGCTCTGGTCGCTGGGCTTCGCCGGCCTCACCGGGGCGACGATCCTGCTCCTGCGCACGGTCGCGCAGGCCCTGCACGGCGAGCGGGCGCACAGCGAAGATGTTGGGCTGGGGAGCCAGCGGCGCTGACGCGCTCGATCTCCGGCTCGCTTACGCGCTTCTTCGCTGCGGCGAAGTCCCCGCTCAGGACCGGCCGCTTCACTGGCAGGCCCATTCCCACGCCATCAGAGGTATCGACGTGAAGTCATTCGTGAGTAAGAAGCTCGTGGTCGGCGCAACCGGTCTGATCCTGCTCGGCGGAACCGCCGGCGCAGTGGCTGCGACGCAGAGCTCCGGCGATTCGGGCCGTCAGGCCTACGTCAGCGACGTGGCCAAGCATCTGGGCGTGTCGCCGAGCGCGCTCACCGCCGCGATGAAGGCGGCGATGGATGACCGCGTCGACGCGGCGGTGGCCGCCGGGCGCCTGACCCAGGCCCAGGCCAACGCCCTGAAGCAGCACATCCAGCAGGGCGACAGGGCGCCGTTCTTCGGCGCTCACGGCTTCCGCCACCGCGGCGTTCGCGGCACGGCCGCCGTGGCCGGTTATCTGGGCCTCAGCCGGACGACCCTCCGGTCCGAGCTGCAGTCGGGCAAGTCGCTGGCTCAGATCGCCGCCTCGACCCCCGGCAAGTCGGTCGCCGGTCTCAAGGCGGCGATCGTGGCCGCCGGCAAGGCACGGCTGGAGCAGGCTGTCTCGAGCGGTCGGATCACCGCGGCACAGGAGCAGCAGTGGCTGGCAGCCGTCCCCGCGCGCATCGACGCGCTGCTGCAGCGCACCGGACATCCCGGGTCGCATCGCGGCGAGGGCTTGGGGCCGTTCGGGCACTAGTCGGAAGTTAACTTCCGACTAGTTGTGGGGGCCTTCGGCCGTACGCGGATCGGTGAAATTAGGGAGGATCCTGGGGCCGCTCGTTGACGTCGTTTTTTCCTTGGTGTCTGTGCGCCCGTGGCTAGTTTGACGCAGGG